>Ga0315277_10005960_pt1 | contig 16042 bp, 11 predicted proteins | sample YL17G05_15_MG_FD_203695 | JGI IMG/M metagenome (GOLD analysis project Ga0315277, IMG submission 203695) | Sediment microbial communities from Yellowstone Lake, YNP, Wyoming, USA - YL17G05_15 | ecosystem: Environmental > Aquatic > Freshwater > Lake > Sediment | place: USA: Wyoming | collected...
CTCTGGCCGACGTGGAGAGCGCCGCCGATCTCGCCGAGCACGGCGAGGCGATTGCCAGCTATGACTGGCCGCTCTTCGCGGACGAGGGCATCGAGGAACTGGCGGCGCGGGCGCGCCGCCTGCGCTACGAGACCGATCGCGCGGTGGTGTTCAACTACCAGGTGCACGTGCTCGCCGCCGGTCAGATCCTCATGGGCTTCGAGAAGTTCATGTCCGCGCTGGTGCTGGAGCCGGACCTCGCGGAGGCATTCCTGACGCGGTTGGTTGATGCCTACTGCGAGCGCACCGACCGCGTCTTCCCGGCGCTGGGAGACAGCGTTGACGTGGTGCTCGTGAACGATGACCTCGGCACCCAGGCCGGTCCGATGCTCTCTCCCGATCTCTATCGAAAGGCGATCAAGCCACACCAGAGACGGCTGTTCGCGCGCATCAAGTCGCACACCGGGGCCGCGCTCCTGCTGCACTCTTGCGGGTCGGTGCGGTATGCGATTCCCGATCTGATCGAGATCGGGGTGGACGCGCTCAACCCGGTGCAGGTGTCCGCGGCGGAGATGGGCTCGGCCGAGCTGAAGCGCGAGTTCGGGCGGGACATCACCTTCTGGGGCGGCGGGTGTGACACGCAGTTCGTGTTGAGCCGCGGCAGCCTGCAGGAAGTGCGGGAGGAAGTGAAGCGCCGCATCGCGGATTTCGCGCCGGGCGGCGGGTTCGTGTTCACGCAGGTGCATAACATCCAACCGGAAGTGCCGCCGGAGAACGTCGTCGCCATGCTGGAAAGCGCCGCCGAGTTCGGCGGACATCAGCGTTGATCTGCGTGCCTGGGTAGTTCCCATGATCGTCCGCGAGATCGCCTGCAAGTCCGTGCTCACCGAGACCGGGCTGCCGGCCGACTATGCCATCAACTGCTATGTCGGCTGCCAGCACGCGTGCGTGTACTGCTATGCGCGGTACATGAAGCGGTTCACCGGCCACGCGGAGCCGTGGGGCACGTTCGTGGACGTGAGGACGAACGGGCCGCAGGTGCTCGCCCGCGAGGTGCGCCGCAAGGCGCCGGCCTCGGTGATCCTCAGCTCGGTTTGCGATGGGTGGCAGCCGCCGGAGGCGCGCTACCGCGTGAGCGGGCAGTGCGTCGAGGTTCTCGCGCAACACGGCTGGCACGTGTCCATCCTCAGCAAGAGCGCGCTGGTGGGCAATGTCCTGCCGATCCTGGAGGGCAAGCCGTCCGACATCGGCATGACCCTGACCACGCTCGATGAACGCATCCGCCGCATCATCGAGCCCGGCGCATCGCCCACCGCCGAGCGCCTCGCCGTGCTGCAGGAGGCGGCGAGCCGCGGCATCGCCATCTGGGCCTTCCTCGGCCCCTTCCTTCCCGACCTGACCGACACCGAGGAGAGCCTGGCCCCTCTGTTCGAGGCGGTGGCGAAGCTTCCCGTTACTCACCTCCACTGGGACCGGGTGAACTTCCGCTCCGGCGTCGCCGCGTCGCTGAGAGAAATGGCGAGGACACACTTCCCCCATCTGGTGAAGGAGTACCGCTGGCTGGGATCAGATCGCGGCGATGACGACGCCTACGCCGACCAGCTCGGCGCCCGCGTCACCCGGCTGGCGAGGCAGTTCGGGATTGCGGGGAAGATGGGACTGTAGGGCGGGCGTGCCCACGCCCGCCGCCCGCGGCAAGGTAGCCCCGGGTCCCTGCCGGAGGGTCGCCAAACAAATAGATGGGGAAGCCAATGCTCCACGTGGAGCATTGGGGGTTCCGGGGTGTCGGTTACATATGCCTATGCCTGCCGCGGCTGCCAGGGCAACCTGAGACGACAGGGCGCAAACGTGAGCGCCTAGCAATCGGTTAGTTTGTCAAGGGCGAGGGTGGCGTTTTGCACTCCGGTGGGAGTGCATATGGGGCCTGGCGGAGGCGGAGCGGGCCGTGGGAGGAGCGGATCCGCGACCTGCCCGCCGGAGGCGGGCGAGGCCGGACAGGGGGGTGAGCAGCGGTGGCGGATGGGTGCCGGGGGCGGAACCGATGGGGGGGAAGTGGCATCTAATCCTACAGGAGAGGTCGCCCACTGCAGGGGCGGTGTGGGAACTCTCGACTGCCGCGCACGGGATGGGAGTGAACATGGGGCAACCGGATGGCTGTGACATTAGCAGGGCGGATCCCTCCGCATGCCCCGCTACGGGGTCGCGGAGGGATCCGCGCCTTGCTGTCCTGTGCAGCGCGCTTGCTCTCGCGTGCATCGGCCTTACCTTTGCCGTGGGGATCGGGGGGGGGATCGCGAACTGGCTCGCCGGGGAGCCGGTGGATCCCCGGGTGTTGAGGTTTCTGACGTGGATGTTCGGCGGCGCCGGGGCAGCCTTGGGTGCGATTGGTCTCGTGCGCACAGGCGTCCGGGCGGCGGGGCCCCGCAGAAGGCTGGCAGTGGTGGCATTGGCACTTAGCGGTTACAACCTTGTGCTGCTCTTCGCGGCGTCGCACCAGCACATGCTTCCGCAGTGGTCATCGATGAGTTACTCGAAGCGCCAAGGCTGCCTGCAGGAGGTGGAGCACCTAGCCGAGGCCGTCAGCATGTACCTCGCCGATAACGACGGTACATTCCCACCGGCGCGGACCTGGGCGCGCTCTCTGGAGCCATGCCTTCGGGCCCGCTCTCTAGAGCCATGGCTTCCCTCCCATCTGCGGCTGGGGTCGCTAAGGTGCGCGAACGCTCCCAATGTGTCACCCCCTTACGCGTTCAACTCTGGCGTTGCAGGTAAGCATCGGGGGGACCTCCAGGCTCCGCAGGCGGTGGTCGTGTTCTTCGAGAGCGACGCTGGCGGGAACGCCGTTGGTGGGCCGGAGCTGCTGCCGAAGAAGCCGCGGCACATGGGAGGCGACAACTACGGCTTCGCCGACGGCGCCGCGCGGTGGGTGCCGCGCTCGAAGGCGAAGGAACTGCAGTGGGAGCCGGTGCTGAAGGAGCCGGCGGAGGGAGGGAACCAGAAGAAGCCTGAGCCGGACGGGGAGAGCCAGGAGTAGGAGAAGTGTGACCCGGCCCACCGGAGGCGGGCAGGCTCCCGCTCTACAGACTATGGCCAGAGAGTCAACGGGGCGCGCGAAATCGGGCAGAAGGAGAGCGGTAGGTGCGCTGTTCGCGCTGGCTGGGATCGCGGCAGTCAGCCTTATCGCGCTGAGCGCGGTTCAGCGCGCGTACTTCTACGGCACCTACATCTGTGGTCACTGCGGAGCTGAGCGGACCGTGGACCGCCAGAGCATTGCGGGGATGACGTATCGCCAGCGGGTCACACTCCGCGATACCGCAGTCTCGCGGGCGCTGAAGGCGGGCGATAGGCAGGAATGCCGACATGAGTGGGGTCTCACGCGGTTCGGCAGGGGAGACGGGTCCCTACTGGGGTGGTCCGAGATCGCCGATGGCGGGAGCATGGTCTCCGTGGTGAGGGAGTTGCTGGATGATGCCGCCTTTGCTCGCGAACTGGCAGGAATGCCGCGCCCGCGGGAGGTGTGGTGGACGATCTGGAAGGCCAATCAGACATCACCACAGGAGATGAATGCCATGCTGGGCGATTGGTGGGGCGAGGGCACGGATCGCCAGCCGTTCGCTCAGTGGTGGGCGAACAACGAGGGACGTGTCAGGGAGCTCGGATCGGACGGGTGGGCGCGGGAGATCGCGGACGCAGTCAAATGGGCAATAGCTGGCTACTTCGACTGGCCGCATGTGGCGTCCAGCCCCATCCCCGTGGGGCAGGGGGCCTTCCTGGACTGCGGCTGGTGTGCGACCAGGTTCGCCGCCGATGGGAACCGCTTCTGTTGGCAGTTCGGGGAGGACGACCTCACGGATTACTGCGCCGGATGGCAGGAGGAAGAGCAGTGGCCAGTAGACACCGCGGTGTAGGCACCCTCTACGCAGCACTCCAGCTCCTGGTGCTGGGCGCATGCGCCGGCCTGGTGCTAGGGTCCGGCATCCATGCTTTCCTGGCGCGTACCGTAGACCCCTGGCTGACAACCGCGTCGGGGGCGGTGCCCTTGGCGCTGCTGGTCGGGCTGGTCGTCGGAGTTGTGCTGCTGGTTCAGGGCGGCAGCACAAGGCGCGCCAGGGTGGCAGCCGGGATCGGTCTCCTGGCGCTGCTGGTCGGGCCCGTGATCTGGTACATGGCGATGGGCCGCGCGGACCTACGACGCCCTTCAGAGCTGAGAACCGAATGCCTGGAGCATGTACATGACCTTGTGCAGGCTCTTCGGTCCTACGCCGCCGAGGAGGGAAGCTGGCCCGCATCGGAGGAGTGGCAGAAGGCGCTTGTGGCGCAGGTTCCGGCGCGCATTCGGCGCGACACGATCCTACGCTGCCCCAGTGCCCCAAAGGTATCGGTTGGTTACGCTTACAACGACCGGATGAGTGGGATAGCCTACGACGCGGTGACCTCGCCCAGTGAGGTGGTGGTAGTGTTCGAGAGTGCAGCCGGGCCAGGCGCCTCGGGGGGGCCGGAGCTTCTCCCGAGGCAGCCAAGGCACGGCAACGGTGACAACTACGGCTTTGCGGACGGGAGTGTGCAGTGGAGGCCGCGGAACAGGGCGAAGGGGCTGCAGTGGGAACCGGTGCTGAAGGAGCCAGCGGAGGACGGGATCCTTTAGAGCCTCTTCACTGAGCCGTCCATGGACATGATCGTCGCTCTGTGGAGCACGATCATGTCATTGAGATCGGACTACGCGCTGGGCGATGCCAAGGAGAAGATGGCATGGGCCGATGCGGGCTTCCGAGGCTGGCCGGCGTACCCCTCGCCGCCGGCCGGAGTCCTGTTCAGCGAGTGTGTCAAGTGCCCGCTGCCGTACGGCCCGCCGCACGTTCCCTCGTTCGGATGGCAGTGGGGGAGCTATCAGGACGATGGTCATTAGCAGCAGTGTGATCGCTGCTTGCTGCGCGTAGTTCGCTAGGGAGCGATAAGGCATGGCCGGCGACACAACGGAAGGGAAGCAGTTCAGCGGGTGGGCGGCTATCTCGCTGTTCCTCACGTCTCTTTCTGTCCTGTTCATGGCGATTGGCTTCGCACAAAGCGAGAAAGCCCTGGGTGTGTGTGTGATCGCCTCCCTGGCGGCCTGCACCGGGGTTCTCGTACCCAGGGTCGCCAGGCTCCTTGACTTCGGTCTGCGGCCTGGCCTCGCGGTATTCGCAGTGGTCGCAATCCTGGTGCTGGGCACAGTGCAACTGCCGTTTGTGACCGGCATTGTCACTGGCATCGTTGGCCTACGCCAGGTGCATAACGCCAAAGGTCAGTTGCGCGGGCGAAGAGCCGCCTTGGTTGCTGTTTTGGGCTCGGTCATGTCTGGGTTAGCCGTGCTTGCCTACTTGATCTTCTGGTATCACCATCCGGGAGCAGCAAAGGCGCAGTGCCTCGGCAACGTGCGGGACATCACGCAGGCTCTGGACATGTATGCATCAGACAATGGTGGCGGGTACCCCGAAGCGGCCCGGTGGGAGAGTTCTATAGTCCCTTACCTGACTGGGAGTACGCCCCTGTCCTGCCCAGCAGCGACCGCGACGGGCCATTCCTATGCCTACAACGCCGCCATGAGCGCCGTCAACCGAGAAGAGGTGCTGAACTTGGATGAGCTGGTTATGGTGTTCGAGAGCGACGCTAGCCGTGACGCAGGCGGTCCCGAACTCCTGCCGACACGGCCGAGGCACAACGGTGGGGATGTCTACGGCTTTGCGGACGGGAGTGTGCAGTGGAGGCCGCGGAACAGGGCGAAGGGGCTGCAGTGGGAACCGGTGCTGACGCAGCCGGCGGAGGGAGGGAACCAGAAGAAGCCTGAGCCGGACGGGGAGAGGCAGGAGTAGGAGAAGTGTGACCCGCTGCGGAGTCCCGCGGTCAACAGCCCGTGAAATCGGCGTAGGCCTGGCCCACCAGAGGCGGGCGGGCCTGGGCCACTGGGCGAGCAGGCGGCGGGCGTGGGGAGGCCAGACCTACGTTGGGCAGGAGGCAAGCTCCTGCCCAACATCCATACGGCGGGCGTAACGGGGCAGGGGCACGGCATGCCGTGCCCCTACAGGGCGGACGCGTACGGCGGGCATGGGAATGCCCGCCCTACAATCTTGCCAGCTGCTCCCTCAGGAAGGTGGCGGCGACGACGATGTCGGCGGCGGGGTCTTCGCCGACTTCTCGCTCGATGGTGAGGTAGCCGTCGTAGCCGATGTCTTTGAGCGCCTTCAGGTAGCGCGGCCAGGGGACTTCGCCTTCGCCGAGAGGGACTTCGCCGCGCTTGGGGCCGGGACCGTTGCCGTCCTTGGCATGAGTGTGGACGATGAAGTCGGCGAGATCGTAGGCGCCCTGCACGGGATCGAAGCCGCCGATCACCATGTTCGCCGGATCGTAGTTCACCTTGATCGCCTTGGTGTTGAGGGAGCGCAGGAACTCGGCGAGCGCGGCGCCGGATTCGGGGCCGGTCTCGCTGGCGAAGACCACGCCGATGCTATCACCGTGCGCGCCGATGTCCTCGAGAGCCTGGGCGGCGATCTTCCACCCGGGCGCGGTGCGGTCGCCGGGGATGCGGCCGATGTGAGAGGTGAGCACCTTCACGCCGAGGGCCTTGGAGAGATCCATCATGCGCTTGGTCTTCTCCACGTCCTCGGCGATGTGATCGGGCTTCACGAACCCCCGGCCCAGGTCCCCGCAGAGGGCGGAGATGTCCAGCTTCAGCCGCTTCAGCGTGGCGAGCAACTCTTTCTGCTCGGCCGGGCCGGTGAGGTCGGGGTCGAGCTCACCGACAAGCTGGTCAGGGTCGTAGTAGGTGAGGTTGGTCGCCCAGATCTGCACGCCGTCAACCTTGAGCGCGGCGGCCGCCTCCAGGCTCTCCTTGAAGGGCTTGCGGAACGAGGTGGTCATAGCGCCGATCTTCATGGTGTCACTCTCCAGATATGGTAGGCGGTGTGTTCTGCGGCGGGGATGCGAGTTCCTTGTCGGGTGGAAGGCAGACGGGTCAACGCGTGGCGCGCGAGAGGGCGATGCGGTAAGGGCACGGCATGCCGTGCCCCTACAAGACGGCAGACGGCCTCTGACAAGGACTTACCAGACGCAGAGCCGAATGAGCGAGGAGAGGCGCTTGGCATGGTCTACAGAGATTTGGGCAGAACGGGCCTGAAAGTGTCGGAGGTCGGCCTCGGGTGCGGGCCGCTGGGATCGGACCCGCACCGGGACTACGGGCCGCTGCTGGAGCGCGCCCTCGACCTCGGCGTGAACTTCTACGACACGGCTGACTTCTATGGCAGCTACCGGAGTGAGGAGTGGCTGGGCCGCGCCTTCTCTGCCAAACGGGATCAGGTGATCATCGCCACGAAGTTCGGGACGGTTAGGACTGTGGACGGGATGAAGAAGGACTTCTCAGCCGCCCACATGAGGCGGGCGCTGGAGGACAGCCTGAGGAGGCTGCGGACAGACTACGTTGACCTGTATCAGCTTCACAGCCCTCCGCGCTCGATTCTCGATGACCACGATCTGCTTGCGGCGCTTCAGCAGGTGAAGCAAGAGGGAAAGATCCGGTTCATCGGCATCTCCCTGGACGGCGCGGAGTCCGGCCTAGAAGCGATCCGCAAGTGGCAGCCCGACGCCATTCAGATTCTCTTCAACCTGTTCAACTTCGAGCCCTCGGGTTGCTTCCCGGCGGCGAAGAAGGCAGGCGTGGGGTTGATCATCAAGGCGCCGCTCGATTCCGGGATGCTGGGCGGAGACCTCATGCCCGGCGCGCCGATGAAGGAGGATGACCCCAGAGAGCGCTGGCGGGACGATGAGATCGCCCAGCGCCAGCGGCTGCTGCTGGAGGAGTTGGCGTTCCTGACGCAAGGGAAGACGCGCACCTGGGCGCAGGCCTCGCTGGCGTTCGTGCTGTCGTTTGCCGAGGTGTCTACGGTGATCCCCGGCACCACCTCGACGGCGCACCTGGAACAGGATGTGGCGGCGGCCGGGATGAGGCTGACCGGGGAGGAGATGGAGCGGCTTCGGGGGCTGATGAACGGGGAGTTCGCGGATCTCAACCTGGGCTGGTGATCGAGCGAGGGGTATGTGTTGGAGCACCATGGAGGTAGCTGATGGGAGCTGAGAGCATCGTGTTGCCGCGGGACAAAGGGTGGACGAGAATCGGGCCAGGCGGGGGTGGGTCCATGTACATCCCGACGCTGAGCCCACATGATGAGAATACGGTGATCCTGACCTGTGACATGACGGGACAGTACGTCACCCGCAACGGCGGCGGGATGTGGCGTATGTGCCACCTGATGGTCCATTGTGACTGCTTCGCCCTCGACCCGGTGGACCCGAAGCGCATCTACGCGGGCGCCAACGCGCTGTATGCCACCGATGACTTCGCCGAGTCGTGGCGGATGATCTGGCCGGGCGCGCACGTGAAAAGGGAAACCCATCTGGTGGGGGATGAGGCCTCGCCGGTGTATGTGGGAGAGGGCTGGCCCGGCGGCCGGGTGAGCGCGGTGGCGGTTGACCCAAGAGACAACAATCGCCTGCTCGCCAGCGTCGGCCCAAGGCAGCGGGGCGGCGGAGCGGCGGAGAGCGCTATCTACCTGAGCCCCGACCGCGGCCGAACCTGGGGGAAGGTGGCGGAGCTGAGCGAGGGCCGGGTCCACCACCTCGCCGTCAGCCCTGACTCCGAAGTGGTCTGGGCGATCGCCAGTGGAGGGCTGCGCCGGAGCGCGGACAGGGGGGAGAGCTGGGAGAGCGCTCCCTTCCCCGGAGATGGGGAGATAGTCGCCGGCGCGGTCGGCTTCCCACGGGGAGCAGACGCGCTCCTGTATGTGGTCACGTCTCCGAAGGGCGAGGAGCCGGCCGGGTTGTTCGTGTCCGCGGATGGAGGCCGCGCCTGGCGGCATGTGGGCGCGGGCGTGCAGCAATCCGTGGCCGGGCCTGGGCGGAGGTGGGGCCCACCGGTGAGGGCTATCGGCATTTGCCGCGACCAGCCGCAGATCGCATACCTGGGCGTCAGCCTTGCCCTGCAGGAGCAGACCGGCCCGGACAGCCGCGAGATCGGAGTGGTGAAGACCAGCAACGGCGGCGCCACCTGGGAGTGGGTGCTGAGAGCCGACCCCCGGAGGGAGCCGGACAACCTCGACCCCGACTGGCTCACCGCGGCCTATGGCTCGATGTGGCCGGACTATCCGTTCGGGTTGGGGGTGGCGCCGACGAATCCAGAGATCTGCTACGCCTCGGACATGGGCCGCACCATCATGACGGGGGATGGTGGTCGGACCTGGGAGAAGGTGATCAACGGCCTCGATGCCGAGGGCGGGGCCTACACCCGCGGGCTGGACGTGACCACCTGCTATGGGGTTCACTTCGATCCCCATCACCCCAACACCGCTTTCATCAGCTACACAGACATAGGCCTGCACAAGAGCAAGAACGGCGGGAAGACCTGGCACCATCGCATCAAGGGCGTGCCCCATGCCTGGCGCAACACCTGCTACTGGCTGGCCTTCGACCCGGAGGTTGCGGGCAGGGTGTGGTCGGTGTGGTCAGGCGGGCACGACTATCCCAGGCTGAAGATGTTCCGGAGCGGGGATGCGAGCCGGTACCGGGGCGGAGTGTGTGTCAGCGATGACGGCGGAGAGACCTGGGCGGCGAGCATGACGGGGATGCCGGAGGTCGGCTGCACCCGGATCGTGCTGGACCCGACATCGCCGCCGGGCGAGCGGGTGCTGTATGTGACCGGGTATGGCCGCGGGGTCTACAAGTCCACAGATGACGGGGACTCCTGGAAGCTGCACAACCAGGGCCTGTCGGAGGACAATCTGAATGCCTGGTGGCTGGCGGGAGACCCGGCCGGGGCGATGTATCTGCTGATCACGCGGTCGTTCCGGGAGGGATGGTCTGTGCCCGGAGGCATCTTCCGGACCACAGACGGCGCGGCGAGCTGGCAGAGACTGCCCATCTCGGAGGAGATACCATCCCCCAACGACCTGTGCCTCCACCCCGGAGATCCCAGAGTGATGTACGCGGCGGCCTGGCCGGTGAGATTGCCAGACCGGGTGGTGATGGGAGGAGTGTTCAAGACTTCGGATGGGGGCGCCTCCTGGGAGCGCCTGCCATTCCCCGGGGAGTACGTCTACGGGGTGACCGTTGACCCGCGCCAACCAGAGGTGGTGTACGCCACCGCCTGGCACCGCGGGGTGTTCCGAAGCGAAGATGGCGGGAAGACATGGACCCGCCTCGGGGGCGCGAACTTCGGCTGGCCCCACCGGGTGTTGCCGGATCCCGCTGATCCTGAGATGATCTACCTGACCACCTTCGGCGCCACCGTGTGGCACGGGCCGAAGCGCGGCACGCCGGGGGCGGGGCCGGACATCGTGGACTTGCCGCCGGTGACGGAGGTGAGGCCGTAGGAGGAAACGATTTCAGATTTCAGATCTCAGATCTGAGACTCCAGAAATGAGGGGAACTGATGAAGAGATCGCCTGGAGGCTGGCTAGGCCCGCCCCTGGCGGGCCGCCATGGCGGCCGCAGGCCTAGCCACCAGGATCCCGCAAGACAGCGCCCGCCGGGTAACTCGGCGGGCGCTGTCTGAGCAATCAAGAGACGGCTAGGGTCTGAACGTCTTCTCCGCTTTGGCGCCGGAGAACACGTCGGTGGCCACTATGCGCCAGGCGCCCTTCGGATCGTTGAGGGCGAGCCAGAGTTCGGCCTCGCCGGCGCCGCCGCGCACATCCAGATTCCGGGAGTAGGCGGCCTGCTTGCTGCCGTCCGGGCCGAATACCTCGATCTTCACCACCTGCGGGACCGCCCGAGCGGAGTCGACGTCGAGCTTGACCCGGCAGCGCAGGGAGCTGCCGCGCGCCGCCTTCCCGACCAGTGACAGGGAAAGGCCTTTGACCTGGTATGGGAGCATGGCGAGCAGCTTCGGATCAACTTCGTGCAGTGAGGTGCTGAGCTCACCGATCTGACCGAGGTAGCGGTGCGCGCGCAGGTCATACCAGTGCCCTTTACGGGGAAGGGCGACTCGCACCGAGTCCACCGCCTTCATGCCCTCCTGGATGACGAAGCCGCTGGTGCCGTCGGCGCTTTCCCTGAACACGCCGCGCGTCTCTTTCAGGAGGCCGAGCACCTCCACACCGGCGCCTCGCCAACTGACGCGCTCCACCCCGACCGGATGGGCGCCGCCGTCTGCCGCCACCACCGCGCGCGGCATCACCTTGGCGCGCTTGAGTTCGCCCACCACACCATCCCGGGCAGAACGCCCCTCCCGCTCGAGTCTGCCCTTTGGATATGTGTCGAGCCACTGGTTGAGGCAGACGGCGCGGCCCTTGCCATAGCTCTTTACCGCGAAGAGATCATCGAGCGCGCCCTGCGGCCGGCGCTTGCCATGCTCGTCCGTAGTGCCGGGGCGGACGTCGGCGATCAGCAGTCCGCCGCCCTTCACGAAGGCACGGATGTGAGCCACTTCCTGGTCCGACAGGGCGATGGAGCCGGGCAGCACCAGCACGCGGTATCCCTGCCTGGCCAGCTCGCCGGTCTCCAGCTGCTGGTAGGCGAGATACTGATACTGGTAGCCGATGTCCTCGAGCACCTGCCCCCAGCTCACGCGGCTGCGAATGAACCGGGCGAAGTTGGGGGAAGTGGCCTGGCCATATTCCAGATCGCCTTCCCGGTAGCGCAGCCAGCCGTCCTGAATCCACCAGACGTGGCCGCTCGCCATGGAGTAGTGCACGGCGATCTTGTCGTGCTCGCGGGTGAGTCCGCTCACCGCCCGACAGAGCCCCTCTCCGCGAAGCTCGCCGAAAGCTCTCACAAACGAACGGCCTTGTCCGTTGAGGGTGAGGTCAGGGTCAACGAAGCTGTAGCCCCAGAAGATGGAGGCGCCGCGATGGCTGTGGAAGAATCGGTGCCAGATCTCGTACTCCAGGGGCAAACCGGAGAGGGAATAGCCGGTGAACCCGGTGAGGATGAGGTTCGGGTTGAAGGAGCGGTGCATCTCATCCTGGCCGCCGCCGGAGTAGGGCTGGAGGTAGTCAACGATCTGGTCAATCTTCCACCAGTCGCAGCCGTTGTGCGAGCCCGGGGTCTGCGTGCCGGAGATGGTCACCAGGCCACTGGGGTGGAGCTTGCGGGCCACACTCACCGCGTACTCGAAGGCGCCGGCGAGGGCGCGGTTCATAAACAGCCGGTGATCCACCCATGGCGCGGGATTGCCGCGCGCCTGGCCGTCCTCCCACGTCGCCGGCATCACCTTGTTCCAGTTCTGGCAGCTGGTGCCCCATTCTGCGTTGAGGGCGTCGAGGGTGCCGTAGTGCTTGCGCAGCCACTTGCGGAACTCCGCCAGGGTCGCCGGATGCCAGCACAGGTCGAAGGCGTCCTCGTAGCAGGTGATGGAGGATTCGTCGGCGAGGTAGTAGGCGAGCGGGGTGTACTTGAGAATAGGCGGGATGCCCTTGCGCAGCGCCGCCGCCACCGGCTTGCGAAACTCGTCTGTGTATAGGCACGGGAGGCGGTGCAGGTACTTGGTGTCCTTGGTCTTGCCATACATGGCGCGCTGCTTGAGGTAGGCCTGGCGCCGGTACCAGTAGATCCCGAATCCCGGGGGATGCATGGAGACGGTGAGGGAGAGGTTGAACTGCGGGTCCGAGGTACTGGTGATGCCGGCGCGCCGGTACTGATCTTCGAGGAGCTGGGTCCACGGCCACACTCCATGGTGCAGCCAGGGGAGGATCACCTCGTAGTCCTCCCACTTGCGCGGCGGCGCGGTCAGCGCCACCTCCGCACGCCCCTCGGAGACAAGGCGCTTTCCCTCCATCAACTTGCACTTCACCCAGCCGATGTTGGTGAGAGCCTGCGGGCACTTCACCCGGAACTTGACGTCCTTCTTCGCGCCGACGGGGAGCGACTCCTGGTAGAGCAGCCGCCCCATCTGGTCCCACAGCTCGGCGACAAGCCTGAGGCCCTGCGGCTTTCCGGAGAGCCGGGCGCGACCCGTGAGCGCGCCGCCCACGGCGACGGCGTCGGAATCGAGGATCACCTTGGTGACGCGGCCGGCTTGCTCCACCAGGTAGCTCGCCGATCCCCAGTCCTGCTTCTTCTCGCCGGTGGTGACCATCACGTCCACGAAGTGGCGCCCGCTGTCGGCCGTCCCCTTCGGCAGAGGGAGCGACACCTCCATCTCACCCCGCGGCAAGGTGACCTGCTTCTTCACCTCACCCTCGGTGCTGCGGGAGCCGTCGAGGAAGGTGACTGCCACCTGTGCTTTAGCCGCGGAGCCGGTGTTGGACAGGCGAAGCGCCACCTTGCCCTTCCCTCGGCCGGCGACTGCGAGGTGCGCCGCTGACGGGGTCACCCCCGCGAGCTGGATGGTTGGCTCCTTGCGCGCCGCCCAGATGATGGAGCGCATCAGCAGGGAGAACAGGTATTCCCAGAAGTCCTCATTCAGCTCACCCCGCCGGGCCCTCAGGTGCGGGAAGAGCCCGTAGTTGTGGTAACCCAACCCCACCACTCGCCCCTTGCCGAACTCCTTCACCGCCACCACGGGGGTGTTCTTTACGCCGACGACGAGCGCCTGGGCTCCCTTGGCCAGCCGGTAGTGGTAGTGCATCAGGGCGGGGTAGGGCAGCGCCTCGAACGGTATTCCATTGGCGATGTAGTGATCGGCGGCCTTGCGCCACGGCTCCCCGAACATCGCCTCGCGGGGCGGGCGGGGGTAGCCGTTGTCTATACCCGCGCCCGGCTCCTTGAGGGTCGTGGGCGGCACACCTACGATGGGAGAGAGGTCCCACAGGCTCTTGTCCGTCTGGTCCTCGCCGAGATGCGGATGGACCAGCACTAGGCCCTCGCCCTTCTTCACCCGGGCGAAGAGCAGTTGCTTGACTCTCTCCGGGAACTCAAACCAACCGCGTACGCCGTGCATCACCAGCACGTCGTAGGGGGTGCTTGCGGCCAGCTCCTGCTCCAGGGTGGCGAAGGCGAGCGCGTAATCCCTTGGCTGGATATCGTCCATCGCCCCGTAGCGGTCCATACACCACTTGTTCACATCCCAGTGCGGGTCAATGCTGACGGCGCGGCCGGTGAGGGTGAGCCGCTGCATCAGCTCGATCACCGTGCGCCCCTCGTGGACGGTGGAGACGAAGAAGGCGCGGATCGGCCCCCTCGCGTATGGATCCGCCCACTTCACATGTGGGGTGACCATCTCGGCGGAGTACACAGAGTCCCACTTCGGCGGTTTCTGCATCAGACTCGGCTGGCTCGATTTCACAGCACTACCTCCTGCAGGCGGCGCGGCCGCGGCATTGTCTGCATTCTTTCACGCGTGCGGTGTGACTCCTTCAGGCGTGGGGTGTTTGCAACGATGTTCGGCGCTAGGGCACCGGCAGCATGGAGGCGCAGGCCGGATTGTCCTACTGCCGCTCAGGGTAGACTGCGCATCCGCCCTAGAGCGCTATCGCCGCCTGGCGAGCAGGTAGAGCAGCCCGGCCTCCACGAGGAGGAGGGGGGCCAGGCTCCACAGCCCCGGCAGCCCCATCACCTTGCCCAGGTTGCCGTGAAGCAGCTCGCCCTTGGCAAACAGGCCCAGCGCTGAGGCCAGCGGAGTGCGCAGGTTCTCGTCCACGAACGGGCTGTGCGCGGTGACCGCGAACATCAGGGCGATGGAGAGGAGCGCCAGCGCCTTGAACAGCGCGGGCAGGCGCTGCGCGCTGGCGGCCACGGGCAGCATCAGCAGCGGGATGGCGGCGACCTGATACCGCGGCCCGTAGGCGCTCCCCGAGGTCCAGTTCTCATAGCCCGCGCTCATCAGCACCACTCCCACCCACGCCGCGGCGATCAGTATCGCCTCCGCCCTCCATCGCTTGCCCAGCAAGAAGAAGCCAGGGAGGGCCAGCAGCAGCACCGGGCTGCCGTGGAACAGCCCCCGCCACGAGCCGAACGTTAGCTGGTAGAGGGGGAAAAGCTGCGGCAGGTGCACGCCCAGCAACCCGGCGGTGTGCCGGGCCTGGAAGCTCGGCTGCACGTGATGTACGTGGGGAAAGGTCAAGGGGCTTCCGAAGCTCGACCAGTTGGCGATGAGCTGTGGTGAGACGGCGACGAGGAAGGCGGCTGCGAAGGGGAGGAGGCGGACCAGGAGGTCCGGCGGGCGTAGGCACGCTCCTCCGCCAAGGCTTCGAAGGGCAAGTGCCCGCCCTACAGCCGCGGGGGGCCTTACGGGCTGCTGCGCGCCGCGGCCCGTCGTCGCCCAGAGCGCGTAGAGACCGAGGAAGCAGGAGATGAGCAGGGTGGTGAAATCCGAGATCGCTCCCAGGCCTGCCAGCGCGCCCGCGGCGACCGCTCTCTTCCCGGTCCAGCCGCTTCGCTGCCGCCAGAGGAGAGCGAAGCACGCAAACGCGCACACGGCGCCGAACTGATGCCCGAACAGCGCCGTGGAGTAGGGGAGGGCGAGCGTGCCAAAGCCATAGGCAATCGCCAGCCAGGCCCGCAAACCAGCGCTAATCCCCAGCGCAGCCAGGAATAGGTACAGGAACGTGCCGAGAAGCGCGCTGGGGAGGGCGTTGGTCACCAGATTGGCGATGCGCAGAGATAGCATCACCGGGAACAGCGGCTGGGAAGCTCGGGGTGGAACCAGGCGCATGCTAATCCAGTAAACAGGCACTGCGACCAGGCTCGGCCCGACCAGCTTGTCGCTGTAATAGTGACCGCGGTAGTAGGCCTCGTCGCCGGTCCACTGGCGGTAGGGGTCAATGGCGAGGGTGTGGTCTTCGGCGAGCGCCACGATCTGGGCGTTGCGCGACTCCACGTTCCAGTTCCCGCCGAGGTAGTAGAAGTAGCCATAGCAGATGAACAAGGCAAGGGCGATGACGAGGGCGCGGCGGCGCTCCCCCCGGCCGGGCTCGGTTGTGGAGTCGTTGGCAGGCACGCGCCCATAGTACGGAAGCGAAGGAGTGGCGTCAAGCAAGCCCGCCATGAGGGTGTGACTTCCAAAAGTTGGCCGAATGGCAAAAAAGTGATACCCTAACGGTGAGAAGCAAAACAGCGCTTGTTAGGAGCGCACCGAAAGGGTATCGCAGAGATGATAGCA
>Ga0315277_10005961_pt1 | contig 16037 bp, 11 predicted proteins | sample YL17G05_15_MG_FD_203695 | JGI IMG/M metagenome (GOLD analysis project Ga0315277, IMG submission 203695) | Sediment microbial communities from Yellowstone Lake, YNP, Wyoming, USA - YL17G05_15 | ecosystem: Environmental > Aquatic > Freshwater > Lake > Sediment | place: USA: Wyoming | collected...
CATGTCGCTTCGGAAGACGGGATTGCACAAGTTCTGTTCACGGAGGCCGGCAAGTGAGTACAGTCCTGTCGCAAAACATCAAGGCGCTTGTTAGTGCTCTCCAACAGCCCTGGATATTCCGAGTAGCGCGCGAGGTACTTCAACTCGACGCCCGCTCAACAGCAGCGATGGCCAAGGACTCCCTCAGCCTGCATCCTAAAGCCGGTCCGGAAGATATCCTTCGAGAGATGAGAAGATGCATCCTCTCGAAGATCGTATCGAACGAACAGCAGGTAGACTTCATTGTAAAGATTCCCGAGTGGCTTGGGTTCAAGGCCGCCCAGAGCCTATCCAACGTCACACGCGAAACCATGGTAAGATTGTCAGTGATGTCTGCGGCTTCCACATTCTGGCTTCTGACACTTGCGAAGACCGCACTCGAGGCGAGTAGCACGCCGAGAGAACTCAGAGACCGAGGCTTTGATGCTATTGTGAGAAGCTTAGTCGAGTCAGATGCTTCGAGAGACCAACTGGTGAATCTCATGAGAGCGGAGATGGTCAGAAGGGGGATGGATACTGACATCTTCGAGGTCAGGGGAATCCTGAGTGGATATGACGTCCGCAATCCTGTCATTCAAGCCAGAACCCGGACACTGTTCGCATTGACGCTCATGACCCCAGCAGGGCTGCAGATTGATGCTGACTGCCTACTCAAACAAGACCTAGGTCGTCTCGTCCTGAATGCAACAGGTCACATTCTTGCCGCTCAAACCATGAGGCACGTGCGGCAACAGATAGCAGGCGACGGCCGTAGGAAACCATTCGAGTGGCCGATGGTGGGCGACAAGAAGGCATGTGACACCGTGCTTGCGGCCCTCGACGTGCTCACCGAAACAGCCAAGGATGTCACGTGCAGCTCAGTACTGCCCATTGATTCATCTGACCCCTCGATTCCCACTCGAGCGAAAGTCGTGGGCTTGTTCTTGGACGAGCTCATCCTGCATTATTCGGACTTGATACGGAACAGAAGGGGCAAGGGAGACAATGAGGACCTCATCAGTTTCGTCGACCTTCTTAAGGGCGATAGAACCCCGATTTCGAAACGCGTAGCTGAGGTGAGAGACCAAGTCCAGCAACTGATGGGAGAACTGGACATGCTCAAGAGGAAGGCAAAGGCAGGCTTTGTTGTCCATGTCGCACCTGAGAAGATGTATAGCAGCGCTCTCGAGTCGCTAGAGGTGCGACTCAGGGCCAGAGCTAGAAGCGACGACTTCCAGACGGCCTTGGTTGACGAGGCCACACCCGTGTTCAATTCAATAGTGGAGATTGTACGCAAGAATAGACATGCGCTCGGAGAAGACGAGGACAGGTTCGTTGAGGCACTCTGCTTTGAAACCTGTTTCAGGATACTTGAGTCTATGGGCTTCGGGGGCAGCATCATTGACCTTCCTTGGGTTTCCAGGTTCGTGGCCGACCAGACAGCAAGAGGGATCACAAGTACAACAACGAGAGGCACATCGGACCCAGAGGAACGCTGCCAGCGTATAGTTTCGGCTTTTGCGGGTGGACTCATCTACCTGATACTTCAAGCGCGGCAGCCGCCTAAGGTGCAGGCAAAGTGATGGTACTCTTCACGTGAAGGCCCTCATCACCAAATCCCATCTGTGCTGCACCCAAGCCTGCAGATCAGCCAAGCGCTTCTCGTCGCGGGTAGGCTTGAACAGCCTAGAGAAGCGTCCTTGGATCTGAAGGAACTCCTCGATTGGCTTCCTCTTGGCTGGATCCTGATACCGCTTGCTGATGGGACTGAGTTCGAACTTGTCACCTACCCTCTCCCACAGGATCCAGTACCCTGTTTCGACAGCGAGCTTTCCAATCTCTGCGCCCTTCTCAACGGGGTAGTTCCAAGCTTGGGGACAGGGAACAAAGATGTGAATGAACCTTGGGCCCTTTATCTCGCGGGCCTTCCTGAACTTCTCATAGAGGTCTCGCGGATAGGCCGCGTTGGCCGTGGCCTGATACGCAGGCTCATGCGCGGCGACTATGAGGTCTAACAGCTTCTCGGGCTCAGTCTTGCCATACCAAGTCGTTGAAGTCTGAGCATAAAGCGGCGTAGCCCCTGATCGTTGAGTGCCAGTGTTGCTGTAGACCTGATTGTTGTAGCAGACGTAGAGTATGTCAGTCCTTCGCTCGAAGGCTCCACTCAGCGCTTGAATGCCGATATCGAACGTACCCCCATCTCCGGCCCAGACCATGACCTGCGTCGAGTCATTTCCCTTCACTTTCAGTGCCGCCTTCACGCCAGAGGCAGTCGCCGCCGCGGCCATGAACGCTGTGTTCAGGATTGGCACATCCATGCACGTCTTAGGCCATAGTGACTGCACGACACTTGTACAGCAGGCGGGGACGACCTGAATAACATCGCCTTCCAGAGCCTTGTGGGCATGACGCAGTGCCACCATGTCCTGGCACCCTGCACAGGCGGCATTACCCTTGAGCACGTATTCACGTAGAGGCATTTCTTTCACAGTTACCATGTCAATCACCTCAAGTCATGCCAAGTCTCCTCTGGACCCAAGTCACCTTTCTCCATGGCCTTGTGGGTATCAAGTATGATCTCCTTGATGTCGGTCACAGTAATGTCGCGGCCACCGAAGCCACCAAGGTAACTCTTGACAAGTGGGCGGTACTCCGTGGCATAGAGTGAGGCACGGAGATCGTTGACTGACGGACCTCCGAAACCATATGACAGACCTCGATCGAAACATGCGAAGGCCTTTGCTCTCTTCGCGAGCTCCCGAACCCTAGCGACCGGAAACGGACGATACATTCGGATCCTTGCGTTACCGACCTTGTATCCTTCTGCCCTCAGCTGATCGATAGCATCCTTGGCCTCTGAACCGACTGTGCCAAGCGATGTGAACAGGACGTCTGCATCACCACACTTGTAGCAGTCGATTGGGCCCCCGAAGTACTTGCCAAAAAGCCGCTTGTAGTCCCTTTCGACCTCCTGATACACCTTGTATGCGTTCAGTTCAGCCTCATGCATCGCATAGCGAAACTCCTGGTAGTACTCTGGAAACACGATGTTCCCGTGTGAGACCGGGTTGCTCGGGTCCATGACCCAGTGAGGAGGATTGTATGGCGGCAGGAACTTGTCAACTTCCTCAGGCTCGAGGTAATCGAAGGTCGAGAGAGTGTGGCTGAGGACAAAGCCATCGGCGTTTACCATCACGGGCATGAGGACCCTCTCATCCTCGGCGAGTTTGAACGACTGTATGATCGTGTGGTAGAGCTCATCCACGCTTGCAGAATAGAACTGGAGCCAGCCCGTGTCCCGCTGTGAGTATGAGTCATCGTGAGTGACGTGGATGTTCCAGCTCGGAGACACTGACCTGTTGATGTTTACGAGCACAATCGGCAACCGCGCTGCAGCTGCCCAGTGCAGAGCTTCATGCATCAACAGCAAGCCATTCGAGGACGTCGCAGTGAAAGCGCGGACACCCGTCGAACTGGCTCCGATACAGGCGAACATGGCCGAGTGTTCAGACTCAACACGGATGAACTCGCCCTTGTAGATGCCATCCTCGCTGAGAAGTGCAATCTGCTCAGGTATTGTGGTGGCCGGAGTGATTGGATAAGCCGCTACTACCCCGACTCGTGCAGACACGATCGCATGAGCAGCTGCATAGTTCGCACTCATGAGCTCGGTCTTCATACTGGTGCCTCCTTGGTCTCCCCGGAACGAACCATTGCAATGCACTTTTTCGGGCACTCCTCAGCGCAAATTCCGCAGCCCTTGCAGTAGTCCAGATCGATGTGGGGGGTCTCATCCTCGTCTATAGATATGGCCGCCTCCGGACAGAAGAGCCAACAGGTCCTGCACTTGGAGCAATTGCCATAATCAATCACAGGGTCGAAGATGCGCCAGCTACCGGTCTTTCCTGTCGAACCGATCATAGGTCGAGAGTAGGAAGTCTTGGGCATCTGCTTCCTGTTCTGCGGCTCAGTGTTGACTTCGTTTACCACAGGTCACACGTCCGTAAAGGCCCGTACCGGCTCGAAACGCCTCGTTTGTGATATTAAGCGTTTGGATGCAATCGCCAGTGACATCTTCGCAAACGGACTCACGCCAATGCGTCGGTTATGACCTGAGCACCTTTTGTCAGGCCTGGCATCCAGATTCGGACCTCAGTGCCCTGACTCCAATCGCCGTCCACCCTGTCGCCAACCTCCAAGCGGCCCCCGTACTTGCGAAGGATGTGACTGATCTGATAGAGGTCTAGACTGAAGGACTGAGTTGCTCGGTCGAGCAGTCCTTTCTTCACGTCCGGAGAAACCCCAGTACCATTGTCAGATATCGACACCTCATAGCCGCCAGCCTCTTCCTTCAGAAGCACCCAGACCCGTTTATCGGGACGGGGGTTCTGGATGATGGCGGCCTCGAGTATGTCCTTCAACAGGTCTTCGAGGAACTCGTCAGCACGGACAATGGCATCTTCTACGTGGTACCTCACCTCGACCTGTGTGTTCTCGAACTGCCCTGATACCCAATCGACACACTTGCTGACAGCGGCCACGAGCGATCTTCTCCTGACGGGGAGCTCAGACATCTGCTCCATTATCTCGACCTTCGAGATCACTCGGGCACATTTCCTGACAGCCTCGTCTGCCACGTCGAGCAAGTACTCCCTTCCCTCAAGACTACCAGAATCCCTGAGCACTGAAGTGCAACTGAGTACCGTCTGGAGCTGAGTCCTGATACCGTGTGTCATCAGTTTCTCATAGAGGGATGCCCTACTTGCGGCCGAGTTAACACCCAGAAGACTTCCTCCTGCATCTGAGTTCCATTCCAGCAGGGCATTAGCCTGCACCGTGGAAGCGATATGCGTTGCAACCGCTTCAACAACCTCTTGGTCGTTTATGCTGTAGTCCGCCTTAGAGTTCGCCACTTGGATGATCCCCACTACCTTGTTCCTGATGATGATTGGGGACACAAGGCTTCTTCTCAGAGGGATTTCACTATATGTGCAGGCCACAGACTCGTTCGTGAAGAGAGCCTTTCGATCAGCGACTGCCCATATCCAGGTCTCACTCCAGGTGTCGGGCGGAAGGAGTACGACACTCTGCGTGCTTGTCGGAAGACCCCACACATCACCTATGAGGACAGGGCATAGCATGTTCCCATTCTCGTCGAGGTATCCAATGGCCCCAGCATCACTACGTGTGGCGTCAACAACAGTCTGCAGAATCGCCTTGTGAATGTCCGATGGCGAGGCGGTCTGGAAGATAGAGTCTATCAGCCTTCGTACGCTGAGCTCTGTCGATGGAGGACTCTTGCGTCCCTCCCCGTCAGAGTGAAGCGACCCCCGGTTGTTTCCGGACTCCATCAACGACACACCGCCCAGCGCGCACGGCGCGGTCCTCACTCAAGCAGTCTAGGAAACGCATACGAGCGGTTGGATAAGTCTTTCCATGAATTCCTTCGCTATTAGTCCACTAGTTCAGTTTCGATTCACCTTACGTGCGTCACTAGTCTTAAGAGGAAGACACAGTGGCGACCATCTGCCGGCGAGAGCCGCGGTCAAGGTGAGGATGTCGATTGGAGTTCACTGTTGTGCTCGTGCAGATGTCGTGTGTTGAAGGCAGAAGGGAAGAGAATCACACTGCGGCTCTGAAGATTCTAGGGGACAAGTCTCTTGGCAACGGTGCCCGGTTCATCCTCTTCCCGGAACTCTTCGACATTGGCTTTGACAAAGAGGACTACGCTGAGGCAGGACCTGGGGTCCCGGGACCCACAAGTGCCTTCCTCGAACAGGTAGCCAAGAAGTACGCCTCATATGTGGTGGGTACCGGACTCGAGAAGGCACATGCTGGGTTCTACAACACCCTGGCCGTAGCTTCCCCGGCAGGAAAGACAATCGCCACCTACAGGAAGATCCATCCATTCCAGACTGAGAGAGCAGTCTTCAGAGGCGGCGACAGGACAGTTCTCTTCGAAGCGGGAGGAATCAGAGTTGGAGTAGAGATCTGTTATGATATCAGGTTTCCAGAGCTGACCCGCAGAATCGCTCTTGAGGATGCTCACTTGATCTTGGTCCCCGGAGCATTCCCAGATCCGCGCAGCGCTCACTGGGACACACTGCTTGCGGCGCGAGCAATCGAAAACCAGCTATATGTCGCTGCGGCTAACAGAGTCGGTCGAGGGTTCGATGGAAAGACATACTTCGGTCATAGTCAGATAGTCGACCCATGGGGAGTCCGAATGACACGCATGACATCGGAAGAGCAGGTCTTTGTCAGCAGCGGTGACACGAGTTCTGTGAGCTCGGTGAGAGAACAGATAACGTGCTACAAAGACCGCACGCCCACAGCGTATGAACAGGTCCAATGGTTCAGAGAGTAGCAAAGATGAACACAACTGTTAAGTGACAGGTAACTGACTCAGTGGAGACGCGGAGACACTGCCGATGAGTGGCGAGCAATCTGAGAGGATCAAAGAGGCTGTCAGAGCATGGTTCTCGCGTGAGGGCATCAAGGTTGACGCAATCTCAGACCCTCGTGCGGAGTTCCTCTTCAAGGTCAAGTTCATGCGCTTCTTCTTCACTGTGGTCCGGCCGAATGATCAGAAGTTCATCCAGATTGAAACACAGGTCATGATATCACCACAACACCTGAAGCTGCTCACGGCAGAGAAGATGCGAGTGTTCCAAATGCAGGCAATGCGCTTCAGCTTCGCTCAGAACATCAACCTAGGCTTCATACAGCCACAGCCAGGGCAGCCCGGCCCGCAGCCCCCAGGTCCGGGCTTTGTCGTTTCAGACCGCATCTATGACGACAGTTTCTCAGAGGACCGTATGTGGCAGGTGATTAGAAGAGTGCATAGTGCGGTCGACCTTGTGATTCACATCCTTAACGAAGTCACAGGACAAATGGGCGAGAAGCCTCACGGGGCCGAGGAAGCAGGACCGTCTTACTACACATAATGCCCTTCTTGCCATTGTGACAGGGATTCTCAGAATCAACAGCCGTGTCAGTAGCTAGCACTCACCGTCTTGATACTCTGAATGAGGCTACTGTCGAATTCTCGACTTAGGCCGCCCAAGATAGCTATATATCGCCAGCCTACAAATCGTGTCTGACAATGTGATGCCCAGCACACCAACCGAACAGTTGGCATCCGGGACCCGTGCAATAGGTGCTAGAGAGAAGGCACATGTTGAGTCACCATGAGAGCACGCCGACCGTGTCGAATGGGCCATCCTAGCACGTGTTTGATTTGGCTGAGGTATGCTCATGAGAAGAATCCTAGTGCTGCTTATCATCGTGGTCGCCATCTTGGCGACTCCTCAGTCTGCAGACCAACAGCTCTGTGACAGAGAATCGTTTCAGCCGCCGATTCCCGCAGCTCGGGATGGACTTATTTGTGCGGCAGCAGATGGCAGTGGTAGCAGCACTCAGTCAACACAGTTCATGTCGCGCACTCTAACAAATCAACTCCTTACCATCACAAACACCTACGCGGCGACCGCCAAGCACAATGGAACGCTCGGCCTTACTCAGTACCTGTTGTCAGGGTGGACGTTGTACAATGTAACAATGAACGTGGACGATATTACTGCCATGTTGGAGCGTGAGGTGGTCGGAATTACCCACGCAAAGGATGACTTCGCAACAACGAAAGCAGCACCATCCTCTTATTTAGACCAACTGGCGCAGGCATTCTATAACCAGCCTCACAATGGTTCGTTGTCGAACTACTCGATTCGGTACAAAACAAGCCCTGAAATCTTGGATCCGACGACCTACGGGTATGCCCTCTTCACTATCAGGTCAGACTATGCGACCAGCGGGAGCAACCTCACCCGGGAAGTCAACGTCGCGTACTCTGCAGCTTACGGTTGGCAGGTGCTATCTGGGGGAAGCGCTATCCTAGCGCGTAATACTCCGTACTGGGCGATTATTGACGGGACACACCTGAAGGATAATGGTTCCTACGCGAATGTGAGATGGTCCTCAGAAGGCTCCGCCGGGTCCTTTGCCACTCGATACCATCTGGGGATTTGGACCGACCCTCCAATAGACTACGAGGCTCTAATGAACTACACCTACGTTCCTTGGAACAAGACTTCCAGTGCCCCCCTTGTTTTCGGTGCACCAGCCACCATCAATCTTAGGGCGAACTCAACCAGTCTTATAGATGCCGCCAAGTGGTCCTTCTTTAATTCGAACAGCAACATCACAATTCTGAGATTCGACTCGAATCAGTCAGCCAGCATATTCCACAACCTCACACTATGGTATCGTAGAGGTGTTATTTCCTCCACTTCTTGGCGGGTCGATTCCTCAGGAAGCTCTGTGGACTGGAACTCCACGGTATCACTCATCTACCCCCCGTTGTCTGGACTCGTATCGAGATTCGTGAATGATACGAAGAGGCCAGACTGGACTCCTGCTGGCCTATACAACGGTACGTCATCGACGGACTATGACAACTTCGTTGCCTACCCAACAGTGGTTACCTGCAGACTAATGACAAACGGAACATGGACTCTAACATTCGATGGCCACAACTACGTGGTAGCCATCGACGCGCCGGACTCGTCCGTGATCACAGGCACGGCTACTATCAATGCATGGTTCAAGGACCTGAGTTCGGTGAGTGTCACTACTGGAAGCTCGAATATCACAATATGGCGCGACACTTCTGTTGTCGCGGCTCCTCCCAACCAAACCACAACCTCAGGGGTCAGAATCTACGGCTGGGACATTGACCTCAATGTGACTCAGAACGGTCGATACCGAATAGAAGTCTTCTGGACCAATGGCACTGAAGCAGGCTATCGTACTGAAACACTCGTGGTCTACTTCCCAACAGAACTCACTACCCCACTCATGACGATCAATGCCTACACCAGCAGCTCCTTCAGTCTGAGGGTTTTCTTTGGCGATACCTTCACTCCGCAACCGCTCACGGGCACGGATGCATCTGTGACATATTCATTCGGTTCTGGACCAACACTCCTGACGGACCTTGGCAACGGCACATGGTCAGCCACAGTAACAACAGCCGGCAAAGTGGCAGGCTCCTATGTTCTGTACGTAAATGCCTCGGGCTGGGCTCTGGAGAACCGGACTCTGCAGATTGACGTGATACTCATCTACGATACATCGCCGCTGCAAATCCAGTGGTCCCAGACGTCTACAATCACCTATATCGAATTCACCACGCTGTCTGTCAGATACCAGTTCCTCAATGGTACTCCAGTCACTGGCGCTACACTGGACATGACTGATGGAATCACGATATGGAGTTTTACCTATTCGTCATCAAGCGGCACCTACAATCATACCTTCTATGGGTCGGATGCCCTGCCTGGACTGGGCGTACACAATCTCATAATCAAGGCGTGGAAGACAGGATACCAGAACCAGACTGACTCGCTCCAGACGTTGACTATCACGAAAGAGCCAACATCGTTGACGCCAGACTGGACATCATATAGCTTCGACTGGACGCATGACGCCGTCTTTGCTGTCGACTACAGGGATTCCTATGGAGCATTCATCACCGATGCCACTCAGAAAGACATACTCATCAATGGAACATACTACGTCCTTAATGGAAACAATGGGACATACTGGATCGAACTGAACAACACATTCGAACTCTGGCATCACGTAATCGTCGTCAACATGAGTCGATATGGATACGAGTTCGAAGTGCTTACTGGCGCCACCTTCGACATAACGGAAGCGGTTACGCTCCTGAGCGTTGTGTGGGCACCTGCCAATGTGACCATCATCTATACGAATTCGCTCAACATCGCTGTCGAGTACACATATGGCGGAGGCGATGTGCCAGTATCTGCGATTCTCAACGTCACGATAGGTGGCAAACGTTATGGCCTCACTTACTCGACAGGGGCGTGGCATGCAAGCATACCCGGAGCAGACATTGGAATAGGCGTGCATGATGCCACTGTATTGGCTTCACTCCATGGCTACGAAGCGAGATCGAATCTGACTACGGGAATAACCGTGATTCTGGCTCCCAACTCGTTCTGGGTGACTTGGAATCCCTCCGACCTGAATGCCACGTTCGTAGAACAGATTCAGGTGACAGTGGTCTACACCTATGATTTCGAACCCGTGTCTGGCGCAACTGTGAAACTGATATTGAATGGCACTAGGGTATACGACCTGACCCTCGAAGTAGATGATCTTTGGCACATCACACTCGCCACAAGTGCGATTGACCTTGGAGTCTGGAACGCTACTATCCTCGCCAACAAGACAGGTTACGACACAGGAAGAGAGGTTGTATTCATCAACATTCAGACCGACCCTTGCACTCTAAGCCCCAGTTCCTCGGACATTACCATTTACTACACTCACAATGCTGATCTGGATGTGACTTTTCTTGACTCATTTGGACAGCCGCTCGTGAGCGGCCTCGTGATTGCCACATATCAAGGTGTCAACTACACGCTGCCCCACGTTGGTGGCGGAGTCTACAGGCTACAGCTGAATGGCAGTGTGGGCGTGGGGCAATATCCGATTGAAGTCATATCCGAAAGGTATGGCTTTCTGAACAGGACCTCCAATGTGAACTTCACAGTGATCGAAACGCCGACCACGATTTCAGTCACTGTAGCCATCAGGGGCAACAGCAGCTCTGTTCTCTATAATGATGGGTGGGTCGAAGTCACTGTCCGACTCGAAGACGATGACAGCGCACCAGTGACTCTGGCGTTGGTGAACCTTACCATTGCAGGCAAGGTTTTCACCCTTCAACTCCAGCCGAGCAGCAACTACACGCTGACCCTCTACGCCAGCGTCATGGGTCTCGGTTTTCACGGCGGTACGATACGAGCTGATGCTAATGGATACGAAGCCAAGTTGAGTCCTCTGTCCTTTACAGTTGAACGAGTGCCGGCTCACGTTGAGTTGAGTCTGGGGTCATTCCCATCCGTGATGTTCCTTAACCAGACTGTTGTCGTCAGGTTGGACTACGTCGACAATCACACTGGGCTCAGAATCACAGGCGCAGGAACGAGGTACTTCATCTGGCCGAATGATCTCCTTGAGCAGGAAGTCGTGCCCGGAGTATTCGAGGTTTCGATCAGCTCGTTGTCACTGCCTCTTGCCATACACGCATTCAATGTCACCATCGGACACGTCAACTTCACCACTGGGAGCTACGTCAGGTCCATCCTTGTGAGCCCAGTGAACACATTGTTCACGACACGTGTTTCAATGCGGCAGTTTGAGAACGAGTTAGTGGTGATTTGGGTAAACTACACAGATGTAGACCACGGGCAGTTCATCCACTGGGCATCAGTCAACGCCACGATTGATGGCACTGCTTACCCGATGACCTATTCGAGCAGAGGCAACTACTCGATGAGCTATCGGATCTCGTTGCCACCCAGAACTCAGGCTTACGTCATATCCATCGCTGGTTCCGCCACCGGCTGTTTCTCGAACTCAACAACGACAATGCTCTATGTCGACGCGAAGGACTACGTATACCTCGATATCAGACTCGATGCGAATCCCATGCAAGGCAACTCTGTCGGTATCAAGGCGACTCTAAAGGAGAACGATACTGACACACCCGTTTCAGGAGCATATATCATCTTCAGAGTCACGGTTGAGTATGAGAATGGAACGAGGTATCTATCCCAAGACTCGTATCCGACTAATGCCGCAGGAGAGGCCAACTGGGCCTTCCAGATTCCGCTTGGAGTGGACTATCTTGACGTAGAGGCCTACTACGCGGGCGCAGTCAACAGATGGAGCGCCAGTACCACAAAGCGGTTCGAAGTCACGCCCACGTTGTTCTCTCAGTTGATGTTGTTCTTGACAAGCACCCCGGGACTCATGATGCTAGGCAGCATAATGGTCGCTGCCGTGGCCACAACTGCCTACAACAAGATGCATAAGCCAAAGGCACGAGCAGCGAAACTGTCGATGGAGCAGCAGCTTCAGGCCTTCAATGACCTCGGCTCCCTGAAGCATTTCATCGCAGTATATGTCGGTCGTGGAACATGCGTCTTCTACCATCCGTTTGCGGAAGCAAGGATTCAGGCTGACCTGATAAGCGGCTTCATCGCCGCGATTACTAGTGTATACGGAGAGCTCAAGGGTGACGGAGTGCAAGGGACCCTTGAGGAGATTCACTACCACGGGTTGAAGCTAAACAGCTACAGTGGCAAGTATGTCATCGGCATTCTCATCCTAGAGGGCGAACTGACCCAGCTGCTCAAGGAGAGGTTGCAGTACTTCATCGAGGTGTTTGAGAGCAAGTACGAAGACCACCTCAAGGGCTGGAAGGGCGAAACCGACTGCTTCGATCCCGAATGGATCGTATCCAACCTTAACGCGGCTTTCAACTACAGATGGGTCCTGCCTCATAAGATTTCGACCATGAAGAGGATGGATGGTACTTCAAGGAAGATAATCAACCTTCTCAGTACGAAGCTCAACGAAAGAGGCGAGTTCTTCATAGGAGACGTCATCGATCAAGTCGCCGGGCAGTTTGGTAAGACTGATGCCCAAGCATTGGACCGTCTGCTCATGATGGAGGAGAGGGGTTTCCTTGTTCCCATCAACATCCAGACGATACTTCAGAGACAAGGAATGACCCTTCCGGGAAATGAAACAGAGACTGAGGAACCAGACTCTGAACCCATCATGGATCAAGAAACGGCACCAAGCGAGGAGATCAAGGAGCCCGTTTCCGAGCACGTCCCAGAATCCGAGGAAATGGCTTCAGAAGAGAAAGCCGAGGAGCCAACTCCCGAGGCCCTGCAGTGGGAAGAGTCAGTCATATCCGGAAGGAAACCTCCGGAAGTTGAGGCCTTCATCGCAGAAGAATACGAGCCAACTACCACAGAAGACGAATCCGTCATTGAAGGGCATACCCCGGTAACAGTAGAAGAGGAGGTCCATGAATCGCCTCATCCAGAGGGTGAACTGAGTTGGTCTGCCGAAAGCATCCGTCCCACTGAGAAGACGAGTCCTGTTGAGCAGCCAAAACAGCCCGAGGTCGAAGCTGCGGTATCTGTTGAGAAGCCTGAGCCCAAGCCCGAGGAACAGTTCGTCGCAGACATCGAACGCTTGCTGTCATCAGAACCTGAACCCAAGGCGAAGCGGGCTCGTGGACGGAAGAAGCCCGCGGCTGACGAGGCTGAGAGATTCATAGAGGATGTAGAGCACCTCCTGTCGAAAGACGAGAAGAAGGAAGACGAGGACTAGGTGGCTCTACAGTCTTTTGTAGACTGAACAAGACTTATCAGTCATACATACGGCCGGGCACAAGCCATCAGGAGCCCTCAGAATTGCACTGGAACGTGGAGAACTACTACATAAAGTCCGCAGGAGTCCTTTGCGTAGAAGTCAGCATTCCACTCATGGAGTTCCTATATGTCAAGATTGATGACGTCAAAGAGGCATGGCTTGATCTGTTGAAGCAGTTCGTGTCGGAGAAGCCCGGTTTCGAGATCTCTTGGGTGATGGAGCCGAGGGATAATGATGCCCTCGTGACTGTTAGGATAGCGAAAGTGGGCAGACTGAAGCAGTTCACGGAGAAGGAAAAGAGTGGAGCACTCTCGGCTGTCGACGCTCTTTTCGACGAGAAACCTGTGAAGACCGTCAGACCAAGGAAGAGACAGGCCGCAGCGAAGGGTTAGGCACTCGGCAAGACTGTTGCCCGGCCATTCGGCATGAATGTCGCCTTTGACCCGGATTCCAAGTAGCTTCGTGCCACCTCCATGGCCTCCTGAGGTTCATGTACGCTACTGCAATGAAGCTTCTTCGTCACAACAGAACGGGGGAGTTCTGACCAGAGGATGAGATTCCTCGACTCGTTGACGCTCCAGAAGAGTCTTGCCTTCTCCATGCCGAGTTCGAACTTACTCTCTATCATAGACGTCACCTCTTTCTCAGACTTCGTACCGGTAACACCGTATGCAAAACCCTTGGGACCAAGACCCTGAGCACACTCTGCGATCAAGAGAATAACACCATCTCTCCTAGACCCCAGTTGTGCCGCGTACAGACTGTCAATGGCATCGTATAGCGTACGGTCAAATGGAAACCCACCGGCACTCACGACAACAAGATCAGACCTACCTGGAATGGGCACCGAGGACAGGGCCATTGAGGACTCAACACCTCTTGACCAAGCCTCGGTTGGATTGCCACTAACAATGTCAGCAAGCGAACCCCTCCAGTCAGGGACTGTGTTCACGATGAAGTCAAGCCCTGCAAGAAGCGCCGCCTCGCTCATGTCGACACCTGCCGGGCTGTCCACCGCAAGAGGAGCGTTCTTGGTCGTAGCCCTCACTCGCATGTGACGGACTATGCCCTCTTGACCACACAGACCAGGGAGTATCGACATTCCGCCGCCAGTCGCACCCGCGAATGGATCAGGTCGTATGCTGCTGAGGGCTATCTTATAGTCTGCCTCTAGAAAGCTCTTGTTCACTTCAAGCGGCGTTCGAGAGGTCGGTGTTTCACCAACCCTCCGCAGCCTGCTTCCATCTGTCGGGTCATGCAACAACAACCGATAACCTCGAGAAACCGGGTCGTCCAGAAGTCTGTTGACGTCATCCTCTGTACAGGTCCAATCATGTTTATGCGTGACTAGGATCGTGATATCCTTGGGATTCAGCGCCTTGGCTTGTAGGCTTGAGAGAACTGGGGCGAGAACTTCACGAGCCGGGAAGGTTTCTGAAGGCCTGTCAATGACAACCGTGACTGTGGAAGAGTCAGAGATGGAACTTGCAGGTGAATCCGCTCCAACAGGATGCTCAAGAGCACTCAAGACGGCACCCCAGACATCCGATTGACCAGCCGCAGACCTAGGCACTACCTCATGCACACTAGCGAGAGCATCTGCGTCAACAGTGATATGGCCGGCCCCATATCGGAAGGAGTATCTCATCTCTTGCATTCCTGCCTCTCTCAGGCGACTGGAATATGAGCGGCCGTCATGTGAAGTGATTCAGTGAGCTGTAGCGAGAATGTTCATATCATCACTGAAAGAGATTCCGCTTGGCGGGCCAGAGAACAATGCGCAGATCGGACATACTGCTTGCCATCTCAGTCGGACTCCTCTTCACATACTGGGTGGTTATTAGTGTCTACACCGGGCTCTCGGGTCCTGTGACTCTGCTCTATGCTTGGTTACAGCAAGTGTCGCTATTCATGGGATACCCCGGTTCGTTTCTCATATGCTTCATTGGCAATGCCACAATCCTAGTCCCGTTTCCCTATATTGCTGTCCCATTCATGCTCGGAGGCTTGACTGACCCGGGCACTCATGAGTTCATGTTCGATCCAGTGATTGTGGGGCTTGCCTCAGGAATAGGGGCGACCCTTGGGGAGATGACTGGGTATGCGATTGGCCACGCTGGAGGTCATCTCATCGATGAGAGCCGGAGAGGCGGGTTCCTGTCATTTGTTGAGAAACACCCACACCTCACGCCCTTGGTCGTGTGGTTCCTTGCTGTGACCCCTCTGCCTGATGATGAGCTCATAGTCCCACTTGGGGTCGTCAGGTATCCTTGGTGGAAAGTATTCTTCCCTCAGCTCCTTGGAAAGAGCATGTTTCTCACGGGGGTGGCATGGGCTGGGAGAACAGGCCTTGGCTGGACCGAGCAACTGATAGAGGCCATCAATCCCGCAAGTTGGGTATCTAAGTCAGCAGAGGTGTTGACTGTCCTCACGGTTGTTGTCGCCCTGTATCTGGTGGTCAGGGTCGACTGGTCGAAGCTCACGTCCAACCAACCATCCGAAACGTCCGTTTCCCAAAAAGTGTGACGCATCTACTAATGTCGTCTGCCTATCTTGTCTTGCCTCACAACGTCCTCGAAGAGTTTCACGCCTACACCGGCAAAACAGGGCAGAACACTGGAACTCTGCCCGGTACATCGCATTGCAACAGACATTCAGGCCGGTCTGAACGACAGGTAGTTCTTCCCTGACTTGCCTTTCTCGTAGCCAAGGACTAGGGGTATGCCAATCTTGATGGCTTCGGGCTTCAATGG
>Ga0315277_10005962_pt1 | contig 16037 bp, 13 predicted proteins | sample YL17G05_15_MG_FD_203695 | JGI IMG/M metagenome (GOLD analysis project Ga0315277, IMG submission 203695) | Sediment microbial communities from Yellowstone Lake, YNP, Wyoming, USA - YL17G05_15 | ecosystem: Environmental > Aquatic > Freshwater > Lake > Sediment | place: USA: Wyoming | collected...
CCTGGATGGAGACTATCGCTTATCATACGGTAAACGATAACTACAACTATTTACCCTATTTCTTTAATTATCCAGATGTTTCCTTGCAGGCAACCACGATCCATGAATATGCCGCCTTTATCTGGGACATGTATCTTTCCGCGAATTTCGGGAACGATATAATAAGAGATATCTGGGAAAGATGTATAACCGGCTCGGCAATCAATGAGATAGATAATGCTCTCAAGGCAAGAGGAAGCAGCCGCGACAAAGAATTCAAGGAATTCACTGTTTGGAACTATATCACCGGAATCAGAAACGATGGATCGCACTACGTGGACGCCAGTAATTATCCCTTGATAAAGCTGATGAGAACCCATTCTACCTACCCGGTAAATGGTAATACCTCCAGTATGACTCCGGACAATTTGTCAGCCAACTATATCCAGTTTAATCCAACTGGCAATCCTGTAAATTTGAACATAAAGTTCGATGGACAGAATGGCTATCTCTGGGCACTCAAGGTCTTAGGGGTGAAGATTAACGGAATCTATAGCTATGCCGGGTTTGAGATTCCTCTGGATGATACCGGATATGGTGAAGGTTCGATCCCCAATATTGAAAATTATAATTACGTTATATTAATACCCAGCGTCCTTTCTACCTCCGGCACTAATCTTAATTTCACTTATTCGGCTTGGCTCACCGCTGCTGACACTGTTCATAAAGTTGACGTCACCTCCAGTCCGAACAGGCAGGTGATCAATGCCAGCACTGACACCTCTTATTTTTATGTTCAGAATACCGGTATAGTAACTGATACTTTTTCCATCGCGATTTCTGACAAACGCGGGTGGCTTCAGAACCCTGGTTCGTTTGCGGATACTCTTGCTCCTGGAGAAATTGATACCTTCAGGACTATTTCAAAGATCCCTTACAATTCAGTTTTGAACACAGCAGACTCTTTAAAATTAGTCTCTTCTTCTCTTTCCAATCCATTGGTTAAAGATTCTTCCCGCGTCATTCTGACGGTAATAGCTGTGAGAGGAGATGCCAACAGTAATGGTTCCATTACTGTGGCGGATGCTGTTTTTCTGATAGCTTATCTATTTAAAGGTGGTCCTGCACCTCAGTACTACGGAACTGGAGATGCTAACTGTGATGGTCAGATAACTATTGCCGATGTCGTCTATCTGGTCAATTTCCTGTTTAAATCTGGGCCTCTGCCTTGCTTTAGTGGATAAGTTTATAAAGAGAAAGACCTATCTGCAATTCCCGGTTATTGCAAGGAGTCCATCTGGACGACGAAGTCCCGCCAAAGGCGGGACTTCACCCTACCGGCTCGCAATGACTATCTAAGTATTCCTCTCCGAATTTTCTCACGTGTTTCTCCGGTCTCCAGGCAGGGGAGAGGATATTGGTCGTTTTAACTTTATCTAAAAGCCTGCCCCAGGTAAGAGTAAATTCCCCGTAGCGGTCATTTACCTCATCCATAGCCTCTAAGAGCATCTGCTCTCTCCATTCTTCTCTAAATAAAGAGAGCTGGCCTACTCCCTTTATCAGATTGGAAACGCTTACTCCAACCAGCCTGACTCCTAAGGTCTCGATATTTATATGCTCTAACAGGGAAAGGGCGGTCTGGTATATTTCCCTGGCATCGTCTATGAATTCCTTTATGGTTTTTTGCTGGGAGAAATGGGAGAAATCCGGAAAACGAATCACCAGGGAAACGGTCTTCCCTTTGTAATGTTTCCTTCTCAACCTTCTGGCTACCTGCTCAGATAAGCTCAGAAGATAGTTTTTCGCCACCTCCCGGTTATGGGTATCCTCAGACAGGGTGATAGAATGCCCCACTGATTTGACTTTTTCCCCATCTCCTTTGTATTCAGATTCGGACTCAGTTAAAAGAACCGGACCTTCATCCAGACCCAGGGCCATGCGGTGTAAGTATCTGCCTATCTTCCCGAACCTTTCCTCTAAAAGCTCTACTGGATAGCGAGATAATTCTCCGCAGGTGCGGATTCCTAATTTGTTAAGGTAAAATGTGAGTTTTGGACCTATTCCGCATATTTCCGAGATAGGCAGGTCTTCTAAAAACTCAGCCACTTTTTCATCTTTTAACCAGAATAAGCCATCCGGTTTTCTCATATCCGAGACTAACTTGGCTAAGAGCTTGGTAGAGGCGATCCCAACTGAACAGGTTAAGCCTGTTTCCTCTCTTGTTCTTTTCTTTAACTTTTCAGCTAACTGAAGCGGGTTTCCGAACAATCTTTCAGTTCCGGTTATGTCTAAAAAAGACTCATCTATGGAAAAGACTTCAACTGCGGGGGTAAATCCTTTATAGATACTCAAGAGATTTAAGGAGACCTCTACATATTTGTCCGGATCGCAGGGGAGTAAAATTCCTTGGGGACAAGCTTTCTTTGCCTCCCACAGGGTCATGCCGGTCTTTACTCCCCAGGCTCTTGCTTCATAGGAGGAAGTGGTAACCACGCTTCTACCATTGGGGTCGCCGCAGACCATAATCGGCTTACCTCTTAAATGAGGATTAGCCTTCTGCTCCACCGAGGCAAAATAGGCGTCCATATCCACGTGCAGAATGGTTCTTTTCTTCTTTGGTTCCATATCCAAATCTCGCAGGTCAAGTCCATCAGGGAACTTAACAAAAACTGGTACTCTCTCCCCTCTACGAGCCGTAAGGCATTTGTCGGCCTGCGGGAGAGAGTTAGAGAGAGGAACCCTGCCCGATTGTTCGTGCGGAAATTAGAATTCCCGCACATAATACCACATGCCATACCCAATCCCAATATACTGCACGGATGTGCAGTTGTCAAGGGGAAAATGAGAAAATAAATGACAGCCACGTAGGTCAAGCATGTCCCGCCAAAGGCGGGACTGCTTGACAAAAAAAAATAAGTTGTCAACCAGTTCTTTGGACATGGTTGACCTACATATCTTTTAGCCTTGCTATAGCGACCCTAAAAGGGTCGCCCTACGAGCCATGCAGGTCAAGCACCGCGGAGTTTTTCGTAGGGAAGGGGCTTGTTGAGCTTAGCGAAATCCCCTGCGGGGGTCCCCTCCCGTTTTTTCCTTAAAAACCAATTGACAAACGCTAAAAATTAATTATTCTAAAAGCAGAGGTAATAAATAAGATACCAAGCTTTTCAATCAGAGGAGGAGCTATGAAAAAAATAGGTATGTTTCTGACATTTATAATTCTTCTCTTTTCACCAGCTTTTGCTAAAATCCATCGAGTGCCATGCGCCTTCATAGCTACCATTCAGGGCGGAATAAATGTGGCCAAGGATGGGGATACGGTTTTGGTCATGCCAGGGATTTATTACGAGAACATAAATTTCAAAGGCAAGAAGATCCTGGTAGCTAGTAAGTTTATTTTTGACCAGGATACTAACTACATCTACAATACCATCATAGATGGTAGGGACACAGCCACAGTTGTCACCTTTAATTCTGAAGAGGATTCTTTGTCTTCGATTCAAGGTTTTACAATAAGACACGGACGTAATAATAAGGGAGGCGGTATTCTTTGTAATGGCTCCTCTCCGAGGATAGCATACAATATGATTAAAGAGAATTCTGCCAGACAGTTATTATCGTTAGGAAGTCCCGTAGGAGCTGGTGTCGGCTGTTTTAATAGTTCACCGGTAATTGAATATAATAATATAATTATGAACCAGTCTCTGTCAGAAGATTTAGCTGCGGGTGGGGGAGGGATTTTCTGTTGGGGAAAAGGGACTACAATCATTAGATTTAATCTGGTAATCCAGAATGACGTAGGGAGTGACGGGCTTGGAGGAGGTATTTTTATTGGAGACTCCACCGTAGCCCATATTCATAATAATACCATCGTCAATAATTATGCTGGAAAAGGTGGAGGCATTATTGTTTTGACCCTTGTGCCGGAAAGCAGAATATTTAATAATATTATTGCGTTTAATTCACAAGGGATAAACGCCATGAGTTCGTTTAACAGACCGACCCTTGCCTATAATGATTTTTGGGGAAATGTCAAAGGTAATTTCGTTGTTTTTGGTTCTGAGGTAGGCGACACGACCTGGGGATTTAACAGGAATGGCGTACCTTGTGATAGTTTCCATAATATCATCCGTGATCCTCTTTTTGTTGACGCAGGAAATTCTGATTTCAATCTGCTTGTAAGCTCTCCATGTATTGATGCCGGTGACCCTGATTCCCCTTTGGACCCTGATAGCACCATTGCGGACATAGGTGCATTCTATTATCCGCATACCCCCACCCTGGTAAAGGATGACGAGCAAAATTTGCCACAGGGATTTGAACTATCCCAGAATTATCCAAATCCCTTTAACCCTACTACTACCATACCCTACACGGTAAAGTGGTTCGCGGTTCATGGTTAATAGTCCCCTCCACACAGCCCTGAAGGTCTACAATATACTTGGGCAGTTAGTGAGAACGTTGGTGGATGAAGAAAAAGTTCCAGGGAATTACGAAATCAACTGGGATGGGAATGACGAATCAGGCAAAGAAGTAGGAAGTGGAATATACTTCTATCAACTGAGGACCAGGGATTACACTGATACTAAGAAGATGGTTTTGTTACGATAGCATTTCGTGGGGGAGGGGCTTGTTGAGCTTAGCGAAATCCCGCACCTGCGGGGTCCCCTCCCACATGTATGTGAGCATCTTTTCAGTAAAAAATTAAAGTTGACTTTTTTAATCTCATTTTATTTAATATACTCCAAGCTTAGTCAAAAAAACACAACTCATCCTACGGAGGTAAAGAGGTGAAACTCACAATCAGCGTAATCAAGGCAGACATAGGCAGTATTGGCGGGCATATCAAGCCCAGCCAGAAGTTAAAAGATTCGGTCAGGGATTTCATCCAGGAAAATGGCTTGAAAAAGGGTCTGGTTATAGATAGTTACATTAGCTCTACCGGAGATGATATCGCAATTCTTATGACCCACGCCAGGGGGAAATCAAATTCTGAAATACACAAGTTAGCCTGGGATTCATTTGTAGCTGGAACCGCTGTAGCAAAGAGCCAGGGGTTATACGGAGCAGGACAGGACCTTTTAAAAGATGCCTTCTCCGGTAACGTTAGAGGGATGGGACCAGCAGTGGCTGAGTTAGAGATAGAAGAAAGACCGAATGAATCCTTCCTTTTCTTTGCCGCAGATAAGACTGACCCTGGTGCTTATAATCTGCCGCTTTATTTGAGCTTTGCTGACCCGATGCATAATGCCGGGCTTTTGCTTTCTCCCGGCATGAGCAAAGGGTTTAAGTTCACCATTATGGACGTAGAGCATGTAGACGCAGATCGGGTGATTGAGCTTTCTGCCCCGGAAAACCTTTATGACATAGCCGCCCTTTTAAGAGATAACCAGAGGTTTGTGATTGAATCTATACATTGCAGAAATAGCGGTGAACAGTCAGTTGCAGTAAGCACCACCAGACTACATAACATTGCAGGCAAATATACCGGTAAGGACGATCCGGTTTGCTTGGTGCGAGTGCAGGGGAACTTTCCGGCAACTGGTGAGGTACTGTCTCCTTATGGTATAGGTCATTACGTAGCTGGATTTATGCGAGGCAGTCATACAGGCCCTCTAATGCCAGTAAGAGCTAATTCCCCGATTTCATTCTTTGACGGTCCTCCGGTCGTATCTGTTCAAGCCTTTTCTATGAGAGAAGGTGTGCTAACCGAGCCCGCAGATGCTTTTGACCAGCCCTTCTGGGATTATGTCCGGAATATGGTCTCGCAGAAGGCTATTGAAATGAGACGCCAGGGTTTTTCAGGCTGCGCCATGCTTCCATATTCGGAGCTGGAATATGGAGGAATAGTAGAAAAGCTTAAAGAGCTGGATAAGAAGTTTGTGGTGAGGAAATAGGAATTTGGAGTGCAAACCTTCAGGTTTGCCTTAAGGTAAAGCTAAAGCTTTACACTCCAGTTTTTAGATATGTAGATATGTAGGTCAAGCATGTCCGCCTTTGACGGACTGCTTGATAAATCAAAGAGTCGACCAGTCCTTCAGACATGGTCGACCTACAGAAATCTTTACACTCCAGTATTTGCTAAAATTATACTTGACACTAATCCTTATAAGTTATATATAGATAGCAATTAAGCGGGTGTAATTCAGCGGTAGAATGCAAGCTTCCCAAGCTTGACGTCGAGGGTTCAACTCCCTTCGCCCGCTTTTTTTATTTGTTTTTTTCGTATCTGGTTCAGGTGAAGAAGTGAAAATAAAATCAGTTGAAAAAGGAAGTCTCGCGGACAAGCATTCGATTCGGCCTGGAGATGAGATCCAGAAGATAAACAACTCTCCGATCGAAGATCTCATCGATTACAAATTTCAATCCAGCGATGAGATTCTCAATCTGAGGATTAAAGACAAATCAGGCAGGATAAGGGGAGTCCGAATAGTCAAAAAAACAGACCAGGACCTGGGCCTAACTTTTGAAGAGAAAAAATACCGGGGTTGTGGCAATAAATGTATCTTCTGCTTTGTGTACCAACTTCCCCAGGGTTTAAGGAAAGCGTTGTATTTTAAAGATGAAGATTATCGCCTCTCTTTTTTGCACGGGAATTTCATTACTTTGACCAATCTATCTGAGCAGGACATTCAGCGAATAATAAAACAACGGCTAAGTCCCTTATATGTATCCGTGCATTCGTCAGATGAGTCGCTCAGGAAAAAAATGTTGGGTAATCCAAAAGCACCTGATATTTTACCTTTAATTCATAGATTAACTGTGAATAGAATCGAGTTGCATACCCAGATAGTCCTGTGCCCGCAAATCAATGATGGACTTCATCTGGAGAAAACAGTTTTCGATCTTTCGACATTCTACCCCCAAGTGAAATCGTTAGCCATAGTTCCCGTAGGTTTGACCAAGTACAGAATGGGACTGCCCAGATTGAAACCGGTTGACAGAGAATATTCAAGAAAACTCATAAAGTCAGTGAAACACTGGCAGAGTTATTTCAGGAGAAAATTCAAATCGAATTTTGTCTACGTGGCGGATGAGTTTTATCTCTTAGCTGGACTTGACATCCCTCCCAAAAAATATTATGATGAATTCTATCAGATCGAGAACGGGGTGGGTATGGTGAGAGAGTTTTTAGATAATTTCAATAAACAAGGGCGGTTGTTACCCCGCAGGTTAAAAAATAAATTGAGCCTGACCTTGATCACCGGTGCATTGGCAGATAAATTCTTGCGCGGTCACATTCTGAGGAGACTTGAGCAGATTAAATGCCTTAATGTGAATTTGCTGCCGGTAAAGAATAATTTCTTAGGAAAGAGTGTTACAGTCACAGGCCTTCTGAGTGGCGGAGACATACTCAAGACTTTGAGAAAATCGAACCACGCGGACTTGGTTATGCTACCGCCTAACTGTTTGAATTCAGATGGTTTTTTTTTAGACGATTTGAAACCTTCGGATTTGAAGAAGGAATTAGGAACTAAAATTGTTATCGGTTCTTATGATTTAGTTAAATCTTTGCTGAGCATATTATAGGAAGAAGCTCTGGAGTGTAAATCTATAGGTTTACCAATGAAATTGTAGTCGCTCGATTTATCGAGCTCCGTAATGCCCAATAAATTGGGCAACTACAAGGTATAAAAACATTATGTCTCTTCCAATCGTCGCCATAATCGGTCGCCCGAACGTAGGAAAATCGACTCTTTTTAATAGACTACTGAAGAAAAGGCTTGCAGTGGTGGATGGCCGCCCTGGTGTCACCCGTGACAGAAATTACTCTCTCTGTACCTGGAACGGTAAGAGTTTCTATCTGGTTGATACCGGAGGCCTCTTGCCTTCCACAAAAAATGAACTGGAAAAGAAGGTAAAAGCCCAGGCAGAAAGCGCTATCGAAGAAGCGGACTTTATTCTATTTTTGATTGACAACAAAACAGGAGCACAGGATGTAGACTTTGAAATCGCAAAAAAACTCAAAAGAATCAATAAAAAGGTCTTCCTGGTGGCCAACAAAGTGGATAATGAAAAGGAGGAATTGGAGACCTACTCCCTGAAAAGACTGGGGTTAGGTGATGCTTATCCAGTATCAGCGACCAGCGGTAGAAACGCCACTGAGCTTTTAGACGACATCGCCAAACTAATTCCAGAGAGAATATCAGAAGAAGAAGAAAAAGGGATTAAAGTAGCGATTATCGGCAGGCCCAATGTTGGGAAATCAACTTTTATAAACACGCTTTTAGGTGAGGAGAAGTTAGTCGTAAGTGAGATGCCCGGCACAACCAGAGATTCAATCGATACCAGGCTTAAAATTAAAGACGATGATTTTATCTTCATTGATACTGCCGGATTGAGAAAAAAATCTAAGATCATAGACGATTTAGAATATCATACCTCCTTGAGGAGCTTGAGGTCTATCCAGAGGGCAGACGTCTGCCTGCTCCTGACTGAGGCTCAAGAGGGAATGGTTAATCAGGATTTAAAAATTGCCCAGGAAACAGTTGAGATGTGGAGAGGTCTGGTAATTGGTGTAAACAAGTGGGATTTAATTGAAAAAGAAACCAAGACCGCTGATCAGTATACCAAATGGATAAAGTCTTATGCTCCTTTTCTGGATTTTGTTCCGGTCATCTACCTCTCATCTAAAACCGGGCAGAGAGTGGAGAAAACGATTGAGCTGGTTAAAGAAGTTTATCTGGAAAGAAAAAAAAGGATAGAAACAAGTGAGCTGAACCAAAAATTGGAAATGGAGATAAAAAGGCAGCCTCCTCCTTCGGTGAAGGGTAAATACGTTAAGCTATATTATTGCACCCAGACTGATATAGAGCCGCCAATCTTTGTCTTTTTCTGTAACTATCCGGAGCATTTGAAAAAGCAGTATTTAAGATTTTTACAGAACAAAATCAGAGAGCATTTCGGTTTCATAGGATGTCCTATCAAGATAAAGGTTAATAAAAGAGAATAATGAAGAACTGGAGTGTCCCGCCAAAGGCGGGACCAAGGATAAAGCTAAAGCTTTATACTCCAACAGTTGTTAAATATGCCCCAATTTCTTTCGGAAAAGATTCAGGTGACAATTGATAAAGGTAAGAGAGCCCCGGCATCATTTATCTGGGACAAAAAGGAATACAAAATAAACGAGATAATAGCTGCCTGGCACGACTGGGGATTTTCTGAGGGCGCACCCAAAGCCAGAACCTGGAGGCTGAGGCATCACCGCAATTATTACAGAGTCCAGACCACGGAGGACGAGGTGTTTGAGATCTATCTCGATAGGAAAAGCAAAAAAGCCGATGAAGGCTTTACGGCGGCTACGCCGGGCTTTGCTCCTCGTAGAGAAGAAGGGGAATGGTTTCTATATCAGAAGATAAAATAACTTGTAGAGACGCATAGCATGCGTCTCAATTCTTTTATACCCTCTCCCTTTAAGGGAGAGGGTAAGGGTGAGGGTCAACTTCTCCAAAACCCTCAGTGAGGTAATGGTATCTATATGAGGAGTAATCTATAAAATCAAATGCTTCAACTTTTATTTATAACAGTATTCTCCTATCTTCTCGGCTCGCTTCCCTTCGGAATAATCGTCTCCAAACTCTGGAAAGGAATTGATATCCGCGAGCACGGCTCCAAAAATCCGGGCGCTACTAATGTCTATCGCGTTGTCGGACCAATTCCTGCTCTAATGGTCTTAATTTTAGATGTAGGTAAAGGTTTGGTTGCCACACTTTTGTTTAGTCGAATATCTATTGGTCAGCCGTTTCTTAATCCGGTTAGTTTAATGATACTGGCAGGCATAGCGGTGATCCTGGGTCACGTCTTTCCTGTTTTCGTGGGCTTCAAAGGAGGGAAGGGGGTCGCTACTGGCCTTGGGGTATTGATCTCTCTTGCTCCAATTGAAACTGTCGTAGCTCTGTTACTTTTTTTGATAATAGTTGCACTGACCCGCTATGTCTCCCTTGGCTCTCTATCTTCAGCCTCATTTATACTTCTTGCCTTAATCTTCAAAAAATATTATTTTCATAAACCGGTTTCGCTTGAATTGCTGGTCACGGTTCTGGTTTTAGTCATTTTTATTTTCTATACGCATCGAACGAATATTAAAAGATTGCTGAGTGGGACTGAGAGTAAATTTGGAAAAAAGATAGAGTAACTGTCATTCTGAGCCCGTAGGGTGAAGAATCTATGGCATTTGTTATAGAGAAGATTCTTCGGTCGTTCCGCCTTCGGCGGAGACTCCCTCAGAATGACAATCTTGTACCAAAGTTCTTAGAATAAATGACTAAAATCGCAGTTTTAGGAGCAGGTAGCTGGGGAATAGGGGTTTCGGTTCTTCTGCATTCAAATCAACATAGAATCACTTTATGGGAATTTAATTCCCAGGATATGCTCCACCTGAAAAAACAGAGAGAGCATAAGAGTAAACTTCCCGGCATCGTAATTCCAGAGGGAATTGAAATCACTGATCAACTGGAAGAAGCTGTTACCGGTGCTGAGCTTTTAGCTTTGGCCTTGCCCTCCCATACAGTCCGGGAAGTCGCGAAAAAGTTAGCCCGGATTTCCCTGGATAACCCTTTGATCGTGAGCTTATCTAAAGGAATTGAAAACGATACCCTGAATCGAATGTCTGAGGTCTTGACTCAGGAACTGCCAGAGAATCTTCACGGAAATATCGTAACCTTGTCCGGTCCCTGCCATGCAGAAGAGGTCGCCAGAAAGATGCCGACTTCAGTGGTTGCCGCAGGATTGAATGAGGAAGCCGCCAGAGAGGTTCAGAAGATTTTTATGAATAATTTCTTCCGGGTATATACCAGCGATGACCTTACAGGTGTGGAATTGGGCGGTTCATTGAAAAACGTCATCGCCATTGCCTCAGGAATCTGCGATGGGCTGAAATTAGGGGATAATGCCAAGGGCGCGCTTCTGACCAGGGGTTTAGCTGAGATGACCCGGTTAGGAGTAAAACTCGGTGCTAAACTTTTCACTTTCGCCGGACTGTCCGGTATGGGGGATCTGATCACTACCTGCATCAGCCAGTATTCCAGAAACAGATATGTAGGAGAGCAGATCGGCAAAGGTAAAACCCTTAAAGAAACACTTGAAGGGATGGTTATGGTGGCTGAGGGGGTAAAGACCACGAAATCGGCTTATCAATTATCTCAAAAATATCAAGTCGAGCTGCCGATTGCCTATCAGGTTTACCGGATATTATTTGAAAATATCGAGCCCCAAAAAGCTTTAATGGAGCTGATGACCCGTGGGCCGAAAACTGAAATTTGGAGTTGACAAGTTAATATTAAAGTTTATCTTTAAGCCTGACATATAAAGTTTGTCTTTAGGGCGTGTCGAAAAACCCTTTTGATGTCTTTGCGAGGAGTCCTCCGGACGACGAAGCAATCTCTAACCCCTTGATTCACATGAAGCCAGATTGCTTCGTCCTACGGGCTCGCAATGACAGTTTTCTGAACTTTTCCAACAGTCCCTTCAAGGGTAAAAGGTAAGTTGTATGAAACATAAATCAGAAGATAAGCTAACCGGAAAACTCTACTACTCCATCCGGGAAGTAAGCGAGATAACCAGCATAAAGCCTTACGTGCTGAGATTCTGGGAAAAGGAATTTCCCACTCTAAGACCAAAAAAGAACCGGGCTGGCAACCGCACCTATCAGTTGAAAGATATTGAGCTGTTAAAGCAGATAAAAAATCTTCTGTATGATGAGGGGTATACCATCGAAGGAGCCAGGTCTCAGCTACGGGGATTCAAGGCTTCGGAAGTGGTCAACGTGGAGAAGGCGGAAGATAAGGAGATAGACAAGGACAAGATGAAAAATCTCCTGCGGGATATTAAGCAGGAGCTGGGCGAGATATTGAAGATAATAAGTTGATATAATCCTACAGACAGTGAGGAAATCGAACTGTCGGGGCGTAGCGCAGCCTGGGTAGCGCACTTGCTTGGGGTGCAAGTGGTCGTCCGTTCAAATCGGATCGCCCCGATAAAATATAAGGTTTAGAGTTTTTTGTAAAAAATGATAGTTTTTTAAAAGGGTTATTCGACCTGATTTGGTCTAAACGAAGTACTTCATCCATCATCTTAAATGGGGGATAAAAAGAGGCGTAATTCGTTTATAAATGAATTATGTAAAATACTAGGGCATTTAGAAGGTGTCTGAAATGGAAAATCCGAAAGCATTCATATCGTATAGTTGGAGTGGTCCTCAGCATGAACAATGGGTCCTTAATCTTGCAACGGAATTAAGACAAGCAGGTGTTGATGTAATTTTGGATAAATGGGATCTAAAAGAGGGACATGATGCAATTGCTTTTATGGAAAAAATGGTAACTGATCCTGAGATAAAAAAAGTAGTTATTGTTTCCAACCGTGTTTACGCCGAAAAAGCAGACAGCAGAAAAGGTGGCGTAGGTTCCGAGACACAAATAATTTCAAAGGAAATATATGATAAAGTTGAACAGAACAAGTTCGTTGGAGTGATTGCAGAAAAGGATGAACATGGGAAACCTTACTTGCCTACATACTATAAGGCCAGAATTTATATAGATTTAAGCGAGCCGGATAATTATGCAGAGAATTTTGAAAGACTATTGAGATGGATTTACGATAAACCTCTTTATGAAAAGCCTGAAATAGGAAAGGTGCCATCTTTTTTATCTGAGGGCGAACAGATATCAATCGGAACCACAGTTAGTTTCAGAAGAGCAATTAATGCAATTAAAGATGGAAAGTCATATTCAGTCGCAGCTTTGAATGAATACTTTGAGAGTTTAGTTCAAAATTTAGAAAAATTTAGAATTAAAAACCATGAAGGTGAATTCGATGAAGCCATCATAAAAAATATTGAAGCGTTTCTGCCTTATAGAAATGAAGTTATTCAAATTTTTTCAGCCATAGCAAGATATGATCCCAAAGAAGAGCTTATCAAAAGTCTCCATAGGTTCTTTGAATCTCTAATTCCATATATGTCTAGGCCTGAAAGTGTCAGTGGTTGGAATGAGTGTGACTTTGACAACTTCAGATTTATTATTCACGAACTATTCTTATACGCAATAGCAATTCTTGTAAAATTAGAACGATTTCAGCAAGCATCAATTCTTTTGAGCCAAAGATACTATGTGCCGGGTAACTCTGACTATGGACAGGATGTTATGGTATCATATTGTGTTTTCAGGACATACTTAGAATCCTTGGAGCATAGAAATAAGAGGCTGAATTTGCACCATCTGTCCTTAAGAGCTGATTTACTTAAGCAAAGGTGCCAAATCACAGGAATAGACTTCAAATACCTAATGCAGGCCGATTTTGTTCTTTTTATAAGGTCTCAACTTACCCCACTTGCTCCCGAAGAGTTACTCAATAGATGGTGGCCGGAAACTCTCCTTTATCTTTTTCATTACCGCGGTTCATTTGAGATATTTGCGCGAGCTGAATCTAAGCAATATTTCGAAAAGATGAAGTGTTTATTTGATATTAAAGGTCCAGGGGAGTTTAAGCAGCTTTTGGAACAATACGAACAAAACCAAACACGCTTGCCGACCTGGGGACTCCATTCCATTAATCCCGCCCTATTATTGAATATTGAAAAATTGGCAACAAGACCATAGTAATTGGTCGCGCATACCGCTGTAGTCAGTTCATGAAAAAAATCTTAGTCCTCATTCCAGCCTTCAATGCAGAGAAAACCATTTCCTCTCTGATTGACCAAATCTCGGTATTCATTCCGCGAAAAGACATTCTGGTAGTAGATGACGGCTCCACGGATAAAACTTACCAGTTAGCCAAAGAGAGCAAAGCGAATTGCCTTCAACATAAGAAAAATAAAGGCAAGGGAGAGGCTTTAAAAACCGGGTTTGAGTATGCTGTCGAACAGGGATATTCCGGAGTAATTACCTTAGATGCAGATTTACAACATGACCCGAAATTTATCCCGGAATTTATCAAAAAAGCAGAATCGGACATAGATACAGGTCGGGCAGGGCGCCCGACCTACGAAAGTAAACGAGTTTCCGTAGGCGTCCCGCAGAGCGGCACCAGCCCCGCAGATATATTAATCGGCACTAGAAATATTCGATTAAAGACGATGCCTTTTCCCAGATGGTTGACCAATAATGTCACCTCCATCATAGTTTCTATCTTGGGCGACACAAAGGTCCGGGACAGCCAATCCGGTTACAGGTATATTTCAACTGAGGTCTTGAGGTCTTTCAAGTTGTCCACCAAGAAATATGAGCTTGAGTCCGAAATTCTAATCAAAGCCGGAAGAAAAGGATTCAAAATCGCTCCCGTGCCAATTAGCACAATCTATCACGGAAGCAAAAGCTTCATAAATCCGCTTGTGGATACGGGAAGATTTATTAAATTGATGTGGAAATCCCTTTTCTGGTGAAAAGGGAGTAGGTCGGGTTGCCCGCCTTTGGTGAGCTACCCGACACAAAGGATTTGTCGGGCAGTCTTCGACAGCCCGACCTACTACTGATCACTCATTTGCGGAGGAAATTTGATTGCACTACTGACCAACGACGACGGAATCGAAGCCAAGGGCTTAAAGGCTTTAGAAAAAGAGATGTCGAAAATCGCTCAGGTCTGGGTAGTGGCACCGGACAGGGAGCAGAGCGCCACCAGCCATTCTTTAACATTAACCCGGCCTCTGAGAGTAAATAAGGTCAAAGATAGAGCTTATTCCATTGATGGAACTCCTACGGATGCAGTGATGGTAGCTTTTCATAAGCTTATCAAGAGGAGACCGGATATCCTTATCTCAGGCATTAACTCCGGTCCAAATCTTGGAGATGACGTGACCTATTCGGGAACAGTTGCGGCCGCAATTGAGGGAACGATATTGGGAATACCTTCTATCGCAGTTTCCCTCACAGATGCCTCTTCTGAAGATTATGGATATGCAGCCAAGTTCATTCGGAAGCTGGCGAATTTCATTTTTAAAAAGGGTTTGCCAAAAGACACTTTTTTAAATGTCAATATCCCGCCATCCAGAAGGAGCTTGACTAAATATAAAATCACCCGTCTGGGCAGAAGGGTCTATAAAGATGTGGTGGTGGAGAAGATCGACCCCCGTGGCAAAAAATATTTCTGGATTGCTGGCCAGGCAATAGTGTCTGAAGGAGGCAAAGACTCAGATTTCTTAGCCATCGAGAAAGGATACGTCTCCATCACCCCTTTACACCTGGACTGGACTAATTATAAAACGATTGAAGAGATGAGGAGCTGGAAGATATTTTAGGGATATAATTATCGTAGTTGCTCGATTTATCGAGCCAGGTTAGCCCAATAAATTGGGTGACTACAATTATGTGGTCGTCGGGTCCCCCGACCCGACGAAGAATTTGCCAGGTAAGGGGACGTGGTAAGCACAGTGAAACTGGAAGATTTTCTAGATATAATGCTATCGTAGTTGTTCGATTTATCGAGCAAAGAATTTTGTAGCGTCTGGGTTCATCCCGGACGTTTGTTTATCGAAATGGAAGCTTCCGTATTTCGTAGTGCGACCCTTTTCCTATTAGCGGATCCGGAGCAAGCCCCCGTAAGGTAGGACAGGGTCGCCTTTTTGTTTCTTCATGAGCTACTCCTGACGGCAGGGGTGGCACCCTCAAACTCGTTTGAGGGTGTTGGAGGAAGTGAGTTTCGTCGGGCATAAAGCCCAAGGCTACATAAAAAAAGATTTTTGGAATTGGTAGCTTGCGTGAGGTATATAAACGCAGACTAAAGTCTGTGGCAACCTCTACACAAATGTAATCGTAGTTGCTCGATTCATCGAGCAAAATAGCCCAATAAATTGGGCAACTACAGCTATGTGGTCGTCGGGTCCCCCGACCCGACGAAGAACTTGCCAGGTCAGGGGACCTGGCAAGCACAATCTGGAAGCTCGATGCTACGATCCTTTTTTATAGCCATTTTAATGGAGTCAGATTACCCCAATTAAATTAAAATTTTACTTGACTTTTGTCTTTGAATAACGTAGATATCTTTTGTCAACATTAGGGCGCGGCTTGGCGCTGATTCGGCAGCCCCGACAAATCGGGGCAGCATTGATTCTAAGTAGGGCAAAACCC
>Ga0315277_10005963_pt1 | contig 16036 bp, 19 predicted proteins | sample YL17G05_15_MG_FD_203695 | JGI IMG/M metagenome (GOLD analysis project Ga0315277, IMG submission 203695) | Sediment microbial communities from Yellowstone Lake, YNP, Wyoming, USA - YL17G05_15 | ecosystem: Environmental > Aquatic > Freshwater > Lake > Sediment | place: USA: Wyoming | collected...
CCTCTCGGATCGATTATTACGGCAACTTCGAACGGCGGGATCATGCTGTTTCTGGTTTTTTCAAGGATTTCGTTTGCTCTCTTGAAGTCTCGTCCGTTGATGAATATTTTTGTATGTTTTGCCCCTTCGGGTCCCCGTGGGAAGATGGTGTCGTAAACTATTTTTTGAGCGTCTTCGCCGGTGACATCTTCGTACTTGAGTATTTCTGCTTCTGGGAAGACGTCTATGGCGGTCAGTATGTCGAAGGGGCTTGCGTGCTTGTCAGTGTCCAAGAAAACGAAAACTATTTTGTACTTCTGCTCTGGCATTCTTGCACCTTGCCTATGTTTAGTGGCTATACGATTTTAAGGGTTGTCTTTTCTGTATCATTAGTCAGAATCTATTAGGCTGGAGGGATCGGTTTCGTTTCATCTTTCTGCTTTTTCTCCTGGAAAAACTGCAGTTTTGACAAAACAACCATCAACGGTACGCCAACAAGCAACGACACAGCAACGACTACGACATCTTCAATGTAAGAGGACACCGCGCTCACAGTGAATATGTATTGGAGTTCTTGGAAAGTCGCGAAACCGGAAAACACATTATACAAACCGCCGGGCACTAACAAGAATATCCTGACGAGCGAATCGGTTGCTGTGCACACGAAGCCAATCAGAACCAGAGAGATTGACAAGCGGTTCAGACTGGTTCCGTGCCAACTTTTGCTGAGTTTGGCCGCAGGATAGATCAAGATTAAAGCTAACAAGATGTCTAGGATTGTCCATAGTGGAAGCATTCTTCCGTACGGATGCAGGAAATAAGCCAACAACATCACCGAATAGACTGCCATACCAGGTTTCCACTTCCCTTTGGCAAGAAACCCTGCCGTCAACACACTGACTGGTTCGGCTATGATTCCAAAAATCCAGAGCGGGTCAAATTTTATCATTCTGGCTACTGAACTACCCAGTAGTGCAGCCAAGAAACCGGCTTGCGGGCCAAGGATTATGCCTTCGATCGCTTCTATGTAAATGGCCCAGTTTCGCCAGAGCCCGAATGACAGGAAATACAGAACCGCGTGAAGGGCGGCAAAAACGGCGATCAGGCTTATCCTAAGGCTTTTTCGCATCAGATCACACTCTTAGATTGTGGATTTTGCACAAAAGCCTTTGCTGTTGCGATTCCTTTTCATGGTTTTTCTTTCTGCCGCTGTCTTCTGCGTTTGGACGTTACCACAATTGTTTAATATGAAACAGAACAGATTCGTCAGTCTCTAAGAGGGCTCGTAATGACGCTTGTTGAAATTCTTGAAAAACTGGCGAACGCATCTGGCGTTACTGGCAGGGAAGATGAAGTAAAAAGTTTGATGATCAAGTATCTGAAACCTTACGCGGATGAAGTCAAAGAGGACAAGATTGGAAACGTCGTAGCCATCAAGAAAGGGAAAAAGAATGCCCCGAAACTTATGCTCGCTGCACACATGGACGAAATAGGATTATTGGTCAAAACCATTACGAAGGAAGGATTCTTGCAGTTCATGAAGATGGGAGGAATTGACGATCGCGTCTTGTTGGCTCAGAAAGTCATGGTTTGCACCGAGAATGGGCTGCTGCACGGCATAATAGGATCTAAACCTCCACACATCCAGAAAGAAGATGAAAGAAAAAGAGTGCTGGCCAGCGATGAATTGTTCATCGACATAGGCGCGGAAAATCAAGAAGAAGCACGGAAGATGGGCGTCAGAATAGGCGATCCAGTGGAGTTTGACATAAAGTTCGCCAAACTCAGCAAAGATGTTGTGATTGGGAAGGCTTTTGATGATCGTGCAGGTTGTGTCGCCATGATTGAAGTCATGAAGCGTCTGGAAAAAACGGATTGCACGATCTTCGCCGTAGGAACCGTCCAGGAAGAAGTCGGTTGTAGAGGAGCGGTAACATCTGCTTTTGGGCTCTCCCCAGATTTGGGCATCGCCCTTGACGTAACAGTCGCAGGAGACACCCCCGGAGTCAAAGAAAGCGAGGCCCCAGTGAAGCTTGGAAAAGGGCCGTCTCTCGGCATCGCGGACAGTGGACTGATAACGCATCTCAAGGTTCTGAAACTGCTCATCGATACGGCTGAAGAAAACAAGATACCGTACCAGCTCGAAGCAGGGTTAGCAGGTACTACTGACGCAAGTCGCATAGCTCTGGCGAGAGAAGGAGTGCCAAGCGGCCCACTTTCCATACCGACCCGCTACATCCACAGCCCAACATCCATGATCAATCTTACCGACGTAGAGAACGTCATAAAACTGACCCTTGCCGCAGTCAAGAACATACCAAAACGGTTCTAACGCCTCTTTCATTTGCGCGCGCACAGAACTAGACGTTGAAAAGGACGACAGATACGCAAAGAAAATCGAGCCTGAAAAGACAGAGGAAGAGTCAATTCTGAGCTACTCTCAAGACGATATTTGAACTTTCAGCAAAGTGGTCAACGTCATGGTTTGATACTTCCTATCAGACTTAGAGTGTTTTCCGAATCTTTTCAAGATTTCTTGTGGCGACAGAGTCTGTTGACAAGTACTCTTTCAATTCTTCGCATGGATAACCGTCGCAGTGGGCGCAGGTTTTGACTTTCTTTTCTTCCGCGCACGGTCTTATCTTGCAGAGTTTTCGGCAAAAACCAGAAATCGTATCAGATTTGCATCCGTGACAGTCAACGTCTTCTGGTTTGAACTTGATCTCGCCTTGGTCAGACCAGTGTCTGGCTATCTGCTTCTTCTGTTCATAGTCTTTCGCTTGAGTCGCTTTGAACGCTTTACACTCGTTGCAGTGCAGTCCACAATAGGCAATCATTTCAGAAATCGTTTTTACCTACCTCCTTTTCAACGGTATCGCGTATTGAATGATTGTAGTTAACGAGATAAGCGTTCTACAGTCATATGATGGTTGGATTGATGCCTTGAAGCGCGCGCTAACAACGCCTTTGCGTCAGCCACGATCTTCTGGAATTCTTCCTCGGTAACCTTGTCGTCCTCAGCAGCCTCAATGATTGCGTTCAGCAAGTCAAGAAGCTGCTTGGCCTTGCCCTGTTTATACTTCGCGCCCAGAACAGCCTCCAAAGACCATAAAAGGAATAAATACATTTTCCTTCATCTTAGCAACACACATGCGCGCTATTAGTTGCCTAGAGTGCGCGACGATAACTCTGCCCTTGCCGGGATCATTCGCTTTCAATGAAAAGCCTTTATGCGCGCGAATCTATAAGAGCATTCTAGCCTGCTAGGTGGGTGGAAATCACGAGAATAGCGTTTTTTGAGGTTAAAGATTGGGAAGAAAAATACCTGAAAAAGAGACTGAAGGGTCATTTTTTGAAATTCTCAAAGCGAGAGCTGAGTTTGGAAAATGCTCGGCAAATCAAGGATTTTGACATACTTTCTGTTTTCATCTATTCCAAAATCGATAGACAAATCGTCCGGCAAATTCCCAGCTTAAAATTGATAGTTACAAGATCGACCGGATTTGATCACATTGATATGGAAGCGTGCAAGGGAAAGGGGATTACCGTTTGTAACGTTCCTTCTTATGGGGAGAACACTGTTGCTGAACATACTTTTGCCCTGATTCTGTCGTTATCTCGAAATATCTGTAAGACCTGCGTGAGGCGCTTTGGGTATGACTTCTCAATAGAGGGTCTAAAGGGGTTTGACCTGAAAGGAAAAACTTTAGGCGTTATCGGGGCTGGCCGTATTGGTCTCCACGTGATAAGGATTGCAAATGGTTTTGGCATGAACGTTTTGGCCTATGATGCCTATCAAAATACGCTTCTATCTGAAGTTTTGGGATTCTCGTATGTTTCGCTGGAGGACCTTTTGAGAAGATCAGACGTAATCACGTTACACGTCCCCTACAACAAATCTACACATCATCTCATCAACAAGGATACGATCAGGCTCCTTAAGAAAGGCACCATCCTCATAAACACTTCAAGAGGAAGCGTCGTAGATACTGAAGCGTTGATTGAGGCACTTGACAAGAAGATCTTGGCCGGCGTGGGCCTCGATGTCATAGAAGGTGAGGAACTCATAAAAGAAGAAAAACAACTTTTGTACGACCCGAAAAACCTGGAGGTCATGAGTAATCTCGTCAAGGGTCACATTCTCTTAAGCAAAGACAACGTCGTTTTTACGCCGCACATAGCCTTTTACAGCCAAGAAGCGCTCGAAAGAATACTCGAAACGACGGTGCAGGACATAGTTGCTTTCGCATCAGGAAATCCACAGAACATTGTCTGACACAAGTCAGAGGAACGGAGCGGGTACTTCCTATGCTGGGGAAAAAGCAATTAGCGCGCACAAATTCTTCGAACAGTTTAGGAAGAGAGTCATTGGGTTTTCTGTCGAGGACTCGCAGGTTACGATCTTTCCGATTCTAATCAAGTAAAGAAAGCGCGGAAGGCGAGTTTTTGATGAAAAATATCCTCTCTTCGCAGAAAGGCGGTCGAAATAGTTTACGAACTCGACAAGGCCGGAGGCTGAATTCTTTGACTTGTTCAAATGCAAACCGTTTTTAGATGCAGTTCTCTCAATAGTCTTCCAGATGGAGAATTATGGATAGGAAGAAGGGCTACGAGTCTCTTGAGCATACGGCCGACGCGTATCTAGCTGCCTACGGGAGAGATTTGGCTGAAGCGTTTGAGAATGCTGCCTCTGGAATGTTCAATGTTATGACCGAGATTGAGAAGATTCGTCCTGTGATTGAGGATGAAGTCGAGGTGAGTGGAGAAGATGAGTACGCCCTGCTTTACAATTGGCTTGAGGCATTGCTCTTGAGGTTTGAGCTGAAGAGCATGCTCTACTCGAAGTTCAAGATCTCGGAATTGAGTCAGGGCTCGCACGGCTTTGTCCTCAAGGCGGAGATTTGGGGCGAACGGTTTGACCTTAAGAGACACCTGCAGAAGGTGGGAATAAAGGCCATCACCTATCACCAAATGGAAATAATCACGGCCCCAAATAATGTCACTTTGAAGTTTCTGCTCGACATATAGCCAATCTTTTTTGTCGGTTCTGCAATAACGCTTAAATGCTCGGTTTCGTCCGTTTATCGAACGGGAGAATAGGGAGACAAGCTAATGAGCAATTTTAAGAGCGTAGCGGAGAAAATCAGAAGCTTAGAGAATGATCGCAGGAATCTGGTGCTTGAGATCGAAGAACTCAAGAAGCTGGCTGATTCCAAGGCGAAGGCCCTTGAAAGCGAGGTCAGCATGCTCCGCGAAGAAGTCAGATCGCTCAGAATGATTCTTGGACCGAGTGAAACCGAACAGGAAGTTGACCCCAAGAAGAAGCCCTTGCGCCGATGAGCCAAACCAAAGTCAGTTTGCGGCTTCTATTTCCAAGAGAGAATACTTAAAACGTCGAGCAATCGCTTTAGAACGCTGTTGGAATTCGGCGGTCTGTTCAAGATGAGAACTGAGAAACTTGACGAACACGTCTACCTGATAGATGTCGAGACGGGCGGACTTGAGAACTTCATTGCCAGCTACGTCCTCAAGGGCGCTAAGGCGGCGATAATTGAAACAGGTCCAACTTCTTCAATTCCCAACCTGCTTGCAGGATTGAAAGAAATCAATGTCAGAACCGAGGATGTTGCGTACGTTGCTGTCACGCACATTCATCTAGACCACGGCGGAGGCGTGGGGACACTTCTGAAGAGCCTGCCGAACGCAAAGGTCATAGCTCACCCCGCGGCTGCTCCCCACCTCGTAAACCCAGAGAAACTGTGGCAACAATCCCTATCGATTCAGGGAAAACAGATAGCCGACATGTACCACGCCCCCGAACCAGTTTATGCTGAAAAGATACTGCCTGTCGCGGACGGCATGACATTTTCGTTGGGCAACAATGTCAATTTGAAGGTTGTGGAAACGCTTGGACACGCTTCTCATCATCAGAGTTATTTCGAGACCTTACATGGTGGACTTTTCCTTGGGGATGCTGCAGGCATTTATATTCGTGCTTTGGATGTTGTTGTGCCCACGACTCCACCGCCGTTCAGATTGGACGTTGCCTTGGCTTCACTGGAAAAGCTGGTTAAACTGAACCCAACTGCTCTTTATTACAGTCATTTTGGCAGAGCAACTGATGCGGTTAAGAGGCTTAGGGCTTATGAGGCGCAGCTTAGACTGTGGGTGTCGATAGCCGAAGAGGGATTGCGGAACAAGCAGGGTTTTGAAGATATCCGTGCTAGAATAATCGAAAAAGATGACTCTGTGCGTAAGGTGCTGCAGTTTCTAAGGAAACATCCTGTGCTCAGCGAAACGGTGCTGAACAACAGCATACAAGGCGCGATGAAATTCGTGGAAAAGTCCATCAGTGCTTCCCAGAAGTAGGCAACCTGCTGCTTAATCGTTGAAATCGTTTATATCATCGCTTCTTTACTTTTCTGTGAACAGGTGACTGAAGTGGAAGAAGGCGAAGGCCGCGGTCCAAGGGAAAGAGTTCAACTTGAAAAGATAGACGATTACTCTTGGCGCATTCCCAAGTACAAGCCGGGCATGCGGGTTCCTGGCACCGTGTTTGCCAACCAGGATTTGCTTGAGAAGATGAAGACGGACAGAACGCTTCAACAATGTGTGAACGTCACTCATCTGCCAGGAATTTACACTCATGCCATAACTCTGCCTGACGGTCATGAGGGATATGGTTTTCCGATAGGAGGTGTCGCAGCGACGGACTATGAAGAGGGCGTGATCAGTCCGGGCGGAGTTGGTTACGACATCAACTGTGGCGTTCGATTGGTCACGACGAACCTTTCGGAGAAGGACATACGACCAAAACTCGTGCAGCTTGCCAACACCATTTTTGATAACGTTCCGAGTGGGTTGGGCAGTAAAAGGAACGACTTCAAAGTTTCGGTAAGCGATCTGAACAGAGTTGCTACGGAAGGTGTTCAGTGGGCTGTTGATAAGGGGCTCGGTTGGCCTGAAGATGCTGAACACTGTGAAGAGAACGGTTGCATGAAGAACGCTGATCCAGACAAGGTTTCGTCAAACGCGAAGAGCAGAGGGCTTACGCAGATTGGGACTTTAGGTTCAGGGAACCATTTCTTGGAGGTTCAGAAGGTTGACAAGATCCACGATTCAAAGACGGCTAAAACGTTTGGCGTCGAGCATGAAGGGCAGGTGATGCTGATGATTCATTGTGGTTCAAGAGGTTTCGGTCACCAAATATGTTCTGACTACCTGCGCGTGATGGAGAGGGCTGTTCAAAAGTACAAGATTGTTCTGCCTGACAGGGAACTCGCGTGCGCGCCTGGAAAGAGTGAGGAAGCCCAGGACTATTACCAAGCCATGGCGTGTGCGGTGAACTATGCCTTTGTGAATCGTCAAACGATATTGCATTGGGTTCGCCAGAGTTTCCAGCAAGTGTTCGGTCAGGATGCTAGCAAGTTTGGGTTGAAACTGGTTTATGACGTGGCTCACAACATTGCCAAGATCGAGAATCATGCTGTAGAGGGAGGAATGAAGAAAGTTTGGGTTCACAGGAAGGGTGCGACTCGGGCTTTTCCACCTGGGCATTCTGAGATTCCATCTGATTATCGTTCTGCGGGGCAGCCTGTGCTGATTCCTGGAAGCATGGGTACGAGTTCTTGGCTTCTGGTCGGTGCTGAGAAAGCAATGCACACGACGTTTGGTTCAACCGCTCATGGCGCGGGCCGCATGTTGAGCAGGAGTGCTGCGAAACGCAATTTCTGGGGTGGCGACATCAAAAAAGCCTTGGCGCAACGTGGCATTTACGTTCGGGCCGCGAGCGAGGTTGTTTTAGCTGAGGAAGCTGATCCAGCATACAAGAACGTTGACGTTGTTGTCGAGGTCAGCGACCGAGTTGGTATAGCAACAAAGGTTGCTAGGCTTGTTCCGATGGCAGTAGTCAAAGGTTAGAAGATGCTAGCGGTACTCTCCCTCTTTTCCTTCCTTCAGTTTTTGTAGTTCGGGGCTTCCTTCGATTTTTCTTTCGATCTTAGATTTCGTTTCTTCGGTTGAGTGTGCCTTATGGAGTTCTCTCATGTACCAGGCTCGTTCTCTTGCGTAATGTATGCTTAAGGCTATTCCGAGGATTAAGAGAACCATGCCGACGAGAGTTAGGGTTAAGCCTAGAAGACTGTAGGGGTGCGAAGTCAGGTGATAGGGGATGATGAGGAACCATTCGGGGTTTTCAATCTTGGTTACTGTCACGACCAATCCGCCTACGAAGAATACCGATCCGATTGTGACTATGAGGTAGGCTATTGTTTCGTTGTGTCTTGATTCTTCTGCCTTCTCATGAAGGTATTCACTGAAAAGCAAGTTTGATCGATTACTCTATTTGTGGGGTATCTGATCTTAAGTCTTGTCATGGATTTTGAGGCGGAAACGCAGAGTTATGCTTTATAGCAGGTATTCATCATTAAAGAAGTATTGGTGTTCATGGGGTTTAGATGCCGTACAAAGATGAATGTGGACTCTGCAAAAGAGTTCTGTCAACACGTTTCCTGAGAAAATGTGAGCGATGTGGGAAGCTTTACTGCCGAGACTGCATGATTCCCGACGTTGTAACAGGCGATCCGAGAAGACTATACTGCCTGAACTGCGCGAGGAGAACTGTTTCTCCATCGACCGTTTCAAGATACAATGGTTTAACAAACTATCTGCGTTTCAGAGGAGCTTTTACATCAAACGTTAAGCTTACTTTCGCGAGAATGGACGGAATTATCAGTGAGAACTTGCCGATGGCGGCTTACAAGAGTGAACAATGGTGGACGAATCTGCCTTCTGCTCCTCACGCACGTGGTTGGCTTGACGCTGGCTGGGAAGTGCAGGAAGTGAACCTCAAGGAAGGTTCTGTAAACTTCAAAAAAGTGAAAGACGTAGCTCCGAGGAAGAAATCTGCTGCCAGCGAAATCAAGAAACCCTTCACACCGGTGCGTGTGAGAATACCTAAACCCAAGACGCCTTCAAAAACAAAGGTTTCCAAACTCTATGCTCGGATAAAAAACATGGAACGGCAGCGTCAGACCATGCCTACTTTTCACGGAAGTTTCAAGCCGAAGTCCAGGTATCAGAAGCAAATGTACAAACCCGATGAGAAACCACATTAGAAGAGAAAAGAAATCTTATCTAGCTCACTTCATTAACCTTATGCACAAACACGATGCGGTCGTCGTCTAGTCTGGTTAGGACGCTAGCCTTCCAAGCTAGCGATCCCGGGTTCGAATCCCGGCGACCGCACCAAGCTAACCACACACACCAAACGAACGCTATGCGCGCGCTTTGGCATTTCACTAGCGCACGTTGTTTAGACGTCTAGTATCTTGTTGATGTAGAGGAGGAGGAAGACTATTCCCATCACGCTCAATGAACTTGTGATTGAAATGATGGGTTGGAAGAATGATGCTGTTCCTATGGACAGTTGTGGCAGTATGAGGAGATTTATGAAAAGCGGTGTTGCGATGAAGACCAATGCGAGATAGAAGTACTTACCTCGGATGGTGTTTGCGTTTTCCATTTGAGAGAGTAACTGAGGTATTCTGTCTTGATGCAATTGTTTGCCGATTTTGTCGATGCCTTCTGCCAGTTCGTTGTAGATTTCTTCAGTTTCTGCACGGACGTGTTTTGAGTTCTTGTCGAGTCTTTCTTTCAACCCTAGGAGGGAGATGGAATTCCTAAGGTCTTGCTGCAGTGACGTTCTCTTTTCGGATTTCTCTAGGACTAGTGTTTTTGAGCCTTCCCATGTGTCTACTATTTGCTTTATCGTGACGAGTATCTGCCACTCCTTCTTTACTTGATTTCTCTCTTCTTTGTAATTCGCAAAAAGCTGGGGATCCATTCCTGAAATCATCAAATCGGTTTCTGCAAGGCCCTGTTGCATTAGCTTCAGGTCTGACAGAACGGCGAAGTCTACATACGTTGACGATGCTTTCGCAACTATTTTTCTGTAGAGGTTTTTCTCTTCTTGTACGGTCGTTTGAGTTTCAAGTAGCGAGAAGGTTTTCCGCAGGGCAAGAAGGTTGTTTCCTATTGTCTGGACTTTTTGCAGAGACAGCGTGCCTGAAAGGTAGCCGGGTGATTTTTCACCGAGTTCACTTGCGAGTTCACTGAATTTGCTGTGAGTAAACATAAGCCCAGCCGTTATTATTCCCAGCAGGCTTCCGAAGGTTGCTGTTGTTGTGGTCAACACTGTTTTCAGATCGGCAAAATCCATTGACGAAGTGATGTTTCGCCAAGCTAGAAAAGAAGCTACCAAGGAAGTTCCTACGAGAATGGCAATCAAAACCTTTCTTGAATGGTTCATTTTGTCTTCACAAGTTCAAACGCTACTGTGCACTTACGGCCACCCTTGATCAAGGCTTTATCCCAACTGCAATCGCCTTCCTGACCGAGCACGAGCTGCGCCATCACTTTCGCTGTTGAAGAACAGAACACGTCACAGAATTTGCTTTTGACCGACGTATTGACGTTCTTGCCCACGTGCAGCATGGGACAGTCTGAGACGCTCAAACAAAAGCGATTTTCCGACAACTCTACAGGCTCGTATTTCTGACCATAAGAACTGAGCAACACTCCGAACATTTTGGATACAGTTCTCATGTTCTTTTCCTTAAGTTTAAGAATCTTCATTATGCCGCTCAACACGGACATGTCTATCTCATGTAGTTGAGACGCAAGTTCCTCCTCTCCCCGACCGGCTTTCTCAAGAATTGGAATTACCACCTCAACAGGCGGGTACGTGTATTTTGTGAGCAGGGCTCTCATCTGTTCTTCAACGGTTTTCTTCACCCGACTCACCAGCAATCATAGTGAAGATATCTGGCAGATAAACGCTTTCGCCCGTAAAGGTGAGCGTGTCCTGCCATGGTCGCGTCGCGTGTGCCTACTTTTTCAAGCATGAGTCAGTAACATTTTGTGATTAGATTCTGTGATTTCGGCATGTGCGTCGAGTCTTATAAGGACTTTAGCGTTGGGTTTGTTTGAGGTGAAACAAAATGGAAAGAATATATGAAAAGAAAACCGAACACGGAAGAATCGTTGCGCTGGAACAGGTCGAAGTAATCCGCGCCGTCGCACGCGTACTGTTTCACGCATAAAATCCCAATTTTCCATATTTTTGTTGATATAGCATGCTCGCATTTGCCGAAGTCCATTGTGGTTGCTTGGATACTCCTCGGTTCACCGGCCCATCGGCATTGATATCCCGCATGCGCGAAATATCAGTCTTCAATTTTCAAGAGGGTTTCAGAGTTCCATATTCGCGGACTGCGCCTCACTCATTGCTCTCCGCGGTATGTGTGTGTCTGCACCTGTAGCGGAAGCTATATGATCGATACTCAAAGAATAGTAGGTTTTGAAAAGAGCGTAACTCAATGACTGCGAAACCAGAACACTACAGAGTAGTTAGAGACTACGAATCTCCCTATCCCAATTCGATGAGCTTTCTGAAGGGAGAACTGGTCAAAGTTGGTCAAGAATTCAAGGATGATCCTGATTGGGAAAACTGGGTGTGGTGTGAAGGAAACAACAAGAAAGCTTGGGTTCCGAAACAATACATCAAAATCCTTGGTACAAATGGAATCCTCGAAAGGGACTATGACGCCATGGAGTTGAGCGTTCAGGTAGGAGAGAAATTGATTGTTCATGAAATTGTCAATGGTTTTGGGCTGTCAGAAAAACCAGATCGGGCAAAAGGCTGGGTACTGATGAGAAATCTAGTGATTGAAAAAGAATAATCGCTCTTGCTTATCCTTTCATATTGCTATAGAAAGTTCATAAGGCTCGATATCATTTTGATGCTTATGCAATTTGAAGATTTGACGAAACAAGATCTCGAACTTGTCGAAAAAGCGAAAGACGTGATCAGAAGAAGAAAATCCAAGAGGTCAACTGTCGGAGCGGCCTTAAGAACCAAGAATAACAAGATATTCTGCGGCGTAAACATCGAAATAGAATGCTCGGCCCCATGTTCGATCTGCGCCGAGTATGCAGCGATAGGAACTATGGTTTCTGAAGGTGAAAACGAAATCGTAACCATCGTCGCAGTCTCGTCCAATCGGCAATACTCAGTTCTTCCGCCGTGCGGAAAATGCAGGCAGTTCATAAGCGAATTCGGGAACCCTTACGTGATCGTGGAAGTAGACGGCAAACTGAAGAAAACTAAGCTGAGTGAATTGTACCCTTTGCCTGTAGTTTCTGATTAACGCAGCATCAAAGAGTTCTAGAGAAAAAAGGGGGAGGGTGCTATTCGCTTGGTTTTACTTCAAAAGACTGCGCAATCTGTCCTGATGTATCATTAGGCGGCGTGCCTAGCGACTGTTCAACTGATTTGCGTCGTCGTTTGACTATCAAAATGGTTGCGATGAGTATTGCGACTATGATCAAGATGATTCCGGGAACGATGTATGGCACCCATGAATATGGAACAAGTGTCTGTCCGAAAAATGGAAGATGCCATACCACGAGAACGTTCGTTTGATAGGCATATAGATTTTTCACTTCTGAACCATCAAGCCAGACTTGACCGAGGCGGACGTCCAGTTCTTCGACTTTCGTGTTCGTGAGTGAAAGAAAAATGTCAGAGCTTGAGCTACTGTCTATCCAAGTGACTGTACTGTTTGTTAGCCAGACTTGAGGAGTGCCCTCGGAAGCTTCGAGTTGCTCGCTGGTACAGTTCAGGAGGATACTCGACGAGTTGCCCTCTGTATAGACGCGATCGACAATCGAGTCAGTGACGAATATGTGTGAACTATCGTTGCCCAAGACGAAGTTCTTGGCGTATTCCCATTCTTCCGAAGAACGAGGTGAGACAGGTTTTTGGAATGTGCTTACGTTACAGCTGTCAATCACAAGCCTCGAATAGTCATAGAGATAGATGCCGTTGTAGGCCCAGCCATAAGTGTCGTCTACCCAGGACAGACTTGAATTGACCATGGTTATGTTTGCCTGATCATATGCCACGATTGCATGATTATTCGTTCTCTGTGCAGGAGGCACGAGAAGAAGTATCTCACTATTGATAACCTCAAGTTTGCTCAGGTTTTGAACGATTATTTGCCTTGTCCGCCAATTAGTAGTATCTGTTGGACTTGGTGTATCAGGTTTTTCTGTCTCATTCCAATATGAAACAAATCTGCAATTGTTGATTATTGCTTGGGCGTGGTCGGAGATTACCAGTTTGCCAGTTATGTTGAACATGCAGTTCTCGAGGCTGAGGGTTTCGTGATCTTTGATGATCAAGTCGCCATAATAGTTTGTGACGTTCTCCAAGAGTACACTAACACTGCTCACGGGAATGGTGCCCTGAGTATTTGAAGAATCATTGCAGTGAGTAACGATGGCGAAACAAGTGGTGTGCGAAAGCACTATCAACACCACAAGCGTCACCACTGAGAAGCAGCATAGGCAACTGCAGTTTTCACGGGTTGAATTTGTCAAAATAGGTTTCAACCGTCAGGAAAAACTGATGTTTCATCGGACTTTTAAGCTTTGGATTATGACGTTCCAGAACCATCGAAACGTCTTTAGGTAGACTTAAACCAAGCCTCCAGCTACCGATTGTCTGATGTCTATGAAATCCAAATTCATGTACGTTGGAATAAGGGTCACAGACTTGGAAAGATCAATCGCTTTCTACACAAATATACTCGGAATGAAGATTTCAGGGCGAAGCAGAATTGAGCAGACCAAAGGCGAGACTGTTGGACTGCAGACTGAAAAGGACGGTTTCACTCTCGAACTGAACTACTACGAGAAGGACAGTCAGTACAACACGAAATATGTTGTCGGAGAGGGATTAGATCACTTGGCCTTTAAGGTTGATGATCTTGACAAAGCCCTTGAGGAAGCGAAGAAAGCTGGACACCGAACACTTTTGCAGATGAAAGCAGACGGCGGTCGATGGGCCTACATTGAAGATCCAGATGGAAACTGGATTGAACTCTTCTAGATAACAGAACAATACGCTTGACAAAGTTCAGTGCGCGTGTTCCAAACTAGGGAATGCCTGTTTTTCTAGTTTCTTTTTGGGCGCTCTTCAACTTCTTTTTTCTTCCAATCAAGCAACTTCTTTTTGGAATACACTTGCGACGATCCATAGTGTTCTAGGCATGGGAACTGTTTGCATTCTCCGCAAGAAACCAGTCGTTTGCTTTCTACACACGAGTAGAATAAGCATTTTGCTTGTTTGGCAAAACGGTCTAAGCATCCCTCGCACTTGGTCACAACATGGAGCCTACATGTACCGCAAAAAACGCCACACTTGCCGACGATATTGCTTGCTGAACCCAGCTGTAGACCCTCAATACTGCCTGCGCCTTTAGGCTATTTAAATATTGACTCAAATCAGTGCGCGCTAAGGGAGAAACAACGGTTCTGACGTGCCTTTGCTCCAAAATACTGTACCAGACTTGTACCAATCTATTTTTCCCTATTTTCTATCCCTTCATTCGAGTTACTGAATGAGAGGCGTGCGTTTTGCGCAACTCTTAATTTGTCGTGGGTGTAATGATGTTTTCGGTGAAGACAATGCCAAGAATTAAGGCTACAGCTAAATGGACAGAGAATGTTCGGTCGCTGGTCGACAATTCCAGAACGCATAGCGTAGTCTGTGATCTTTCTACTCCTGCAGGTGGGAACGACACAGGTCCTACGGCTCTGGAATTGGCAATAATGGCCTTGGCAGATTGTGCGGTGACTATATTTGCGGATGTCTGCAAGCAGAGCAAAATCGAACTCACCAAAGTCGAGGCCGTAGCGGAAGCAGAAAAATCTCCTGACTCCCCGGTATTGACTGGAGTGACCGTGAAAACCAAAGTGTGGGCAGCTGCAAGAAAGGAGCTGCTGGAGGGTGCTTGGCGGAGAACTGAGGCGAACTGTCCAGTGCTGTCGATATTCAAAGAGCCAATTCCGTTGAAAGTGGAATTCGAAGTAGTGCCCAAATAACTGGAACACAATGCTTCATGCTGAAGTGCAAAAAGGAGCTGAGTCTTTGCCATTTGTCGCTGCCCATACCATAACGCGCGCTAAAAGTTGGTATTCATCACAAGAATGAGCCATGTAGGTGACGAACTCGGTGCCCTCCGAAAAGCAGCAGCTCAAGGTATATTCTGCCGGTGCAGTTGCTCCACCTCTCCGTGATGCGCTACCCATGTTTTGTCACTCCACCAACTTTCCAACCTAAAAATGGGGGATAAATGAAGATGTCTGCTGATCCATTGTTTGAGACCACCGGTTCCTGTGCCAACTTTCCCGATCGTTTATCAAGCACCACCCTAAGCTTCAGGCTTGGATGTTTTTCAATTTTGCATTTCTTTGATCTTCTCTTCTACAGCCTTGAGCTCATTCTTCAGCTCGTCTGCATAACTCTTCAGCTTCTCCATCTTCTCAGCATTCGTCAAAAACCGTCTTCTGTAACCGTGTCCCTCTCCATGCATGCCGCACCCACAGTGGTCTTCATGTCTCCGATGATGCCCTCCACAACCACAATCTTCATCCATTTATTATCACCTCTATTCCTATACTATTAGAAGTAAAGTATTTATGCTATCAAGTTTATAGCTAGATAGTTGCTATCTGCAATGAAAGTGACTGGAATGCAGAACAAGAATGACGTAGTCTGTTTTTGTCCGCTTGAAGGAATAATAGACGTGATAAGCAAGAAATGGGCACTTTTGATCATCAATGCAATCGGCAATTATGGCAGCCTCAGATTCAACAAACTCATGGAAGAACTGCAAGGCATAAGCCCCAAGACGCTTGCAGACACGTTGAAACAGCTTCAAGAGGAAAAGCTACTTAACAGAAAATCATATGCGGAAATCCCGCCTCGTGTCGAATACTCATTGACAAAAGATGGAGAAGGGCTCAGAGAAGCGGTGATCCCGATCCTAAAATGGGCTGCCACTAGGCAATGCTCAAAAAAGAAATGCTCAGCAACCTACAACAAAATCCCCGCACACAGAATAAAAAACAGAATCACTCAGAAAACTGCGCATACACAGACAGGGAAGTAACTCAGGACTAAAATGAGCAAGGTCAGACGTCGCGCGCG
>Ga0315277_10005965_pt1 | contig 16033 bp, 12 predicted proteins | sample YL17G05_15_MG_FD_203695 | JGI IMG/M metagenome (GOLD analysis project Ga0315277, IMG submission 203695) | Sediment microbial communities from Yellowstone Lake, YNP, Wyoming, USA - YL17G05_15 | ecosystem: Environmental > Aquatic > Freshwater > Lake > Sediment | place: USA: Wyoming | collected...
CCGGAGTAGCCTATAGGATATATCGCGGGGATGATCTTGATGCCGATTTCGCCTGCGGCGGCCTTGAGGCGGGCGACGTTTTCGAAGTAGTGTTTCTCCATGAGGCCGAGGTGGCCGAACTTCCAGTCGTCGAGAAGCATGTGGGTGCAGCCGGAGGCCCTGGCGTCTTTCATGAGCGCGATCGTGTCGTCGATGTTTTTGTCGGTGAGAAGATTGGTGCTGTGGTACACCCACTTCTCCTGGTAGTCGACGGCGTAAGAGAAGGGAGCGAGGACGAGTGAAAACGCGAGAACACCAAGAAAGGCGCGCAATCGCATTACGGTCTCCTTTCCGAAGAATCGACGCAAACTCCGCGGGGAACGGCTGTACAACTTCCCTCTCGCCGCGACCTTATTCCCAGCCCTCTCCCCGCGGGGAAAAAGGGGCGTACGCAACGCGACCCTACTTAGCGGGCTCGGGCCAGTCCTTGAGGATCTGGAAGAACTCGGGCATTTTCGCGTAATCGCGGCGCCAGGTGGTGTACATCATGCCGACGATATTCGGGACGCCTTCGCTTGCCTTCATCCAAGTGGCGATGTTTTCCTTCGGGTCGCCGTCGTAGTAGCCGGCGATGATCTGGGTATAGCCGCGGCCGGCGAACCACTGGAGGCTCTTGGCGGCGTTCTCAGTGCCGTTCCAGTTCATGATGCCAACTTCCTTGGGCAGGCCCTCCCACGAGCCGTCCCAGTTGCCGTTGCAGAGATAGTAATAGCCGTTTCTTGCGGCAAAGGGGCGGCCGTTATGGAAGGGGTCGAACATGTCGGACCAGACGTAGATTTTCGCGTCGGGCGCATACTTCTTTATTATCGAGACGCCGCGGGAGACGTGCCTGGCGAGCATCTGGCCGAGGGTGAGTTTTTCGCCGGCTGGCTGTACTTCCCAGCCGCCGATGCGGATTTCGTCGTATTTCATGAAGTAGGCGTTGGTCGGCCAGGCCTCGGACATGCGCTTCATCTGCTCGTCCATCATGTCGAAGACCTTGGGGTCCTGAATCGAGATGACCATCTGGCTGTCGTAGATGCGCGTGGTGTGGAAGAAGGAGACGAGGATCGTATCGCCGTTCTTCATGCGCGAATCGGAGGTGAGAGTGATGCCGGGTATCGGCGGGACCTCGGGCGCCTCGCCTCGGCGGTAGCGCGTGAAGACGCCGCCGGGGATGGGTTCGAAGTCCTTGCCCTCGACGTAGGTGACGGACTTGTCGAGGCTCGTGACCGTGAGCGGCGTAATCTCGCGGCGAACGACGTCGGCGAGGCCGGCGGGTTCGATGGTCAAGTCGTCAAACCAGATCGTGCCGGACTTGGCGGTCGAGACGCCGACAGAGAGTTCGATCTCGGTGGCCTCGAGCGAATTGAAGGTCACCGACTGGAGGGTCCAGTCCTGCGGCGGGCGGACCCTGAAGTTCGAGTAGCAGTAGCGGCGGACGTTCATGGGAGAGCGAAGGATGAGGTAGTCTTCCCTTTCGGCGTCGATGGCGTCCGTTTTCGTCCAGACGCTGAGGCGATAGTTCTGGAAAGGCGTGACCTTGAGGATTTGGCTGACACGGCAGTCGCCGTTGACGGAGGCGGGGAGCTTGTCGAGGGCGGTGAACTTGACGGACGCGGCGCCGCCGTGCTTAGTCTCCCGGTCGACGAAGGAGTTGACGCCGGGCAGGTCCTGCTTCGTCCAGCCCTTCAACGTGTCGCCGTCAGCGTCGTCGAAGGAGCCGTTCTGCACAAAAGGGGCCCCGGCGGGGTCGGGTCGGGCAACGCCGTCCTTTACGACGAAGCGCGCGTCCCTGACGGGGATGCCGGAGGCCAGGTTCGGATCCTGGCCGAGGAAACCGCCGGAGTAGCCGACGGGGTAGACGCCCGGAACGATCGTGATGCCCATCTCTTTTGCGGCGTCGAGGGCCTTCTTTGCATTGTCAAGATAGTCCTTCGGGATCTCGCCGGTGCGCGGCGGCTCGCTGCCGTTAAACTGGATGTGAGTGACGCCGAGGGCCTTCGCGTCTTTCATGAAGGCGATAAAGTCGTCGGGGAACGCCCCTTGTGAGGAGCGTCCGCCGCCGGAGTAGTAGACCCATTTCTCTTTGACCTCGACGGCGGACACCGAGGTCGCGAGAGTTACGAGAACGACAAGCGCTGCTGCGGCGACGTGCATTCTCATAATGGTTCCTTTCCATCCGTAGGGTCACGACGGCGAAACCGCCTGCGCTATTATTTGCCCCTGGAGCCGCCGGCGGCCTTGAAGAAGGCCGGCAGGTCATTGTACTTGGCGGCCCAGGTCGTGTACATCATGCCGATGATATCCGGCACGCCTCTGGCGGCGGTCATCCAGTGGGCGACGTTGTCAGCCGGGTTGCCGTCGTAGTAGCCGGCGATGACTTGCTTATATCCGAGGCCGGCGAACCACTTGAGGCTCGCGGCGGCGCGGTCGGTGCCGTTCCAGTTCATGACGACGACGTCCTTGGGCAGCCCCTCCCATGAGCCGTTCCAGTTGCCGTTGACGAGGCAGTAGAACTGTTTTCGCTCGTCGAACGAGTACGCGTTGTGCTTGGGGTCGAACATGTCGGACCACGTGTAGATCCGCGCGTCGGGGACGTACTTCCTGATGATCTCGACGCCCCTGGCGACGTTGGCGGCGAGGATTTGGCCGGGCGCGGGCTTAGAGCCGTCGGGGTGCACCTCCCAGCCGCCGACGCGGACTTCGTTGTAGCGCATGAAGTAATTCTTCGCGCCCCACGCCTTTGACAGGCCGGCCGCCTGGGCGTCCATGAATTCGAAGACCTTCGGCTCGTCGAGGGCGGCGACTACCTGGTCATCATAGAGGACGGCCGGATGGTAAAAAGAAACGAGCACCGTGTCGCCGTCCTTGACGTGCGAGCCGGGGATGAACGCGATGCTCGGGCCTTTGTGCCAGACATCGTAGGGGAAAGGGCGATAGTAGGCGTCGCGGACGGGCGCCTTGCCGAGTTTGGGATCGACGACGGGCCGGAAATCCTTTCCCTCGACGTAGGTGACGGAGCCGTCGGCGCCGGTGATTGTGAGGGGCTTCATCTCGGTGCGGAGGACGTTCGCGAGGCCGGCGGGCTCGATTTTGAGATCGTCAAACCAGACGGTGCCGCCGGCCGCGTTCCAGGCGCCGACGGACATGTTGATCTCGTCCGCCTCGAGGGTGTTGAAGGTGGCTTCGTGCATCGCCCAGCTCTCGTCGGACTTTATTGCCATGTTGGTGTAGCAGTGCCTGCGCCTGCCTCCGCCGGACTCAAACCTTACGCCGGACTCGCCGGCGGCGAAGTTCTGCGTCAGCGTCCAGAAGGTGAGGCGATAGTACTGGAAGGGTTTCACCTTGAGGCGCTGGGTGACGTAGCAGTTGCCGTTGGCGGTTTTGGGGAGGGTATTGAAGGCGCCCATGCAGAGCGAAGCGGCGCCCGAGTGCTTCATGTGCTTGTCGAGGTCCATGTTTTTCCCGGCGGGGTCGAAAATCTTCCAGCCGACGGGGCCGTTCTTGTCGGCCTCATCGAAGCCGGCGTTGGCAACGCCGGGAGCGGACTTCGGATCGGGCGAGGCGACGCCGCCTTTCACGATGAAAGGCGCGTCCTTGACCGGGAGGCCGGCGGCGACGTTCGGATCGAGATGGAGGTAAGCCCCGGAATAGCCGAAGGGGAAGAGGCCCGGCGCGACGGTAAGGCCGGATTTCTCGACGGCCGCGCGGGCGCGCTTGATATTATTTCGTTTATGAAGCCGAACTGCGGGTCGTCAACGAAGACGTGCGTGCAGCCGGCGGCCCTGGCCTGCTCGACCACCCGGATGAACCGGTCGACGCTCGTGTCGTCCTCGAAGTTGGCGCTGTAGATGACCCATTTTTCCTTCATCTCGACGGCGGCCGACGCGCCGGTGAAACAGATGAAGGCCGCAAGGGCCGCAAGCACCGCCCTTTTGCGCATGGCCGTTTCCTCTGGCCACGATTGGGCCGCTCTGTCGAGTACCGCCGCGGGACGGACCCCCGCAGGGCCTGGGCGCCTTAAGACACTGTCCGCCAGGGCGCCGGGGCGAACTTGGGCCGCGGGCCGTTTGAGAAGGCCGCAAGCTCGCCGAGCGTCGCCGCTACTGGCCGACGTTGGGCCACTGGTCGAGGGCCTTCGAGTACTCCTCGAGATCCCTGTAGTTCTTGGTGTACGTCGTGTACATGAATCCGTAAACGCCCGGCGTGTCGCCGACGGCCTTTCTCCAGCGGGCCATGTCCTTAGCGACGGGCACGTCGTAATAGCCGGCCACCAGGAACTTGTGCCCGAGGCCTGCAAAGAACTTGAAACTCTCGGGCTTGGCATTCCAACTGAAGATGGTGACGTCCTTGGGGATGCCTTCCCACGAGCCGTAGTAGCCGCCGTTGGTGAGGTAGTAGTCGCGGCCGTCCGGCGTGACCTTGCGGGCGTTGTGGTACGGGTCGAACATGTCCGACCAGACGACGATCCTCGCGTCGGGGGCGTACTTTCTCACGATGGAGCATTCCGTGGCGACGTGCCTGGCCAGAAGCTGCGCGGTGGCGCGGCGCGTCCCTGCGGGCTGGAGCTCCCAACCTGCGACGCGCACCTCGTCGTACGAAAGGACGTATATGGGCGCGTCCCAGAGCGCCTTAACGCGCTTCATCTGCTCGTCGAAGAGGTCGAAGACCTTGGGGTCCTCGAGCGAACAGTTCACCTGGTGGCTATAGATAACATGGGGATGGAAATAGGATACGAGAAGCACGTCGCCGTCCTTGATGCGCGAGTCCTTCGTGAGGACGATGGCCGGCGGCTCGTGCCAGACGTCGTAAATGCCGCCCTTGGGGGGCAGGACCGAGAGCCAATCCGGCATCGGGGCCGCGCCGAGCTTTTCGTCCACAACGGGCGCGAAATCGAGCCCTTCCCGGTATTGGATCATGCCGTCGGAGCTCACGACGGTGAGCGGCGTCAGTTCGCGGCGCAGGACATTGGCGAGGCCGGCGGGCTCCACCTTGAGGTCGTCCCACCAGACGGTGCCCTTCCTGGCGCCTTCGAGGCCGACGCGAATGGTCATGGTCCTCGATTCGAGGGTGTTGAAGGTGAGCTGGAACTGGCGCCAATCGGAATCCTGTGCCACATAGTCGTTATAGTCGGCGACGGGGTCGATCTCGAAGTTGGTGTAGCAAAGCCTTCTGTGGCCGTCGGCGGACGCGAGGATGACGCTCGAGCCGGAGGCCTTGACGCCGGAGGTCTTTCGCCAGACGGTGAGGCGGTAGTATTTGAACGGATCGACCTTCACAGTCTGGGTGAGGGCGCAGTCGCCGCGCGCGGCTGCGGGGAGCGCGTCGAAGGCGGTCATCCTGAGGGCCGAGGCGCCTTCGTGCTTGGTCTGGAAGTCGAGGGAGACGCAGGGCGCCGAGAATTCGTCCGGCGCCCAACCCGCGAGCACCTGGCCCATGACCGCCTCAAAGCCGCCGTTTATCACCTTCGGAACGGCGGCGGGGTCGGGCGTCGCGATGCCGCCTCCGACGACGAACCTGACGTTCTTCGCCGGGAGGCCGGCGGCGAGGTTGGAATCGTGATAGAGGACGCGCGTCGAGTAGCCGACGTTGAAGATCGAGGGCACGACGACGAGCCCCAGGTCCTGCGCCGCTTTGCGCGCGCGGGCGCTATTCTCGAAGTAACTCTCGGGCATGCAGTCAAGGGCCTGGAGGTACGGGTCGTCGAGGAGCATGTGAGTATAGCCGGCCTTCTTCGAGCGCTCCATCAGCGCGATGAACCCGTCGCACTTCTCTTTCGTGGCAATGTTGTCGGTGTAGAAGACCCATTTCTCCTTGAGCTCTCCGGCGGCGGACGCCGCGGCGAAAGCCGCAAGCAAGAGGAGCACGACGGCACTCGATGCTCTAATCATGGTCTTCCCCTCGAATGTCATTTCCCCGCGCGGCGGCGGACTTCGAGCGGCGGCGCGGCCGCGTCTACTCCTTGGGCCAGGCGTTCACGGCCTTGAAGAATTCGCCTATCCCGCGGTAGTTTTTGCTCCATGACGTGTACATGATGCCGATTACGTTGGGCACGCCTTTTGACGCGGTGACCGCGCTCCGGACGCTCTGTTGAGGCTCACCGTCGCCTGAGGCGGATATTATCTGCCGGCAGCCGCGGTCCGCGAACCACGCGAGGCCTTCGCGGCCCTGGCCCCAGTTGACGATGACAACGTCGCGCGGCAGGCCTTCCCAAGCGCCGTAGAAGTCGCCGTTGCAGAGGTAGTAGCCCGGGCCGTCGACCTTGCGGGCGTTGTGGAGGGGCGTGAACATGTCCGACCAGACGTAGATCCGCGCGTCGGGCGCGTACTTCCTGATGATCTGGACGCCCCTGGAAACGTTCGCGGCCAGGAGCTGCCCCGGCGTAAGATGCGCGCCGCCGGGCTGCTCTTCCCAGCCGGCGATGCGGATTTCGTCGTACCGCATGTAGAAGCTCTTCGTGCCGAAGGCCTTCACCAGGCCCCTGATCTGCTTATCCATCAACTCGTAGACCTTCGGGTCCTCGAAGGCCACGAGAACCTGGTCGTTGTAGACCTTGTGCGTGTGATAGAAGGAGACGAGCAACCTGTCGCCGTCCTTTATGCGCGAGCCGGGCAGGAGTTTTATCGCGGGACCCTGATGCCAGGAAAACGTGGGGAAGTGGATGTAGTAGCTGTCCGATTCCGGGCCCTTGCCAAGGTTCGGGTCGGCGACGGGGGCGAAGTCCTTTCCTTCTTCGTAGGTGACACTGCCGTCGGCGCTCGTGACTATGAAGGGCTTGGTGGCGCTACGGAGGACGTTACAGAGCCCGGCCGGTTCGAGCTTGACGTCGTCGAACCAGATGGTGCCGCCGCCTGCGTCCGAGACGCCGATCGAGAGGTTGATGCTCGTGCCCTCGAGGGTGTTGAAGGTCACTTCGTGGAGGGTCCAGTCCTGGGTGGGCCGGACGCCGAGATTCGTGTAACAGTTCCTGCGCTTGCCGCCCGAGGACGTTATGACGAGGTAGTCCTCGGCCTCGGCGCGCACGCCTTGGCTCTTGATCCACATGCTCAGGTGGTAGTACTGGAAAGGCTCGACCTTCAAGTCCTGCCAGACGCGGCACTGGCCCTTGGCTTCGGCGGGCAGGGCGTTCAGGTTGTACATCGCGAGCGACGCGGCGCCCGAGTGTTTGGTTTTCTTGTCAAGGTCCATGTTTTTCCCGGCGGCGGCGAGGATCGTCCAGCCGACGGGGCCGTTCTGGTCGGCCTCGTCGAAGCCGGGGTTCGGGATCGTCGGGGCGGAAGAGGAATCGGGCGACGCGGCGCCGTTTTTCACCATGAAGCGGGCGTTTCTGACGGGGATGCCGGCCGCGAGATTCAAGTCCTGAACGAGGTAGCCGCCCGAGTACCCGAAGGGAAAGCAGCCCGGGGCGATCTCGATGCTGATTTTGTCCGCCTCGTCGCGTACGCGCTTGACGTTGGCGAGGTACTTCGGCGGCAGGTCGTTAATGAAGCCGAACTGAGGGTCGTCGACGTACATGTTGGTCGCGCCTGCGGCCTTCGCGTCGCGCATGACGGAGATGAGGGCGTCGGCGCTCCCGTCCTGCATGAAGTTGGCGCCGTACATCACCCATTTCTCTTTTATCTCGGCGCCGGAGGCCGAGAGCGACAGCAGGACAACGACGGACAGGACGTGCGCCAGACGAACGGTCTTCATAAGCGGCTCCCTCGCTCTGAGTTTTCATCAACACCGGGTGCGCCGGGCCTTCGGGCGCGGGCAACGCGCCGTCAACGTTGCGTTATTGAGCGCGCCTGCGACTCAGTGCTTGCCGTCGGGGCCTGTGGCGGCTGCCAGTCGGCCAGTGCCTTGAAGAAGGCCGGCAGGTCGGCGTACTTGGCGCTCCAGGTCGTGTACATCATTCCTTCGACGTTCGGGACGCCCTGCGCGGCGGTCATCCAGCGGCGGATACTGCCGACCGGATCGCGGTCGTAGTACCCCGCTATTACCTGGCTGTTGCCGCGGTCGGCAAACCACATGAGGCCGTCATGCCCGCCGCCCCAGATGACGATCCCGACGTCCTTCGGCAGACCCTCCCATGAGCCGTACCAGTCGCCGTTGCAGAGATAGTAGCCGGGGCCGTCAATTCTTCGCGCGTTGTGGCGGGGGGTGAACATGTCCGACCACGTGTAGATCCTGGCGTTGGGCGAGTGTTTCTTTATGATCTCGACGCCTTTCCGGATGCTATCGGCGAGGAGTTGACCCGGCGTAAGGCGCGCGCCGCCCGGCTGCTCCTCCCAGCCGCAGATGCGGATTTCGTCGTAGTTCATCATGAAGGCGGGCGGGTCCCAGGCTTCCTTCACGCGCCTGACCTGGTCTTCCATGAGATCGAGGACCTTAGGGTCCTCCATGCTCACGAGAATCTGGTCGTTGTAGATCTTGTGGGTGTGGAAAAAGGACACGAGGATCTTGTCGCCGTCCTTGATGCGCGAGTCGGGGGTGAGGATGATGTCCGGCCCCTTGTGATACGTGTAATAGGGGAAGGGGATATAGTACTGGCCCTCGGCATCGCCCTTGCCGAGGTCGGGGTCGGCGACAGGCTCGAAGTCTTTCCCTTCGACGTAGGTGACGCTGCCGTCAGTGCTTGTCACCTTGAGGGGCTTACAGGGGCGGCGAAGGACGTTACAGAGTCCTGCCGGCTCGATTACGACGTCGTCAAACCAGACGGTGCCCCCGCGCGCGCTCGAGACGCCAATCGAGAAACTGATGGACGAGGCCTCGAGCGTGTTAAATGTGACGCTGTGAAACGTCCAGTCCTCGGTGGGCTTGACGCCGAGATTCGTGTAGCAGTTCCGGCGTTTCCCGGAGGTGATGAGCAAGTAGTCCTCTCCCTCGGCCTGGACGGAGTCCGTTTTTATCCAGAGGGAAACGTGGTAGTACTGGAAAGGCTCGACCTTCAACTCCTGGGACGCGCGGCAGGCGCGCCTCGTCTCCTGGGGCAGGGCGCCGAGGTCGCGCATCACGAGCGAGGAGGCGCCGGAGTGCTTGATTTCCTTGTCAACGGCGACGTGTCCCTTTACGGCATCGAGAACCGTCCAGCCGGCAAGGGAGCCCTCGCTCACTTCTTCGAAACCGGGGTTTGCGAGGACCGGGGCGGAGGCAGGGTCGGGGGCGGCGCGTCCGTTTTTCACCATGAACGGCGCGTTCCTCACGGGCAGCCCCGCGGCGAGATTCAGGTCCTGCACGAGGTACCCGCCGGAATAGCCGAAGGGGTAGACGCCGGGGATGATCTTGATGCCGATTTCGGCGGCGGCCTTGCGGGCGCGCTCGACGTTCTTGAAGTATTCAGGCGGCAGGAGGCCCATGAAACCGAACTGCGGGTCCTTTACCTGCATGGCAGTGCAGCCGGCATCCTTGGCGGTGCGCATGAGGGCGATAAAATCGTCCACATTCTTGTCGACGAGAAAGTTGACGTCGGCGTAGACCCACTTCTCCTTCATCTCTACGCCTCGCGCGGCGGCGGCAAACACCAGGAGCGCAAGAGATGCGACGAGGAACCTGCCGATTTTCATGACCCACCCCCGTTAGAGCGTGAAAGGTTTTCGCCCTGACGATGCGTCAGCGCGGTTTTGAGCCGTTCCATTTCAGGATCACTCCCATGGCCTGGGAGCGATCCTTGAGCAGCATCTGGTAGAGTTCCGGCGCCTTGGCGTAAGGCTCCTTGTGGCTGATGAGGGAGTCGACGTCAAACTCGCCCGCGGCGACCATGTCGAAGAAGAACTCGGCATTGCGGGCGCGCGTCCACTGGTTCCACGGCGTCTCGTACTCCGGGTGAGACGAGACGTGCACGCCGATTATCGTGAAACTGTGGACGTTCACCTCGTTGAAGTCGTATTCGGACTTGGCCGCGGGGCTCGAGACGACGATAAAGCGGCCCTGGGTTTTGAGGGCCTCGAATTCGCCCGGTATGAGCGCGTGCGACCCCGTTACCTCGTACACGACGTCGGCCATGCGGCCTTTGGTACGCTGGGTGACGACCTGCTTGACGTTCTCTGTCTTGGGGTTCACGGGGATGACGCCCGGATGGCTGGGCAGAAGGGCGAGGCGCCTGTCGACGATGTCGACGGCAAAGACGGGCCTTATGCCGGAGAAGAGGAGTTCCCTCACGATGAACTGGCCCAAAAGGCCGAGGCCGTAGACGACGGCCGATTCGCCGAACTGGGCGTCGGCGCGGCGGACGGCATTCAAGGTTATCTGCGCGATGGTGAAGAATGCCGCCTGGTCGTCGGTCACTTTCTCGGGGACGGTTCTCAACTGCGCCACGGGGACGACGCCGTAGAGGGCGTGCGGGGCGTAACTGCCGAAGCGCTTGCCCACAAGCGACTTATCGACGCCGGGACCGACGTCGGCCACGTCGCCGACATTGTCGTAGCCGGGGACGAAGGGGAATATGCCGTAGCCGGCCCAGGCCGACTCCTTTGTGTACTCGCCCCTGAAGATCGTGAGCTCGGTGCCGGTCGAGATGAGGGTGCGGCGGGATTTGACGAGGACCTCGCCGGAACCGGGTTTCGGGACGGGACGGTTTTCGATGACGGCTTTCTTGGGCTCGGTGAAAACGACGGTCGGGTTCTCCGGCATCGCGATTCTCCTGTCCCACGTGCGAGATGGGCGCAGCGCCACGCAAAAGCGGCAAGCGCCTTAATCGCAATCTATTAACAGGGTTCGGGTAAGTCAAGAACGATACCTGCTCCGCAGGACTCATGCGGCCTTGCGCGCGCAGGCAAAAGGCGGCGCCTTGTGCGGCGGCCAGCTACGGCTTGGCGGCCGCAGGAGAGGGGGAAGCGCCCCTCCGGATCGCGGGGCTGCCGGGGAGAGGCCTGAAGCCGTGGGCAATATCGAGCATGGGGTCGGCGCAGAGGGAGTGCGCATCGAAGGGCGTGCCGGCCTGCCAGGCGCCGAAACTGTTGTAGTAGTTCGGGCCCGGCTCCCACCAGAAGGCGTAGTGGGCCTGCGGGTTGTAGTAGAGGTTGTAATCGCACTGCATGTCGGCCTTGGCGGCCAGGCCGTTCGGGTGGACGAAGAACATCGGCCGCGTGCTGAGGACGACGGCGATGTTATTGAAGACGAAGACATTTTTCGACGGAGTGTCATGTTCGTTTGCGTGGACGGAGATGCCGGCGCCTCCGGTCTTGGCGACGTCATAGAGGGTGTTATTGTAGTGCTTGCAGTTGTACGCGGCCTCGAAGGCGAGGCCGGAATACTGCGTGCGGACAACGATGTTATTGCGGGCGATGCCGTCGCGGCATTCATAGGGAGGGTTGCGTATGAGGTCGAGGTCGGTCGATTGGCCGAGCATGATGCCGTGGCCGCCGGTGTCGGTGACGAAGTTGCGCTCTATGATGGAGCGCGAGGCGCCGCCCTTCATGTACAGGCCGTTGGTCGCGGTGTGGTGGATGTAACACTCGCGAACGACAACGTCGTCGCAGGCGACGTTGTCGATGCCCTCGGCGTTTGAGGGGTAGGTCTTGCCCGTGTCGTAGATCTCGCAGCTCAGGACCTGGCAGCCGTCCGCGGGGCGGGCGATCTTCACGGCGTCATGTCCCGAACCGTGAATGACGCAGTCCTTGAGAACGCAGTCGGGGAAGTCCATCTTAACGCAGTACCACGCGCCGCCGATTATCTCGAGGCCTATGACCCGGCAGCCGCGCGCGTAGGGCCAGACGACGCTCGAAAGGCTCGGATTGTCGACGGGCATGGAGAGGACGGGCTTTTCGCCGGGGTAGTTGCGCAGCGTAAGGTTTTCGCGCTCGAGGAAGACCTGTTTCGAGAGCGAATACGTGCCGCCGCGCATGATGACCGTGTCTCCGGCGGCCGCGCGAAAGAGGGCGGAGAAAAGTTCCGTCGGATCGGCCTCGGTTCCCGCCGCGCCTGGCTGGCCCGTGACGGAGACGTACCAGTCGCGGGCAAGAGAGGGGCAGGCCGCGACAAAGAGAGCCGCGACCGCGAGCAAGAGCGTGCGGCGGCGAAACCCTGGGTATGCGCGTCGTTCCGGCATCGGCGTCCTGGGCCCTCGTTGCCAAGAGAGGCGCTTCGGCGGGCCGGCGGCCCCATTCTTCTGATACACCGCGGCGGCCGGCCCGGTTTCCATAGAGTTTATTGCCTTGCGCGCCGCGCGCAAGGCCGCGATTTGCACACGGGCCCGGGCGCGGCGGGGTTCGGCAGTGCACCCTCCGGCGGCGCTCTGCGGCAAGAACTATACGACGCCTCAACAGTCGGCTGTTGAACTGCGCTCGTAACCGCTTACAATGGGGACTTCACGGCGTTCCTGGAGCGCGAATGGGTAATCCTCCTCAACTCGTCATGCGGCGCGAGGGATTTGGCGCACTGCCAAGGGTGAGGATGGAGTTTGGCTACCTCGTCCGGACGTACAGGCCCGGGGATGCGGAACTCTGGTGCCGGCTCGCGGAGGGCAACATCGGCGAGGGCTGGAAGCCGGAGAGGTTCGTGAAGGAGATTCTCGGCGCCCCGCAGTTTGACCCGCGGGGCCTTTTTTTTGTGACCTTCGGGAGCAGGGCGGCGGGAACGGCGCTCGCGTGGCGCGCGGCGCTCGAGGAGAACGGGACGGGCGATTTCGCCGCAATCGCCGTCGCGAAGCACCACCGAGGCAGGGGAGTCGGTGGTTTCCTCACGGTGAAGGTGCTGGAATACCTGAGGGACGCGGGGTTCAGCGCGTGCCGCCTGCGCCTCGATGAGACGAGGCTCGCCGCGGTGAAGGCCTGCCTGCGCATCGGGTTCAGGCCCGCCTTTGAGGACGGCGGCGACCGCGCGCGCTGGCAGAGCGTCCTCGAGAAACTCGGCCGGCCGATCGAGCACTTCGTCTGACGGCCCCGCCGGCGGGCGCGCGCGGCGCCGCATTAGCCCCGCGGGGATCACGCGCAACATTCTGCCGAGTCCGACAGTCCGCAGGGCCGCCGTACCGCGCAATTGAGACTCTTTAGTGAGGTGGAGCAGCATGAGCGAAGCGCCGACCGTGACGCGTGACGACCTCGTGAAGGGTTTCGAAGCACTGGGGATCGACGGCGGGGTGGAGGTACATTCGAGCCTCTCGGCCTTCGGATACGTGCCGGGCGGCGCGGAGACGGTGGCGGACGCGATGCTCCGCTCGTTCCCGCTTGTGATGGTGCCGACGTTCACGTGGGGTAACGGTGAGCAGCCGCCGGAGGGGTCCCGTATCGAACGGAACGGCATAAGGCCCGACAAGATGAGGCGGTGGGCGGGGCGGCGAGTCGAGGCCTATGACCGCCAGACGTCGCCGTCATGCGTCGGGGCGATTACGGAAGCGGTGCGGAAGCGGCCGGGGACGGTAAGGAGCATCCATCCGACGCATTCGTTTGCGGCAAACGGCCGCGACGCCGAAAGGATGGTTGCTGCCCAGACGTACGAAAACCCGATGGCGCCGATAGAGGTCATGCTCGAGGCAGGCGGCTGGGTACTCATGCTCGGGACCGAACTCACTTCGTGCACGCCGATCCACGCCGCCGAGCACCTCGCGGGAAGGCAGTTCTTCATCCGGTGGGCGCTCGTGGCCGACGGCACCAAGCCTCGCATCAGGACGCCCGGGTGCAGCAAGGGGTTCAAGAAGTTCGAGCCGATCCTCGCGCCGATTGTCCGCGAGGTGAAGATAGGAAACTCGCGGGTTAGGGCGTACCCCGGTCGGGAGTTCCTGCGCCTCGCGGTCGAAGCCATCAAGCGCGACCCGGAAATCACCATGTGCTCGCGTGACTGCGTAGTCTGCCGTGACAGCCTTGCCGGCGGGCCGATCGAGCCCGCGGACGACGGACAGGCGCTGCGGTGACGCGACGCGCCCGCGCCTGCGTTTTGGATTCGGCGTCAGGCACCGGGCGCAGACCTTCGACGGACGGGCCAGGCCAAGAGGCGGCCGGCGTCAGCCGCCGGACTTGTTGAGAGACAAACGCCGGCAGGGTCCCTGCGTGCTTCCGGCAATTCTTTAAATGGAAACAAGCCGTTTGCCTGCAATGTCATAGAGGCGACTGGCGCGGGCGCGAAAAGCCTTCAGATGGAGTTGCGGGAAGGGACGTCGAAAGGAGGCGCGCGGTGGCGGGCAAGAAGGTAGTCATCGTGGGCGGGGTGGCCGGCGGCGCCTCGACGGCGGCAAGGCTCAGGCGCCTCGACGAGGCCGCCGAGATCGTGATGTTCGAGAAGGGGCCGCACATATCCTTTTCCAACTGCGGACTGCCGTATTACATGGGGGGGATCATCGAGGAACGCTGCGGTCTTCTCGTGCAGACGAATTGAAGGAGAACTTCTGCTGCCCGCCGGGCGAGATGCCGCCGGCGCCCGAGGAAGGACACTAAGCGAGTTCGATACGCGCGGGGTTTCGAGGCCGCCGCGCGAAAGGACCTCTTAGGGGAAACAGGACGATGAAGATCTTCGACGACAACTCTTTCAGCATCGGCCGGACGCCGCTCGTGCGGCTCAGCAAGATGGCAAGGGGCACGAGCGCAATCATCCTGGGCAAGATCGAGGCGAGGAACCCCTCGTTTTCGGTCAAGTGCCGCATCGGAGCGGCGATGGTGTGGGACGCGGAGTCGCGGGGGCTTCTGGGCCCCGGCAAGGAGATCGTCGAGCCCACCAGCGGCAACACCGGCATCGCGCTGGCGTTTGTGGGCGCGGCCAGGGGGTACAGGGTGACGCTCACGATGCCGGACACGATGAGCGTCGAGCGGCGCAAGGTGCTCAAAGCGCTCGGGGCGGAGGTTGTTCTCACCGAAGGCGCCAAGGGCATGAAGGCGGCGATAGACAAGGCCGAGGAGATCCGCGCTTCGGACCCGAAACGGTACTTCGTTCCGCAGCAGTTTAACAACCCGGCCAATCCCGCGATCCACGAGCACACGACCGGCCCGGAGATCTGGGAAGACACGGACGGCATGATTGACATACTCGTGTCCGGGGTGGGGACGGGCGGCACCATTACGGGAGTTTCGCGGTACATCAAGGGCACGATGGAAAAGCCGATCCTGTCGGTGGCGGTCGAGCCTGCGGCAAGCCCGATACTCACCGAGACGCTCGCCGGAGAGCCGTTGAAACCGATGCCGCACAAGATCCAGGGCATCGGCGCGGGCTTCGTGCCGAAGGTGCTCGACATGACGCTCGTCGACAGGGTCGAGACGGTCACCGACGAGGAGGCGATGGAGTACGCGCGGCGGCTTTCGTCGGAGGAAGGGATCCTGTCCGGCATTTCTTCGGGCGCGGCGGCAGCGGCGGCGGCGCGCCTCGCGCGCGAGGCGGACATGAGGGGCAAGACCATCGTAGCGATCCTGCCTGACTCCGGGGAGCGGTACCTTACGACGGCACTATTCGAGGGGTTGGTGTAGGTCGAGCACGGCCGTTTTCGTGCCGGTGCGGCGAGCGGTCGGCAGCCGCGATTAGCATTTTCAAATCCAAGCCACCACGGTGACGGGCATGGAATCCACGACGCTTGGTCCGCGCGACGACGGCGGGTACCGGCACGTGCTGCGCATCGCGCTGCCGATGGTGCTTTCGACGTCGAGCGCGACGATCATGGCGTTCGTGGACAGGATGTTTCTCGGCTGGTACTCGTCCGACGCCATGGCCGCGGCGCTGGTGGGCGGCATGACGACGTGGGCGGCGACGAGCACGTTCGTCGGCATATCGTCGTACACGAGCACTTTCGTCGCGCAGTACTTCGGCGCGGGGCAAAAGCCGAGGATCGCCGTCGTCGTGTGGCAGGGGGTATTCTTCGCGATGGCGGCCGGGGCGTGCCTCGCGGTCGCGGGGCAGAACGCCGACCACATCCTCGCGCTCACCAGACACCCGCCGGAGGTGCTCTCGGGGGAGATAACGTTCTTCCGCATCCTCATGTACGGCGGCGTTTTCGGCGTGCTGTCGCCGGCGCTCTCGGGCTTTTACGGCGGCCTGGGCAGGACGCGCGTGATGATGGTCGTGGAAACGTCGGGCAACGTCCTCAACATCGTGCTCGACTACCTGCTCATCTTCG
>Ga0315277_10005966_pt1 | contig 16033 bp, 8 predicted proteins | sample YL17G05_15_MG_FD_203695 | JGI IMG/M metagenome (GOLD analysis project Ga0315277, IMG submission 203695) | Sediment microbial communities from Yellowstone Lake, YNP, Wyoming, USA - YL17G05_15 | ecosystem: Environmental > Aquatic > Freshwater > Lake > Sediment | place: USA: Wyoming | collected...
ATGAGCACGTTGTCACCGTCCCGCGCTGCCCGGGTGCCCGGCAAGAAGTGCAGCACCCCGGAGTTCGATCCCACGCCCACGATGGTGCCGAAGGCGGTGCGCTCGCCGCCCCCGCGGAAGAACTCCGCCTCGAGCTCGACCTGGATCGCCCGCTCGGCGTTGCCCGGCTCGAGCAGGTGCTGCACGGCGGCGAAGCCCGCCGCGGTCGCGGCCGCGGCGCGCCGCATGCGCTCGAGCTCGACCTCGTCCTTCGGGCGCCGCGCCTGGAGGAGCCGCTCGCCCACCTCCGCCGTGAGTGCCGCGTCGGCCTGGACCTCGCGGAGCGGCACGCCCAGCATCGCGACCTTGCGTCCGCGTCGCGCAGCCAGCCAGGCCGGGAAGCTCGAGAGCGGAGCGCCCTCGGCGTCCGTGCGACCTTCCCACACCCGCTCGTCCTCGGTGACCTCGGGCGCGAAGTCGGTCCAGCCCTCCCGCGGGTCGTAGGCCACCACGCCGCCCACGCACTCGCGGTCGGCGAGGTAGAAGTACTCGGCGTGGGAGAGGAACGGATAGGTTTGGTCCGCGCCTCCCGGGATCGAGATCGGCTGGCCGGCGGCGACGACCACGACCTGGTCGGTGAGATCCCAGGCGGCGGCGACCCGCTGCCGGCGGCGTTCGAGGTAGGTGGTCATGCGTGGCGCTCGATCGGGACCGGGGTTGGGCGGGCGGAGGTGCGGCCGTCCCGATGCCGCGTCTCCGCCGTGTCGATGGCTGCGGCTCGCGGCACTCACACCTCGAGCGCCTGGGCCGCGCGGTCGTATTCCTCGGATCGCACGTAGATGATGTAGCCGAAGTGGCCGCGGCCGTCGGTGACCGCCGTGGAGGCGTAGACGTTGGCCCCGGCCTGCGCGAGCCTGGCATGCACCCTAGCCAGCGCGCCGAGCTCGTCGTCTCCTTGTGCCAGCAGCGCGTGATGCGGGCCGTCCAGGGGGAGCCCAGCGCTCCGGGCCGCGCTCACCAGCCTGTTGGGTTCTTCGGGGAAGAGCGTGAGCTGCGTGCTCTCCGGTCCCGTAGGGACCGCGGTGAGCGCGAGCAGGTTGACGCCGAGGCTCGCCAGCTGCGAAAGCAGCTCATGGGCCTCGCCAGGCCGGTCGGGAACGGTGGTGTAGAAGTAGTCCAGCCGGCGGATGCTGTATCCCACGGTTTCTCCTCCAGGCGGCGCAGCTGCCGGGCCGGGCGTGCGGCTCCCGGCGCGGACTTCGATGACGGCGCCAGCCTACCGCCGAGCCCGGCGGGGCGCCAGAAGGGGAGCCGCGGCGCGTGCCCGCGCCGCGTGCTCCGGGAGTCCTCGCCTGGAGCTCGTTGCCGAATTCGGCCAACGTGTCTAGCGTGTTGACCTTGGTGCATGGAAGGGACGGCGGGGGCGGGGAGAACGAACGGAGGAACGAGAGCCATGAGCATCCGCGAGGACGGCGCCGGCGCGCTCGAATGGGTGGCGCGCTACCTGGAACGCGTGGGGGAGCTGCCGGTCCTGGCGCAGGTCGAGCCGGGCGCGATCCGGGCCCGCTTGCCGGCTTCCCCGCCCGAGCGGGGCGAGCCCTTTGCGGAGGTCCTGCGGGACCTCGACCGGGTCCTCCTTCCCGGGATCACCCACTGGCAGCACCCGCGCTTCTTCGCCTACTTCGCCAACACCGCGTCGGAGCCCGCGATCCTGGCCGAGCTGCTGGCGGCCGCGCTCAACTCGGTGGGCTTCCTGTGGCGCACCTCGCCGGCCCTCACCGAGCTGGAACTGGTGGTAATGGACTGGCTCGCCCAGCTCCTCGGGCTGCCCCCAGGCTGGCACGGGCACATCGAGGACACCGCGTCGACCTCTACGTTCGCCGCGCTCGTGGCGGCGCGCGAAGCCTCGCCCGGGCGGCGCGTGGTGGTGTGCTCGGAGCACGCCCACTCGTCGGTCGAGAAGGCCTGCCGCATGGCCGAGCTGGAGCTGCGTAAGGTTCCGGTGGACGGCGCGTACCGCATGCGCGCGGACCGGCTCGATCTCGCGGGCGCCTGCGCCGTGGTCGCCACGGTGGGCACGACCTCGACGACCTCGGTCGACCCGGTTCCGGCCGTCGCCGAAGCGTGCGCGCGCGCGCGGGTCTGGCTCCACGTGGACGCCGCGTACGCGGGCGGGGCCATGGTCTGCCCCGAGTTCCGCTGGGGCTTCGCCGGGGTGGAGCACGCGGACTCGCTGGTCGTGAACGCGCACAAGTGGCTCCTCACCCCGATGGACTGCTCGTGCTTCTGGAGCCGGAGGCCCGAGGACCTGCGCCGGGCCTTCAGCCTGGTGCCGGAGTACCTGCGCACCTCGGACGCGGCCGAGGTGAATCTCATGGATTACAGCCCGGTGCTCGGCCGCCGCTTCCGCGCGCTGAAGCTCTGGGCGGTCTTGCGCTGCCACGGACGCGAGGGGCTGCAGCGGCTCATCCGCGAACACGTGCGGCTCGCGGCGTCGTTCGAGGCGTGGGTGCGCGATGCGCCGGGGTGGGAGGTGTGCGCGCCGCGGCCCTTCTCGGTGGTGTGCTTCAGGCGCGCGGGCTCCGACCAGATGAACGCCGCGCTGCTCGAGCGCGTGAACCGCACGGGCGAGGTGTTCCTCTCGGGCACGATGCTCGACGGGCGGTACGTGCTGAGGCTGGCGATCGGCAATGCGCGCACCACCGAGCAGGACGTGCGGCGGGCCTGGGAAGTCCTGCGCCGCGAGGCAGACAGGCCGTAGTCAAGGCCGCCGGACAGTGCTAGAATCGATGGAGCGGCAGGGACTCCTCTTCCACGGCGCCGCATCGAGTCAGGCAGCGTGTGAGCAGGACGCTCCGGATGAGGTGAGATCGATGTCTTGCTCGGGCCGCACATTCGCAGGGACGATCCTGGGGCGGCCACGACCCCACGGTCGTGTCGTCCAGCGCCGCGCGGGCCATCCTGTTGCTGCGTGCGCGCGAGACGTGCCGGCCTTGGAGCCACGCGGCGTCCCCGTTACTCTCCGCCATGGCTGGCGGCCGCTCCAGGGGGTCCAGCGCCGCGGCCGGAGGGACGGCGCAGTGGCCGGCACGGCCTCCCGATCGCACGAAGAAGGAGGTTCCACATGACCAGAGTTACCCGGGTCATTGCCTGTGCCTGGGCCGCGCTGACGCTCTGCTCGCCGGCCCTCGCCTCGAACGTGATCACGCTCCAGCAGGGGCTCAACGGCTACACCGGCTGCACTGACGCCTGGCTGGACGAGAGCCTGACCCGTGACAACTACGGGGGCGCTCCGAACCTGCGCATCCAGTGGAACAACGGGAGGAGCGACTGCGTGGTGCTGAAGTTCGACCTGACCGGGCAGATTCCACCGGGCACGGCGATCCTCGCGGCCAGCCTCTCGCTTTGGTACTACGACAGCGGCAGCATGACGAATGAGAACGCGATCACCATCACCCCCTTCCGGCTCCAGTACAGTGCCTGGTGGGACGAGAACGTCTACAACGGCGTCTCCGGCTACGGGGTCAGCTACCGCTATCGCGACGCCGGCGAGACCTACGAGTGGACGGGCGGAGCCGTGGGCGGCTGGTGGGACAAGATCGACGACGGCAACGGCACGGCCAAGATCAAGAAGGCGGGCGGCACGCCGCCGGATGCCATCCCCCATCCGAACTGGGTCTCGTTCGACGTGAAGCCGAGCGTCCTCCAGTGGCGCGGCGGCGCGACCAACAACGGCTTCCTGCTCGTCGCCACCGGCTGGGACGGCGGCGGCACCCTGGGCTACGGGCTGTTCCTCTCGCGCAACGACAGCGGCGCGAGCAACCGGCCGAAGCTCACCATCACCCTCGAACCTCCCGTGTCCGCCGCGAAGACCAGTTGGGGGAGGATCAAGGGGCTCTACCGGTGAGGTCCCGCTGTGACCCAGGCCCCCGGGCCCGCTGCCGCCCGGGGGCCGTTCGTTTAGGGTGCCGACCGGCAGACGGCCGCGGGGGGCTGCCCTGGAGGCCCGGCCGGCGAGCTATTCCCATGTGGCGGAACTCGCTAGCAGGGACCGTGGAAGGACCGGGCCCCCGACCGGAGAGCATCCGGGATGAGTGAAACGGATACGGGCACGTTTTCAGTCTTGGCTGGTGACTCCGGGCTTGACGCGGTTACGATCTCTATGTAAACGTTTTCATGCAAGGAAAGAGCTCAGTCACGGACGACGAAGGGGGCCTGTGCCGGGTGGACCCGGCGGGTGCCGCGGGCGGGCAGTGGCTGACGGTTGTGCGTGCCTCCGTGGTGACCGCAGGGCATCTCCGGCGTACAGGCGCCCCAGCAGGGCAGACATCGGCCTGCAGGAGTCCTCCCGGCTTCGCGCCCCGTCACCCGCATCGCAGGAGGTCGCAACATGAGAACTGGACTGACCACGGTCGTGCTCCTGGGCGCAGTGCTCGCATGCGTGGCCCCCGCCGCTGCGCAGACGCCCCGCCTGGACGCCATCTGGGCGCGCTCCACGAACGGTGCCAAGATCACGCTTGACGGCTACGCGAACGAACCCGCGTGGGCGCTCGCCGAATCCGTTGTCGTCCGCTACGGCGTGGACAACGGAATCCCGGGCAGCGGCTACCAGGAAGAAGGTGGCAAGCTGTCCAAGGACAGCACCTTCGCCGTCATCAGGTTCCTGACCGACGGGGACTCCCTCTACATGTTCGCCTCGCTCCGGGACACCTCCGTCGGTGGCGACGTGGACTTCAACAAGATCGACGGCCTCCAGATCGGGATCAAGGACCACAGCGTGTCCGCCCGCCCGGCGCCAATCCGCGAGTACTTCTACACCTGGTGGTTCCCGGTCGACACCCTCCACGCCCACGACCCGGGCCGCGGTCCCTGCTTCCGCGGCTGGTGGGCGCAGGATACCTGCAGCGAGTCGCGCACCGCGGAGCAGATCCAGAACTGGGACGCCGTGACCATCGTGAATGGCGTCTCCAACCAGGACTCGGTCGGCGGCATCGCGACCCCCGACGAAGGCTGGAACGTGGAGATGAAGTTCGCGCTCGTGCCCATGGGCTATGACGTGACGCGGCCCGGGGGCGACATCATCGAGTGGAACCTCGGCATCAAGGACTCCGACTGGAACTGGCCGATCAACCTCCAGAAGTTCTCCGCGAACCGCACGTGGTGGCAGAGCCCGTGGTCGCTGGACGCCTGGTACGATGAAGTGCACATCTACAGCGATCCCGACGTGACGATCAGCTCGGGTCCCGCGCCGCCGATCCCGCCGGAGGTGCGCGTCGCCAACGCGGGCGGTTGGCCCGCCCCGGCGATCGACGGGTACCTCAACGATCCGGTGTGGAGCCTCGCGCCTCACTTTGACATCCGCTGGGCGGATGACGCCCTCCGCGCGACCTACCCGGGGGTGGGGCCCTGGCGGTCGGGCCAGTGGCAGCCGAGCGTGAACGACACGGTGGCGGTCGTCCGGAACCCGGCGGACGCCACCGTGTACTGGTTCTTCAAGGACGACACGCTCTACTTCGGGTTCGACGTGCGGGACAAGTACGTCCAGTACATCCCGCTCTACACCCGCTACGACGGCATTGCGGTCAACCTGAACGATCGCGGCGCACGCTATCGCGATCGCAATCTCGAGGCGCGCTGGCTGACCTACCTCGTGGGGCCCGACGGGAACGGCCTGGCCCTCGACTACCTGCCCTACCTGCGCGACACCTTGTTGGGCGCCCGGGTGGCGCTCCAGCTCAAGGGCTCCACGACCGTGGACACGGTCGGCTTCGAGCCCGACTCCGGCTACACGATCGAGATGGCGATCGACCTCACGAAGCTGGGCTATCCGCACGGGCTGGGAGATCGGGCGCTGTTCCTCGGCATCAACCTGATGGACGGCGACTCGTTCGGGCCCTCGGGAGTGAAGCGGTCCTACGGGACCCATCAGTGGTGGTTCTGGCACCAGCAGCGCGAATGCTGTCCCGTGTGGGCGTACCTCGACCCGTATTACTACTTGACGACCGACGTGCCTGGGCCGCAGGGTGGCGGGCCCTACGCGCTGCTCGGCAACTATCCCAATCCCTTCCGCTCGCTGACCACGATCGCGTATGCGCTGGCAGCGCCCAGCGACGTGACCCTCGAGGTCTTCGATTTGCAGGGGCGGCGGGTGGTGCGGCGCGTGCTGGGCCTGCAGGGAGCAGGGCAGCAGCACGCCACCTTCTCCAACCCGGGCCTGCGGACGGGCGTCTACATGTATCGCGTTCGGGCTGCCGACCCGCTCTCGGGCAAGCCGAGGGCGGCGCTTTCGGGCAAGATGCTGATCCTGAAGTAGGAGCGGAATCGCGAAGACAAGCGGCGGGGCGGGTCCATCCGACCCGCCCCGCGCGTGGAGTCCAGGAACAAGGGGCCATGAGGGCCGTGAGGTCATGAAACGCAGTCGGGTGAGCTGGGCCGCAGGGAGGGCGTCGGTCGCCGCTGCCGGGTTGCTGGTGCTGCTCGCCGCAACGGGCGCTCTCGCCGGGACGACGGGCAAGATCTCGGGGCGGGTGTTCGACAAGAAGAAGCAGCCTCTTCCCGGCGCGAATGTCACCATCCCTGCCGCCCGGCTGGGCGCGGTCGCCGACGCCGACGGCCGCTACGTCATCATCGGGATTCCCGCCGGCACCTACGAGGTGAAGTTCGGCCTCATCGGCTACGGCCCGGTCGCGGTGCAGAACGTCCTCGTCTCCGCGGACAACACCACCAGCCTGGACATCGCGCTGGCCGAGGCGCCGGTGCTGATGAAGGAGGTCTTGGTCACGGCCGAGCGGCCGGTCGTGGACCTGAAAGTCACGAGCACGCTGGCCACGGTGAGCCGCCAGGAGATCAGGGCCCTCCCCGTGCAGGAGTTGCAGGACGTGGTCAACCTCCAGGCCGGCGTGGTGGACGGGCACTTCCGTGGCGGCCGCCTGGGCGAGGTCCAGTACCAGGTAGACGGCGTCACGGTGAACAACGCCTACGACAACACCTCGAGCGTGCGCATCGACCGGTCGTTGATCGAGGAGGTGCAGGTTATCAGCGGCACCTTCGACGCCGAATACGGTCAGGCGATGAGCGGCGTCGTGAATGCCGTGCTGCGGCGCGGGACCGATCAGTTCAAGTGGGACGCCGAGGTCCTCTCGGGCGGGTTCGCCTACGCGGGCGACCGGCGGGGCGTTCGCGCCGCGTTTCGCGAGCTGCGTCCGGTGGGCACCCAGAACCACCAGGCGAGTCTGAGTGGTTTCACGGGACTCCCCCAGACCCACTTCCTCCTCAGCGGACGCTACTACTCCTTTGACGACTACCTCTTCGGTACCCGGCTGTTCCGCCCCACGGACAAGTCGGACCTCGCGGTGCTCGCTCTGCGCCCCTCGGGGGACGGGGCGGAGGTGCCGCTGGCATACAGCCGCGAGTGGTCGGGCCTGGCCAAGCTCACCAACCGATCGTTCCGCGATCTCGAGCTCAACTACCAGGTCGTCGGGAACCTGGTGAACGGCCGGCGCATGAAGGACGTGACCTGGAGGTACCGTCTGGACCCGGATGGCCTCTCCAAGCAGCGCACCTTCTCGGTCGTGCACGGGCTGGACGGGACCTACACCTTGTCGAAGAACACGTTCTTCAGCTCCAGCCTCCGGCAGAACTACTTCGACTACAAGGACATGCTCTACGACTGGGAGTACGACCGGCGCTACGACGCGGCCGGGCCGGCGGACGGCATCCGGAGCTACCAGCTCGGGGCGTACGTGCAGGGCGTGGACTTCGCGCGGTTCAAGCAGAAGACCAGCACCATCGTCTGGAAGAGCTCCTTGGTCAGCCAGGTGACGCGCGACCAGCAGATCAAGCTGGGGGCCGAGTTCCAGTGGCCGAGGGTGTGGTTCGGGTACCCGGGCGCGCTCACCTACACCGTGGTGAAGGGCGTGAACACTCTGGTGCGGCACGTCAACGAGCCGCCGAACTTCCCGGGGGTTCAGGAGTACCGTCCCTACCAGGCCGCGGCCTTCGCGCAGGAGGACCTCGAATGGAACGACCTGCGCATCCGCGCGGGCCTCCGGTTCGAGTACTTCAACCCACGGGCCGGCCTGCCGTCGAACCTGGCGAATCCGGCAAACTCAATCGAAGACGTACCGGTTTCGACCTGGCGAGCCGCCACGCGGAAGGCGGCGCTCGCCCCGCGGCTGGGCGTGTCCTATCCGGTCACCAAGGACGCGGCGCTGTTCTTTGCGTACGGGCACTTCCACCAGATGCCCCCGCTCAGGGACATCTTCCAGAACGCGGACTACGGCATCCTCAGCGATCTGCAGTCGCAGGGCGTCACCTACGGCGTGATGGGCAACCCGGACATCCGGCCGGAGAAGACCGTGCAGTATCAGTTCGGCTACAAGCAGGCGGTCACCGATTGGCTGGGCGTCGACCTGAGCGTCTTCTACAAGGACATCCGTGATCTGCTCGGCGTCGAGTTCATCACGACCTACAACGACGCCGAGTACCCGCGGATGACCAACGTCGACTTCGGCAACGTGATCGGTTTCACCGTGGCGGTCGAACAGCGCCGGCGGGGGCTCATCAGCACTGCGCTGGACTATACCTGGCAGATGGCCCAGGGAAACTCGAGCGACCCGCGGGAGACCGCGACCCGGGCTTCCGCCGGGGAAGATCCCCGCCCCCGCGAGATGCCCTTCAGCTGGGACCAGCGGCACACGCTGAACGTGACCGTGATGCTCTCGCGGCCGGAGAGCTTCGCGGTGAGCACGATCGTGCGCGTGGCGAGCGGCCAGCCGTACACTCCTGCCAGCAGCGCGTCGGGCTTCTTCCGGCTCTATGGAACGAACTCGGGACGCAAGCCGTCGGGTGTGCTGGTGGATCTGCGCGCCGAGAAGACCCTGACCCGCGCGGGGGTGGGCGCCAACCTGTTCGTCCGGGTCTTCAACCTCTTCGACTCGAGGTACTTCAACGGAAACGTGTTCGAATCCACGGGGAGTCCGTACTATTCCCTGGATCCCAGCGATCCCACGCTGGCCGATCCGACGCGCTTCCACGCGCCGCGCCGGATCGAAGCCGGCCTGAGCCTGAGCGCGGGCCGCTAGCGGGTCTCGCCGGAGAGGAGACGGAGCGTTGCGAATGGGACGTCAGGGAGCACTCATGAACGGCTTGCGTCTCGGCATCGCGATGCTCGCATGGTTGGGGTTCGTCTGGGGCCGCCCGGCGAGCGCCGACTGTCCGCCCCTGACCCCGCCGCCGGACCAGTCCAAGTGCGCGGAGCCAGACCCGGGCGGCACGACGCACACGACGCGATTCAGCTTGAGCGGCAGCGGGGCCGACCAGTGCAGTTGGGTGCTCCTGACGGGCCTTTCGACCGGAGCCCACCGCGCGGTCCTCGGGGCTCCGGACACCTGCGCCACCTACGTGGACGTGCTGAGCGACGGCCCCTGTACCGTGGCCGTCGAGTGGACGGGCACCAGCAGCGCCGACACGACGTGCTCGCTCCGGGACACCCTGTACCTCATGGTGACGCCGGGCCCCGGGCCGGTCGGGGACGTCGACGCGGAACGCTCCGGCTTCCACGACGCCAACCGGATCCGCACCGTGTTCTGGAACTACGGCATGGTCGGCGACTACCCGCCGGACCCGGGCAACGTGGACCTGAGCGTCTTCCATGCGGTCGAGGTCCCCAAGGGCAGCGGAATGAACTACACCGACGGCATCACGCCCTTCGTGATGGCCAAGATCGTGCAGTCCGCGGGGGACACCGCCATCATCATGGAGACCGGCTACCGCGAGCGGCAGGGCAGAAGTCCCCTGCACAACAACCGGGTCATGCGTTTCGAGCCCCGCTCGGGGTTCTTCCAGGCCGACCCGGCCATCAATCGCGGGCGCTCGCCGGCCATCAGCAACGACGCGCGCACCTGGCCGGCCTTCTGGCCGGACAAGAGGTACGACCCCGACGACCCGGGTTGGCCCGGGAGCTGGGACGGTTACTTCGGCAAGCGCGCCGCGGCCGACGAGGAGAGCTACACGGTCATGGACGACGAGTTCTACGATGCCTGGGACTTCGTCCCCAACGCCTGCGATCCGGAGCGCCACGGGCTCGGGCTGCGGGTCGAGGTGCGCGGCTTCCAGTGGGCCAATCCCCAGGCCGGGAACGTCATCTTCTGGCACTACGACATCACGAACGAGGGCACGACCGACTTCGACGACAACATCATCTTCGGGCTCTACATGGACTCGGGCGTGGGCGGCTCCGCGCTCTCCTGCGACAACATCTATGAGTCGGACGACGACAACGCCTATTTCGACCGCTCGTCCGGTCTCAACCTGGTCTACACCTGGGATACCTACGGGCATGGCGTGGACCTGTCCGGCAACTGCGGCCGGACGGGATACCTCGGCTATGCCTACATGGAGACGCCGGGCAATCCGTACGACGGGATCGACAACGACAACGACGGGATCACCGACGAGCGGCGCGACGGTGGGCCGGGGCAGCTCGTTCTCGGTCAGACGGCGATCCGCGACAGCGTGAGGACGCACTACGATCTCGAGAGATTCGAGAGCATCTACGGCCCGATCGAGGGACGCCCAGCGTACCGGGCCGGCCGCTGGTGGACCGGTGACGAGGACATGGACTGGACGCCCGAGTTCGACGACCTGGGCGCCGACGGGATCCCGGACACGCACGACACGGGTGAGGGGGACGGCAAGCCCACGGCGGGCGAGCCCTATTTCGACCAGACCGACAAGGACGAGTCGGACCAGATCGGGCTCACCGGCTTCAAGATGAATCGGATCAAGGCGGGGGTCGGCAATCCGAATCCGGAGGTCGATGACATCCTCTTCTACACCGACAGCCACCACTGGCCGGAGCGGCTCTGGCAGCACTTCACCGCGCCCAATCCCGCCGCGCGCTTCGACTCGGCGGTGGCGGCGAACTACAACATCGGCTTCCTCTTCGCCTCCGGTCCCTTCAAGCTGCCGCCGGGGAAGCGCGAGCGCTTCAGCCTGGCGCTGGGTTACGGCCAGGACCTGAGGGAGTTGCGCGAGACCGTCCGCACCGTCCAGCTCATCTACAACGCGAACTACCAGTTCGCGGTCCCGCCCACCCTGCCGGCTCTGACCGCGGAAGCGGGAGACGGCTACGTGCGGCTCTCCTGGGACGACGCGGCCGAGCGCAGCCTCGACCCGGTGACCCACGCGTTCGACTTCGAGGGCTACCGCGTCTATCGCTCGACTGATCCCGAGTTCCGCGACCCGCAGATCGTCGAGACCGGCTCGACCGCCATCTGGCTCCCGAACGGGAAGCCCAGCGCCCAGTTCGACCTGAAGGACCAGCGGCAGGGCTTCTCGCGCAAGGTCATCAGCGGGGTCGGTTACTACCTCGGCAACGACAGCGGGATCACGCACACCTGGACCGACACGACGGTCACGAACGGCCAGCAGTACTACTACGCGGTCTGCGCGTACGACTACGGCTACGATCCGGGCGTGGACTCGCTGGCCATCTTCCCGTCGGAGAACTCCATCACGGTCTCCCGCACGCTGCGCGGCGGCCTCATCCTGCCGAGCAACGTGGTCGTGGTCCGGCCCAATCCCAAGGTGCCCGGCTTCCTGGCCGGCACGACGGGAGAGGTGACCAAGGTCGCGGGGCGCGGTACCGGCGGGGTGGGCGTCCGGGTGGTGAACTCGGGGCTCGTGCCCGACGATCATGTCTTCATGATCGGGTTCCTGACCACGTCCCCGGACAGCATTCACGCGACCAGCTACCTGCTCCGGGACAGCACGGACCGCCGGACGTTGTTCTCGACGGGGACCGACTTCGACAGCCTCGGCATCGGGCCCGCGGGCTCCGGTCTGCTGCCCATCCTCAAGACGCCGCTCGTCCCCTCGATCGACGGTCGAGCGACGGGCTTCCGCGCCGGCAGCGCATCCAACGTGATCCTGTCCACCTACTACAACAACACGGCGATGCCCCTCAACCAGCGCCGGCTCGGCTACCCGGACGACATCTCGATCGTGTTCTCGGACACGCTTGTCGACACGGGGGTCGTATGGGGGGAGATCGGGTCACCGGGCAAGTTCCGGATCGTGGCCCACACCGACGCCGGAGACGTGCGCCTCAAGTTCCGCTTCGACGACTGGAACAACAGTGGAACGCTCGACTCCCTTGGGGAGTCGCTGGACATTCTCTGTCCGGTGCCGCTGCTGCCGCTGATGCGGAGGGACTCGCTCGTCGCCTGGACCGTCCAGGTCGACCCCAGCGGGCCGAGCGGGCGGCCCGCCCTGATCGCGCCGCGGGCGGGCGACATCTACGACCTCGTGATCGTTCGTCCGCTGGGCCCGTCGGACGTCTATACCTTCACGCCGGATTCCGAGCGCGTCGATCCCTCGAAGCTGCAGGCGGACTACTCGAGCAAACCCTACGTCGTGCCCAATCCCTACGTGGGCGCGGCGAGCTTCGAGCCCGAGCGCTTCGCCACTTCGGGCCGCGGGGACCGGAGGATGGAGTTCCGCAACCTGCCGCAGAACTGCACGATCCGCATCTACAGCGTGCGCGGGGACCTGGTGCGCACGCTCAGGCAGGACGGCACGCTGAACGGCTACGTGGCCTGGGATCTGCGCACCAAGGACAACCTGGACGTGGCACCCGGGCTCTACATCTTCCACGTCGAGGCTCCCGGGGCGGGCGACTACACCGGGAAGTTCGCGGTCATCAAATGAGTGCGGGGGGGCTCTCGTGACGAAGCGAATCCTCGCCTGGACCCTGGTCCTGATGCTCGGTGCGCTTCCCGCCCTCGGCCAGAGCAAGACGGGCACCACGATCGGCCAGTTCCTGCTCATCGAGCCCAGCGCGCGCATCGCCGGGATGGGGAACGCGGGCGTGTCGGTCGCGGACGGACTGGACGCGGTCTACTTCAACCCGGCCGTCATCGGTCTGCTGCAGGGCTACGCCGTGCAGTTCGCGCACAGCGCCTGGCTGGCGGACATCCGCTTCGACTACGTCGCGGTGTCCATCCCCGCAGGCAAGTGGGGCGGCCTGGTCGCGAGCCTGACGGCACTCAACTCCGGCGACATCGACGTGCGGACGGTGACGCAGCCGCTGGGCACCGGGGAGCAGTATTCGGTGGCGGACGTGGCCATCGGCCTCGGGTACGGCCGCCAGATCACCGACCGCTTCTCCGCGGGCGCGCAGCTGAACTACGTGCAGGAGACGATCTGGCATTCCTCGCTGAACATGATCGTGCTCAACCTGGGCACGCTGTACCGGGTCTCGGACCGCGGCCTGCGGATCGGCGCCAGCCTCGCGAACCTCGGGACCCGGGGGCAGTTTGCGGGGCGGGACCTGAGCCTGGTGTACGACAACGATCCGACCCGATATGGCGACAATAGCACGCTGCCAGGAGAGATCGTCACCGGCGAGTTCGACGTGCCCACGCTGTTCCGGGTGGGCGTCGGCATGCCGTTCCGGCTCGGCCCGCGGGCCCAGTTGGACGTCGCCGTGGACGCGTTCCATCCGAGCGACAACACGGAGGGGGTGAGCGCGGGGGCCGAGTTCCGTTACGCGCGGAGGTTCGCGCTGCGCGGCGGCTGGCAGGACGCGTTCCAGCGGGACGCCGAAGTGGGCCTGACCGCGGGCGCGGGCGTGCAGGGCAAGCTGGACGTCTACGGCTACCGGGTCGACTACGGGTGGGCGGGGCACAAGCGGCTCGGCGGCACGCATCGCGTGACCATCGGGCTCACGTTCTAGGATAGGAGTTTCGGCAGGCACACGCGGGATCCAAGGCTGACGGGAGTCGGCAGGAAGGACTGACATGCGCAAGTGCATCCTGGCGCTGATCGTGTTGCTGCTCAGCGCCGCCGACACGAGGGCCCAGACCACGGAGGCCCTGCTGGACACGATCCAGCACGCCTCGTTCGACTACTTCTGGAACGAGGCCAATCCATCGAATGGCCTGATCCGGGATCGCAGCACGTCGGGATCGCCCGCCAGCATCGCCGCGGTGGGATTCGGGCTCTCCTCGATCTGCGTGGGCATCGACCATGGCTGGATCACGCACGAGGCGGGCCGCGACCGGGTGCTGACCACCCTGCAGACCTTCTGGACCGGGCCGCAGGGGAGCGGGGCGAGCGGGATCATCGGCTACAAGGGGCTCTACTACCACTGGCTCGACATGGCCACGGCCGTGCGCACCTGGAGCTGCGAGCTGTCCACGATCGACACCGCACTGCTGTTCGCGGGGATCCTGGACTGCAAGCAGTACTTCGGCGGAGGAGATCCCGCCGAGATCCAGATCCGCGCCCTGGCCGATTCGATCTGCTACCGCGCGGACTGGGAGTTCATGCGCGACGGCCAGCAGGGGATCCGCATGGGCTGGAAGCCGGGCACCGGCTTCACCGGGTTCGGACTGTGGCAGGGCTACAACGAGGCCATGATCCTCTACATCCTGGCCCTCGGCTCGCCCACGCACCAGGTCCCCACGACGACCTGGAACTACTGGATGAGCGGCTACCAGTGGACGACTCAGTACGGCCAGACCTACATCATCTTCCCGCCGCTCTTCGGCCATCAGTACTCGCACTGCTGGGTGGACTTCCGCACCATCCAGGACGCGTTCATGCGGGTGAAGGGGATCACCTACTTCGAGAACTCCCGGCGCGCCACGCTGGCCCAGCGCGCCTACTCGGTCGCGAACCCGTACCACTGGGTGGGCTACAGCGACAGCCTGTGGGGCATCACCGCCTCCGACATCAAGGGGGGCTACAGCGCCCGCGGCGCACCCCCGACGCAGAACGACGACGGGACCATCACCCCGACCGCGCCGGCGGGCTCCATCGCCTTCGCGCCCGACGAGGTCATCCCGGTCCTGCGCAACATGTACAACAACTACCCGCTGCTCTGGGGTCCCTACGGGTTCCGCGACGCCTTCAACCTGAGCCTGAACCCGGTGTGGTACGACACCGACTACCTCGGCATCGACGAGGGGCCGATCGTGCTGATGATCGAGAACTACCTGAACGGCTCGATCTGGAGCCGGTTCATGCTGAACGCCGACGTCCAGCGCGGGCTGCAGCGCGCGGGCTTCGTGGACGTGGCGGCCGTCGAGCCGCCGCCCGCGGCGAGCCGGGAGCTCGCGGCCTGGAGCGAGCCGAACCCCTTCGGAGGCTCCACGACGATCCGCTTCGGCCTGCCTGCGGCGGGCCCGGTGCGATTGGCGGTGTTCGACCTGGCGGGCCGGTGCGTCGCCAGCCTGCTCGACGAGGCGCGGCCCGCGGGTGAGCACACGGTGACCTGGCAGGCCGCCGGCGTACCGAGCGGGGTCTACTTCGTCCGTCTGGAGTCCGGCGGGCGGGTGGTGACGAAGCGCTGTGTCCGGTTGCGATGAGCAGGATCTCCCAGGAGCGGCGGGGGCGGACTCGCGGTTCGCACCCCGCCGCTGAGAGGTAGAGTTGGCGACCATCCGGGACGTGGCACGCGCGAGCAGCGTGTCCATCGCGACCGTGTCGCGCGTCTTCAACCAGAGCCCGCTCGTGAGCGAAGAGACGCGAGAGCGCGTCGCCGCCGCGGCGAGCCGGCTGGGCTACTGGCCCAACGGCATCGCCCGCAGCCTGATCACGAACCGCACGCACACCCTGGGGCTCCTGCTTCCGGACCTGCACGGGGAGTTCTTCTCGGAGGTCATCCACGGAGTCGACGTCCTGGCCCGGGAGAAGGGCTTTCACCTGCTGGTGTCCAGGTCCAGCTCGAGCGCCGATGAGCTGTCCGACGTCCTGCGCTCGATGCGCGGGCGCGTGGACGGGTTGATCGTGATGGCACCCGACGTGGACGCTTCGCGGGCGCTGCGTCACGCCGCGGGAAACGTGCCGATCGTGCTCCTCAACCCGGAGGTCAAGCTGCCCGGGTCCGACACGGTGGGCATCGCCAACTTCCAGGGGGCGTGGGGCGTGGTGCGGCACCTGATCGGGCTCGGGCATCGCCGCATTGCGACCATCACCGGCCCGGGCCAGAACATCGACGCGCGCCAGCGGCTCGACGGCTACCGCGCGGCGCTGCGCGAGGCGGGCC
>Ga0315277_10005968_pt1 | contig 16031 bp, 9 predicted proteins | sample YL17G05_15_MG_FD_203695 | JGI IMG/M metagenome (GOLD analysis project Ga0315277, IMG submission 203695) | Sediment microbial communities from Yellowstone Lake, YNP, Wyoming, USA - YL17G05_15 | ecosystem: Environmental > Aquatic > Freshwater > Lake > Sediment | place: USA: Wyoming | collected...
ACTCCTATTATCTCTACAGATATAGCCTCAACTTCACCGAAGACACTTTCATGAATATCACCCTACAGACTCGCTATCTCACAGGAAACGTCGTGGATCCTGATGGGAATCTTGTGGCTAATGTCACCATTTCTGCCCGGGCAGGATGGACCACTTTTGGCGACTTTCAAGGCGGGTTTGAAGCACGGGCTACTTCTGACAGCGAAGGCAAATTCAACCTCACAGTCTTCGCATGTCCCGAAGTTAGCTTAGTTGCCACACCCCCTGCAGATAGTCCTTATGGAGCCGTCCTCGTTCTCGTGGATGCAACCGAAGATAGCTCGGTAACTGTCACTCTTATGCCACCTGTTACTTTTGGTGGTGTGGTGGTGGATAGGGATGGTAACCCTGTTCCTAACCAGTATCTGGAACTCTACTCTTCTGCTATCGGCTATAAGTACGTCTACACTGATGAGCAGGGGTTGTTCTCTTTGAATGTTCCGACGGGCATCTATACCCTCTATATGTATGGTGGTCAGGGTGCTCCAAACGTTCCATACTCCTATTATCTCTACAGATATAGCCTCAACTTCACCGAAGACACTTTCATGAATATCACCCTACAGACTCGCTATCTCACAGGAAAAGTAGACATAGAGGGAAAACCTGTGGCTAATGTCACCATTTCTGCCCGGGCAGGATGGACCACTTTTGGCGACTTTCAAGGCGGGTTTGAAGCACGGGCTACTTCTGACAGCGAAGGCAAATTCAACCTCACAGTCTTCGCATGTCCAAGCGTCTCTCTAACAGCAACACCACCACCCGAAAGCCCCCTTGCAACAGTCAACATAGCAAACATCGACGTGACTAAAGATAAGACGGTTCTTATTGCCTTGTTTTATAAGGCCGGGGTCCTACCAACTGCCAACTTCACATGGACTCCAGAAACGCCGGAAGTGGGTCAATCTATAACTTTCAATGCATCATCCTCCGAGGCAGGTAGTGGAATAATAATTAGGCATAAGTGGAGTTTCGGCGACGGAACCTACGCTGTCGGAAAAACAGTGATGCATTCCTACGCCAGTCCTGGTGTCTACACGGTTACTCTTAACGTTACAAACAGCAAAGGCCTATGGGACGTTGAACAAAAACAAATACACATCGCCGAGATCGGTCCTGGGCCGAAACCTCCAGTTGCCAGCTTCACTTACACACCGGCTAATCCTATAGTTGATCAAGAAATAACTTTCAACGCGACTACTTCTTATGACCCCGACGGAGTAATAGTCTCTTACAATTGGAACTTTGGAGACGGCATAACAACCACAACGTCTGACCCACTCATCACACATTCCTACTCCGAAGAAGGCAATTATAAAGTGACGCTAACGGTTGTAGACAATGACGGAGAATCAAGCAGCACGAGCGAAACAGTGACTGTTGTCAAGCCTCTTACTGCTCCAATCGAGACGAGTGGTCTTGTTATAAAAGCAATGAGCCCTGTAGATTTAGTTGTCATCGATCCAGACTATCTTGTTATATCCAAGGAATTCAACGAGATTCCCAACGCAGTCTACATGGAAAAAGACCTTGACGGCGATGGCTCTCTAGACGACTACATATTCATTCCGGAACCAAAAAGAGGACAGTATATAATAACTGTTATTCCAGAACCCGGCGCTGATCCTACAGCCACGTACACTCTGGAAGTCTCAACAAGAGACGCAACCCTACTCTTGGCCGAAAACGTTCCGATAAGCGACATCCCCACTGAACCATATATTATAAGCCCCACCACATTTGAAACTCCTCCAGTAACGCTATTAACTATCGGCGAACCCCAATACATCGACCAATTAAACAACGTCTATGTCTCCTCGACAACACCCTTTGTCTTAACGGCTGAAGACAACCCAGGGGGCAGTGGTGTTATGTCTACATCTTATAGAATTTATAATGATACATACGATACCGGATGGCTACTCTATGCCGAACCATTCAATCTAACGGGATTGGCAGACGGCACCTATCGCATTGACTACAATAGCACAGACAATGCAGGAAACGTTGAACCAACTAACACAGTCATAGTCATTCTCGATAATACTCCGCCAACAACAACCCTAACCATCGGTGAACCCAAGTATGTGACTGATATAGCCTGCGTAACCTTGGAAACTTCGTTCACGCTGGAGGCAGATGACGATACTGGCTCAGGAGTGGCTTTGACAGAGTATCGGGTCGACTATGGAAAGTGGACAAGGTATACAGATCCCTTCACAGTACCTATACTTGGGCAACACGCATTGGAATATCGAAGTGTAGACAACCTCGGAAACACTGAAACGCCTCAATCTGTATCCATAGTTGTTGGTGCCACTTCTTTAACATATGTTGGAGACACCAGTGGTCAATACTCTGACCCGACAACGGTTAGGGCACAGCTAATTAATATGGCAACACAGCAACCCATTTCGGGTAAGAATATAACATTCACTCTCGGAATCCAATCTGCATCTGCAATTACAGATGTCAATGGTGTAGCAACAACATCGATTATACTTAATCAACCAGCAAGTGGATACACTATTTTGGCTGTATTTGCTGGCGGTACAGACTACCTTGAAAGTTCCAACTCTTGCCCGTTCACCATCAACAAGGAGGATGCAAAAGTCGAATATACGGGAGACACAGTTGTCCCAACAACCACAAAGACTATCACCTTACGAGCTACAGTGTTTGATAGCCCTGATAGCAACTGGGGAGACTTAACGAAAATACAAGTAACATTCAGAATCTACACAGCACCCATAGACTTGAACAATCCTATTGTAGTCGTAGGCCCACTGTATGTCACTCAGACGGAAACACCTGGAATAGGAGTTGTAGTCAAGCAAATTCCAAACCTTTCAGAGAATGACTATGTAGTCATCATTTGTATTGAGCCAAACGATTACTACAGCGGACCAACTTCTGACCCGATTCCAGTAACAGTATACACGCCTACAGGTTCCTTCGTGACAGGCGGCGGATGGATATGGGACCCGACGGGAAGCCACGGAAACTTCGGCTTCATCGTTAGATACACAAAGACGGGAACCGTTCAAGGTCACTCAGTGTACATTTATCGTAGTGGTGATTGGGTATACATTGTAAAAAGCAATGCATGGATCGGACTTGCAATAAAATCAAACTACGCCTACTTCGAGGGCAAGTGCACCATTCAAATGTACAATCCGGCAACAGGAGAACTTGTATGGTCCGTTGGCAACTATCAGTTTAGAGTAGATACATGGGACAACACTCCAAATGGAGGCATAGACGTCTACCAGATACGCATAAGGGACAAAAATGGCGTGGTTTACCATGAAGCCGGATTTAGCCCATATGGCTACCTACAAGGTGGCAATGTAATCATACATAACGCAGGCAAAACTGGCACTGCAGTGACGATAGCAACGGAAGAAGAACGCAACTGGTTCTGACCCATTCCCTCTTTTTATTTGTTATCCTGCCCAAGAGAAATATAAAGAGACCCTAACGTTAGCTGTGAACTTTCCTCGTCACTAAACTTTGCTTTTCAAAGTATTGTAAAAATGCCATGTTTAGTTTTTTCTTAAAGAGGCGTTTAATTAAAGTTTTGTTTCAGAATTTCTTTTATTTTTGGGCTTTAAATATTGTTGTTGGTGTTGATGCGTGCCAATTTTCCAGCAGAGCGTTGACGCGTGCTTGTACGAGTGGCTTTTGGCGGAGCAGAAGAGGCGGAAGGCCCGCAGCGTTCAGGAAGTGATTCGTCAGATTCTTCATGAAGCCAAGGCGGGGGAGGCTGAAAAAAGAGGAAACTTTTCAAATTTGGTCTAGTCCAAACTTTGAATTTAAGCATATCTTCGAGTAGGATGCGCTTGTAGAGTTTGTTTCAACCGTCGTCAAATAACTCTTCCGTCTAATATTGGAATCGTCAAACAGACTCGTCAATATCGTCATTCTCAGCTCCGTCGCTCGCTTTGCTTTGGGGATCATCGAGGAGAAACCCGTGATATGGGCTACTATCTGCGCGTGAATCAGTTTGACGACGACGGTGACGACTTTTTTGACGACGAAAATGACGACTGGTCAAAAATTGTGTTCCTAGTCATTTAAACCGTCAAGAAAAATCATGCGCTTGCCTTAACAGTTTATCGCATAATCAACATCACTATTGTCATAGATCCTAAATTCGATTGGGAAGTTTCTCCCCCACAAACCAGTAGAAGATGATGTTCTTGCAATCTTCCTTGGATCATCAAAATTGCTTGGATCAATTGAAATGAAAACTCTGATCTGATTTTTGAGGGATTTAGCGCTGCAAATGCTCTTCTGCTATAAGGGGATTTAAACTCAATCCAACGCTTGGACTCTAATATAAACATGTTTTCAAAAGGCTTATTTTCTAGATTCAACTATTCCAGCATGAGGCGAATTGATTTGGCAAGGAACATTATTTCTGGAATGATCTTGACGCTTCTGTTGATAGGGATGTTAACCTCGGCCTCCGACTTACCATTCGAGGCAAGCTGCTATCAACTAGTCTTCATAGGCCCAGTCTACATCAGGACTGACGGAAGCATAGACCCATCGGGAGCACCGATACGGCTTGTCCGGATAGATATAGATATCTCCACAGGGGTGAGCACCTACATCTATGAATTGACCGGAAGCATCAGTAGTAATACGAGTGGAATTGTGATTGAGAAGGACAACGTAGTCGTTGACGGCGTAGGCTATACCGTTCAAGGGGGAAGCGGCAATGGAATAGACCTGTCCGGCAGGAGCAACGTGGCGATCAAGGACATAAACGTCAAAGGCTTTGACACTGGAATCCTACTCTCTTCCTCCTCTGACAGTATTATTTCTGGGAACAACATCACAAACAACGTCTATTTCGGTATCTCACTCTCTTCCTCTTCCGATAATACCCTTTCTGGAAACAGCATAACAAGCAGCATTATTGACATCGTTCTCGATTCTTCCGATAGCAACACTATTGCTGGAAACATCGTGGCCAACAGCGAATATGGCATCTGTTTTTCCTATTCTTCAAATAGTAACACTGTTTTCGGAAACAGCATAACCAACAATAGTGAGGGTACTCACCTCGATTCTTTCTCTGGCAACAATGCTATTTCTAGAAATAGTATATCAACAAATAACAGATTTGGCATCTATCTTGCTAATGTCAACAATAACGTTTTTTCTGAAAACAATATAACAAATAACAGTGTGGGCATTAATCTCTGGAATTGCTTCGGCGGCAGATTCTATCACAACAACATCATTAGCACCAGCGTATACATCTATAACTCGACGAATGCTTGGGACGATGGCTATCCCACCTGCGGAAACTACTGGAGCTATTATACCGGCGTAGACTTGAAAAGCGGTCCTAACCAAGATCAGCCCGGAAGCGACGAAATAGGCGATACACCATACGCTATCGATTCAATCAATCAAGACAACTATCCCCTTATGGAACCCTGGACACCAAACGGTAGTAGTTTTCTGAACGAAACTACTTACATCAGGGCTGACGGAAGCATAGACCCCCCAACAGCACCGATTTCCACCGTCGACAACGTGACCTACACGTTAACAGACAACATCGCGAGAAATCTTCCAAACGGTTCCAGCGCAATCGTCATACAAAGAGACAACATCATAATAGACGGAGCAGGCTACACGCTACAGGGCACAATAGTTCCTGATTCAAAGTCCAAAGGAATAGAGTTGACAGAGAGAAGCAACGTAACAATCAAAAACATGAAAATCACGGCATTCTGGGATGGTATCTGGCTCTATTCTTCTTCTAATAACAGCGTGAGCGGAAACAACATAACAGCAAACAACGGGGAGGGCATCTTGCTCAATTGTCAGATGATTAAAGAAACTGGTTGAATTTGCATAGACGATGTTTTCATAAAACTTAAATTGTCTGAAGAGTATACTCTATGGTTGTGCAGGAGAAGGGAGAATAGTGTTTTTGGAGAGGAAGACAGCTTCAGCAATAATGCTCACACTACTGTTAACAAGCATGTTGACGTTAGCGTTTAACATTAAATCAGTCAAGGCCGAAGGAACCATTTACATTGGGGCTGAAACAATTTGGCCTGCTAACCCAGACGACCAAAAATGGAACTTTGAGAAAGCAAGAGAGTGGAGCGATTTTGCCCATATAAATGAGGATTCGGCAGAGCTGGTGATCGGCTTAGCTAAGGGAAAAGACGATACCTGTACCAGATTGAGCCATTTGATAACTGTGAATGGCGGTAAGATCGTTAAGACTATCTCGACAAAAAAAGAAATCTTGGCGATTGTTGCTGAGATACCCTTTGATTTAATTCCAGCCTTTGTAGGAAAAGTAAAAGCTACTGGCTTGGCAAAATATATAGAGCCAAACCTGAGAGTTCAGGTTGAATCTCTTCCCAATGATCCTTGCTGGAGTCGGCAATGGGGACCAGAAAAAATAGAAGCAGACTGGGCTTGGAACGCAACCTTCGGAAATTCCTCAGTTTTAGTGGCTGTTGTTGACACAGGTATTAACTACACCCATCCAGACCTTGCTGCTAATTATGCGGGATTAGGTTATGACTGGGGTGACAATGACACAGATCCTATGGAGTATTACCAGAGCAGCCATGGAACTGATGTGGCTGGTATCGTTGCTGCTGTAACAAACAATGGAGTAGGCATTGCTGGATTGGCTCAGGTCAAAGTTATGGCTGAAAAAGTCTTTAGTGACAGGGGAGGCAGTGATGCCAGCTTGGTAGCTGAAGGAATCATTCATGCAACAGATCAAGGAGCAAAAATAATTTCCATGAGCCTAAGTATGGGGGAGAACGACTCTCTACTATATGACGCTGTTAAATATGCCTATGATTCCGATGTTTTACTAGTAGCTGCTGCTGGAAATCAAAACGGTACTGCCAAGAGGTATCCTGCTGCCTACGATGAAGTTATTGCAGTCTCAGCCACTGATCAATCTGATTTCACGACCGACTTTTCTAACTATGGCGATTGGATTGAATTAGCAGCCCCGGGTATTGGTATTTTCACGACGGAAAATTGGAATACCCCCAACTACGGCGGCTACTACAACTATTTTAGCGGAACTTCCGCTGCTTGCCCCCATGTTTCTGGCCTTGCCGCTCTTTTGTGGAGTGAATTTCCTGATGCAAACCGAGATTGGATTAGAACTCGACTGAGAGACACAGCAGATGATCTGGGAACTCCTGGTTTTGATATCCACTATGGCTATGGAAGAATTAATGCCAGAAAAGCAATTTATGGAACTTCTCCAGCTATCAATTATACATTAGCAATCACAACTACTGCCGGTGGTACAACCAATCCCGCTCCGGGAAATCACACATATACCGAAGGACAAAATGTTCCCGCGCAAGCCATACCGGACACTGGATACGGGCTTGACCACTGGGAGCTTGATGAAGTCAATGTAGGTTCAGCCAACCCCTATTCGGTTCTCATGAGTAATAACCATACGTTACACGCAGTATTTGTGCTCGGCTATACGTTGATAATAACGACTACGACAGGTGGAGCCACCAGTCCATCTCCCGGTTCCTACCCCTATAATATAGGTACAAGCGTTCCTGTAACCGCCACACCAGATACTCACTACATCTTTGACCACTGGAAATTAGACGGAGTTAACAATGGTTCTGCCAATCCATGTTGGGTTTTGATGGACAACAACCATACGCTGCATGCTGTATTCGTCCAGATCAACTATACCTTAACAATAACCGCTACTGCTGGCGGAACCACTGATCTCGAACCAGGAATCTATACCTATCCAGCTGGATCAGATATCTTAGTAATAGCCATTCCAGATACAGATTATGTACTTGATTACTGGGAACTTGACGGTACTAATGTCGGATCCACTAACCCAATAACTGTAACTATTGACGCAGATCACGCGTTGCATGCAATCTTCAGACTACTTGTTCATGATATGGCAGTCACCCACGTTACGCCTTCTCAGACCATTGTTGGTCAGGGCTACAGCACGAATATGAAGGTGACAATAGCAAATCAAGGCGACTACACTGAAACCTCCAATGTCACAGCATACACTAACACGACGATCATAGGATCAGAAAACGTTACGTTATCAGCGGGAAACTCTGCAGAGGTCACGTTCACTTGGAATACTACAGGCTTTCCTGAGGGCAACTATACTATAAGCGCTTATGCTTGGCCTGTTCCAGGCGAGACTGACATAGCTGATAATACGTTAGTTGGTGGTATAGTGCAGATAGTCCAAACAACCAACGGTGGCGGTGGGGGCCGAATGCCCTACATGAATTAAACGCGCGCTTTCTCACCTTACTCTCTTTCTCCCAACATAAGTCTCCATGACACCTCCGATTAAGGCAAACCCGTGAACAGCCTTATTGAGCTTAACCTTTCTTCCTCATTTCGTGGCAGGCTGTGTGTCCCCAGCCGTATTCTCCCATGTATTTTGCAACCGCTTCTTTTGTTCTGGGGTAGGTGATTTCTATGGGTTTCCCGCATACGGAGCATGGAAACGTTACTAGATGTTTTTTCTTAGCTTCCTCGTAACCCTTATTGTACCCTTCTTTGTAGGCTTTCGCATAGGTTGTTTCTCTGGCCTCTTCGATTTCCAGCTGCTCCTTCACCCATTCGGTGAAAGATTTCCCTTTCTCCTTCAAAACAGCTTTGAGCTTGTCTTGCAATTCTCCTTCCACCCTAAGTGCGGATACGTCTGAGTTCAGGTTATGGCTCTGTTCGAGATTTTCTCCCACATGTTCGTCCCTCTCCCCCTCAGTATAGGTGCGTGATGTGAGGTTTTCCGTCGTCTCCAACACCTTAATCGCCTTCTCTAATAGGCAGCGTGTCCTCTCCTTCAACTGTTTAATTGATGCCTCTGGCTTCTTCTCGCTCGGCGTCTCTGCCTCGGGCATGAGTGGCGCTTTGATGAAGGTGTCTAGGTCCTTCACCGCCTCGCTGAGTTCGGGCGTCTCAACGGCTTTTGTGATGGGTGTTGACCCTCCATGGGCGCAGACCCTCGGCTTGACTTTTACGAAGCAGGGCGATGAGCTCATTCCTATGACCAATGCGCTTCCTTGGGGGAGCTTTTGGACTCGGATGATCTGTTTGGACGTCAGCCCTGAATGCCGTAGCCATGAAAAGTCCGCTGGGTCCACCATCCTGAAGATTATCCGCGCGGGACACTGGCTGAGCACGGCCTTGGCAACCTCAGCGGCCCTCCTGGCGACGAGGATGAAGCCTAACCCTCTGTGGCGTCCTCCAGCAACTATCTCGTAGGTCCAGTACACAACCTTTTCCTGGAGCTTCTTCAACTCCCTCAGCCTGACTCGCCCGACCTCGGGAACCAGCACCTGCGCCTCCTCCATGACGAGCACAATGGGATGGTTATAGCGGCTTTCGGCGATATAGATCGTTTCTAGAAAGGGACCTAGCGTTCCATAGACTTCAGTCATGGTTGCGTTCTTCAGGTCAAGAACCAAGGAGTAGCCCTTCTCGACGACCCGGGACGCCAGCGCGCCAGCGCTCACTTGAGGCAGCGCTAGGTCCGCTCTATAGCCCTTTGGCCTTCCAGAAGGCTTCCCAATGGTTGCCACTAGCACGGGGTAGCGCTCGCGGAGGGTCCAGTGCTCACCCTGACGGTCAATAAGTATGAAGGGCTGTTTCGCCTCGCACAGCCCCTCAAGGATCTTGCCGACTAGGTAGGACTTACCGGCATACCTCACACCAAGAACGGCAAGGGGCTGGGATATCAGGTGTTCATGAATGTCAAGCTTTAGGGTTGTGCCGCCCTCAATGTCTGCTGGCTCAACAAAGCTTCTGATGTTCTGGCTCAAGCCAGCACCTCATTCTCAGCCATATTACGCTTTTCATGAACCTCTGAGATCTTCTATTCCTTCTTTGTAAAACTGTTCGAGGTGGTAGTGTGCGCTGTAGAGATTAGAGGTTCCTTTCTCGTGTTCGTGGAGTGCATACCACTCCATAAAGGCGGTGTAGAATGGCATATTAGCCGTGGCGAATGATGCAATGGCTAGCTTTGTATCGACCACGCTTGCCTTCTCCGGCGTCTTCATGAAGTTGGCTGTGGGCTCCATGTATAGGCATATTGCCCTTTTCGCCAGTTCCCCCGCGATGTTAGACCTTTCGTCGTAGTTTTTGCTCTTGCACCACGCTTCCAGCTTTGGGAACATGACGTCGAAAAAGATGCGGGCTATCGTATCGCCTGGGAGCTTCTCAGGCTCTTGGAGGAGACTTGTCCATCCTATGGCGTCGTCTAACCTCTTCTGATACTTCTGGTACTCCTCAACAGCTTGGTAAAATCGGCTTGGAGCTTGTTGTATTTTTCGGCTAGGTTGTTAGTCTCTTTTGCCAGGCTGCTTATCTCAGCCACGACGACCGGGATCCTCTCATTGACTAGGCTGGACGACTTCTCTGCCAGCGTTGAAAGGTTTTGTAAGGTTTGTTCAATCATCTTTGAAGTCTTTTCTTTCAGCGCATCTGCTTCCGCTTTTGTCTTTTCAAGTTCAGCTTTTGCCTCAGCCGACGGCTTAAGGAGCTCAAGCCTACTAAGGGTTTCTTCTGGGCTGCCGGTCTCTTTGGCCAGTTTGAGGGCTCTCTCCAAGCTTTCATGGTTCCAGCCCATGGATTCGAGCTCACTGTACTTCTCGAGCGTGGATTCGGCTTCTGCGAGTTTCTTCTCAAGCGTTGAAATCACTTCGTTTAGCTTCTCAGTCTCGGCTTGGATGTTGGCTAGATCTTTGGTATAGGTCTCTATCTGGAGTTGAAGTGCTCCCTTTTTCCTGATCTGCTCAACAACTTCTTTAGGATCATACCCTGCCTCCTCAATCGCGCCTAGGACTCGTTGAAGCCCCTCGAGCTTCGCCAAATCAATTTTGTATCGGCTGAGTCCCTCCTCAATGTGCGAGACTTGTTCCACCCTAGCCATAGTCAGTTTGTGCTGTTTTAGGAACATCTCCTCCTCTTCGGTTAACCTTGTCTTTTCATCCTCTAAATTTTTGATCTCTGCGTTACGGCGTTGGATCTCTTCGCTTTGCTCCTTTGACCTAGCATCCTTCCTTTCAACCTCAGCCAGGATTTCATCGTGGGTCAGTCCAGTGCGCTCCTCAATCGCGTGCAGCCTCACCGACGCTTTGACGTGTGCCTTGTCGCCGAGGCTTTCCCCGGCTTTTATATACCCCTCAAGGCTATCTAGGTCGATCAGCTTTTTGACTCTTCTCAGCATGTTGGAGACTTCCATCAGCTCCTCAACGCTGGTTCCAGCCTTTCTGATCTCACCTGCCAGGCTTCTCAGGGTCTCAACCGTCACGGCCACATCGTATTCCTCAGCGGCCTCATCAGTGGATGTGGAGTCGGCGCAGTCTGTGAACTCCTTAATCACGCCTGATACTGCTCCAGCCGAAACCCTTGTTTTCTTGGCGATCTCGTCTCGGGTTAAACCCTGCAGGTGCAGGTCTACAATCTCGGACTTTTCCCGGTCAGATATCTTTTTTCGCAATGTTTCAACCTCCTATCGCTTCCTCAGGCTCCCTTTGTTCGACGCCTGCAGATGCGGAAGCCGTATTTACTTGCAATCTGCGCCAATATTTCTTCTTCTGGTACTTCAGCTTCCAATAGGCGCAAAACTTCTCTCTCAATCGTTCTTCGCAATCGTTCAGTGACTGGCCTCGCTAGTCGAGCGGCCCGTTCCCTAGCTTCAGCTTCCGCCAGAAATTCGGGGGGCACGACTTTTTTGAGTCCAGCTTCTATCAAGCGGTATAACGTTCGCGGTCTAATTGACTCGACTTCCCAAGCTCTGTTACCGTACCGCGCGAGATAGTCCTTTGTCCGGGAATCTCGCGGGTTCAAAGATCGTGAAAGAGGTTGGAATCTTTTAATTTGTTCCATGGTGATGGCTAACCGGTGGAATCTAATTGCGCGTTTATGGTCCATCTCTTCTTGAGCCACTTTCTCTATGAGTAAGCCGCTGGGGTCAAAATCTCCAATGTATAGAATCATAGTGACCCCTCTTTTCCGTGCTCTTTCAAGGGCCCTTCGATACATGCTCAAAGACGCGAAACCCCTTAAAACTTGTATTCCCAACCGATATTTGGTTGCCAGTCTTCCTATGAAGTTGCGAATCGAGTCTTTTTCACACCAGATTTCTATGCGGTGATAGGGTAGAGGCGGAATAACGAATTGTCTGGTTGGGTCAATGAATTTCATATGAACCTCTGGGTTTACACGTCTGATTTTTGAGAGATAGCGGTCCATGCGCTTATAAAAGGCTCTGGTGGCAGGGTACTCCTTTGGAAATCGCGAGATCAAAATGTAAAAAATTTGTCGAACTGTTAAAACGCTATATCCCTTCACGGTTTTAAGCATTCTCCAAACCAAGAGAACGTTGCTTACGCCTTTAACTCGGTATTGGGCGCGAATAAATCGAAGTCCTTCATCGGCTTCATTTGTCAAGTTTGGTCCGATCTAGAATGTAACAAAGCTTGATTTAAACTTGGTTCGACAAAAGATAGACAGGAAATGTCTATTTCAGTGTTTGAGCCTCAAAATAAGGATATTCTTTATAAACGCCTCTTGCCTAATTGTTTTTAGGTGAGTCGAATGGAGTGCCCTTGGGGCTGCGGTTGGGAAGGAACGCCCTCTTCATTGACGCCGAGGGGACATTCAGTCCAGAAAGAGTTTATCGTATAGCCGCTGCCATGGGCTTGGATTCGCAACAGACTCTCAACAATGTGATTATCGCCAGAGCCTATAATACCGATCATCAATGCTTTCTAATTGATGGTCTGTTCAAGATATGTCCAGAAGAAAATGTCAAGCTTGTGGTAGTTGACTCGATGATTAGCCATTTCAGAGGAGAATATGTTGGCAGAGAAAGCTTGGCCGAACTCCAGCAAAAGCTCAACCAGTGCCTGCACAAGCTGCTGAGACTAGCTGAAATCTACAACATAGCAGTCGTGGTGACGAATCAGGTGCAGGCTAACCCAGCTCAAGGCTTCGGCGACCGACAGACCCGCTGGAGGCCACGTAATAGCCCATACATGTACTCATCAAGTATACATTAGGAAGGCTAAGGGAGGCACAAGGCTAGCCACAGTCATCGACTCACCTTATATTCCAGAGTCCAAGGAATACTTCACAATCACAGAGAAGGGAATAGAAGACGCGCAACACATAGATTAAAGATTACTTCTTTGGCTATAACACGTGGTTAGCCAAGAAAACATAACGGCAACAATTATATGGTTCGCCATAACAACAGGCAAACAGCAGGACTAAGCTATCACAAAGAAAAAAACGATCTAAAAACATTTGAAGAATCAGTGGCTAGTAAGCGAATCAATTTCCTTTTTTAATAACGTTGCTCTTTGGTCAATGAACTTGCTGTAATCATCTGTCCATATGCCGGAGTCTGGGTCGATCGGGATAAGATGGGTGGCCATGGTTTCTTCAAACTCGGGATTTTGGGCTTTTAATAGGCTGAAGTACTCGCTCGGTTTTGTGCCTGATATTTCTTTGTTCAACTCTGCTGGTATAAAACAGAAGTTGGGAAGACAGAATTCCCATATTTTCTGTTGTTCGAGAAAGCTTGCTGGGAAAATGTGATGCTTTTCTGGTGCGTTAAAGTCTGAAAAATAACTATCGTCAAGTTGAATTGGAGTATTGCTCTTGAAGTGTCTTGGCTCCCTTGTCGCTAACAAACATAGTACCGCGTTCTTAATTGCGGAAGTCGTTTGCATCTTGATATTCTTGATATTTTCAGCATTCAAATTCACGGGATAGTCAACGGAAATTGTTTTGCCTTCAATTAATTCCTCAAATAGTTTCTTGTCTTCGGTCATGTGCGTAGGAGCGGCACTGCTATATCTCTCGGAAAATGACACTCTCCAAAACCAATCTTCTATGATTTTCTTGTGAGCCAAATCAACTGACCTATTTTTTGATTTGTGAAAATAGTAAGCTATTATGGGAATGATGCCTCGGTAAGGCAAGTAATCATACCTTTTAACCCCCAAATTCGAGCGCAAGAAATCTACTGTTAAATTTACAGACGCAATAGTTTCATTCCAGATGTTCTTTATTTCATCTGTAGTCATTTGAAGTTGCATCGAACGAGTGCTTCCGCCTTTGATGTTTAAGGATAAGGATTCTGCTACCGCTTCTGCATCCATTTCCTTGAACCCTGTACTAGTTAAAGTTGTATTGAACGATTTTATTTTCTCTCGTAGATCGAATTCTTCGCTCCATGTGTTTGCAACAACAAGGTCCATAAGACTCAATCGCTTTCCCGATTGATTTATTCTTTCGAATACTTCACAAACGTCGTCAAGCTCCAAATCGCGCACTATTACGATTGATAGTGGATAATTCTCAAATATGTACTTGCATTTTTCGAGTTTCTTTTTCTTTTCGTCAGATAATTGATTGTATATCTTAAAGAACATATCATAATTGAAAAGGTTGCAGAAGGCAACATATCTCGAATTGTCCGGTGAGCGAGCGGTGAATTCTTCATTTTCTAAGTCAAAAGATACATTTCCGTAATTTATTCCATTCATCACCATGCCTTTAATTGTCACATACAGTGATGTTATTCTTTGTTGGCCATCAAGAATGAACGTCAGATCCTCCCGTTCGTCAGGTTGTGTTAGGTTTAGTTCTGCGATATTTCTGAAGAACTTGCTGTATTTTCTCGGGGCATTCCAAAAGAAGAAGCTGCCTATTGGAAACTGATTGTACATGCTGTCAAGGAGTTTTACTACCTTTGATCTTTCCCAAACAAATTCTCGTTGAAAGCGCGGTACTCTGAGTTTTCCTCTTTCAACATCCCTCATAATGTCCCCAAGTTTCAGTCCAGGCTCAACCTTAATCCTTTCAATTCTTAGCATGTGAATCCTGTCCTCGCTACACCTTTGGGCTAAGAGGAGCCGTTCCGCGACTTAAGGTTGTGCTCTATCCCAATATAAAGCTACAACGTCTCATCGACCTTGCAGGCTTAAGGGATAAAGTCATCGTGTCACTCCTGGCCTTGGGCGGCTTCAGAGAGGGAACCCTAGTTAGACTGTGTTATCAACACGTGGCCGACGACCTAGAACGCGGCGTAGTTCCCCTTCACGTTCACGTGGAAGCCGAGATCACCAAGGGAAAATACGCGGACTACGATGTTTTTCTCGGAGCTGAAGCCGTCGAATATCTGCGCCTTTACCTAGCGCAACGTCGAGCTGGCAGCCCTGAACTGCGGACTCCACCCGAAAAGATAACCATGGAGTCTCCATTGATCAGGAACACCCACTCGGCCCTGGTGAAGCCAGTATCCCCAAGCCGTGTCCACAGCATAATCCACAACCTATATCGGGAAGCTGGCTTGCTAAAGAGTCAGAACGGCCGCAGATACGAGCTCAGAGTCCACAGCATACGCAAATACTTCCGTACCCAGCTGGCTGCCTTAGGCGTCAACCAAGACTATATCGAGTATATGATGGGCCACAAGATCTCAACTTACCACGACGTGAAGATGAAAGGCATCGAGTTCCTCCGCAATATATACGCGGCCAGCGGCCTATCCATCCGACCGAAGACACGCGTATCCAAGATTGAGGCGCTCAAAGAGATCATCCGCGGCTGGGGAATGGACCCTGAAGAGGTCCTCACCAAGAAGGCCTTAGCCGAGCCTCACCGCGTATACGTAGGCTCAAGAGATTGGGAAGAGGACCAGATGAGGGCGCTGAGCACAGCCCTGAAGGACATGATGAGAAAGGAGCTAGTGACTGCTAAAGCTGACAGTCAAGCGGTATAAATTCTCGCTCGGGCGATGGTCTCTCCCGGGCTACCATCACCTATGTAGCAGCTCGTACTTCTTCGAGACTGGCGCGTGCAGTCGGAAAGCAACGTAAGCGTGTGCGGATCGAGCGTTCATAACTGATTTATCCATGTTGGCCAAAGACTACGCCGATGGGCAGAGTCAAGTG
>Ga0315277_10005969_pt1 | contig 16030 bp, 14 predicted proteins | sample YL17G05_15_MG_FD_203695 | JGI IMG/M metagenome (GOLD analysis project Ga0315277, IMG submission 203695) | Sediment microbial communities from Yellowstone Lake, YNP, Wyoming, USA - YL17G05_15 | ecosystem: Environmental > Aquatic > Freshwater > Lake > Sediment | place: USA: Wyoming | collected...
GTATTTTTGCTACGATGGTTCCCGCTCTCGACTGGCTTGAACTGAACTCGGTTAAAATTGGAATTACAACTCCGGGACAGTATTATTGGAGCGTTGGTACCCTGTCAAGCTTCCTTGATAATGCGCCGACTTATCTCAACTTTCTCAGCGCCGCATTCGGATTGTGCGTTACTCAGGAAACGATTCAGCACATACAGCAACTGATAGCCGGAGGCGGAGATGCATTAATGTCGTTTGCGGGCGATAATGCCGATCCCATTCATAAGACTATTGCGGTGCTTATGAACTATTATCCTGACCAGGTGAACAGCGGATCTGTAACGATCTCTCAAATTCAGGTATCCTACCTTATCGGAAACAACAGCGGTTATCTCAAGGCGATATCTATAGCTGCCGTTTTTTTCGGTGCGATGACCTACATCGGGAACGGACCAAACTTCATGGTAAAATCGATATCGGAACATTTTGGTTGTAAAACCCCGAGCTTTGGCGAATATATTTATAAGTATTCGCTGCCTATCCTCCTTCCGCTGTTCATCCTTGTATGGATACTCTTTTTCCGAGGGTAGAGCCAAAATGGTGTACATTGATTATTGATAATAAAATGTCTAATTTAGAATGTTTTTAAAATAACCAGATACTTTGTGATGACTCCCGGCGATTTCGATATCTTCGCGCTCGCGCCTCTTCTTGCGTTAACTGCAACGTCCCTGCTCGTCATGTTGATTGAAGCAGTCGTAAAAACGAGTGAAAAGATAAGCTATTGGCTCAGTCTCTGTGGATTGGTTGTGAGCATTGTTGCATCATTTGCAACGGTGAACCTGTCAGGTACAACACTCCAGCAGATGATTAACGTCGGCGGGATGGGGAGTATATTTTCCGCAATGTTCAGTATTTCAGCTCTAGGAACAATCATTTTGGCGCGGGATTATCTTGAGAGAGAGGGGGCTCATTTCGGTGAATTCTACCTCCTCATACTATTTTCGACCATGGGAATGGTGCTAATGGCAACCGCAGCGGATCTTATCATCATTTTTCTCGGTCTAGAGCTGATGTCGATATGCTTCTATATCCTTGCAGGTTTTATGAGAAAGCGCGCCCTCTCTAACGAATCAGCATTGAAGTATTTCCTCCTTGGTGCTTTTGCGACCGGATTTCTCCTGTACGGTATTGCCCTCATCTACGGCGCATCGGGTTCTACAAAAATATCGTTCCTCGTTCATAATTACGGAATAATCTCTGTCTCTCCGTTTTTTTGGATCGGGATCGGTTTACTTTTTATCGGACTTGCTTTTAAAGTCGGTGGTGTCCCGTTCCACATGTGGATACCGGATGTATACCAGGGAGCGCCGACACCGGTTTCGGGTTTCATGTCGACCGGAGGCAAAGCAGCGGCATTTGCGGCTATCATCCTCGTTTTTCTAACGTCTGATACATCACTTGGTGATGGTGTCGCAAAAATGATTATCATTGTATCTGCTCTGTCAATGATAGTCGGAAACATCGTTGCAATATCGCAGACGAATCTCAAACGAATGCTCGCATACTCTAGTATAGCTCATGCGGGGTATATTCTGGTCGGCATCGCCGCAAATAATCAGATCGGAAAGAGCGGCGTCATTTTTTATCTGTTCAGTTACACCTTTATGAATCTTGGAGCATTCGGAATCCTTTCGCTCATGGAAAGAGAGGAGAAAAATCTTTCATACGACGATTATTCCGGGTTGGGATTCCGGCATCCTGTGCTTGCCGCATTCATGTCAATATTTTTATTTTCTCTCGCAGGAATACCGCCGTTCGCCGGATTTTTTGGAAAATACTATGTATTCGTCGCGGCCATCGATGCAGGTCTTACATGGCTTGCCATTCTCGGTGTTCTTATGAGCGTTGTTTCAGTCTATTATTACCTGAGATTGATTGTGGTTATGTATTTTCGGGAGGGAGATCAGCAATTACCGGTTACAATTTCTCGCGCGAGTTACGCAGTTATCATATTATGTATCCTCGCGGTCGTTGAACTGGGCGTTTATCCAAGTTCACTCCTTTCCATCATCACAGCATTTTAATACCCGTGGAGCCGGTTGTTACATCTGAAGAAATGCAGGCGAGAGATCGTTATGCAATCGAGAAACTGAAGATTCCCAGCATCGTTCTCATGGAGAATGCAGGGCGTTGCGTGGTGGAAATAATGGAACATCAATTCGGTCGATTGCAGAATGCGCCCGTCCTCGTTATCTGCGGAAAGGGGAATAACGGCGGTGACGGATATGTAGCCGCACGGCACCTCTACAACAGGGGAGCTGATGTTACGGTTCTCTCTTTAGGGAAGGAGAACGAACTAAAAAACGACGCGAAAATTAATTTCAAGATACTAAAAGAACTCGTGCGTAGAGAGAATCCCAAGCTGCTCAGGTTATTATTATACCGGTCCGGACGGATGCTGTCAGCCTTTACGAAAAGCGATTTTATCCTTGACGCAATATTCGGGACAGGTTTTTCAGGGGAGGTGAAGGATCCGTATTCATCTATTGTAGAGTGGATAAACAGACAGTCTTCACGAGTCGTAAGTATTGACGTTCCGTCCGGAGTAGATGCCGACACGGGAGATGTGGTAAATACCGCTGTTTCAGCCGACCTCACGGTCACGATGGCAAACAGAAAGATTGGTCTCCTGTGCGGTAAGGGTGCCGGCTTTGCGGGTACCGTCAAAGTTGCCGATATTTCTATCCCGAAAGAATTAAAAACCGTAAAATCCGCGAAAACATTCCTGACCGATGCAGATGATGTCCGGATTGTTTTACCCCGACGCCCGAAAAATGCGCATAAGCACAGCGTGGGAAAAGTTTTCATACTCGCAGGTTCAACCGGCTTCACCGGCGCTGCAGCACTAACCTCTCAAAGCGCTCTGCGAGCAGGGGCAGGGGCAGTGGTTCTCGGTACTCCCTTATCTGTCTATCCGATACTCGCAAAGAAGCTAACGGAGGTAATGGTTCAACCGTTGCCTGAAACCGAAGACGGATCGTTGAGTATGACGGGTTATGAAGCAATCAGTAAGCATATTTCATGGGCGGATCTGGTGATATGCGGACCGGGTATATCACGGAACAGCGAAACATGTCAGCTTATATGGCATATCATTTCAGAATGCGATAAACCTCTTCTTATCGATGCCGACGGCCTCAATAATCTCTCGGAAAAAATATCACTGTTAAAAAATCATCGAAGCCCCGATATCATTCTTACGCCACACACTGGTGAACTAGCCCGACTTACTGGTGTGTCTGCAGATTCGATTGAGAGAAATAGGATAACAGTTGCCAGACGAGTGGCGCAACAATACCGCATAACTTTGGTTCTCAAGGGAGCACCGACAGTGATTGCAGACGAGGACGGTACTGTGCTCATTAATCCCACAGGGAATCCGGGTATGGCGTCTGCGGGTATGGGCGATGTGCTTGCCGGTCTCATTGGTGGATTATGGGCACAAGGGATGAATAAAACGGAAGCCGCGTATGCGGGCGTTTTTCTCCACGGGTACGCAGGAGATTTAGCACGCCTGGAATTCGGTGAAAAAAGTCTTTTAGCAAAAGATGTACAGGATCTTATTCCTCGTTCATTCCTTGAAATCGAAAGATCTAAAGCATTGTGAACAAGAAGCTTAATCACATTTTTCGTTACCAGTTTCCCGCTGTACTATGGGCAGTTATGATTTTCATTGCTTCATCAATACCTGCAAAATATTTACCATCTCAAGCTTTTTTTGGTTTTGATAAAATCGTTCATATAACCCTTTTTTTCATATTCGGCCTTCTTGTATACCGAGCTCTAGAGCCGATCAATGGTTCGGGGCAAATAAACTTCGCTAGACTTTTTTTTTCCATTGCAGTCGTGATATTTTACGGAATTATGGATGAGATCCACCAAGGATCGGTGCCTGGCCGGACATTGGATGCCTATGACGCACTCGCCGATACTGTCGGGGGGCTCCTCGCGGGAATTTTAATATATTACAAACGCCGTAGAATTATTAAAGAATAGAAATTTGTTTCAATTTTGGAATTTTACAATAAATTCGCTACTTTTCTTTTGTGAAATTTGAGTTACTTCACATCGACGGAAATGCACGAACGGGATCTATTTCTACTGACCATGGGATAGTGAGAACACCTGCTTTTATGCCCGTCGGAACTCAGGGGGTGGTAAAGGCCATCAATCAAAAAATACTTGAAGAAATCGGTGTTGAAATCATTTTAAGTAATTGTTATCACCTTTACTTACGTCCCGGAATTCAAATTTTACTGAAAGCAGGCGGATTACATAAATTCATGAGTTGGAACAGACCGTTGTTGACAGATAGCGGCGGTTATCAGATTTACAGTCTGCCCGAATTCCGTAAAGTCTCGGATGATGGTGTTCAATTTCGGTCGCATATTGATGGTTCCCTTCATAATTTTAGACCGGAAGATATAATTGATATCCAACGGATCATCGGATCGGATATTATGATGGTCCTGGATGAATGCACTGGATATCCGTGCGATAAAGCGGAATCGGAAAAATCCAATAATCAGTCAATGAGGTGGGCAGAACGATGCTGGGAACAATTCCAAAACACATCGCCATTATTTGATCACCGGCAGAGTCTGTTCGGAATTGTGCAGGGGGGTGTGTACGAAGATCTCCGTGAAGTATCGGCCTCTTTTTTATCCAAGATCGATTTTCACGGGTATGCGATCGGCGGATTAGCCGTTGGAGAGCCTGTTGAGATGATGTATACCATTGTTGAGGTATGTACAAGGATGCTCCCTTCGTTAAAACCTCGGTATCTAATGGGGGTAGGTAAACCCGAAAATTTGCTCGAAGCTATCGGCAGAGGCGTGGATCTTTTCGACTGCGTTCTACCGACCCGAAACGGCAGAAATGCCGGTTTCTTCACAAAAAACGGAGAACTCACGATCACGAATTCCCAATTTAGAGAAGATTTTACGCCAATAGACGACCATTGCGGATGTTACACGTGCAGGAATTTTTCACGTTCCTATCTCCGGCATCTTTTTATTTCAAAGGAAATCCTCGGATTGGAACTGGCCACCATTCATAATTTGTATTACTATCAGTGGCTCATGCACGGCGCGCAGGAAGCTATTCTGCAGAACCGCTATGAAACTTGGAAAATGGAACAGCTGGCGTCTTACCAGCAGGAATTAGCAATATATTCATAAACTAAACGAATGGAGATAAAATTGAATATTATTCAGATCTTCGCAATGGCACAACCGCAGGGTGGTAACGGAGGGGGTAGTATGTTCAGCACTCTCATCATGTTTGCCCTGATCATTCTCATTTTCTATTTTATGATTCTCCGCCCCCAGCAGAAGAGACAGAAGCAACGCGAAAAGATGCTTACGGAGATTCAAAAAGGCGATAAAGTTGTAACTGCCGGCGGCATCCACGGCACCATCGTCGGTATTGAAGAAAAAACATACGTTGTACAGATCGCAGATAATGTAAAAGTAAAAATGGACAAAAGCGCCGTTGCGAACGTTGTTAAGAGTACGAGCGAAGCTGTAGGGAAGACAAGTTAAGGATTGAATCATCGTGAGCAGGACAGATATTAAACTCAGCACCGTTGAAGAAGCGATTGATGATTTCCGCCAGGGAAAGATCGTTATCGTTGTCGATGATGAAGATCGCGAGAATGAGGGAGATTTTGTCCTTGCCGCTGAAAAGTGCACCCCGGATGCCATAAATTTCATGGCAAAACATGGGAGGGGAATTATATGTGTAGCTCTTACACCAAAGCGAACAGAGGAATTGACTCTCGATATGATGGTCGAGCGTAATTCATCGCTTCACGAGACTTCTTTCACCGTTTCAGTAGATTACCTGCACGGGACCACAACTGGAGTATCTGCGTATGACCGTAATGCCACCGTGCATGCACTGATCGATCCCGGTACAAAGCCCGCTGATCTTGCAAGACCGGGTCATATATTTCCACTCCGCGCGATGGAAGGTGGGATACTCAGGCGGGCCGGACATACGGAAGCAGTCGTCGATCTCTGTAATCTCGCCGGACTCTGCCCAGCGGGGGTACTCTGTGAGATCATGAACGACGACGGCACCATGGCTCGTGTTCCTGATCTGGTGAAGTTGGCGTCCCATTTCCGGCTTCATATTATAACTGTGCAAGACCTGATACATTATCGTACCGGGAAGGAAAAACTCATCTCTCGTGTTGTTTCGACGCATTTACCGACGAAGTACGGTGAATTCATCATTCACGTATATCGCAGCGCGCACGATAATAAGGAACATATTGCTCTTGTGAAAGGAAATATCGAACCAGACAAACCGGTTCTTGTCCGGGTGCATTCCGAATGTCTGACGGGTGATGTTTTTGGTTCTATACGGTGCGATTGCAACGATCAGTTAACAAGCGCAATGTCCATGGTCGAGAAGGAGGGATGCGGTGTCATTCTATACATGCGACAGGAAGGGCGTGGAATCGGTTTATTGAATAAACTGAAAGCATATAAACTACAGGATACCGGTTATGATACGGTGGAAGCTAATGAAAAGCTTGGTTTTCTACCCGATCTTAGGGATTACGGCATCGGGGCACAGATTCTACGCGATCTCGGTATCGGTAAGATAAGGCTCATGACCAACAATCCGAAAAAAATTATAGGATTAAGGGGATACGGACTTGATATCGTCGAACGGGTACCGCTGGAGTCCCAACCCCACGCTCATAATGAAAGGTACCTGAAGACAAAACGGGATAAATTAGGGCATCTCCTGCTACTTGATAAGTCGAAGTAATTTTTTACTTGCATTTGTAGATCTCATGTCGTAGATTATTGAAAGAAGCTTCAATAGCCATCACTCTGTGCGTGATGGCTTTTATTTTTACATCATGACAGTATAAAAAAAATACATATATCATTCATGGCGGATTGATGAATGAGGGAAAAAATAACGGCGTAATCTATCTCACTCGGGAGAGACTTGTCGAGCTCGAGAAGGAACTGCACGACCTGAGACTGCACGGCCGGGCAGAAATTGCGCAGAAAATCCAAGATGCGAGGAGCCACGGCGATCTTACGGAAAATGCTGAATACGATGCTGCGAAGGAGGCACAGCAGCATCATGAGCTGAAAATCGCCAAACTGGAACAAACCCTGGCGCGCGCGCGAATCATAGAACGAAAAGATTTACCCAATGATAAGGTTTACATCCTCTCGACCGTCACGTTGAAGGATATGAAAACGAAGGAGACGGTAATTTACACGCTCGTATCTCCCGAAGAAGCTAATTTTGAGCTTAATAAAATTTCTGTAACATCTCCAATAGGTAAAGGTTTGCTCGGAAAGACGCAGGGAGAGAAGTTAAAAATTTCTGTGCCTGCTGGCACACTGGAATATCAGATTCTAGAGATAACATAAAGTATATGTGACTACGTGCATAGCGGTTAATGCCAGTCAACCTCGAGATTAAAGCCTACCTCGGCAATTCAAAAAATGCTCTGCTCAGGGCAGGAATGTTAGATGCCCGAACCGAAGAGGTTCAGCATCAGAAAGATACTTATTTCCATATCAGGGCAGGGCGGCTTAAACTGCGCGATATGCCCGGCAGGTATTCCGAATTGATATACTACAACCGGGAAGAATCGGATGATATACGTCGGACAGATTACACGGTCTATAAATTTCCCCCTGAAAAAAATCTGGGACTGATTCTCGGACAAGCATTAGGTGTTATCACAGTTGTAATTAAGCACTGGCATCTTTTTGTCTATCGAGGTGCGCGCATCCATATAGATGACGTCGAAGGATTCAGTTGGTTCATAGAATTTGAAGTCTCCCTCAAGTCTGATCGGGACCGGGCGGAACAAATGGTGAACCGACTCTTTGAAACATTTAATGTGCAAAAAAAAGACATCCTGAGAGTATCGTATATGGATCTTTTATTGATGAAGGAAGGGGATGGATGGCGACCCCCAATGACCCGAAATTAAAGGTGATTAGCTGAATAATTGATGATTTTAGATGAAGTGAATTGAATGTATTTGCGGAAAGTGAAAATATTCAGTATATTTAAGGTCGTTAATTGCGGGAATAGCTCAGTTGGTAGAGCGTCACCTTGCCAAGGTGAATGTCGCGGGTTCGAATCCCGTTTCCCGCTCCAGGTGATCACCACCAAGATACCTTGTTTCCGAGGTGAAACGGAATCGAGTTCTATACTTTCTCTTAAAGTTGCCCCGCCGCTTCCAACCAACCAGGTGGCGGGGCTTGTTTTTAGTGACGAAAGCAATTTTTTCGGCGCCGTACCCAAGTGGTAAGGGAGAGGTCTGCAAAACCTTTATGCGACGGTTCGAATCCGCCCGGCGCCTCTCGTCCAAACCGCCATGGTATTCCGCGAAATCTAATATCGGACAGGCGGTTAGTATGCAGTGACGGTTGAATTCGTCGGGGTGGCGAAATTGGTAGACGCACAGGACTTAAAATCCTGTTCTCCGCAAGGGGAGTGCCGGTTCGATTCCGGTCCCCGGCACACCGAAATGAGGCCGGGCTCTTAGCTCAGTTGGTTAGAGCGCTACCTTGACATGGTAGAGGCCATAGGTTCGAGTCCTATAGAGCCCACACGAAAGGAGAGTATGAATTTCAGGATAAATCTGGATGTCAATACGAAACAATTTATTTCTGAAATCGGATGAGATCCGATTTTTTATTGCTATAACTGGATGAAAACGATAACCATAACGTTCCCGGATGGGCATCAGAAAACTTTCGATCACGGTGTCACAGGCAGCGCTATTGCACGTGAAATTAGTCAAAGCCTCCACCGTGACGCTCTGGTAATTCAGGTCCATGACGAAGTATGGGATCTCTCACGGAAGATTGATGCCGATGCTGAAGTAAAAATTCTCAAATGGACGGATAAAGGCGGCAAGGAAGCGTTCTGGCACAGTTCCGCTCATCTTATGGCTGAAGCTGTCGAATCGCTTTTCCCGGGAACAAAATTTGGCATAGGACCGGCAATAGATGAAGGATTTTACTACGATCTCGATTTAGACGCTCACACCCTGTCACAGGAGGATCTGGCGAGCATCGAAACGAAAATGTACGAACTGGTAAAGAAAGACACACCGTACATCCGTGAAGAAAAGACGTGGGAAGAGGCTGTCGAGTACTTCCGTAAGAAAAACGATCCATATAAACTTGAACTTCTTGAAGAACTGCGCGGGCAGAAAATCAGTTTTTACCACCACGGCAACTTCACAGACCTCTGTTCCGGTCCTCATATTCCATCGACCGGACGTCTGAAAGCCTTGAAGATATTGAGTGTCGCGGGTGCATACTGGCGCGGAAGCGAAAAAAACAAAATGCTCCAGAGGATTTACGGTATTTCATTCCCGTCGCAGAAAGAGCTTGATGATTATCTCTTCCGGTTGGAAGAAGCTAAAAAACGTGATCACCGGAAACTGGGTAAAGAGTTGGATCTGTTCGTTTTTCATGACGTGGCACCCGGCGCGCCATTCTGGCTTCCGAAGGGTATGATTGTTTTCCGTGAACTCGAAAAGTTCCTCCGTCAGGAACTCGACGTCAACGGTTATCAGGAGATAAGTACTCCTATCCTGGTGAAGAAAAATCTGTGGGAACAATCCGGTCATTGGGAGTACTACCGTGAAAATATGTTCTATTTCGATATGGAGGATACGACCTACAGTTTAAAGCCGATGAATTGTCCCGAAAGTACGTATGTGTACCGCCATAGATTGCGGAGCTACAGGGATCTTCCTCTGCGTTATTCGGAAATCGGCCGTTTACACAGGAATGAAATATCAGGCGCACTCGGCGGTATGTTTCGTGTCCGGCAGATCACCATGGATGATGCGCATATCTACTGCCGGCCCGACCAGCTCCTCGATGAAATTAACTCGCTCATTCGTCTGGTTAACAGTTTTTATTCAGTGTTCGGACTCAAACCGTCATACGATCTGTCGACAAAACCCGACGGAGCAATGGGCGCTCCGGAATTATGGGAGGAGGCCGAAAAGAGTTTAAAAGATGCACTCGAACACACTGACATTCCATACACGCTGAAACCAAAGGATGGCGCCTTTTACGGTCCGAAGATTGATGTCCAGATTGAAGATGCGCTACACAGGGAATGGCAGATTGCCACCATACAGGTGGATTTTGTAATGCTTCCCGAGAAATTCGATCTTGAATATATCGCAGAAGACGGATCCCGAAAGCGGCCGATCGCCATCCATCGCGCAATTTTTGGATCGTTCGAACGCTTCATGGGAATTATCACGGAGCACTTTGCAGGCGCTTTTCCGCTGTGGCTGTCGCCGCTTCAGGTTGTAGTTCTCCCAATCACCGACAGTCACAGGGAATATGCATCCTCAGTCTGCGACGGACTGAAACATGCCGGTGTGCGTGTTGAATGCGACGACCGTAATGAAAAAATCAATTATAAAATCCGTGAATGGGAAGTGAAGAAAGTACCATACATGCTCATCGTCGGCGATAAAGAAAGAACAAGCCAGACAGTGGCTGTCCGTCAGCACAAACACGGTGACACCGGTATTATGCCGGTCGGAGAATTCATCGGCAGAATTACAAGAGAAATTAACGAAAAAATATTACCATAGAAGGAGAATCAGCCATAAAAGGATCAAATCGTGTTCGGATCAATGAGGAAATCCGGGATCCTCAGGTTCGGGTGATTGATGAAAACGGACAGGTCGGTGTAATGAATCCGACTGAAGCGCTGAAGCTCGCTCGCCAGCGGGCTTTGGATCTCATTGAAATCGTTCCAAATGCAAGTCCGCCGGTTTGCAAGATAATGGATTTCGGTAAATATAAATATGAACAGACCAAAAAGGATAAACTGCAGAGAAAACATCAGCAGGTAACTCATGTCAAGGAACTGCGCTTTCATCCGAATACGGATGTTCACGATTTCGAGTTTAAAACACGACACGCCAGAAAATTTTTAGAGGATGGCCATAAACTCAAGGCAACAGTGGTGTTCAAGGGACGCGAAATCACCTACAAAGAGCAGGGAGAAAGCCTGCTTCATCGTCTCGAAGAACGGCTTGCCGATATCGCAAAAGTGGAACAGATCGCCAAGCTCGAGGGTAGAAGCATGGCTATGATATTTGCTCCCGAGAGGGGAACAAAGAAGAAATCGGAAAAAAAACAGAAATCAACTGAAGCACAATAATTATTTTGAGGAACAAATATGCCTAAGATGAAAAGTAACTCCGGAGCGAAAAAGAGATTTAAAAAAACCGCATCAGGGAAATTTAAACGCCATAAGGCTTACCGGAGCCACATATTATCGTCGAAATCCCCAAAACGGAAACGTCATCTCCGGAAAGCCACATTGATCTCGGAGCAGGAACAGAAAAAGATCGAAATGTTGATCCAGTCGTAACATCGGCGTTTACAAAAAGAAAATAACTATAACGAGGAAAGGAGAAAAGAGCAACTATGCCACGATCGCAAAATAGAGTTGCCTCCCACCGCCGGCGCAAGCGCATACTAGCGCGCGCAAAAGGCTACTGGGGTGCGAGAAGTAAAGTCCTCACGGTTGCCAAGCACCATATCGATAAAGCAGGACAGCATGCATACCGTGATCGACGTTTGAAGAAAAGGGATTTTCGAGCACTGTGGATCACTCGCATCAACGCAGGTGCAAGGATTCACGGGACAACCTATTCAAAGTTGGTGAACTCCCTCAGGAAGAAGGGAGTCATTATCAACCGAAAAGTGCTTGCCGATATGGCGGCTGCGAAGCCCGAAGCATTTGCGGAAGTTGTAAAATTTGCTTCTTCATGATATGAAATAACTGTCACATCGTGGGTCTGTGGATATGTACAGACCCGCGACGCTGGCTTCACAAAACGTACGGTTTTTCTATGGACCTCTATGCTGGACAAAATTGAACAGTTGAGAAAAGCCGCTGCAGCGGAAATATCGGCGGTCGCCGACCTTCAAACACTTGAAACCTACCGTATTAGGTTTCTTGCGCGTAAAGGTCGTATTACAGAACTTTTCGACGCGGTGAAGAGCGTCTCAGCCGAGGATCGCCCCAAGATCGGAAAAGCTCTTAATGACCTGCGCGCAGAGGTACAGAAACTCTTCGATGATAAAAAGAACTCTCTGGAGAATCTGAATCAGGCGGAAGAGGAACACATCGATGTAACTCTACCGGGACGCAGGAAATGGATCGGGAGTAAGCATCCCCTTACACAAACCCTGGATGAGATAAAAAAAATATTCTTCAGAATGGGTTTCGATGTTGCTTATGGTCCCGAAATCGAGGATGATTATCACAACTTCGAAGCTCTGAATTTCCCACCAGACCACCCTGCAAGAGATATGCAGGACACTTTTTTCATCAGCGAAAAAGTGTTGCTGCGAACCCATACCTCGCCTGTTCAGATCAGAGTAATGGAAAATAAACGCCCTCCGGTACGAGTCATCATCCCCGGCCGGGTCTACAGAAATGAGGCAATCAGCGCACGGAGTTACTGTCTTTTTCAACAGGTGGAAGGTCTCTACGTTGATACCGGTGTGACTTTCAGTGAACTCAAAGGTACACTGGTCTCATTCGCGCGGCAATTTTTCGGAAAAGAAATTAAATACCGGTTCCGGCCAAGCTTTTTCCCATTTACCGAGCCAAGCGCCGAAATGGATATCACCTGTTTTCTCTGCCGGGGAAAAGGTTGCCGTGTGTGCAAACAGTCAGGATGGCTCGAAATCCTCGGCTGCGGCATGGTCCATCCTAACGTTTATTCATATGTCAACTATGACCCCGGGAAATATTCAGGTTATGCCTTCGGAATGGGGATCGACAGGATTACAATGCTCCGCTACGGGATCGATGATATCAGAAATCTTTATGAAAATGATGTCCGTCTCCTTAAACAATTCTGACACCTGAACACGCTATGAAAATTTCGCTTCAATGGCTTAGAGACTACCTGAATGTTGATGTTTCGGCAGATGAGGTTGCCGATCGTTTAACCATGGCTGGCCTTGAGGTCGAATCTGTTGAACATTTGGGTGAAAAATATAAAAATTTCGTTGTCGGCGAAGTTGTTGAAGTCAAAAAACATCCCAAAGCTGATAAACTGACAGTCTGCTCGGTGGATGTGGGAACCGGTCTTCTCCAGATTGTTTGCGGTGCGCCTAATGTGGCTCCGCATCAAAAAGTGCCTGTCGGACTTATAGATGCGATCATTCCCAGGAATCAGCATGATTCCGGTGATAAAGCTTTCAGACTTTCCCGCGTTTCCATACGCGGTGTGGAATCACACGGAATGATCTGCTCGGAATACGAGCTGGGAGTAGGTGAGGATCGTGAAGGTATTTTGGTCCTCGATAATAATGCCCGACCGGGAAGTCCCCTCGCTGAATATTTTGGCCTGAATGATACGATTTTTGAAATAGGGATAACGCCAAATCGACCGGATGCAATGAGCCATATCGGTGTCGCACGGGAGCTAGGGGCGATCCTCGGTAGGGAAATCAAAATCCCACAACCGGAGATCCATGAAAGCCGGAAGATTATATCTGATTTTGCCCGGATTATTATCGACGACAAGGTGAATTGCCCGCGTTATACCGCGAGGGTAATCATAAACGTGAAAACCGGACCTTCCCCCGCCTGGCTGCAAAACCGTCTCAAAGCAATCGGAGTTCGACCGATAAATAATATAGTGGATGTAACTAATTATGTTTTAATGGAATGTGGGCATCCTCTTCATGCATTTGATTATGATACTCTGGCAGACCATACGGTCATTGTCAGGACGGCTTTGCAGGGTGAAAATTTCATAACTCTCGACCATAAGTCACGTGTGTTACCGTCCACCACCCTTATGATATGCGATAAAGAACGACCTATTGCAATTGCGGGAGTGATGGGGGGTGAAAATTCCGAAATATCGGACCGCACACGAAATATACTTATCGAAAGCGCTTACTTTAATCCGGGTAGCATTCGTAAAACCTCAAAATATTTTGGTTTGAGTACCGATGCTTCACAGCATTTCGAGCGCGGTGCAGATCCGAATATAACACAATGGGCAGTAAATCGTGCGGCAGAGCTAATCGCAAAATATGCCGGTGGTGAGATACTTAAGGATACAATAGACGTATATCCCGATAAAATATCCGGGAAAGTTATCGGTGTTAATCTTGAATATACTAATAAATTTCTTGATGTTAATTTAACCGAAACTGATATAATAAAAATACTTAACCGTTATCATATTAAGTATGTTCAAAGCATCAAGTCGGATAAGGATACTCTCATAAAATTTGAAATACCGACTTTTCGGCCCGACATTGAGCAGGAGATTGATCTCATCGAGGAGATAGCGCGCGGATTCGGTTATAATAATATAGAAACCAAGAACGAAACGCATATCTCTTTTTCGGATGAGAAGGTATCTGCCGATTTCAATGAAACACTCCGCAAGCATGCTATAAGTAATGGTTTAACTGAAATCATCACAAACAGCATGCAGTCAAGCGATGTTGTTTCAAAATATTCGGGTAACTACGTAAGGATTATTAATCCAATAAGTCAGGAGATGTCTGCTCTCAGAACCACTCTTGTCCCATCCGTCCTTGAAGTGATACGACACAATATCCATCACGGATTGCGTGATCTTCAGTTATTCGAAATCGGAAAAGTGTACCATCATGAACCCGGAAAACGGCAGAATGTCTTCGTCCCGGACTATGCAGAGTATGAGCGGCTCATTATTGCCCTGACTGGCGCTCAAATGCCGCGTTTTTGGAATGAAAATGCGCGATCTGTCGATATTTTTGACCTGAAAGGGGAAGTGGAGACCCTGCTCGCTAAAATTTTTCTTGACAATATTAAATTTATTCCGTATCCTACTACCGATGCTTTAACTGAACTCGGAATACTCGTTGAAATAAATACGGTAAGAGCCGGGTATCTAGGTAAAATACGAAAAGATATTCTTGCTGGAAATGATATTGAGCAGGATGTTTTTTGTGCTGAGCTGGAGATTCCGGTGTTGAGTGATGCGCAGAGCAGGGAAAAGCAGTATCTGGAGTTGCCAAAGTTTCCGCCCGTAACGAGAGATATAGCGGTTGTAGTAGGGGTGGAGATTCCTTCGGATAAAATTGAAGAGGAAATTTGGCATGCTGGTGGAAAATTATTGAAAAGCGTGGAATTATTCGACGTGTTTCATGGTAAACAGATCGGTCCGCGGAAAAAAAGTTATGCGTATGCATTAGTCTTTATGTCGGATAAACAAACATTAGTTCAGGATGAAGTGGAACTGATAATGAATAAAATAAGCGATAGTTTACAGAAATCACTTAATGCAACGATTCGTAAGAAGGAAGACGTGAATTGAATCAACACCAGGCAGAAACAGAGGTTGGTGTCGTAAACGAGGTTGAGAATACCGATAGTTTGCTAAAAGGATTTTGGGACCGTGTCCGCGCGCTGGGAGAGTTAGTAAAACAGCTCCGGAGTGATAACAAAACGCTCACAGCTCAAGTCGAACAGCTGGAAACTGAAATAAACGAGCTTCGGGCAAAGGTACATGAAAAAGACCTGGAGTACCGCCGACTGCGTACAGAACATGACCAGTTGGTATCCGCGCAGAATACGGATTTTATATCAGTCCAGGAGCGCGAGGATTTAAAGGATCGTATTCGCGAGTTAATCTCAAAAATTAATTCGCATTTGTAAAGCAATTTGTTAACTTATATTTTCTTTAGTATGGTTGACAAGGAAGAGAACATTACTCTTCAGGGTAAAGAAAGAACACAATATGGCAGTAGACAGTAAAGGCATCAAAGTTAAGATATTTGGTTCCGAATATCCCCTCCGCGGTGAGAGTGAAGAGCTGACGCGCAAGGTGGCAGGTTATGTGGACCAGATGATCAGTACAATTCATGAAAAAATTCCTGAACAGCCCCCTCTGACTGTTGCTGTTCTGTCAGCGTTGAATATA
>Ga0315277_10005970_pt1 | contig 16029 bp, 17 predicted proteins | sample YL17G05_15_MG_FD_203695 | JGI IMG/M metagenome (GOLD analysis project Ga0315277, IMG submission 203695) | Sediment microbial communities from Yellowstone Lake, YNP, Wyoming, USA - YL17G05_15 | ecosystem: Environmental > Aquatic > Freshwater > Lake > Sediment | place: USA: Wyoming | collected...
AAAACCATCACCCATTTGCGCCCAACCCGATCAGTGATCGGGCCTGCAATGAACGCGGCAATCAAGCCAGCAGTGGCATTGATCGTCATCAAGCTGGCAATCTGGGTCAACGGCAGGTTGACGCGTTGCCGAACATAGATCATCAGAAATGGCCTGACTGTTAGTGTAAAGGTATAGATACAGGAATAATAATTTCTTCACTTTCATTAACAGGAAGTATATACTCTATTGTTCCTGATATTTTTTCGTTTGTTTTCTCTACCTTGATTGAATTTATAAAACCACGTAGGATCATACCTCTTTCTTGATCCGTTGCCATATTTAGAGAAGGTCCAATTGTGGTTATTATCTCATCGAGATTAGCATATTTATTAACAGAAGGCTGCATATCCAGGTTCGCAATCTCCCCTTCGAGTTGTTTCTGTCTGTCCTCCAATACCTGAAGTTCTGCAAGCATTGATCGCGAGTGTCCCGCATCTTTGATCGCTTTCAGGATATTTGCAATCTGCACTTTATTCTTTGTTATCTCAGCGCTTATCCTATCAAAAGTTACTTTACGTTCTGCTATACTTTCTGCTTTTCTTTCATTGAGCTGTTTTTGCCATATCTGGTATAAATCGCGAAGGTTTTCGGGTTGCAATATAAAAATCCTTACCATATCCAATACTAATCTCTCTACCTCTGATTTGGGTATACGCCTGGCATCACAATTTTTCAAGGCATGTGATGTACAAAGGTAATAATCATATCTAGGTCTGCCAGGAGGCTGTGTACTATTAGCGTACATAGGTTTCCCGCACGCATTACAATAAATCAAACCTGACAAAAAGAAACGTGATCGGTTGACCCTTGGATGATTAATCCCCAGGTGAGACATCCTTTGTTTGTTGATCACCTGAACAGCATCGAACAATTGTTTATCTACAATTGGTTCGCAGTAATTTTCTATTATCTCGTCACCCAAATTTTTAATCCCAATATAAATTGGATTCTTTAGCATATAACTATAGGACCAGAGTACTTTAAATAAGTGGAGTTCTTTATCTATCTCTAAAAATGTTGAACCTCTTGCTCGCATCCCAAACGCCTTGCGCACTAATGGCGCAGTATCAGGATCGGGTACTAATATTTTTATTATGTGGGGAATTTCATTATTATCTTTAAGTCCTCGCCTTTTGCCTATTTGTTTGGGTTCGCCTTTATATCCCATGGGAATCACACCCAACTTAGCGTGGTGTTCTTCTGTGATATAGCGCAAGCCTCGTCGGATGTTCTTCTTTAGATCCTCGATGTACTTAGCGTTCATCCATATTTTCATAGATTCAAGCATCTGTCCATCAAGTCCAGGAGGAATATTATCAGTCAAGGAATGGACGATGTAACCCTGCCTTCTCAGATCAGCAAGATAATATTGGCAATCGTTGTAATCCCTACTTAATCGGGAGAGTTCCCAAAAAATTACCCCCTTTTCCGGCACTTTGTTTCCCAAGTAATCCACCATTTCAAGGAACGCATCTCTACCTTTAATTCGTGTGCCTGATCGAGCTTCGTCTCGGTATATTCTAGACAGGATGAAACCATTAGTACGACACCACTCACCAACAGCCTTTTCCTGTTGAGGGACGGATAGATTCTGGTCCCTCCCTCCGCTATCTCTCAGGTAGGCTACAACTCTCGAACCCACGGGGAACGCTAATTCGTCCATTTTTTATCTTTCTTTTAAAGTGAATACTCATAATTATATAACAAAACATTAACAAATATTTGTTCAAAAAGACTTGACAAGTATTGATAACTTTGTCTTCCCATGCATAATAGGAATAGTACTTTATCAAACTATTCAGAGTTGTCCCTCTTAAATCGCAAACCCCTCTTCTAGGGAGGGGTTGCGCAAAGTGGGGTGACAAAGCAATCGAGGTTTGCTATGTCTACAAAAAATTATAACATAGAAGTCAACATAAAGTCAAGACCAGGGGGCGCGATATGAGCATTAAATATATGTGCGCCGTCTGGGAAGATACTGAATTAAAAGGGAACGAACGACTTGTAATGCTGGCAATCGCAGATAGTTGGGGCGATGCGCCTTTTCCCTCAATCGATACCATTTCACGTAAGGCAAATTTATCAACAGAGGAAACGATAGAAATTATTGCAAGTCTGGGCGCCAAAGGATGTTTGAAAAATGAGGTACAGCCATGAAAACAATCCTCAAAAAAGTGGGTGGCTGGACCCCAATGATCGATCAATTAGTACTTAACCCCAAATATGGAGCGAAGGGAGCTGCGGTGTTTGGGGTAGTTTGGCGCCATTGTCAGATGAAGGATGGAGTTTGTAAAGCCTCCCTTGATCGAATGGGCGAATTAATCGAAATATCAACCAGGGCGACAATTATAAAATACCTGAAGCGCCTGGTAAAAGATGGATACCTGATTGACATTACACCGGGATTAAAGAACAGACCACATATTTATAAGGATGCTGGGAAATTTGATATGGTCATATCCCTGGAGATTGAATCTTCAGACCCAGAAACAGGTGTCGATTTACTAGACACCTCAACAGGTGTTCAACCATTGAACACCTCGGATAATGATAAATCAGGTGTTCAAGTAGGTGTTCAAGTAGGTGTTCAACCATTGAACATGAGTACACTTAATACACTTAAAGAGGATAAAGAAAAAAATAGGCATACGCCTCATGTTTCACCGTCGTTTTCAGAAAACGAAAACTCTGGTGAAAGTAAGGAGGAAGGTGATTATCTAAAAAATAAAAATATTCACCCAACTATTAGGGCATTCAAAGAAATAACGGGCTATTATCCCAAAAAGACAACCTGGGATTTATTGATCAGAACATTTCCAGAAGGAATTATAGACGAGGTATACGCTAAAGATTGCTTCACCCATTGGGTTGGCAAAGGGTATAACCCCGAAAATTTGGATTGGCTTTTAGACTGGTACAAAACACACAAGTATTACCAACACCCTAAAGAAAAGTTGAGATGGGAGGATCTTCTACACCCAGCAGAAGTAGCCGAACTTCATCCAGGTGAACTTGTAAATTCTATCGTCGACGATGAAGATAAACCTGAAGATATCTTCATAAAAAAGGCGGTTAACTCTACCGGTAATCTTAGTCCAGCCACAATAAGCGCCTGGGAGGATTGGGAAAAGATAAAGATTGTTGCTAATGATCACGGGCTAAAAGATTTAGCAGAAAAGCTACAACCTCCAGCTGAGGCAGGTTGGAGAGATATAGATAAAAGTATTTCGGAATTAAAAAACGTAATCCAAAATGTTGCAAAACTTTCCGCTTTATAAAAAGGAGATCTCGAATGGAAAAGCATAGAAACTTCACCTATCCAATAAATTTTACTAAAAGAGAATATGAGTGCCTCACGCTGCTGTCATTTTACAACAAGGAAAGCAAGGCAGAAGTTCTCCGGCGTCTTTTGCACGGACTAGCAATGAACGCCAATCTTATGACGTTAGAGGAATGCCGCGATCTCGAGGTCTCACGTATGGGGCGACCTCCGAGGAAGAACGGGAAAGGTGAGTAAAAACCATGAGTGACAAATACACTTTGAGTTTCAAGTTGGCTAAACCTGCCCAAGCAGACGATGAAGTAATATTTATCGATTCTGCCCAGGTCGGATTAGATGGAAAGTCCATCGTTGTCGATCCGGCTGGGTTGCATTCGGAATTGTCAACTGTTTTCGAGGCAGTCGGCAAATCCATCACGTTAAGAACGCCGCTGGAATACTCCCACGCCAAACACAGCCTCGTGGTCAGGATTCTATAAAGCCGGGAGGAAAAATGACAGACTGTCGGGGAATTACACCATCTGGTGAACAATGTCGCTTAAAGGCGGGAGAGGGAAGCGAGTATTGTCTTTGGCATGATACAGATCCTCAAAAGCAGGCTGAAGCACAAGCATTACGATCGCTAGGCGGGCAGCACCGAAAAACGCCAATGTCATCTGAGAACCCAGGCGAGATTAATTCACTTGATGATGTCGTGCGCTGGGCTAGAGCTGCTCTGGATGACACTTGGAATCAAGATAATAGTGACCGCCGATCTAGAGCATTATCCAGCCTTTTTCGAGTGATCACCGAAGCCTTAAAAGAAGGCGACTTATCAAAACGCATGACACGAATGGAAGAGTTACTGAATGCCGCGCTCAATCGAATTAAGACTGGATGATTTTGAAGATGAATTTGTTTTTCACAGTCTCGTTTCTATACTTGCACCGATTAAAGAGGTTGGCGTTATTCGCCTTTACAAACTAATGGGAATTTTATTTGAGGGACACCCAGGATTAACAGAATTATCTTCACTAAATTGGGATGCGATCAGTCCTGAGGATAAGGAATTTGCTGCACCACTTATAGAATCATTGAGCCCATTAGCCTGTACATTGCAAGATATGCCCGTTGTTAGGAGACGAGAATTACTTAATCGAGTAAAAATTTCAATTTAGGGAAGGTACAAATGATAAAAAAGTTTCAATGTAAAAACAACCAATCAGAAATTAAACCCAGCGTCGACGACATAGGCGACTTTAATAAAGAATTTAAGAAAATAGGAAAGGATCTAAGCGCTGCGTTAACTAACCTAGACAAAACATTAAAAAAAGGCGATCAAGATCAGATAATTCAAGCCAAAACTATTCTGTTATTGGCAGGTACGAGGTTCGATCTTAACTTGAAAAAATTAATTGAATATTTGAAGGGAGGATAACATGCCAATAAAACCATTTCGCGGTGATAAATTTAAGAAAACTCCTATCAAAAAATTCACAGGGAAGATGCCGGTTGGATTTGTGCCACAACCAATCACACCTGTTCAGCGGACTCCTGCGTCATTCGCCGCGGCTAGAAGCACAAGTTATACCTACACACCCCCACCCCGTACTGTCGGGGCGGGTCCGGCTGCTGCACAATATTCGGTAGGTCAAAATCCGATCAACAAGACAGGTTGGTGGAACAACGTTGTAAAACGCTGGACGCCAAACGCTGAACCTTACGTACAGGGCGAACCTTGGATCATAACTGCCGCCCGGGGGGCTGGTGCTGCAGCACGAGTGCCTGGAATCCTGGCAGATTACGGTGTAGATGCTATGGCTGGCTTCGCCCAGCAACCAATCAACAAGCAGGTCGCAGCGCTTGCAAGATGGGGATCTCGTCACTACAACCCAAATGTCGGCTACATGCAACAGAATATGTCATATAAAAATCCGAGTTATTATGGTCCGCAGCCCCACCCCCAAGCCTGGACGATGCGTAATGTGGGGCGGGCAAAGGTCCTGACCCAACGACCGGAAGAAAAACCAGGACCGAATGTGCCGGAAACGGAAGGCGTTTTGAGTTATGCGCCGCCAGTAGAAACACCAGCAGAAGGCGGTGGTGGAGGTTATTATGACTATGGTGGGGGAGGTGGGGGAGGTTATAACTATCCTTCGTACAGTTCACCTTTTGCCCAATACCAAAAAAATTACCCCATGCAGGGCGTAAGGGCACCAGCAACACCACAGTTTCGCACAATAGGACAGGCTCAACCGACTTATATAAACCAGAATACTGTCTACCCTCAGCGCTGGATGGCCATGCTTGTAAATTGGCGCGTATGAAAACAAGGAAGATCAGGAGATGACCTATGGACGATAACCAATTTGAGGAAATCAGCAAAGCAGCAGCAGCCGAAGCATTGAAAAATTTTTTAGAACAAGATTACCAGAATTCTATTAAAAGAAAGAAAATAGAATTTCAGATTATCGGTATCTCTGAACATTCTCTCGAAGCGGTGGAGCAGTTATACAAAATGCACCTAGATCATGAAAAACTAATGAACCGTTTTGAAAAACCACAACCGGATAATTCACAATTTAAATTTCTAAATCTACAAGGAGAAACAAAATGAATAAAAAAATTGATACAAACGAAGTTGAGACAGTAGAGACCGTCGAGGAACTAAAGAAGGAACTCGAAGCCGTACGTGCAGAACTTGATCAGCGAAAAGCCGAGGATGAGGGATGGTTAATTCTCGTGCCTAACGCGGCATACAGCGGCATAACCGCCGACATTCGATTCGTCAATGGGATGTCGTTCATTCGGGCTAATCAAATAATTCCTCGCTTTATGCCGAAAGCAATCCCAGACAATCAACTGAAGACCTACTCAGAGTTTGAGCGCGCCGAGATTGCGGAAAGTTTCAAGATCCCATCAAGCAAGCGGGCGGTTGATTTCTTGGTTAACGACTTCGGCTATAAGGATGAATATTTCACCAAAGACCAAAAATCGGAACTTGATCTGCGGATCGCTCAACGCGCCGCCGAGGCTAAAGTTGCCCTTGAGGCTCTAAAAGAATCCGAGAAAATGACTCGCTTGACTTCAATACACCAGTTCTAGGAGTAACCCATGGATACTATAACGATTAAAGATTTGAGGCACGACATCAAGATAAAGCAAGTCGCGATAAATACACTCAAAGGGCAGATTGTAAAAGCAGAAACCTTTGAGGAAAAAGAAGTGATTGAAAATGATGTAAGCAGGTCAGATTACGAACTTGCGCGGTTACAAAAAAAACTGCTTTTTGACGAACAGAAAGCCCAGGAGAAAGCCCGGGATAAGGCTCACCAGGCAGCCGTGAAAGAATATAATGTCCGGCTGGTTGATTATCTAGCAACGAGAGGAAAAGTCGCTAAGCTGCAATCCGCATTCGTAGAAGCCGTAAATCAGGCACAGGTTGCCTTCGATAAACATTACAAAACCGCTAGTAAATCATCCTCTGAGTTTCAGGCATTGGTAGCAGAAGCCGAACGCCTAGGAATCGAACCTCTTACCTTTGTGGATTACTGCGGTGTTGCGGGTGATCATTCAAAGGCTCTCTGCGATATATTGGGAGGGAACGAGAGTTACTTAGCAAAGATTATGAAGTTACCCTTCCTGCCAATTATCAAGGGTGGTTGGATCGCAACTGGATAATACTGCCCGACATAGAACTCATAGGGTGGATGGAGACATCCACCCATCAACACCCGATAAGGGAGGTTATAGATAATGGTATCCGCAGATTCAACAGACAGGAAACCTACACACGCGGTAAAACTGAGTGATGGAGTAAACGAGGTTGGATTGATGCTTGTTGATGGACATGGGAAGAACGATCCGCTTGCCATCCAGAGAAGCCCATACCCGCGCACCAGTACGAAGATCGCATCTGGACAGGGGAAGTACGATGACCTGGAATTACCGTATAAGTCCATCGTGCAGGATGATTGGATTGGAGGACGAGCTGCACTAAACCTGGAAGATGACGTGACGCGTTACATGGACAACTTTCGCGCCTGGACGGATCAGGAGAAGCAGGTTTGTAACGGACCACAAGAGACATACTGCAATGAATATGGAGCAACATATAGACGGAATTTTCAATCTATGCCAGGGAAGGTAAATTTCACTCCATTAACAGGGGGGAATACACCAGCAACAGGTTATTTAGCGCATTCATTCACTACAGTTGCGGGATTAACTACCGCCAAACTTGCGGTAATCATCAAACGAGTGGGGACTCCTGATGGTGTATTACGTATTAGTTTATGGAGCGATAGTGGCGGTTCTCCTGGTGCCGAACTACAGGCGGTTACTTTATCTACTACTGATATTCTTGATACTGTTTCACAAGTAAGGGAAGTGGCGTTATCAAGGATTTTAGCCGCCGCGACGTCATACTGGATAGTAGTTTGGCAGGGTGCGGGTGTGTCAACGGCAGCAAATCATTGGGAATTGGGTACTAATCCCGATGCGGCAACGGGTACAAAGGGTTCGGATAATGGCACGGTTTGGGTGGCCTCCAGTTACGAATTGTATTATAGAGTTTTGGATATTGGGACTAATAATTATGATTATCTAAAATTTATTGAATATAAGCGTGCGATATATGCACTGCACCTTCACGATGGATATATTTTTCTCAATGGAGATAGAGGCGCAGCCGATGATAATACGGCAGATAAATCGTTATTGATTGATTCTACTAAAACCTGGACGATTGATGAATTTGTTGGTTGTGTCGCATTGATTACAAAAGGACCTGGGGCATCAGACAATCAACCGTGGAGGTATATTGTAAGTAATCAACCCACCTATCTTGTATGCTATCCCGATTGGGATACATTACATACAACCGATACGGAATATGTAATTCTTGGTTCAAATAAATGGACACCTAGACCAAATATCGGTTTGTCGATCAGTGACTTTGCGGTATCCGATGAATTTATATATATTGCCTTGTTTGGTAATACGGGTGTTTATTATGTTTACAGGTACAACGAACGTAACGTCGCGGGAGTTTGGACAATAGATCATGGACATGAAGCCGTAGCCAAGGCAAATAAACTACGTACCATAAATACACCCGATGGATGGGAATTGTGGGGAAGTCTTGATAATCACGACAAGAATGGAGCATGTGTATGGAGGGCAAAAGTACCGAGGGCTTTTAGTTCCTCGGCTGATCTATACAACCTGGTATCTGTTTTGGATGATGGCAAGGGGGTGTGGGATGAACAATCAGTCTCTAATGTAACCGTGACACAAGAGGATGATGGTCTTACGGTTGCACTTGCCGCGGGATTTACCACGGGGGACGCGTGCAGCAAGGCGATACCGACCACGGATATTACCAAGGGCACGAAGATCGGCGCATTTATCAAGTCCAGTGTGGTTACGGCATTAGCGGATCTGAAATTAAAACTAGACGATACCCCATTTTTGAAACGGAATTATCTACCCGATAAGATATGGCACTTCGATACAGAGGTGTTACCTAATGATGTGGTATGGAGGCGGACATATTACAGACCAACGGCGGTGAATTTCTTTGATGCTAGTGGGGCAACCGCGCCCGTACAGTGGTTCCCCATTGGAAATTTGATTGACGGAGAGACATCTTACGACTTCAAGATAAACTGGATCGGTGTAGCGACAACCGATTACTTGTATATCAGTTACCCCGAAAGAATGCTGCGAATACAAATCGATATGGGCGCGACCAAGAACGCAGTGGCGGCATCCACTATGACCGCAGAAATTTGGGATGGAGATAATTGGGTAGCAGTAGCAATAACAGACTATACATCAGCGGGAGGCGTTACATTAACTGCATCCGGTCTTGTTCTTATTGCCGCGACTGCCGACTGGAACATGGGATGTGGTAGCGGGGAAGCGACTTATCTGGCATCTGATAGATTTCACATCAGACTAAAAGTTGATAAAGATTTAACCGCTAATGTGCAGATTTCCAATATCACTGCATGGGGAGATGGTCAATCAGAATTTCCAAGTGAAGGTCAATTCGTAAGTCTAAAGAATACGATTGATAGCGATTATTCTTCTTACAACTCTCAATTAATTTTATACACCAAAGATAGTATTTATGTTAGATATAGCAAGAGATTTAACCGCATCAAAGTTTCATTAGATGCCGTAAACCCTCATGCCGGAACAATGGCGGGATATTGTTGGGATGGATATCAATGGATTGCGTTAACTGCCGGATGGACTGATGGAACAGCATCGGCGGGAGTGACATTAACAGAGGCAAGTGGGGATATAACCTACACCATGCCTAGCAATTGGAGTCCGGGTTGCCCCAGTTATCTAGAGCCATATTTATCTGATACTGATTTTGTTGTGAAGTTGGTTATAACCATTACCGATGCTTCACTCGTCACCCATGAAATCAAAATAAATAAAATTACCCTGGAAGATGATAGTTTGAATGAAATCTTCAATTGGATGGAGATGAACAACGTCAAGGATGGGGATACTAACACCTATGATTACCTGACACTCACGGCTGATGATTATGTTTATGTGATGTTCGCCAGTAAATTCAACAAGGTGTACTGGACGGTGGCAACAGCAAATGCAGTGGCAGCCTCCACTATGCTGGCACAATATTTCAACGGCCATGCCTGGACATCGCTCACCATAACCGATGGCACGATGCCGGCCGCGATCACCTTGGCGGCCTCAGGAGCCATGTCTTTTACAATCCCGCACGACTGGCAACCTCTGGCTATTGGTGAAGAAACGGGATATGCGGTTCGATTTTATCCCGATAAAGATTTGACTGCAGGCGTAAAACTTACTGAGATTTACGTACAAAACGATGACGCAACATCATTGTCCATCCCTGCGTTGACCGCAAATGTGTGGGCGTATGTAGAGATGGCAATTGCGCCGAATGCCAACCCGAACCCAGACGACAGCAAGATCGTCAGTATTGGTTTGAACGTGGCAGTGGATAATGGGGCGCAAACAATCACCATCGGCAAAGTGGAACTGATTACTGAGGCTCTGGATTATTTCAAATTAGGAAACGATAGGATTAATTCCATCGAGGCTTATGGAAGTGAAAGGCAGAACCCATGGGTATTTACGGAGAGTTTGATTTACGAGATACAGACGCAGAACGATAATACGATCGTACCCATGCCCCTGCGAGAAATCACGGGGTTACGTTCAGAATTGAACGGTATGGCGCATACGGTATCGGATGTTTATCTAGTGTTCAACCTGGGAGCGTACATCGAGAAGTATTACCAGAATAACATGGACGATATCGGACCGAATAAAGACGAAGGATTGCCAGCCAACCGAATAGGCGACCCATCTTGTATGATAAGTTATCCTGGGAGAATATTCCTGGCGATTGATGCAAAGACAACGGGGTATTCAACCGTGATGTTAAGACGGTCTGGAGGTTGGCACGAAATTTACCGCGCTCCGTATGGCTGCCCGGTACGTGATCTGACTGTCCAGGTGATACCAGGGATGAGTACACGTTTATGGGTGGCACAGGAATCCGATATTCTCTGGCTGCCCCTGCCGACTGGCACGTGGAACCCCAAGAACGATAGCAATTTTAGATACACGCACGAAAGTGTAATCACGACCGGCTGGATCAATGCGGGTTTCATGGACGTGTCAAAGTTCTGGAAGTCGGTAAAGTTATACACCGAGAATCTATCTGGCACAAGCCAGTATATAAAATGCGAATACCAAACCGAGGACGGTGCACTTGAATCAGGATGGACGGCGATCACGGATGTATTCGATACCAGCCCATTCGAGGAACAGACGATCACGGCCAGTTACAACGTGACCGCAAGACGCATAAGGTTCAGGTTCAAACTCATCACTACCTCCAACGCGGAAAGCCCGATCATGAAGGCAAGCATCTTCGAGGCGTTATTGCGCTTCCCCGTCAAATACTCTTATGCCATGACGTACAGACTGGAAGATTATCCCGAGGGATATTCAGGCGCGAAAGATATGACGGTAAGAGCTGAAACGTTAGAGGCACAACTGGATACCTGGGCTGATGCGCCGACAGTTCTCACGTTCACTTGCCCCTATTCCCCATATAGCAATAAGAAGGTGGTAATTGAACCAGCCAGTTTGAAGCCCATACAGTTAAATACTGAAGAACAGTTCGAGAAGCATATCGGAACGCTCACTCTATTAGAGGTCTAACTGGTAGATAGACATGGATAAGGAAACAGAAAGATTACTAAGAAATCTCTTTGAGGATTGGAGAACGTTAATAGAACGGCGTATAGTATCAGACGGTCCAGAACGACAAGAACTAGACGATCTTTACAATCGGTTATTACCAGACATTTGTAAGATATCCCGATCCTGGGTTAATCCAGACGTTGGTTTGATCTGTACTGTGGGAAGATTACTACAAGATTTTTTCCTCGGGAAACTCCTACCCGATATAGCTGACCAGGTTATCTTGTGGCAGCACACTCCTTTGAAGCAAGTCCTCGCGTGGTCCGGCATGCGGGGGCTTGCAGTTTTATCAACCCATGCAAACATAATAATAATCGCTTGACTTTCCTGGAGAATGGTATATAATATTACTTATGAAAATGTAATTTATAAACCAAAGGGGCAGGCTGAGCAAACAACCTACCCCGGAGGCGTAACCTGATTGGAGGCTAAGCCCATGAATAGTATAACTCCCTTTAAGCAAGACAACAAATTAGTTTTAGTTGATACCCAACCGCTTGACCAGAACCCGGCTGCGGTTTATCTGGCAAGCCTGGGTAATGATCGATCCAGGCACGTGCAACAGCAGGGACTTGAAGTGATAGCGAATATATTGACAAACAAGTCTGATATATTCGCGGTCAAATGGTCAGCCCTACGTTTCCAGCACACAGCAGCGATCCGGGCGCGTCTGGCTGAGGTATATGCCCCTGCAACGGCTAACCGTTTACTTTGTGCATTGCGCGGTGTACTCAAAGCAGCCTGGCAGCTGGGGCAAATGACAGAGGAACAGCGGGCGCGAGCGTGTGATCTTGGCAGCGTGCAAGGTGAAACCCTGCTAGCTGGACGTGCGTTATCAAGTGGTGAGCTGCAAGCCTTGATGAGCGCATGCGAGAATGACACCACACCGGCAGGGGCAAGAGACGCAGCCCTGATTGCTTGCATGTATCCCGGAGGATTACGGAGGGATGAGGTCGTAAATTTGGATCTGAGCGATTACGACCTCGAAACTGGCGCTCTTACAGTCCGACATGGCAAGCGCAACAAAGCCAGGATAAGTTATATTTCGAATGGTGCAGGTAATGCTATATCAGATTGGCTTACCATACGAGGCGGTGATCCTGGACCGCTGCTTTATCCAGTCAATAAAGGCGGGCATTTGATACCTAGGCGCATGACCAACCAGGCAGTTTATAATGCCCTGGCTAAGCGTGGCAAACAGGCAGGTGTAGATAACTTCAGCCCTCACGATCTGAGAAGGACATTTATTTCTGACCTGCTAGATGCTGGTGCAGATATTACAACCGTTGCAAAATTAGCCGGACATGCCAGTGTAACTACCACGGCGCACTATGACAGGCGACCAGAGACAGCGAAGGCTAAGGCAGCGGGGTTACTTTATCTCCCATATCACAAGCGGATGGGGAGGTAACACCATGGCAACAGAAAACGAAAATCCTTTTGACATACTTACCAATGGATTACGCCAAATGCGCGAATCTAATTTACCTGAATATCAAAAAGCCTATCACGAGAAAAATTTGCGGGCGACAATGCAAGTAATTGACCATTTGGTAAAAGGCGACAAGGCACATAACGAGGCCCAATTAATGAATCGGGCCAATAATTTTGATGAATATATCCAAAATATGTTGAAGTTTACCGGGGAATATTTAGCAGCCAAAAATCTAATGGTTGGAAATTATTTACGGGATAATCGGCAAACAATAAGGGTAATGATAGAACTAGACATAGAAGATTATGACGCATCTCCGGAAATTTCCAAATCACTAAGGAAATTGGGAATAACCCGTAATCGTTTTCTTGATTGGTTAACATTGGCTAGTAGCCCCGATGATAAATTTGAGGCTTGGTTAACAGAATTTATAACCGAACACACCAATCGTGACATAGAAATAACTCGATCCAGAATACTCGATTATGCTATGCCCCGGAAACGGCACAAGAGATTAGACCCAAGCGAGGGTCCGACGTACTTCCAAAACGCGTGATAAAACACAAAGCCCCAGCCAAAAGCTGGGGCTTTTACGAATTGTACGGCCTCTAACAAGTTAGACTGACTTATATATAATAACACAATTGTGTTAAATTTGTCAAGTAATTGACAATTGTGAAAGTGTGGAGGTGGCGGGAGTCGAACCCGCACAGTAAGAGTGTCAGTCTAACTTGTCTCCGAGAACCACCCCCACGCGAGCGATTATAACATTATTGCCTTTTATATTTGCAAAACAAATGATCAAACAATAGGCATGATTACGATATGACCGAGAGCATGCTAACGGTAGCGCGACCAGCTTTACGAGTTGCCCGCTTTTGTTTGTATGGGGGCAAAACACACGCTAATTATACATTGGGTGTAAATACAATGGCAGTAGCCCATGTTCGGGGACTTAGGGATACAGGTAGAGAGTTAAGTGTACATATGTCTGTTGATGGCGACTCAAAATCATCCGCTTCACGGTCAACTGCGACGCGTAAAGAACCAATAATTCATCTGGATGATTTGGAAAAATATAATATAACACCTGGAAAGTATCAACTTTGGAAAGCATTGTCTGATATTCCAGACGATAAATTTGAATCGTATCTTGCCCCCTATCTCGATGGTGGAGAACTATATTGATATACAATAGTCGCAAATCACGCCCGATATAATCGCCAGGAAGCCCCAGGCTGAAAAACAATAAGTGTTTTTGTGGTCATTGAATATCATCGACTAGAAAAAGCCACAGGAAGCCCCAGGAGGCGTTTAAGTGGCATTATAGGTACCTAGACATTATTGAGGCTTGCCGTCAAAGTGTATGTCCACTAAGTACAGCCAGGTGATTACCTCAGCCGAAAGATAACTACAGGTAAATACAAATCAAAACTCCATAAGACCGAAGTGAGAAGAGCAGATTCCCCCACCAGGTTGTGATCCAGTTACATGCTGGATGAGTTGATCCATGGAAGTGAGGTGTTCATTCCTGCTGTGAAAAGCTTGGTGTGATCACATCTGTGTAAGTATTGTAAACGTCCATTTGCATAAGTTATTTTTAGTCTGAAACTACATGCAAAAGTGCAGCTGAAAGAATGATTGAACGAACACGAGCGATCTTTCTCGTGTGAGTGAAATCATTGGACCTGACCTACACGCTAACCTGGTGGAACTATTAGAAAATTAAATCCGTGGTACGTTGCTGTTGTGGATTGTCGCTGCTTTGGTTAGACGGTGGGGTAGGGGGGTGATGCCATTGTTGTGAATTGTGGATGTATTGCTCCTCCCGGACGCTTAATTTTGACTCGAAAATCTGAAAATCGTTACCGATTTATTATCATATCCGTCTAGGTGGAAATGATCAAGACTCCTGGGAGTCTTGTAACCAGTGGCTACGCACAGCCACAGTCGCGAATATTTTATCCCCCAATTTCGGAAGTCACTACCAATGCTTTGTGTTATTGGTGTTTTTAGCAAAGTTCCAGATGTCATATAACTGGGGTTGCCAGTCTACATCTTGGTATTGTGATAATAGTTTGGGCGATATAGGAAAATTTTCCAAATTCGCCATATCTTTTGTTTTGTCATTAATAGTTTTTCTTGGTTCGGATAGAAGTTCTGCAATTTCATCGTCCGTATAACATGCCAACCAAATGTCATAAAGCGGTGGCTTCCATTTTTCATCATTGTATTGGGCTAAGAGATACACAGATTTCGGAAAATTTTCTAAAACTGGTATATCTTTTGTTTTTTCTGTATAGCGCCGTCTTCCTGTACTCCGCTCTAAGATTCGACGTTTTTGGAAGATTTTCCAAAAACGTTGTAACTCCAGTTGGCGTCTTGATATAAAGCGGAAAGATTGTAACAAATTGGAAACCTTTCCAAAAAGTTACAATCTCTCTGCTTTATGTCATTACCCGCGAATATTTTTTATCCCAAATTTTCGGTAGCGCTACCATTGCTTGCGAGTTGTCATCCGAGTGACATCATCGCAATCTAACTTGCGATGATAAGTTCCCTCGGGGCTGCGCAGGTAGTAACTGTCATCAGTCATGCGCATGCGCTTGGTGTCTGAAAGACGGCTGCCGCTAAGCTGGTTGACAAGCCGAACTAGTTACTGTGCTCCGTGGATTCCAACTTTCTGGCCATATACGGCGGTTTTCATCACCGCCTTGTCTGCCGCCAACATGATTTATATTTTCATCACACCATTTGCCAATCGGCGGGTTTAATATACCTGCCCAAATTCCTGGTTCCACTATGATTTATATTCTCGTCTAGCCAACCACCCTAAAGGTAGATGGAGTGGTCGTCATTGCTGCCAATGACGACCACTGATTGCCTGACCTTCGGACAAAAGTTCGGACAAAGGTTTAAAAAATGCAATGGAAACCTCTAACTTGAGTGGGCAAGCTGAGACAAGCTACTCAAGGGGAGGTTTCCATGGACAAGTTTATCAACTTTTCAG
>Ga0315277_10005971_pt1 | contig 16029 bp, 5 predicted proteins | sample YL17G05_15_MG_FD_203695 | JGI IMG/M metagenome (GOLD analysis project Ga0315277, IMG submission 203695) | Sediment microbial communities from Yellowstone Lake, YNP, Wyoming, USA - YL17G05_15 | ecosystem: Environmental > Aquatic > Freshwater > Lake > Sediment | place: USA: Wyoming | collected...
CGGCGCGCTGGGCGAGGACATCGCGGGGGACGAGGAAGGCGATGTCGCGGCCGAGGGCGGGGAAGCGGCCGAAGGGCTGGAAGCGGGGGGCGGCGGCGCGCTGACGGAGCAGGTCGAGGTCGAACTCGGCGACGTAGACGGGGTCGGGGAGGTCGTAGGCGTGACGGAGGGGTGAGGCGAGCTCGCCGAGGTGGCCGATAAGGTCGCCCTGGAGGGTGAGGCGGGCGGTGCGGCCGGGCTGGAGGCAGGGGTGGGAGTCCGGGGCGTAGTCGCCCGGGGCGAGGGCGACGGTCTGCAGGAGGGCCTCGACGATCCCCTTGAGCGCGTGGAAGTCCCAGGCTTCGGAGCCCTGCGGGGCGGCCCAGCGGCCGCGGACCATGAGGCCGGTGACGGCGAGGCCGAGGTGCTGGGGCTGATCGGGGAGGTCGTCAGGGCCGCGGCTCCAGTAGACACGGCCGAGGTCGAAGATGCCGACGTCGGCGACGCCGTGGCGGCGGTTGTGGGAGACGACGTCGAGGAGGGAGGTGAGGAGGGTGGTGCGGAGCTGGGAGCGGTCAACGGTCTTGGCGTTGGTGATGGTGACGGCGCGGGTGAGGGGGTGAGCGTCGGGGAGGCCGAGGCGAGAGAGGGCCTCGGGGGATTCGAGGCTGGAGGTGACGGCTTCGCTGAGGCCGAGGCCGAGGAGGACGGAGCGGGCTCTGCGCTCGAAGGCGAGGTCGGCGGGGAGGCGGCCGACGCCGGCGCTGGAGCGGGGGAGGGTCTCGGGGAGGCGCTGGTATCCCAGGGCGCGGGCGACTTCCTCTACCAGATCAATCTCTTCCTTCAGGTCCTGGCGGAAGGTTGGCACTGTTACGAGCAAGGGCTCGCCTTGTTTATCGGGCTCGATCACCTGGAGCTGGAGGCGGCGGAGGCCGGAGGCCATCTCGGCCGGGGAGAGGTCGAGGCCGAGGAGGGCGTTGGCGCGGGCAGGGCGGAGGGAGACCGTGGTCTCGGGGATGGGGTGGGGGTAGGCGTCTATGACGCCCTGGGCGATCTCGGCGCCCGGGGAGAACTCGGCGATGAGCTGGCAGACGCGGTCGAGGGCCTGGACGGTGCCGCCGGGGTCAACGGTGCGCTCGAAGCGGTAGGAGGCCTCGGTGGTCATCTGGAGGGAGCGAGCGCCGCGGCGGACGGTGCGAGGGTCGAAGTGGGCGGACTCGAGGAGCACGTCGGTGGTAGCGTCATGGATCTCGGTGGAGCTGCCGCCCATGAGGCCGGCGAGGGCGATGGGACCGGCGGGGTCGGCGATGACGAGGACCTCGGGCGTGAGGGCGCGCTCCTCGCCGTCAATGGTGACGAGGCGCTCGCCGGGGCAGGCGCGGCGGACGATGATGGTGGGGGCCTGGCCGGGCTGGCGAGAGCAGAGGAGCTGGTAGTCGAAGGCGTGGAGGGGCTGGCCGAGCTCGAGCATGACGAGGTTGGTGGCGTCCACCACGTTGTTGATGGGGCGCATGCCGCAGAGCTGGAGGCGGCGCTGGGCCCACTCGGGGGAGGGAGCGATCCTGACGCGGCGGACGATGCGGGCAGAGTAGCGGGGGCAGAGCCGGGGGTCGTCGAGGACGATGGAGGCGAGGCCGGCGGCGGGGGGCCCCGTTTCGGTGACGGAGGGCGAGGGGAGGCGCAGGGGCTGGCGGAGCGCGGTGGCCAGCTCGCGGGCGAGGCCGAGGAGGGAGAGGCAGTCGCCGCGGTTGGACATGACCTTGATGTCGAGGACGGGGGTGCCGGCGGCATCCTCGATGGCCTCGACCTCGAGGCCGAGGTTGGTGAGGGCGTCGGCGAGGTCGCCGAGGGAGAGGTCATTGGGGAGGCACTCGTTGATCCAGTCTGTAGGCAATCGCATGGCAATTCTCCAGCAGGTCAGGCCGGGGTGGCGACCCAGATCTGCTCGCGGGAGTTGGGGGCGAGCGGTTGGCGGTCGAACGAGCCGTAGGAGGCGAGGACGCGGTAGCCGCAGGCGGCCAGGAGAGGAGGGACCTCGGCCGGGAAGAGGTAGCGAGCGACGAGGCTATGATCGAGGTGACGAGTGACGCGGTCCCGCGCGTCTCGCCACTGGTAGGTGATGTGGGAGATGACGCGCTGGGAGGCGGGGCGGAACTCGGTCCAGTCGAGGGCGACGACCTCGCCCCGGCCGCGGGGGGCGGGGAAGCGAGTGGCTTCGACCTGCGGGGTGCGGCCCTGGGCGATGAGGTCGGGGGGCGGGACGAAGAAGCTCATGATGAGCCGGCCCCCGGGGGCGAGGTGACGGCGGATGGCGCGCAGGGCGCGGCGGCGGTCGGCGGCGGTGAGGAGGTAGAGGAAGGCGCGGAAGGGGATGAGGGCGAGGGGGAACTGGCGGCGGAGCGCGAAGGAGCGGACGTCGGCGGCGATGGCGTGCACGGCGCCTGGGGCGTCGACCTGGGCGCGCTTGCGCTGGAGGGCGCGGAGCATGGGCAGAGAGCTATCGAGGCCGACGACGTCGAGGCCGACGGCGGCCAGGCAGAAGGCGAGCCGGCCGGTTCCGACGCCGATCTCGAGGATGGGGGAGCCGGCGGCCTGGGCCTCCTCGACGAAGAAGAGGATGTCCTCGAGGTAGTTGCCGGGGTAGCCGTCATAGAGGTCGGCGATGGGGTCGTATTGCCTTGTGGGGGAGGGGGTTGGGGTCATAAGCATGGGGGGGCGGGGCCGCGCGGCTTCGCCCGCCCAACTCTCTAGAATTGGCGGAGGAAGCGCATGTCATTGTCGAAGAGGGTGCGGATCTGCTCGATGAGGAAGCGGCGCTGGGCGAGGCGGTCGATGCCGAAGCCGAAGGCGAAGCCGGAGACGCGGTTGGGGTCGTAGCCGCCGGCGATGAGGACGTTGGGGTGGACGAGGCCGGAGCCGCCGATCTCGACCCAGCCGCTGTCCTTGCAGAAGCGACAGCCCTTGCCTTCGCAGAACTCGCAGCCGACGGAGAAGTCGGCGCTGGGCTCGGTGAAGGGGAAGAAGTCGGGGCGGAAGCGGAGCGGTATGGTGGGGCCGAAGAACTCTCTGACGAAGGTGGCCATGGTGCCTTTGAGGTCGGCGAAGGTGATGCCTTCGTCGACGAGGAGGCACTCGAGCTGGTGGAAGATGTCGTTGTGGGTGAGGGTGACGTTCTCGCGGCGGTAGGTGCGGCCGGGGACGACGACGCGGGTGGGGGCGGGGCGGCAGCGGCAGTGGGAGAGGGCCTCGAGGGGCGGGCTGCGCCAGTCGAGGGTGCGGACGGGGCAAGAGTCGGCGTGATGGGCGCGCATGGCTCTGATCTGGACGGGGGAGGTGTGGGTGCGGAGCATGACCTGGTCGTTGACGTAGAAGGAGTCCTGCTCGTCCATGGCGGGGTGGTCGGGGGGATAGTTGAGGGCGGTCCAGTTGAGGTGGGCCCACTCGACCTCGGGTCCGGTGAAGACCTCGTAGCCCATGCCGACGAAGATGTCGAGGAGGGTTTCGAGGGTGGTCATGAGGGGGTGGCGGTGGCCGATGAGGGGGCCGCGGCCGGGGAGGGTGACGTCCAGCTGCTGGGCGCCGGCCTGGCGGGCGGCGGCCTGGGCCTCGAGGTCCTGGCGGCGCTGAGCGAAGAACGCGTTGACTGCCGTCATTGTGTCGTTGGCCACGCGGCCGGCACGCGGCCTGGCGTCAGGCGGCAGGTCCGGGATGGCCTTGCTGGCGGCCGTCATGCTTCCTTCGCGGCCGAGATACCTGACCCGGACCGACTCCAGGTCAGCCAAGGTGCCAGCGTGGGTTGCCGCAGTAGTAGCTTCGTGCCCAACTGTCTCGACGTACTGGACGTACCTCGCGAGGCGCTCGGGCGGCAGCGTCTCGGAAGAGACGCCGAGCTGTTGCCAGAACCGAGACCGCACCTGCGGAGCCCGGGCCGAGCTGTCCGTAGGGTCATCAGCCTGTGGTCGCTTGGGCATGGCGTCTCTCGCCTCCAGAACAGAAAGCCCCGGCAGATCGTCAGGGACGAAAGCCGGGGACCTCCGCGGTACCACCCTGGTTGGCCACCCCGGCCCGGGGCTGGGGCGACCCACTCGGAGTCCCGGTAACGGGGGACGGCCGGCGCCTCCTACCGGGCGCCGCCTTGGGGGCAAGGCGGGGCCGTTCAGGGCGCGGCTCGGGGGCGAACTTCGGCGGGATGCCTGCGGGAGCGCCTCTCAGCCGGCGAGCGCTCTTCTCTGTCGGGGCGATGCCCCGCTTACTCTTCCCCTTCAAGGCCGGTATGCGGTTCTGCGCGCTCGCAGTCTAGCACAAGGCGGAGGGAGTGGGCAAGGGGCCGGGGAGATGCCGGGCCTCACTGCCGGACCTTGGCGAGCCATTGGTCGAGGGTGGGGGCTTCGCCGGACTCGGCGACCCTGGTGACTGCCGCGGCGCGGGCGATCTGCTCGAAGCGGTCAACGAGGGCGGGGCGCTGGGAGTCGGACTTGTCGGAGAGGGCGATCTGGGCGTAGATGATGGGAAGGCGGGCCACCTGGACGCGGTGGAGAGCCGTGGGGTCGCCCTTGACGGCGGCCTCGGCCTGGTCGAAGAGGGCGACGGACCGCTGGATGACCTCGGGGGTGAGGTAGCCGACGCTGGGGTCGGCGTAGATGCCGACGTGGAGGTCGGGGTTCTCCCGGACCTGGCGGTGGAGGAGGTCGATGTAGTCGCGGATGGGCCTGGCGGCCTGCTGGTAGTAGCCGGCGAGGAATTCGTCGATGGCGCGGTCGGTGTCGTAGGTGCAATCCCAGAGGGTCTTGGCGATGATGTAGGTGCGGAGCTCGGCGAACTCGCCGCCGGGGGAGAAGTAGTTGGCCTCCTCGTAGATGCCGGTGACGCCGTTGCGGAGGAAGAAGTTGATGTTGGGCTTGAGGACGTAGAGGTTGGGGAAGGGCATGACGGTGTGGGAGTAGTTGATGACGTAGTCCCAGACCCAGAGGCGGCTGCTGACCTTGGCCCAGGTCTCGTTGTCCTGCCGGAAGGAGGCGTTGTAGGGGTCGGTCTCGAGGGGGTGGGCGAAGCAGCACTCGATGGAGCAGAGGCGGACGACGACGTTGGGGCGGGGGCGGACCTGGGCGGGGGGCTTGCGGGTGTACTGGTAGGCGAGGGTGTCGATGGTCTTGCCCGGGGGGTCGGGGGCGATGGCGTCGGCGATGGCGTTGACGAAGTGGAGGAGGGGGCCGCTCTGGCTGCCTTCCTTCTCGGCGAGGGCGGTGCAGCTGGCGCACTGGCAGTAGTTCCCCCAGTCGTTCTGGGAGACGGAGAAGATGGAGGCCTCGGGGGACTCCTCGATCCAGCGGCGGACGGTGTCGGTGGCGAGGCGGAGGACGTCGGGGTTGGTGAGGCAGAGCTGAGTGCCATCGGGGCCGACGCGCTCGCCGTCTATCTCCGAGTAGTACTCGGGGTGATCGGCGAAGTAGGTCTCGGGAGGGACGAGGGAGTTGAAGGTGTGGACGAAGCCGCGGTAGGCGATCTTGCCGCCGCGCTCGTCGTCGAGGAAGGTGTAGCTGCCGTTCATCTTGTTCCGCACGGCCCAGTCGGCGTCGCGGGAGTTGGGGTAGTCGGTGGCGCGGTACTCGAGAGGCGGAAGGTAGCGGCGGTCGAGGTCCTTGATGTTGAAGGCTCCGCGGGTGGGGAGGACGGTGCAGTCGGGGGTGAGCCAGCGGCAGCCCAGGTAGTCCTCGAGGAAGGTGTAGCAGGCGTAGAGGACGCCGCGCTTGCTGCCGGCGAGGGCGAGGACGGGGCCGGCGGTCTTGATGACGAGGCCCTCGAGGCCGAGGGAGGCGAAGTCCACGTTGAGGCCATAGCGGCCGAGGAGGTCGCTCTTGCCGACGATGATGGGGATGCGATCGCCGATGTGAGCGTCGGCGAGGACGGGGATCTTCTCGCCGGTGATGGCCTCGAGATGGAGCTGGAGGTCGGAGGCGGCGTGGCGCTCCTGGGGGGTGGGCTTGCTGGGGACGGCGATGGCGTGGGTCTGGGCGGTGAGCTTCTTGCCGCCGATGGTGACGGCGCAAGGGCCGGGCCGGGTGGCGGAGTCGGTGGGGGAGGACATGGCGAGGGTTCCTTTCCCTGCGAGCCCGAGGGCGAGGCAGAGGGCTGCGGAGGCGAGTACGGTGGGGCGCAGGTTGGTCGTGCGCGTGGGCTTCGGCATAATGGCGCCCCCTGGGCGCGGCGGCAGGTTTTGGCCGGCATTGGGTTCTGCGCGGGGGGGAGGGGTCCTCTCCGCGCGGCCGCGGAGGGGAGCCGATCAGGGGCAGGCCCGCGGCCCTGGGGGTTGCGCGGCGAGGGCGTTGTGGCTACAATGGGGGGGCGGAGGGAAGGGGGAGACACAAAAAGGTGGGCCAGAGGGGGTTTTCGGGGTTGACCAGGTGCGGGCAGGGGAGTATGATTGAGGTTCATGCCGACAGGATGCAAGGGGAGCTGACGGGTTCCGGCCGGCGACAGTGAATAGGGCGTTCTGCCACCTCTCTAACCCACTTCACGTCAGGTAGGGAAAGCACCGGTACTTGTGCTGGAAGGCGCGCACAGAGGCCGGCGTTTGGTCGCGCCTGCGGGTGGCAGGGCCGCCCCGGAAGGGGAGCAGCATGGAAGTTGTCAAGGTCAAGGGCCGACTTCCTCGCCACAGCGAAGTAGTCGCAGAGATCCCGAACCTGATCGAGATTCAGCTGAGGTCGTACGAGTGGTTCACGCGGGATGGGCTGCGGGATCTGTTCACGAACTTCTCGCCGATCGAGGATTTCACGGGGAACCTGGCGCTGTCGTTCTGCGACCCGCAGGATGAGGAGCCGAAGTACTACCTGGGGGAACCCAAGTACGACATCTACGAGTGCCGGGATCGGGACGCGACGTATGAGGCTCCGCTGAAGGCGCGGGTGTGGCTGCACAATCGGCGGACCGGGGAGATCAAGGAGTCGGAGGTCTACCTGGGCGAGCTGCCGATCATGACCGAGAACGGGACGTTCGTGATCAACGGGGCGGAGCGGTGCGTAGTGAGCCAGCTGGCGCGTTCGCCCGGGGTGTACTTCCGCGACAGCATTGATCTCAGCGGGCGGATTCTGCACAGCGCGCAGGTGATCCCGAGCGAGGGGGCGTGGCTGGACATAGACTCGGATGCGAACGACCTGGTGTCGGTGAAGATCGGGCAGGCGCACAAGTTTCCGGTGACGACGCTGCTGCGGGCGCTGGGGTCGATCAACCTGGCGCCGGGCAGCGAGCAGGTGAAGTGCGGGGGGGACGCGGAGCTGACGCGGCTGTTCGGCGAGGAGGAGGCGCTGGCGAAGCCGACGGTGGAGGAGCTGACGGGGCGGCGGGCCTGGAGCCGGATGGTGGACCCGGAGACGGGGGAGGTGCTGGTGGAGGCCGGGCAGCGGGCGGGGCAGCCGGAGGCGATGCGGGTGGTGGAGGCGGGGCTGAAGGACGTGCGCGTGGCGGCGCTGCCGCCGCTGATTGACGAGACGATGGAGCGAGACCCGGCGCACACGGAGGAGGAGGCGCTGATAGACATCTACCGGCGGGAGCGGCCGGGGGACCCGGTGACGCCGGAGATTGCGCGCAACCGGCTGGCGGGGCTGTTTGCGGACAACCGGCGGTATGACCTGGCGCGGGTGGGGCGGTACAAGCTGAACAAGAAGCTGGGGTTGGAGCTGCCGGAGAGGGTGCGGACGCTGACGAAAGAGGACATCATCGCGATCCTGCGCTACCTGATCCGGCTGGGGGAGGGGGACGAGGCGGCGAGCGTCGACGAGATCGACCACCTGATGAACAAGCGGGTGCGGTGCGTGGGGGAGCTGCTGCAGAACCAGTTCCGGGTGGGATTTCTGCGGATGGAGCGGATCTGCCGGGAGCGGATGACGAGCCTGGACCCGGAGCAGGTGACGCCGCAGTCGATCATCAGCACGAAGCCGATCTCGGCGGCGATCAAGAGCTTTTTCGGTTCGAGCCAGCTCAGCCAGTTTCTGAGCCAGGAGAACCCGCTGGCGGCGCTGACGCACAAGCGGCGGCTGAGCGCGCTGGGGCCGGGGGGCCTGAGCCGGCAGAGTGCGAAGCTGGAGGTGCGGGATGTGCACTACTCGCACTACGGGCGGATCTGCCCGATCGAGACGCCGGAGGGGCCGAACATCGGGCTGATCGGGTCGCTGGCGATCTATGCGCGGCTGGATGAGTACGGGTTCATCGAGACCCCGTACCGGAGGGTGAAGAACGGGGTGGTGACGGACGAGATCGTCTACCTGACGGCGGACGAGGAGGACGTGTTCCGGATTGCGCCGGCGTCGGTGCCGGTGGACGACAAGGGACGGATCACGGCGGAGGCGGCGAGCGTGCGGTATCGGGACCGGTACCCGCAGGTGCCGGCCAAGGAGATTGATTTCGTCGACCTGTCGCCGAAGCAGATCGTATCGGTGGCGACGTGCCTGATCCCGTTTCTGGAGAACGATGACGCGAACCGGGCGCTGATGGGGTCGAACATGCAGCGGCAGGCGGTGCCGCTGCTGAAGGCGGAGGCGCCGTATGTGAAGACCGGGGTGGAGGGGCGCGCGGCGCAGGACTCGGGCGCGGTGGTGCTGGCGCGAGGGGAGGGAATGGTCACGTCGGTGAGCGCGGATGCGATCAAGGTGACGCGGCCCAACGGGCAGCAGGACCTCTATCGGCTGCAGAAGTTCGTGCGGTCGAACCAGGCGACGTGCATCAACCAGCGTCCGATCGTGGGCCGGCAGGAGTTCATCGGGAAGGGGCAGGTGCTGGCCGACGGGCCCTGCACACAGGGCGGGGAGCTGGCGCTGGGGCGGAACGTGCTGGTCGCCTTCATGCCGTGGGAGGGCTACAACTATGAGGACGCCATCGTCCTCAGCGAGCGGCTGGTGCGCGACGACACGTTCACGTCGATCCACGTCGAGAAGTACGAGATCGAGGCGCGGGAGACGAAGGTGGGCCCGGAGGAGATCACCCGGGACATTCCCAACGTGGGCGACGAGGCGCTGAAGGACCTGGACGAGGACGGGGTGATTCGGATCGGAGCGCAGGTGCGGGCGGAGGACATCCTGGTGGGGAAGGTGGCGCCGAAGGGCCAGGAGGAGCTGACCTCGGAGGAGAAGCTGGTGCGCGCGATCTTCGGCGAGAAGGCGGCGGAGATGCGCGACACCTCGCTCCGGGTGCCCCATGGCGAGAAGGGGAAGGTGGTGGAGGTGAAGCGCTTCTCGCGGCTGAGGTTCCGGTGCCAGAAGTGCGAGGCCGAGTACCAGGTTGGGAAGAACCAGCACCGCCACTACTGCGACCGGTGCGGCGGAGAGCTGAAGCGGGAGCCAGGAGACGAACTGCTCCCGGGGGTGAACCAGCTCGTCCGCGTCTACGTGGCCCAGAAGCGCAAGGTGATGGAGGGGGACAAGCTGGCGGGGCGCCACGGGAACAAGGGCGTGGTCTCGAAGATCCTCCCCGAGGAGGACATGCCGTTCCTCCCGGACGGCACTCCCGTGGACATGATCCTCAACCCGCTGGGGGTCCCGTCCCGGATGAACATCGGGCAGATCCTGGAGACGCACCTGGGGCTGGTCGCCAACGCGCTGGGCGTGGCCTTCGAGAACCCGATCTTCGAGGGGGCGACCGAGAGGGAGATCCTGGAGTACTTCCAGGTGGGGGCGGAGCGGTTTCGCAGGCGCGCCCTGCGCAAGTGCGTGACGGAGGAGCTGAAGGTGGGGGGCGACTGGTACGAGGAGGGCCTGGGGCACGAGGAGCTGCGGGAGCGGCTGGTGCGGGCGCTGGCCCAGGGCGACCCAGCGGAGGTGGAGCGGGCGGCCGCGTGGGCGGCGGTGGACCCGGCGGAGTGGGAGAAGGTCCACGGGGCCGAGCCCCGCGCCCGGCACGTGGTGGAGAAGCTGAGAGAGCGGGTGGAGGAGGTGATCGGCTTCGACCCGACGACGGGGAAGTACCGGCTGTACGATGGGCGGACGGGCGAGCCGTTCAACCAGCCCATCACGGTGGGGCACATCTACACCATGAAGCTGGTTCACCTGGTGGACGACAAGATCCACGCCCGGTCCACGGGCCCCTACTCGCTGGTCACGCAGCAGCCGCTGGGGGGCAAGGCGCAGTTTGGGGGGCAGCGGTTCGGGGAGATGGAGGTGTGGGCGTTGGAGGCGTACGGGGCGGCTCACACCCTGCAAGAGATTCTTACTATCAAGTCAGATGATGTTCTGGGGCGGGTGAAGACGTACGAGTCGATCGTGAAGGGCGAGCCGATCATGGAGCCGGGGATCCCCGAGTCGTTCAAGATCCTGATCAAGGAGCTGCAGTCGCTGGGGCTGCAGCTGACGGTGGAGTCGAAGGAGGCCGAGCCCGTCTCCCTCAATGGGGGGGAGGTCGAGGAGGTGCGGGCGTGAAGAGGGCGGGGTAGGGGGGCGAGAGCAGTGCCGGACAGGACGCGATCTGACGACCGGGTTGGCGAGGGGATAGGGCGGTAGGAGGTACGGAGATGCCAGAGACGACGCGATTCGATCAGCTCCGGCTGGGGCTGGCTTCGAGTGAGGAGATCCGGCGGTGGTCGAAGGGGGAGGTGAAGAAGCCGGAGACGATCAACTACCGGACGTTCAAGCCGGAGCCGGACGGGCTGTTTTGCGAGCGGATCTTCGGGCCCATCCGGGACTGGGAGTGCCACTGCGGGAAGTATCGGAAGATCAAGTTCCGGGGGATCACGTGCGACCGGTGCGGGGTGGAGGTGACGCGGGCGAAGGTGCGGCGGGAGCGGATGGGGCACATCGAGCTGGCGGCGGCGGTGAGCCACATCTGGTATCTGAAGGGGGTGCCGAGCCCGATGAGCCTGCTGCTGAACATGTCGCCCCGGCCCCTGGAGAAGGTGATCTACTTCGCCTCGTACATCGTGACCCACGTAGACTACGAGCTGCTGAAGGGGAGCGTGGACCGGATGCGGGGCGTGGTGGACCGCCAGCAGGCGGCGGTGGACGCGCAGTCGCAGGCGCGGATCGAGGAGATTCGGCGGGAGCGGGACGACCGGCTGGCGCGGGCGCAGGAGGAGGAGGAGGCGGCGACGCCCGGGGACATCGCGGACTGGGCGGAGGCGCGGGTGAAGGAGGAGGAGCGGCTCTGCGAGGAGCGCAAGACGGAGCTGGAGCAGGGGATGCGGCTGCTGCTGGGGGCGAAGCTGGACGCGGAGCCGGGGCTGACGCGCCAGCAGCTGGTGACGGAGAGCGAGTATCGGGCGATGAACCGGGTGGTGGAGGCGCTGGCTGGGGAGCAGGGGCGGGAGTACGAGGAGCTGTTCCGGGCGGACCTGGGGGCGGTGGCGGTGCGGGACCTGCTGAAGGAGATCGACCTGGAGCAGCAGTGCCGGGAGCTGCGGCAGGAGATCAAGGAGACGACGGGGCCGAAGCGGGCGCGAGCGATCAAGCGGCTGGAGGTGGCGGAGGCGTTTCGGAAGTCGAGGAACCGGCCGGAGTGGATGATCATGGACGTGGTGCCGGTGATCCCGCCGGAGCTGCGGCCGATGGTGCAGCTGGACGGGGGGCGGTTTGCGACGAGCGACCTGAACGATCTGTACCGGCGGATCATCAACCGGAACAACCGGCTGAAGAAGATCAAGGCGCTGCATGCGCCGGAGTCGATCATCAACCACGAGAAGCGGCTGCTGCAGGAGGCGGTGGATGCGCTGATCGACAACGGGCGGCGGAGCCGGCCGGTGACGGGGTCGAACAACCGGCCGCTGAAGTCGCTGTCGGACATGCTGAAGGGGAAGGAGGGGCGATTTCGCAAGAACCTGCTAGGGAAGCGGGTGGACTACTCGGGGCGGTCGGTGATCGTGGTGAACCCGCGGCTGCGGCTGCACCAGTGCGGGCTGCCGAAGGAGATGGCGCTGGAGCTGTTCAAGCCGTTCGTGATGAAGCGGCTGGTGGAGCGGGGGTTCACGACGAATGTGAAGACGGCGAAGAAGATGGTGGACCGGATGCGGCCGGAGGTGTGGGATGCGCTGGAGGAGGTGATCCAGGACCATCCGATCCTGCTGAACCGGGCGCCGACGCTGCACCGGCTGGGGATCCAGGCGTTCGAGCCGGTGCTCGTGGACGGGAAGGCGATCCAGATCCACCCGCTGGTGTGCTTTGCGTTCGGAGCGGATTTCGACGGGGACCAGATGGCGGTGCACGTGCCGCTGTCGACGGCGGCGCAGGCGGAGGCGCGGATACTGATGCTGTCGACGGAGAACCTGTTTTCTCCGGCGGACGGCAAGCCAGTGGTGACGCCGACCCGGGACATCATCCTGGGGTCGTACTATCTGACGCAGAAGCGAGTGGGGGCGAGGGGGAGCCAGAAGGAGTTTCCGAACCCGGAGGAGGCGCGGCTGGCTTACGAGATGCGGAAGGTGGACCTGCATGCGGACGTGCGGGTGCGGGTGGACGGGCAGATGATGAGCACGACGGTGGGGCGGCTGATCTTCAACGAGGTGCTGCCGCCGCAGCTGCGGTACCTGGACCGGGTGGTGGACGACAAGGAGCTGGGAAGGCTGATCCGGGAGTGCTACCGGCACTACGGGACGGCGCGGACGGTGGAGCTGGTGGACGACATCAAGGAGCTGGGGTTCAAGTATGCGACGACGGCGGGGGTGACGATCAGCATGACGGACATGGACGTGCCGCGGGCGCGCCGGGAGGTGATCATCGCGCGGACCGAGGACAACGTGCGGAAGGTGAACGAGAACTTCGCGCGGGGTCTGATCAGCGGGGGGGAGCGGTCGGACAGCGTGTGCCGGCTGTGGAACCAGGCGGCTGACGATGTGTCGAAGGCGATCCTCGAAAACATCGACCCGTTCAACCCGATCTTCATGATGGCGAACTCCGGGGCGCGGGGCACGCCGCGCCAGATCAGCCAGATTGCGGGGATGCGAGGGCTGATGTCGGATCCGTTCGGTCGGTTCATCGAGGACCTGCCGATCAAGTCGAACTTCCACGAGGGGCTGAATGTGTTGGAGTACTTCGTGTCGACGCACGGAGCGCGGAAGGGGCTGGCGGACACGGCGCTGCGGACGGCGGATGCGGGGTACCTGACGCGGCGGCTGGTGGACGTGGCCCAGGACGTGATCGTCCGCCAGGTAGACTGCGGGACGGCCAACGGGATCTCGGTGGCCGCGATCCGGGATGGGGCGGAGGAGATCGAGCCGCTGGAGCGGCGGATCGACGGGCGGGTGGTGCCGCAGGATGTGGTCGACCCGCGGACGGAGCGGGTGATCCTGAAGACGGACCACGAGGTCAGCGACCACACGGATCAGCCCTGCCCAGACTGCGGAGGCGACCTGGCGAGCTGGTACCGGTGTCCGGCGTGCGGGGTGGAGTTCAACGAAGAGGAGATGGTAGACCGCTACCTGCGCGGGCACGTGGAGGAGGAGCCGGCGGCCGAGGATACGCCGAAGGGCGAGGAGGAAGACACGGAGGACAAGGCCGAGGAGGAGCCGGAAGAGGAGGTGCCGGTTCCGCATGCGGCACCGAGCCAGGTTCCGAGCACGCTGCTGCTGGAGGAGAGCGCGTGCCCGGAGTGCCGCGCGCAGATGGAGCTGGTGAAGGTGTGCGAGGAGTGCGAGAGCCGCTTCTCCGCGCGCGAGCTGACGCCGGCCCTGGCCAAGATTCTGCGGGTGGCGCAGGAGTGCGACAACTTCCAGCGGACGGTGCGGCGGCTGGAGGTGGGGGCGCCGGCGCCGACGGATCTGGCGAACCCGTTCGACGGCGAGACGGTCGTGGCTGCGGGCAAGCCGGTGCGGGGGCCGGCGCTGGCAAGGCTGCGGCGGCTGGCCGCGGAGCTGTGGGAGAAGGGCGGCCTGGCGCGGGGCGAGGTGATGGTGCGGTCGCCGCTGACGTGCGAGCTGTCGCAGGGGATCTGCGCGCACTGCTATGGGCGCGATTTCGCGACGCACCGGCGGGTCGAGGTGGGGGAGGCGACGGGGATCATCGCGGCGCAGTCGATCGGGGAGCCGGGGACGCAGCTGACGATGCGGACGTTCCATACGGGCGGGGTGGCTGGGCAGTACCTGACGGGGGTGGCGCAGGTAAAGGAGAAGAAGAAGGACACGCTCAAGCAGTTCTGGGGGGACGTGAAGGCGGGGATCGTGCGGCTGAGCCCGCGGGAGGAGACGGGGAAGAAGAAGCCGGCCGGGCGGTCGCGGGCGCGGACGAGCAGGAAGGGCGAGCAGGCGGGGTCGCGACTCAGCCTGGACGCGGACCAGAAGCGGGTGATCCAGCAGCTGGTGCGCGTGATGGAGGAGCAGGTGAAGGGCCTGCTGCGGGTGGTGGAGCTGTTCGAGGCGCGCCGGCCGAAGGGACAGGCGATCATCTCCGAGGTGGATGGGGAAGTGGCCCGGATCGAGACGCCGGGGGTGAAGTGGGTGATCATCCACTCGGAGCAGGCGGTGGAGGCAGAGCACCCAGAGCGGCTGTATGGTGAGGTGCTGGCCGAGGACGCGGCGAGGCGGAACGGAGAGGTGGTGGCCGCGAAGGGCCAGGAGCTGACGCCGGCGCTGCTGGCGGCGCTGCTGGAGGGGAAGGTGGCGCGGGTGACGATCGAGCGGCGGCACCTGGTGCCGTATCGAGGGGTGCTGCCGGTGCGCGAGGGGGACCGGGTGCGGGCCGGGGACGCGCTGACGGAGGGCCCGCTGGACCCGCAGAAGGTGCTGCAGATGCAGGGGGTGCGGGCGGTGCAGGACTACCTGGTCCGGGAGATCCAGAAGGTCTACCGGTCGCAGGGGGTGGACATCAACGACAAGCACATCGAGGTGATCGTGCGGCAGATGCTGCGGAAGCGGCGGGTGGTGGATCCGGGAGAGACGGAGCTGCTGCCGGGGAAGATCTACGACCGCTTCTTCTTCGACGACGTGAACCGGGAGATCCGGGACCGAGGCGGGCAGGAGGTGACGGGGGAGTGGGTGCTGTTGGGGATCACGGAGGCCTCGCTGGCGACGGACAGCTTCCTGTCGGCGGCGTCGTTCCAGAAGACGACGCGGGTGCTGACGGAGGCGGCGATCCAGGGCAAGGTGGACAACCTGGTGGGCTTGAAGGAGAACGTGATCATCGGGCGGCTGATCCCGGCGGGAACGGGGATGGTCAGCTACCGCCACTTGCGGGTGCAAGGGCCTCCGGGAGAGTCGGCGCTGTACGCGATGCCGACGCGTGCGGAGGCGGAGCTGCTGCGGTCTGCGTTCGGGGAGCCGGACCTGGCCGGGCCGGAGGAGGAGCTGATCCGAGACCTGGCGCAGGCGAACCCGCCGGCCGGGGACGAGGAGGAAGGGCCGCCGCACGACGACTCGGCGATCTGAGCGCGGCCCGCGGAACTGCAATCGACCCCCGCCCGGAGACGGGCGGGGGTCGCTGTTTTGGGCGAGACTCAGTGGGGGGACGGGCAGCTCTTCAGCGGCCGCGGAGGGAGCGGCGGGCCTGGAGGAGATGATCCCAGGCGAGACGAGAGGATTCGTCGGAGACAGGCGCGGGGCTGTAGCGGGCGAGGAGGAAGAGCTGGGTGAGAGAGGCGATGGCGGGGAGCGCGGCCTGCAGCGAGTCGGCGGTCGTGCGGGCGCGGCGCGCGGCGCGAGAGGGATGGGGCCGGGGCGGGGGGGCGGAGAGGGTGCGGAGGGCCGCGAGGAACTCGAGCGGCGTCTGGGAGGGCTGTCGGGGCTGGCCGCGCCGCCGCAGGAAGGCGAGGAGCAGAGCATAGGAGCGGACGACCAGGGCGCGCGGGTCGGGTCCGGCGGCGGCAACGAGGGCGAGGCGGGGGCGAAGGCCGCGCAACCGAAGGAGGAGGAAGATCGCCAGGCCCAGGGCTGTCAGGGCGAGGAAGGAAGCGGCGAGGGGGTAGTCCTGCCAGAAGAAGCGGAGGCGGAGGAGGGAATGCCGGAGGGGAGGCATGGGGGCGTCTTCGCCGACAGGGGTAGCGTCGGCGGTGACCCAGCCCCAGTTGGGGAGGTAGGCTTCCACCCAGATGTGGGCATCGCATTCGCGCATCTGGTAGACGCCGCCGGGGGGAGGGGGCGGGGCG
>Ga0315277_10005973_pt1 | contig 16026 bp, 11 predicted proteins | sample YL17G05_15_MG_FD_203695 | JGI IMG/M metagenome (GOLD analysis project Ga0315277, IMG submission 203695) | Sediment microbial communities from Yellowstone Lake, YNP, Wyoming, USA - YL17G05_15 | ecosystem: Environmental > Aquatic > Freshwater > Lake > Sediment | place: USA: Wyoming | collected...
CCTGCCAACTCTGGTACAAGGCTATCTCTTGGCTCTGCATGTTCAGGGCATCAGGGCTGGCCCCTGACCCTCAGTCTTAAGCGTGGGATACAGCCAGGGCAAAGCCGGAGGACTCACAAAGTTTGACAATTCCGGAAGTGGCTCGGTTTTTTCCACGCAGATTTGATGATTGATGAATTCATGGAACAAATATCTGTAGGGGCGCCACCTGCGGGCGCCCTCTAAGGCCGAACGGGCGGGCACAGGTCCCGCCCCTACGGTTGAACCGGGTTGGTGTCCCACTAAGCTTGTCATGATCCAGTTTTAGCGCGAAGCGCTGACGGCTTTGATATGATTGCCTCGCTAAAGCGCAAGTTCCGGGATAGACCTGCTATTATGGTCGCTGGCAATAGCCAAGAAGTCTTCGGCGGGCGGCACGGCTGCTCGTTATGTTCCGCAGGGGATTGTCGCCGGTGGCGTCCTCGACGTTGGTTTTTCCGAGACCTCCGTTGATCGAAACCGCAGCCTGCGGCTCCCCTCCCATGACTCATGTCGCATTCACGTTTCTCAATCAGCTTCCGGGCAGCGGTCATTTTCCTGACGTCGGCAACCATTGGTTTGGGGTTTTGCTTCAGCCAGGGAGTTGACAGACCTGACCCGGAGAGAATGTGGGCTCTGATCATCGGCATCTCTCGCTACACCCATGCGGATCCCTTGCAGTACGCCGCCTCCGACGCCCAATCGTTTCGCGATTTCCTCAGCAGCCCGCGCGGCGGTGGCGTGCTCGCGGATCACACATTCACCCTGCTCGAGGATCAGGCTACCCGCAAGTCACTCGAGGTCGAGCTCGAGTCCATGCAAAGCCGCGTGAAGACCGGCGACACGGTGTACATCTTCATCGCGGGGCATGGATATCTCACCAGCCGCGGTATCGGCTATTTCATCCCAGGCGACGGGGACATGCGCGTCCCCGCCTCCACTTCACTCTCCTTTTCCGCGCTGAAGGAACTGATCGAGCTGGGCCTGGCCAACGCGGAGCGGCGCATCCTGCTCACGGACCTTTGCCATGCAGGCCGGATCGGCCCTGAGAAAACAGAGTTGTCGGAAAAAATCCAGAACCTGATCAACAGCGAACTGCTGAAAACGACGCAGGGAGCGCGCGGCAGCTATCTGAATCTCCTATCCAGCCATCCGCTGGAGCCCTCCTGGGAATCCGACAAATTGAAAAGCGGTGTTTTTTCTAACGCCTTGCTGCAAGCATTGAACGGCAAAGCTGCGCGTGTGGGAAGCTCTGTAGTCCGAGCGGAGGAACTGGTGACCTACCTCAAGGCTGAAGTCCCGAAAATCACCGGCGGCCGTCAGACACCGATGGTGAACGAGGACTTTGACCGCGCGCTGCCGCTCGCTTTTCTGGATCGCTCGAGTGCGCCTGCGGCGGCTTCAACCGGCGCCCTGCCGGCAGGGGAAATATTCCGAAGGACAATTCCAGTTGGCTTCTTTGTCTCCGCCCCCGCGGTCGGCGGGTTTCTTCGTCGCGCGGGCGAGCCCCGCCGAATCGTCGGCCTACGAAGCTTCGCTACTGGTAAAGCTTGACGCAGGAACGCAGATTTATGTCGATGAGGATCTCTTCGGCGTCAGTCCGGGCAGCGGCAGGTTCATGCTCTTGCAGGGACTGCCACCCGGGAATCACAACCTCACGCTGATCCCTTCGCCTGAGCGCGAGCAGCGGTTCCGAGTCAAGCTACAGGCAGGCCGGCAAATCTTCGATGTCCGAACCGGCGAGCTCCGTGCCGTCATTGAAGTGCAGCCACCGCCTGATTTCCTCACGCTGCCGGCCAAGCTCCCCGCTTTTTCGGAAGATGTTTTTCGCAAGTTCAGCCAGGCGCTCTGGGAGGAAAAGTTCATCGAACCTGCCGGCGGCTCAGCATGGGATTATTACAGCAAATTGCGTGATGCCGTGCCGCCTGAACTGCAGGATTTTCTGAAGAACCGGCTCATAGTCAGCATGGGAGACCGGGCTCAACGCATCATCTTGAAGTATCTTCGTGGAGGTGACATCAAGTGGGATGCGAGTGTTTTCGAGGAGGGGGCGGCTCTCGCCCGCCAGGCACAACGCCTCCACAAAGCCACCAACGCTCTCCAGTCCCAGGAACGCCTCTTTACCGGCCGTGCCCTAATTGAGAAAGGCCAGTACGCGCAGGCTGTCCAGCAACTGCAGGAGGCGTTGAGACTCGATCCGACTGCCAGTCACGCCTTCAACACACTCGGGCTGGCTCTCTGGAAGCAGAACCTGCTCGATCAGGCCATATCTCCACTGCAGCAGGCCATTGCCCTTAGTTCGGGCTGGACCTACCCGCGAAACACGCTCGGGCTTATCTATACGGAGCAACGCCGCTACCAGGAAGCCATACAAACCTTCCAGTCTTCGATAGAACTCAACAACGAAGACAGCATGGCTTATCACTGTTTGGGACAACTGCTGCTGTTCCTCGGCCGGTTGGAAGAGGCCGAATCCCAACTGTTGCAGGCGATAGAAATGAATCCGGGCAATGCTTATGCCTACGAAACCCTGGGAAAGCTATAGCAGCAACAGCAGCAGTGGAAAAAGGCTGAGCAGATGTTTCGTCTGGCTATAAAGCTCGAACCCGAAGAACCGTCTTTCCCCCTGAGCTGGCAGAGCTGATGCAGAGGGCCAGCCGCCCCGAAGAGGCGCAGTCGCTTTTCGCTGGGCTCCTCAAGCAGAGTCCCACGAATCCTCAAGTTCTGCAGGCGTATGCCGCGTTTCAGGCAGGACGGGACAACGGCATTGAGGCAGAGCGGATTTTCAAACAGGCAATTCAATTTTCGTCCAATGATCCGATCGCTCACGTTCGCCTGGGCCTTTTCTATCAGCAGCAGGGCCGGCCGGATGACGCCGCCAGACAGTTAAGAGTTGCGATCCAGGTGGCGCCCGCCAATACGTATGCTCATCACAACCTGGCAGTTGTTTATCTCTCCCAGAAGAAAATTGCAGAAACGGAAAAGGAACTGGCTTTGGCTGTGAAGGCCGATCCGCGTTATCCGCCTCCAGTGTTTTTGCTCGGGCAGATTCGCTTTGCACAAAAGCGCTACCGGGAGGCTCTCCAACGGTACTCCGCGGCCCTGGCACTTTCGATCGAGCCCAATCAGCAACAAGAGATAAAGGAGAGAATCCAGGAAGCGGAAAACGCTCTTCTGTCGGATAGGATTGCGGAGGCCAGGAGCAAGGCCGAGAGGAAGGATTATCCAGCAGCCTGGTCTATTTTTGCCGAAGAGCTGAAGAAAGCCCCGGATCAGCGTCTTCTGCGGGACGCAATACTTGAATTTGAGCTGGAACACAGCGCGGCTGCCAATCTCTCGCTGCTTCCTCCGTGCAGGTTGAAGGAAATCATGGCGACACCTTTCTGGCGTGCCCAGGTGCAAGCTGAGCAGATTTGGCAAAATGGCCAGAAAGCGCAGGCGCTCCGGATGATCTCCTCGGCGACAGGTGCCATGAATCCAGCCGAGCGGACTCTGCTTCTCAGTGTCTACTTCAATCTGAGAAATGAGCGGCATGGAATCCACGGCAAGATATGTCAGTGGGCTTTGCGTCATGTGGAAGAAAGGGATTATGCCGGCGCCGTTCAATTGCTGGATGAAGCCATTCGACAGCATGTTTTTGGAGTTGTCCCCGGCATCTCCCCATTGACCATCGACAGCCTGATGATCCCGCCGGATATGCCTGAGCCGAAGAAGTTCTCCGACTTCGAAGTGGCGCACCACCCGGATCGCCGCGTTCATGAGGCTTACGCTGCGGCGCAGGCGGGAATGGGGAGTCTGGGCGAGGTCCGTCGATATCTGATGGCCGTTGAGGTTGCGAAACCGGACCTTTCCGCCCGGCTGAGCGCAGCGAAGGCATGCCGGCAAGAGCAAAAATGGAGTGATGCAATTGTCTTGCTGAGTGAGGGCTTACCCAAAGGCGAACCCGACCCGAAGCAGAAGGACCTGCTTCCGGACTATTTCGTACTTCTTGCAGACGTCCAGTGCCGGACTGGGGACTGCGCGGCAGCCCTTAACACGCTGGAAGCCGGGCTGAGGCTCTTACCCAATTGCAAACCAGTCAAAGATGCCATTCAAAGACTCAAGTCTTCCAGCCGGAGGATTCAATGAGAGTCGCAAAATCCTCATGGCTCATTGTCCTTCTAAGTCTTGCAACTTTCCTGCCCACTGCATGCTTGGCCGATACCTTGACAGGTGAAGTGCGGGGGACGGTGCTGGACATTCAAGGCCGCCTCCCGCTGGCCGGGGCCACGGTCACCCTGACAAACGTGGACAGGGGTTGGAAAAAACAGTTGTACACCAATGCCAACGGGGACTACGTTTTCATTCAACTGGATCCCGGAAATTATTCAGTTCTGGCGGAGAAAGAAGAGTACTACCCGAGCGAGCGCACGGACGTGCTGATCCGGCTGAACATGCCGAAGGTGGTAATCCCGCCGTTCGAACTCAGGAAAAAAGTCGCTACACCCAGGCAACAGATCATACTGAGGGGAGAGCAAACCAAGACGGCAATCATAGACCTGAGCGCATCGGGCACAACCCCTGTGGTCCTGGCGATATTGAATGCACGCGGCTTCACGTCTCTGGTTTCTCTTCTCGACGGAACTCTGCGATTCAACTATGGGGACCTATTGATTCAAAACCTGCCGCTGGCGGGCGGCCGGACATTCGACCAACTGGTGCTGTTTTCGCCGGGAGTCTTTCGGGTGCCATTCTCTTCCGGGCAAGGGCCCGCCGTCGGCATCGGGGTCGGGTCGACCGGGCAGTTCTCAGTCAACGGCCTTCGCCCCAGGAGCAACAACTTCACTGTAGGCGGCTCGGACAACAATGACGAGGATATTGGCGTGCGCCGGCAGGGCTTTGTTTCACTAGTTCCTCAGAGCGTGGAGAGCATCCAGGAATTCCAAATAATCACAGCCGCGGCTCCCGCCGAATTTGGGCGAAACACGGGCTCCATGGTGAATGCAGTTTCCCGCTCAGGGCAGAAAGAACCGCACGGCACCTTATACGGCATCTTTAATGACGCCGCCTTGAATGCGCGGAGTTTTTTCGAACGCAATTTCGCGGATACCATCAACCCCGTCCCCCTGACGGGAGGGAACTCCAACGGCAAAGATCTGAGTCACAAGCAATACGGCGGCACGCTTGGGGGGCCTATCCGCCCTGAGTAGCTGTTCTATTTCCTCTCATTTGAACAGCAGCGGGCTCATGGAACGAGCTTGAGAGATTTCACTGTTCCCACACTTGGAGAGCGCGGCCTCAGAATCAAGGATGGTTTTGTTTCTATGGATCAGCTGAGCAGCTTCTTTAGAGATCGGGGCATGAACTACTACGATCTCGCGGGGAAGGGAATCTTCTCTCTTTATCCTCTTCCCAACAACCCGCTCGGTCCATTCGGTGCAAACAACTACTCACAAAGCAGGGCCTGGGAGCGAAACGGTACCATCCTCTCGGCGAAATCCGATTGGCGCCTGTCCTCGATCCAAGGTTTTGCGGCACGCTACAATTTTACGGATGATCATTCCCTCATACCGTTCACAGGGGAGGCTATCAACTCCTCGGTTGGAAGCCGCACACGCACGCAAAACATTTCTCTGTTCCTGAACAGCACCACCCCTCGATTGGGCAGCGCACTGCGTTTTTCCTATGGCCGAACGAGACTGGCTTTTCCACCCGAGGAAGGCAGCCCGCTGCTCTTTGGATCGGCGCCGTCCAGCCAGCTTCCCCCCAGCCTAAGCCAGACCGTGCTGACTTCTTATGGGCGGTTTGGTCCTTTCGGAGCCACCGGTCCCATCGGCCAACTCGCCATCCTTCCCTATAGTTCCGTTGGAGTGGATGTCTACAATTTCCCGCAGGGTCGGGTGGACAACACATACCAGTTTAGTGATTTTCTAACTCTCACCAGCCGCTCGCATGCCATTAAAGTTGGATTCGACATACGGCGTTCCCAGCTAAATAGTCTCTTGGATCGCAACACCCGGCCCCTGCTCCTGTTCGGATACGGATTGGTCTCATCGGGATGCACTGTAAATCCACTGTGCGTTTTTGCGACAAGCGACGGCCTCCTGAATGGAACGGATCTTGCCTCCCTGGGTGTACCGGGAGGATTTCTGCAGACGACAAGCACAAATCCGGTTCCCGACACCACCATCGGATTACGCTTCACGCAGTACGACTTTTTTCTCCAGGATGTCTGGAGACTGAGATCAAATTTGAGCCTGAGCTTGGGTTTGCGCTACGAGCTCCAGACGGTTCCTAATGAGGTCAACGAAAAGATTGAGAAGTCGTTCGGGCTGACTGCGGATCAATTCGGGCACATGGATCCGGTAGGCACTGCCCAAAATCAGCAAATCATTCGCGCTGGGAATAATGCTTTCGATGCCGCCCTGGATGGCTTACGGCTTTTCCTGGCCGGCAGAAGAGGCATCTATGAGCCCGACCGCAACAACCTGGGGCCGCGTTTCGGGCTTGCCTGGGATCCTTCAGGGCAGGGTAAGATGGCTGTGCGCGCCGGCTTCAGTCTCTCCTATGATGCTAATCTTGGAGCCGTAACCAGCCAGTCCCGGAATGTGTTTCCCGCACTCGTGCCTGTAAACCTCGATCCCAATTTTCAAACGACTTCGGGGTTGGTAGTAAACAGCCCGAGCTTCTTCACATTCATTCCCACTCAGACGCCTCTGATCCGCCCGGGAACGCTGAATACCTATAATCTCAGCGGGAACGCATTCGCCAGAGGTCTGGGGACCCTCTTCATTCAATCGCCGCCATTCCCGGGCGGCAGCTTGAGCAGCAATGGCTTGGCCTTCACCCTGCCTGAGAAGAATCTCAAGACGGGAAGCGCGCAGCAGTACCTGCTTTCTGTGAAAAAACAATTTGGTGATTGTTTCGTTATTTCCGCCGCCTACGTGGGAACGCGAGGGCTGCATCTGACCTGCTTTGCGACACCCAACGCCGGCCTGATTGCGATGCCTGTGCTCTTTTCTCCGGGACTGAACGGCGTCCCTCTCTCAATATTCAGCCTGCCACCGGCGATCCCAGCCACAGCTCAACAGCGACCTGTGGCCGGGCTCGGCGCCTATACAGTGTTCCAAAACTCAGCAACTTCCGACTACCATTCGATGCAACTCGCCCTGGAACAACAATTGCGCCATGGTCTGCAATATCGGGCCAACTGGACCTGGTCGCATGCCATCGACGAAGTTTCCGATCCGTTTGACGGAAGGGGCTACTTCTCTTTACCGCAAAACAGTACGCAACTGGACCTCGAAAGGGCGTCCGCCAATTTCGACGTGCGCCACCGTGTGACGGGGATGTTTGTCTGGGAACTTCCGGAGTTCTCATCCAGTCCCGTGCTTCATGGCTGGAATCTGGCAGCGATGGGAGAGTTCCAGACCGGGCAGCCGTTTACCGTCAACACAGCCGTGCTTGTCATAACATTGTTCTCCCAAAATACTGCTCTGGGACAAACGGTCTCGGTAACTCAATTCGTCATTCCCTGGGGTGTTAGCGTCTCAGAAGGACGAGGATGAATCCAGTAACGAAAATATTAACGACGGATATCGGAAGGAGGATTTTCCAGCCTAAGTGCATCAGCTGATCGTAGCGGAAGCGCGGAAGAGTCCAGCGGATCAGCAGTAAGAACCAGCAGAAGAAGACGACCTTGAGGGCAAAGGAAATCACCTGCATCAACGTCACGGCCACGTGCGACAGACTGATGCTGGAACCCCAGGGGAACGAAAATCCATTGGACTGCAGGTACGGGACCTGCCAGCCACCGAAGAACAATGTGGATATGAGTGCCGCGATCAGGATGGTCTCGACGAAGTCGGTCATGAAGAATGCGCCGAACTTCATGCTGCTGTATTCGACAAAGTAACCGATGATCTCCGACTCGCCTTCCGGCAAGTCGAATGGAATTCGCTTTGTTTCGGCGACGCCTGCGACTAGAAAAAGAATGAAACCTACTGGCTGAAGAAAGATGCCCCACTTGGGCAGCCAGCCCCAGAGCAGATCGCCCTGGGCGCGATTCAGCTCAGCGAGATCCATCGTGCCGAAGATCATCAGCAGTCCGACCAGGGTTGCGCCCATGGTGATCTCATAGCTGATCATCTGGCTGGACGCGCGCAGGCCTCCCAAGAAGGCGAACTTGTTGTTCGAGGAGAATCCGGCGAGGAAGACGCCGTAAATTCCCATGGACATCATGGCAAGGATGAACAACAGTCCCACGTTGAGAGGAAAGACCTGCAACTCCACCCTCCGCCCCGCAACCATGACGGCGTCGCCGAAGGGAATTGCCGCAAAGCTCATCAGTGCAAAGAACAAGGCCGCAAAGGGGGCGGCGGTGTGGAGGAGCTTATCTCCCCCGGGCGGGACGTAGTCTTCCTTGAAGAACATCTTCAGCGCGTCCGCGAGAATGTGGGGAAGTCCCCAAGCCCGGATCCCAAGAATCGGGGCGCGATTCGCTCCCAGCCGGTCCTGCATGACTGCCGATTGCTTCCGCTCCATCCAGGTCAGCAGGGAGGTGAGGGTCAGAACGCAACTGAGGAAAACCACCGACTTGATAAGTGCGATAAGCGCGTCGAGCCACATATGAATTGTCAGGTTCCCCATCTGAGTACGGGCGCGGCGTGCTGTGCCCGTAGCATATCCAAAAGCGTCGCTAGAAATGACGAATGACGAATGACGAATGACGAATGAAAAAACCGGCAAGGTGTTCGTAATTCGTCATTCCTTGCTTCCGATAGTAGTTCTCGGTTCGCTCCATTTTTCATTCGCCGTGGTGAGTCGTGCGATCTGTGAGCAGCTGTCCCGTGTCACCCACGGATTCATAGGTCATCCCGGCAAATGCCCCCACATTTTGACTGATCTGCAGGAATATCTCCCGCGCCGGAGCGGCCGCCAGCGGCAGACCGAGTTCGGCCGCCAGTCTGGCCAGTATGTCGAGATCGGGCAGAGACTTGCCCAGCGGAGGGGCTGCAGCGTGAATTCTCTGAACACGCCCCTGCACGTTGGTGAACGTGCCTTCTTTTTCGGCGTAGACCGCAGCCGGCAGCAGGGCGTCGGCAAGAGCTGCGGTGGGCTGATCCCAGGAGCCCTGAAAGGCGACGAAATCAACCTTTCCGAGCGCCGCGCTCACTATCTGCGGGTCAAGGCCTTGAGTTAGATCGTGATGGCAGATATAGAGGAAGTGGATCTTTCCATCGGAGCAGCTGCGGAGCAGTTCCTCGCAGCCTTTGCCGGCGAATTCGAGCGCCTCGGCGCCGCGGCTGTTGGGATTCTTGTCTGTGGTCACCAGGAAATCGTCGGAGTAAACCATGCCATTCGACGGCGCGCGGTATTCGATCGCGCTTACCTTCAAGTGGCCGCGGAATATCTGGCGCAGGCGGAATAGCTCCTCGTTTGTCATCTGTGGCGACGCCAGAAGAGCCACGCCGTCGGGACCATGCTTTTCGAGGGCGCTCTTCAATGCCTGGGCTGTTCTTTGCAGGGCTTCCTCCCAGGAGGCTTCCTCGTGGACCCCGTTTTGCCGAACCATCGGAACCTTCAGCCGGTCGGCCGCGTCAATCGAGTGATAGGAGTAGCGGCCCTCGTCGCACATCCAGTAGGAATTCACTTCCCCGTTGTAACGCGGTTTCAGCCGATGCACGCGCTTCTCGTGATAACGCGGGTTGAAGCGCTCGTTGAAGTGGATTTCGATGTTGCAGCCGCGGCTGCAGCCCGGACAGATCGAGGGCGTGCGCCCGAGGAACCAGACCCGGCACTGGAAGCGGAAGTCGCGGTCCGTGAGGGCGCCGACCGGACAGATGTCGACGACATTCGCTGAGTAAGGATTATCGAGCTCAATACCTGGGAAGATCTCGATCTGGCTTTTGTGCCCCCGATCTATGACGCCCAGCTCGCCGGTTTTCGATACTTCGCGGGTGAAGCGCACGCAGCGCGTGCAGAGAATGCAGCGCTCCTGATCCAGGATTACGTATGGGCCGATGGGGAGTGCCTTACTACGCTTCGTCTTATCCTCGTTGAAGCGAGTGTCGTAGGCCCCGTGATCCATGTAGTAATTCTGCAGCTCGCACTCTCCTGCCTGATCGCAGACGGGGCAGTCGAGAGGGTGATTCAGGAGAAGGAACTCGAGAACCGATCGGCGGTTCTTCAGCGTTTCGGGAGTCTGAGTGCGCACCACCATGCCTTGGGCGACCGGAGTGGCGCAGGAGGGTTGGAGCTTAGGAATCTTCTCGATCTCCACGAGACACATCCGGCAGTTGCCGACCACCGACAAACCCGGATGGTAGCAGTAGTAGGGAATCTTTATTCCAGTCGCGTTGGCGGCTTCCAAAATGGCTGTGCCTTTGCGAGCCTGGACAGTGTGACCGTCTATCGTTAGAGTGACCAGCTCTTTGTCCGACACAGATACCTCAATTCTTCGGTCCAATCAGCGGCTGCCGCTTGCGGATCGGATAGTCCTTGCGCAGCGGGTGCCCCTGGAATTCCTCGTACAACAGAATGCGTCTCAGATCTGGATGTCCGGTGAAGTGAATCCCGTACATGTCCCAGACTTCCCGTTCCAGCCAATTCGCGTTTCCCCATAGGGGAGTGAGGGAATCCACAGTGGGTTCACCATCCTCGACCCTTACCTTTATGCGCAGCCGGCGTTTGAACGGTATCGAAAGCAGGTGATAGACCACATCGAACCTGGGTTTCTTTCCCAGATGGTCCACGGCCGTGACATCTACAAGCAGGTTGAACAGCAGGCGCGGGTCATCCCTCAGAAATGCCATTACCTTCGTGAGAAACTCCGGGCGAACAACGGCCAGGGCGTCGCCTTGAGGAAGCGAGGTTTCCAGCACTCCCTCGGGATAGGTGGTTCTCAGAAGTTCCAAGGGCTGGCCGGCAGTCGAAGTATTAGCCGCAGTCTCGTCTATTCCCATTCCAGTGCGCCGATCTTCCACGCGTAGATGAAACCAACACCGACCACTACGAAGAACACCAGCATTTCCAAAAACCCGAACATGCCAAGGGCGCGGAAGACAACCGCCCATGGGAAAAGAAATGCCAGCTCTACATCGAAGAGGATGAACAACAAGGCCATAAGGTAGAAGCGCACAGGTACTGGCTTGTGGGTAGAACCCTCCGAAGGAATGCCGCACTCGAAGGGAGTGTCCTTGACCGGATGGCGCTTCCTAGGCCCGAGCATGGAGGACGCAACGATAAAAGTGGCAGCTATGGCGCCCACCAGCACAGCCATTACGAGCAGTGGAATAAGCAGATCCATAGCTTGGCAGGTACCTCCGATTCGCAAGTTATGACCGCTAACTGTAGCATTGCGGCCTTTTTAAAATCAATTCAAATATCGTCCGTTTCAGGCCCTGATCCAATTCATAAAATATTATTCCGCAATGGGTTAAGGGTAGCGACGTGTGACGGGCGGCTCTATCGAGGCCATTGACTGCCCGGCGGCCGCAAACTATCATCTCTCGGTCATTGGCCGGAAAGGATTGACGATTGCAGATTGACGATTGACGATTGAAAAACCAACGGAAGGCTCTCAATCGTCAATCATAAATCGTCAATCGTAAATCGTCAATCGAGGGTGCAGGACGGTTTCCCTTGCCAAGGAAGCAATCATAGGGAGAAATGATGCGAAAGATATCCGGACATTTGAGATGGGCGGCTGGGTTCGTCCTCTTGCTGACAGTGAGTTTTTTCACGCTGGCGTCTGTCCAGGAGATGGCGCCGGCCGATCTGTTGAAGACTGCCGAGGAAATAGTGCAGCAGGTGGCCCGGCTTCGAGGACTCGAGCCCAAAGCCCCGATCCCGATGGGAGTCAAGAGCCGGGATGAAATATCGAATTTCCTCAACGAACACGTGCGCGAGAATATCGAGGAGGGAGAACTTCAAAGTGAAGGGAAGATGCTGCACAGGCTCGGCCTCATCCCACCTTCCATGGACTATAAGGATTTCACGCTTAAGCTGCTCACCGAACAGATTGGTGGCTACTACGATCCCGACAAAAAGACCTTTTTCATTGCAGGCTGGCTTCCGGCCGAGCAGCAGAAGCCTGTAATGGTCCACGAGTTGACCCACGCGTTGCAGGATCAGTACTTCGACCTGAACAAAGTCCTGCACGAGGAGCGCAAGCTTCACAATGACGACAGGATGCTCGCTCGGCAGGCCATTTTCGAAGGCGACGGCATGGCCGTGATGCTCAACTTCATCCTCCAGCCCGCGAAAAGGAATTTCGCCTCTTTGCCCGACCTGGTTTTTGTCATGCGTTCCCAGTTTGGCACCATGGATTCCCAATTCGAGGTCTTCAAGAGCGCGCCAATCTACCTGAAGGAAATCCTGTTGTTTCCCTACGGCTATGGAGCCGCTTTCCTGCAGAAGGTCTGGGCGGCGAAACCGTCCTGGGAGGCCGTCAACAAAGTCTATTCCGACCTGCCGGTTTCCACCGAACAGATCATCCATCCGGAGAAGTACCTCGGGACTCGCGATAATCCGAAGCCGGCCGAATATGAGGACCCTGCCGTGCGCCTGGGCAAAGGCTGGAAGATAAGCTACAAAAACGTCCTGGGAGAGTTCACCATCGATTTACTGCTCAGACTAAACCTGTCTGAGGAACAGGCAAGTCGAGTGGCGGCAGGCTGGGGTGGAGACCAGGTTCTTCTGCTGGAAAACGAGGCGGGCAAGGATATTGTCTTCGCCGCGACAACGTGGGACACGGCGGACGACGCCGACGAATTCTACCAGGCTATGAGCGACTGGCTGCAGCGCAAGTATCCCAAGGGCCATAAGGCAACGCCGTCGCCGAACGGCTTCAGCCTGACCCAAGATGGTGAGTTCCACATGATCCAGCGCGATGGCTTGAAAATCCAGTTCATGCTGGGACTCCCCGAGGCCGACGCCCCCAAACTAAAATAAACCACAGAGGAGTAGAGATTTCCGTACCCAAGAGTGCGAATTCCTGTTTTTCTAGCGAAAATAGCATTCTGGACACGGATTCTCGCAGATCGACACGGATGAGACTAGCTTCTGCGGCCACCGCATGGGCTGCCTCTGGCCACCTTCTTTGCCCGAGTCCTGCGGGAAAGCGCGGCCAATCAGCGAGACATCTTCGGTTGCTAACCCCCGCGTTTTCCCCCAGGACTCGGGCAAAGAAGGTGCAGCGCGAAGCGCTGGCCCATGCGGTGGCCCGATCTGTGTCAATCTGTGCAAATCTGTGTCCAATTTTTTGGTTGCGGCTGTTTTAGGCCGCTCTGTGCCTCTGTGGTGCTGTGCAATTCTAAAGGCGGATGACGCGCCGCCTATTTCTGCTCTCGCGCTTCTGCTTGCTGCTTTGTCATCTGCTCCATCACCTGCTCCAGCGCCGTGAGTCGGGCATTTAGACCCTTAATTTCCTCATCCTTGCGGTTGATCGTTTTTGCCTGCTGCACGGTGTAAAGCGTCAGTTCCTCAATCTTTTCAAGCAGCTTCATCTGAAATTCGCTCAGGTTCAGTCCCTTTTCCTTGATTTCACTCGCCTGGGGCATATTGGGCAGGTGCTTCTCCTTGCCGATGAACTTCTCCAACTCTTCGATCCGCATCAGCTTGTAGTCCGGCTCGAAAACATAGTCGGGAATGTCCGTCTCGGGAGCGCCGTAGGTGATGCCTCCGGTAACCCTGATATTTCCGACGACGTGGAGTCGCTCTGTCGGGGCAGTCGTCCCGATGCCGACGTTGCCAGCACCGGTAATGCGGATTTTTTCAGTAGGAAGTGTAGTGCCGGACGGCGTTGTCAACACCCGCCAATATGTCGGAGCAGAAGAATTAGTGAAAGTCGCTTCAGCCGCAAACTGGAACCCGCCAATGTTATATAGATATCCAGTTGCGCCATAACCATCAGCCTGCATATTAAAAATGCCGTCTTGCGATTGAACAGCAGACGGCGATGTCGCCGTCCCTCTCGCTTTTCCTCCACGAACGATCGCAGACAGGTTATCGTTGGAGAACTGAAAGCTCGATATGCCTCTCGGCTGCGTCGATTTCGTAGAAATGACCTGAAGTTCGGTAGCTGGATTCGTCGTACCGATGCCGACGTAGGTGTTCGCAGTGGCTCCGTTGACTCCATTGATGCTGCCGAGGACAAGGCTGTTGCTTTGGGTTACCTTGGCCTGGTAGCCGATGGCCGTGGCGTTGGTGATCCCACCGGCGCCGTCTGAGTAAGCGCCGATGAAGCTGTTGTTGGACTCAGTGGTATTGGCAGGGCCGGCCGAGTAACCGACGAAGGAGTTGGAACCGCCCGTGGTGTTAGAATGGCCGGCGTTCGTTCCGACGAAGGAATTGGAGCCGCCCGTGGTGTTAGAATTACCGGCGTTCGTTCCGACGAAGGAGTTGGCGCCCCCTGTAGTATTGGAATTGCCAGCACCGGAGCCTAAGAAGGAGTTCAAGAAGCCCGTGGTGTTAGAATAGCCGGCACCCTCCCCGAAGAAGGAGTTTTCATAGCCCGTGGTGTTATAATAGCCCGAGTTTATCCCGAAGAAGGAGTTCAAGAAGCCCGTGGTGTTGGAATAACCGGCCTGGTATCCGACGAGGGTATTTGAATTCCCGGTGGTGTTGTTGTAGCCCGCGGTGTTGCCCAAGAAGGAATTGTTGCTGCCCGTGGTGTTGTTATAGCCGGCGCGCATCCCGAAGAAGGAGTCTTCTGTACCGCTGGTAATGGAAGCGCCAGCACCTTGACCATACCAAGTGTTAGTGCCGGTCTCATTTCCATAGACACGCCCGATGCTACCGCCACTCGCCTGTACCCTCGCGCCTTTGGCCGCCACGCGCGACGAGCCGCTTAGCGTGGGCGATTTAGAACCGTCGCTACTGGGAATCGCACTGGGCATCGCTAGCAATATAGGCGCAGTTTGCTTCTCTATGGCTTTCGACAGATCCTCATACAGGACGAACGATGACAGAGGCTTGCCACCCACCGTGTCTGCATCCGCCGCCTTCAAGGCATACGGAACTGCCCAAAGCAGAACGCGTGCCTGCTCTTTCTCCCCCTGCACCTCGACCCCCAGCCACTGCGCTCTGCCGTTGCTGAATACCTCCAGCGGCAACCCTTCTTTCTCCGTCGATCCCAGCAGGACAGTGTAACGGCCTTGCTCATCCGTCTGCACCGTCTGACTCTCCCGCCACAGCGGATCTCCACCCTCCTGCGACGTGTAGATTCCGAAAGTAACCCCCGCCGTCCCAAGCCGTGGTTGTCCACTACTATCTTTGAGCGTTCCGTTGAATGTGATCAGGCGATTCATCGTCACTGCTTGCCCTGTCGTCCCGCTGTTCGCCTGCTGTGCCTTCAATCCTGCAGAGGTCAACAGAATAGCCATACAAATGCCGATGAACAGATCTGTTCGTCTCATTGTGGTTTCCTTTCTTCTGCGACGTGGCCCACCTCAGAGCCGAAGTGAGCCAACAAATCAATGCTGATCAAATCACACCTTTGAAGTACCCCATGGGGGCGGAGTGCAAGGAGTCCCGGAGCGCATCTTGGGCAGGAGCATAGTGCACACGCCTAACTGTGGCTGTGCCGCCGAGAATCAACTGCCGAATGATCGATTACCGGGAACGCGGGCCACTGTAACGCCAAGGAATGATCTGCCGCAACAGAAATCCCGTAGGTTTAGGAGCGTTTCCCATGCGTCCATTGGCGCACCGCCGCCGATGAAAATGGGAACATTCCGGTTTTCCGGTGCTGGTTGCATCTTATGGAGTGTCTCCCCCTCGGAGTTGGCCAGTCGGAATCGGGGAGGCAGGAGTGGAAAACCGGAATGTCCCCGTTTTCACGGGAGTTGCTCATGCAGCGGGGGTGCGCCACTGCGCATGAAAATCTGTGGCGGATGCTGGGATGTATCCCAACCCGCTGGTATGCTGCCCCTTAAGAAGGCGTTCAGAGCCGCGACCGCAGGGAGCGGGATCACACAGCATGGAGGCCAGGATTCTCTCCTATCAAGGTTTTTCTGATCTGTATTT
>Ga0315277_10005975_pt1 | contig 16022 bp, 18 predicted proteins | sample YL17G05_15_MG_FD_203695 | JGI IMG/M metagenome (GOLD analysis project Ga0315277, IMG submission 203695) | Sediment microbial communities from Yellowstone Lake, YNP, Wyoming, USA - YL17G05_15 | ecosystem: Environmental > Aquatic > Freshwater > Lake > Sediment | place: USA: Wyoming | collected...
GTCAAAGAAGGCATTGGTATGGTTCATGGAACCATTAATGGTTATGGCGAACGGTGTGGCAATGCTAATCTCTGCTCCATCATTCCCAATCTTAAGTTGAAGATGGGGATCGACTGTATCACGGATGGGCAGTTAAAAAAAATCAGAGAGGTCTCACGTTTTGTCTCAGAATTGGCCAATCTCCCTCACTATAAATACCTGCCTTATGTTGGGGATAGCGCCTTTGCCCACAAGGGTGGTGTACATGTCAGCGCCATACGAAAGAGGGATGCCACTTACGAGCATGTTTCACCGGAACGGGTTGGAAATCGTCAAAGGGTTCTTATCTCTGACCTCTCGGGCGAATCGAACATTCTCTATAAGGCTGCTGAATTTAAAATCGATTTTGAAAGTAAGGATCCAAAAGTGAGGAAGATCCTCGATAACCTGAAGGACTTGGAAAACGAGGGTTTTCAATTTGAAGGGGCTGAAGGCTCTTTTGAGATTCTCATCAAAAAGGCTCTCGGACAGCATAAACGATTCTTTGAACTGATGGGATTTCGCGTGATCGTGGAGAAGAAGACGGAGGAGGAAACTCCTCTTTCGGAAGCTACCATTATGGTCCGCGTGGGAGATCAGGTGGAGCATACGGCAGCAGTCGGAAATGGTCCTGTCAATGCCCTTGACAATGCCATCCGAAAGGCTCTCGAAAAGTTTTATCCAGAATTGAAAGAAGTCAAACTGCTTGACTATAAAGTAAGGATCCTCTCCACCAAGGATGGGACCGGAGCCCAAACGAGGGTCCTCATTGAATCAGGAGATGGGAAATCGAAGTGGGGAACGGTTGGGGTTTCTGAAAACATCATTCAGGCAAGTTGGCAAGCCCTCGTGGACGCCATCGACTATAAACTCTTAAAAGAAGAAGAAAAGTTGAAATAAAAAATGTCAAATGTCAAAACTCAAAGTTCAAATAAAATCCAAAACCCTAATGTCAAAGATTCTTTAAATTTTGAATTTGGCATTCATTTGACATTTGCCTGCCTGCCGGTCAGGCAGGGATTTTGAAATTTGGCATCCATGAAATACTTTTCCCTCCACCAGCAATGGGTTCTTTTTTTTATAGCCCTTCTCCTTCTCGGAATCCTATACTTTAAATTTTATTATCATCCCCTTTCCTCCTCCTCGGAAGAGTTCATTAGAGAAATTGTAGTTGAAGTCTCTGGAGAAGTGAGAAGTCCTCGTATTTATATTTTTCAAAATCCACCCACTTTAAGGGAAGCGATCGAAAAGGCAGGAGGTTTAAAGGAAACTGTCCAGTTCGAATCAATCTCATCCACAGAGGTTTTAGAAACAGGAACCCTCCTCAACATCACCAAAAAGTCTTCTCAGGAGATCAATGTAAAAATGGAAAGGATGGCTGCCAATAAATTGCTCGTCTTTTCCATCCCCCTTGACCTCAATCGAGTATCCCCTGAGGACCTTTGTTTCATTCCCGGTATCGGAGAGTCCCTGGCCCAGGAAATCATAGCCTATCGAGAAAGAAGAAGAGGGTTTCGATCAATCGAAGAATTGAAAAATGTCAAAGGGATCGGAGAAAAGAAATACCAGGTATTTAAATCCTATTTCTTGGTAACTCAAACCTTCCCCGCGAAACGCGGGGTTGATCCTTCACGATAAAACCCATGAACTTACATATATGACGAATCCTTTGTCTCCCTTCTTTATATTCCCATTACTGCCTTTGCAATATCCTGGCGAAGCCACTCAGATGTCTTAAAGTGTAGCATCAAGCCCCGAGCATCACGAAAGAGTCGTTCAACAATGTATTCCTGACAATATCCGTGGCCGCCCAAAACCTGAATTGCCTTATTTGAAACATTTACTGCATTCTCGGAGGCGAACAACTTTGCCTTAAGCCCGTTAAGGATGGCAGTATCAGGAAATAAGTCAGCTTGAGTTGCACAAGTAATTAAAAGTGCTGCTGTTGCCTCAGTTCCTAAGATCATATCAGTTATCATAAACTGAACGGCCTGATGAGCCGCAATGGGTTGCCCCGCTATTGTTCTTTCCTTGGCATGCTTGATTGCAAGCTCAGTGGCAGATTTTGCAATCCCTAAGGATATGGCCGAAGCTCCAAAGAAGCCCCAGCCCATTACTGTCTTCCCGAGAACCTGCATCCCTTCACCTTCTTTACCCACAAGATTGTCTGCTGGTACTCGACAATCGCTGAAGAATATCTCCCTTGAGGACGTGCTCCTCAGTCCCATTTTGTCTTCGGGGAGACCGAAGGAAAGGCCGGGGGTGTTTTTTTCAACGAGCAAAGTGCTCATCCCCTGAGGACCCTTTTCCGGATCTGTTCTGACGAGGACTAAATAGATGTTAGCTTCTCCAGCAGAGGTGATGAAGAACTTTGAGCCATTTATGATATAAGCATCATCATCCTTCCTTGCCCGCGTGGTAATGGCTCCAGAGTTGCATCCAGAGTCAGGTTCATGGACGGCAAATGCACCGAGGGTTTTCCCTTTTAACATTTCTGGTAACCATTTCTTCTTATTAGGTGCGCTACCAGCAAGTTCAATTGCCTTTGTCACAATTGAATGGGTGACATAAACGAGAGCGCTAGAAGCACAGGCTTTGGCTATCTCTTTTACTACAGAAGCGAAGCAGACTCGCCCAAATCCTAGACCACCTTCTTCCTCGGAAATTATCAATCTAAGGAAACCAGCCTCTCCAAGTATTCGAATGTTCTCCCAAGGAAAGATTCGGTTCTGATCAATCTCAGACGCACGAGGTGCCAACTTCTCGGTCGCGATCTTCTCAGCGAGTTTTTTAATTTCTTCAACAGATAATTTACCCATTTCAACCCTCCTTTTAATTGGTTATAATACCCCACAAAAGGGGGGAGGGCCTCGTTCTTTCAAAGTCCACCCCTTGTCTAACATGCCTTACTTAGACTTTTTGCCCTTTTTGGGCGGCAATGGAATACATCCGCAGCCACAAGAGTTCTTCTTGTCAGCCATTTTCATCACCTCCTTTCTATGGTTTGTTGTCCATGAAACTGGTTTTTCAGAGAAAATGGCAAATCTAAAAGTATTAATTAAGTATTTAAGTAGTAAATTAAATATCAATGAAAAAAAATTTCTATTTCTTTTTAGACTCTATTTCCTTCACCTTTTCTCGAACAATTCTAAGCTCATTTCGCAACTCCTTCTCATATTTTTTCAGCGATTCCAAACTCGAATCATTCAACTGTTTCTCTTTAAATTTACCTGTTCCTCGGCAACCGCATGTGCAAACTTCATTCAATACCTGCCGGCAATTTTCCAATGCTTCTTCATCTATCGCATAGGGTATCCAATACCCCTTTCTCTCGCTCCTAACAAGGCCTGCTTGTCTTAATATTTTCAGGTGTTGTGATATGGCAGCAGGTGTTATCCCAATCAGTTCTGCTATCCTCTTAGCACCAAGTGGGCCCTTAGATTTTAAAAGATCAATGATTCTAACCCGTGTTTCTACTGCCAATGCTTTTAACATTTCGGAAGGCTCTAATTTCATATCCTTAGGCCCTATTTGATTATGTATTTAAGTGACTACTTAAATGCTATAACCTCAAAGATGATTTGTCAAGTTTTTTTCTTAGCTAAAGAAAACTTGACAGGTTTGATTTTTTATAATAAAGTTTATAAGTATCTAAACTATAGATATTCGAAACAAATTAATCCTTAAAAAGAAAGGGGGGAATGTATGGAAAAAATCTTTGAACTCCATGCTGATGTCTGTAAGGTTTTCTCCAATGCCAAACGATTGGAGATCTTGAACACATTGAGGGATAAGGAGATGACGGCCAGCGAATTGATAGAGAAGATTGGTTTGAGCAAAGCAAATCTATCCCAACATATGAGTATCTTAAAATCGAAGGGGGTAGTCCTGACAAAAAGAGAAGGAGTCAATATCTATTACCGTATCTCAAACGCTAAGATCATTCAGGCCTGTGATTTGATGAGAGAGGTCCTTCTGGAACAATTCCAAGAAAAGGGGAAGATAGTCGCAAGTTTAAGGCGCATCAAATGAGAGCCTCTTATTTCTTTAATCCGACCCTTCTCGCAAAATGCGGGGTTGATTCATCAGGGCAAAGCCCCTGAGTTACCTAACTATTTTATTAGGAAGGAGGAAACAAAGAAGGCTATGAATCATATGAATCTGAAAGGATTAAATATTTTTATGGAGGAGGTTAAACAAGATTCTTCGAAAGCCAAGAAAAGTAAAAAGATTGAATGCTCATGGAACTTCGATGAAGGAAAACCCCAAATTGAATCGAAGGTTCAGCACCCAAAAGGAGAAACCGTCCTTCGGGTAGACTTTGCCCCTTTTATGGGAGGAGAGGGGTTGGCTCCTGACCCAATTCAATATTGTCTTTTTGGTCTTGCTGCTTGTTTTGCCGGCACATTCATGTCGACAGCTACAATGATGGGGATTAAAATTCAAGAACTCAAAGTTTCTGCGGAGAATTTGGTCGATCTCAGCAAATCATTGGGCCTCACAAATAACCCAATTGTGGAGAAGGTAAAAATTACCACGATCGTGAAGGCCGATGTGAAAGAAGAACAGTTGAGAGAAATTGAAAAAATAGCTCACGAAAGGTGTCCAGGAGTCTATTGCCTGGTCAACCCCATCCCTCTCGAAACTGAATTAATAAAGATTTCTTAAGAAGGGGGAAAATATGAGAATCTTTGAAGAACAAACAAGAAAAATCGAGGTTGGTCAAGAGGCTGAAGATTTTCCCGTTGGCAATGACTTATTTTTATCCAACTTGAAGGGATCTCCGATATTTTTAGTATTCTGGAAAACCCTCTGAACACGTTGCCAACAGGAGGCTCCTGTTATTGAGAAAGCGATCTGGCAGACATTCGAGGATAAGGGGTTGAAGGTTTTTGCCATCGGCGTCAAAGAAAATGGTAAACAAGCTTCTTCATGGTCCTTTCGACATCGACTGACTTATTCGGTGATCATTGACCCGGAAGGAGAAATTTATAAAAAATTCGGGACCGGTTCTGTTCCTTATCATGTCATTATTGATCGAGATTTCCGGATACGTCTTTCCCAAGAGGATTTTGAAAAAAATGTGTTGCTAGAGGTAATCCAAGACGGTTTAAGAGGACCTTAAGTACTCCTGTGCAACAGTCTGCCTCCTTGTTAACGGCGGCCGAGTATCACCCGTTATTTAGGGGAAATGCAGATTGAATCTAAAACTCCAAGTTAATGCCCTTTTTAAAGGAGGAGATAAAATGGCCTATGGTATCGTAAAGTTTTTCCACATTTTAACGATCGTTTTCATGGCGGCGCCCCTGTACAACCTAATTGTGGTGCACGAACGGAGGCGAATCGGAAAAGCTCCGTTCGTCGTAGACCGGTACTTCGAAAACATTATCAAGGGGGCGGCAATACGGTGCTATGTATATCAGTTCACGGCTCTATTGACCGGTATCCTACTCGTTCCACTTGCCGGTTTTGCTTGGAGTGACCTGATCGAGAACCCGATCCTTTTAGCCAAGCTCTTGCTGTTGCTATTGCTGACAGCCCTGCTTTCAGTGGTTCATTTCCAAATCCAGCCTACCATCGAAGCAATCCTTGCTAAAGTGCAGGGGGATGAAATGCCCGAAGGGATCGCCAAGCAAATTGCTCCCATCCGCCTTAGACGAACGCGCTTAGCGACGGTCTGTCTGTTCATCGTCATCACGATTGTTTTGTTGGGGCTCCAAGTTACTACCCGGTTTGGACTTCCAACCACTGTAATTTTGATTCTACTGGCCGCTCTCTTTTCTTGGAGAGTTTATCGAACTTCTGTCCGTTTTGGTTGGATATAGACAATAAACCGAAGAGTGATTCCATGTTAAATCGAATAGTACAGTTTGCTATTGCCAGACCAAAAACGGTGATTGGGGCGGCTTTCATCATAACAATCCTGTTCGGTTCTCAGCTACCAAAGATCACTACTGACACTGATCCCAAGCACATGCTCCCGATAACATCCCCTGTACGGCAATACAACGACCAAGTAGAGAGGGAGTTTGAACTGCATCCGGATGTTTTAGTGCTCGGTGTCGTCAACGAGCGTGGTATTGTGAATAAGCAGACCCTTACCCGGATTTCGGACCTGACTTCCCAGATTCAACGAATTCCCGGTGTCATCGTCCGTGATGTCACGAGTTTTACCACCATTGATGATGTTTCTGTACGGGGCGGAGAGTTAGTAGTCCGCCCTTTGCTTGAGCGTGTTCCGCAGTCTGTAGAAGAACTTCAATCCTTTCGCAAGAAGCTATTCGAAAATCCGGCTTTTCTGAACCGAATCATTTCTCCAAACGCAAAGGCAACAGCTATCTACATCCCAATCGAACCCACAGCTAATGGCAAAGAGATCGCTGACCGGATTCGTAAGCTCCTCCCAGAACGGTCAGACGGTGATAAGTTCTACCTCGCAGGGGACCCTGTTGCCCGAGACACATTCGGTGCAGAAATGTTTCGCCAGATGGGTCTCTTCTCCCCCATCGCTGCTATGATCATGGCCGTGGCTCTCTGGTTTATGTTTCGTAGTGTTCTGTTGATAGTGGCTAACATGGCTGTGGCAATGATCAGTATCATCTGGAGCATGGGACTCCTGATCGGGTTGGGGTATCCGGTCCACATTATGAGTTCGATGAGTCCCGTGTTCCTTATGGCGATAGCGACAGACACTGTCCACATCTTTAACGAGTTCTTCTTTCGTTACCGCGAGGTGGGTGAAAAGAAGCGTTCGGTGATGGACACGATGGCTGCGGTAGGGGTGCCTGTTTTCTACTCAGATGTGACTACGGCTGCTGGGTTTGCCTCCCTGGCGATCACCTCTATCATCCCCGTGAGGATTTTCGGCTTGGTGGTCGCTTTCGGGTCCCTGGTCATCCTTCTCATGAGTTATACTCTTGTTCCGGCGATCCTGATGTTACTGCGGGAAAAACGACTCGCGAGAGTCATAGGGGCTTTACCTAAAAAGGCTGATTATCAACCCACCCATCCAGATACCTCCAGGGCCTCGTTGCTTTCCCGATTCGGTGAGATTTGTGTGCGAAGAGGTAAGATTATCGCCATTCTGGGCTGCGTTCTTTTGGTCATCTCCGCAGTAGGAATCTCCCGCATCCGGGTCAATAACAACATGGTCCATTGGTTCAAGTTTAATAGTGCGGTGCGGACCGCGGACCGGGTGATGGAGCAGCACCTGGGAGGGACGTCTACGGCTTACCTTGTCGTTCAGAGCCCCAATGAGAATGCCATGAAGGACCCTGTCATGTTGCGCGAAATTGAGGGTCTTCAGAAAACGTTGGAGAAAGATCCTCTGATAGGCAAAACCTTCTCTGTCGTAGACTATGTGAAATGGATCAACCGGGCGCTCCATAACGACGACCCCTCTTTTTACAGAATTCCAGAATCGTCACAAGAAGTAGGACAGTATCTATTCCTCTTCGGAATGTCTGCCAAACCGAGCGATCTCAACAATGTGGTGGACTATCCCTTCCAGAAGGCGAATATCATCCTTCAACTGAAGAGTTGGGATGCCGGGGTGATGAAGGACGTCATAGCGAGGACCGAGGCGTACCTCGCTACCCATCCCCTACCCGCCAGTGTGACCGTGAAGCCAGCAGGTATTGCCTACTTCAACCTGGTGTGGAACCATGAAGTCCTCTGGGGGATGCTCACGAGTTTCCTGGCAGGGGTGGTGCTTGTGTTGGTTCTCCTAATGGCTGAAACGCGCTCGTTGCTGTGGGGAGTATTGAGTTTTCTCCCACTACTATTTACCATAGCGGTAATCTACGGCGTTGTTGGATTGGTAGGGAAGGATTTTGACATGCCTGTGGCAGTCCTTTCGACGCTTTCTCTGGGCATGGCGGTCGATTTCGCCATTCACTTCGTCGGACGCTTCCAGAAACGGTACCGGGAGCACCCTGAGTTGCAGCCTTGTCTCATCTGGACTGTGGCGCGTCCAGGCAAAGGGATTTTCCTCAATGCAATCCTTTTTGCCCTCGGCTTCTCAGTGATGATATTTGCTGATCTTACACCTTATATCACCGTGGGTGTCTTCATGGCTGCCATTATGCTACTCTCATCGGTAATGAGTGTCGTTTATCTTCCGGGCTTGATCCAACTCTTTCGTGGACAGCTATTTAAAGGAGAAAAAAGATGAAAGCGTATTATTGGTTCTCGTTTGTCCTCTTTTTAGGTTTGTTGGCTACACCGGTGCAGGGAGAAAAACAGCTTCCTGAACCGCAGAAAGCTGGCGTTGAGATCATGGAGAAGTCACAGCAGGCATTCTACTCCCAAGGAGCGGATATGAAGGCTGATATCAGGATGGAGCTGATTACGGCCGATGGTAAAAAACGTATTCGGGTCCTGACCATGCTCCGGTGGAATGATCCTAAGAGCAAGGACCAAAAATACTTCCTCTATTTTCGCGAGCCTGCAGATGTCCGGGGCATGACGTTTATGGTTTGGAAATACCCTCTCAAGGAAAGTGACCGATGGATCTATGTGCCTGCTATCGATCTTGTTCGTCGCATCGCTGCAAGGGATGCCCGGTCAAGTTTTGTCGGTTCGGATTTTACCTATGAAGACGTATCTGGTCGCAATATCGCCGCTGATACTCACATCCTGCTGCGTGAAGAAAAGCTCGGAGACAGGGATTGTTACGTCGTTGAAAGCGTGCCGAAGGAACCTATAGACTACGTAAAACGAATCTCATGGATCGACAAAACTACCTTTCTTCCTCTTAAGGAGGAATATTCCGACGTACAAAATCAACTGGCACGGGTGTTTACGGCCGACAAGATCGAAGATATCGTTGCAGCAGAGGGTCGGGAGCGAAAGAGTCTCCCTACGGTGACCAAGCGAACCATGAAAAACCTGAAGACAGGGCATCGAACTGAGGTGACGTATACCTCCATTTCATATAACGTCGGTCTCCAAGACAACATCTTCACCGAACGTTATCTACGAAACCCTCCTGAGAGGTGGATTAAGTGAGGAGATTTCCTTCCAAAGGCGTCGTCATCCTCGGAATTTTTATCCTGCTTCTAATTGAAAATACACGTACTGTCAGTGCCCAAGTGGAGGCGGGAAAAGAACAGGGAGGGGACGAAACCCAGATCGAACCCTCTTCTGATGGAACCTCAAGGAAGTGGAAATCATTCCTGGAGACGCTTCCGTTCGAACTCCATGGATTTTTAGAGGCTCGCGGCGGCCTTCGGACGCAGGATGATCCACACGAATCCAAGACTGCGACCTTGGGGGAAACAAGGTTTCAACTTCAACTCTTCAAAGCTGTTGATTGGGCAAAGTTCAGAATAAAGAGTGACTTCCTCTATGATGGGGTGGTGGAAGGGGCAAACGTTGACCTTCGGGAAGCCAACGCCATCTTAACTCCGTTCGAGTTCATGGACTTGAAGGTCGGAAGGCAGATACTGACATGGGGGACAGGAGACTATATCTTTATTAACGATCTATTTCCGAAGGACTATAGGTCCTTCTTCATCGGTCGTGACGATGAATACCTGAAGGCACCTTCGGATGCCCTTAAGGCGAGCTTTTACACAAAGGCCATAAACTTCGATTTCGTTTACACCCCGCGATTCAATCCAGACCGTTTCATTGACGGAAAACGACTTTCCTATTTAAATCCGCAACTGGGCCGGTTGGCCGGCGAAGACGCTGTGATTTACCCACGAAAGCGTGATGAATGGTTTGGGGATTCCGAAATCGCACTACGTTTATACCGTGACATTAAAAGTTATGGTCTGGCTCTGTATGGCTACAATGGATTCTGGAAGAGCCCGGTGGGATTTGACCCTCAAGCGGGGAAAGCGACTTTCCCTCGCCTTTCCGTATATGGCTTAAGTGCACGAGGAAAGGTCTGGAAGGGGATTGGAAATATTGAGATGGGATACTACAACTCGCGAGATGACCAAAGTGGAAAGGACCCTTTCGTGCCCAATAGTCAGTTTAGGTTTTTGGCAGGATATGAGCAAGAATTGGCCAAAGACTTTAATATGGGAGTCCAATATTACTTAGAGCTGATGTTAGATTACGGTGCCTACAAGCGCACCCTTCCCCGAGGCAGTCAAGCTGCTGATGAGTATCGGCATGTAATCACTCTCCGGCTAACAAAGCTCCTCATGTACCAAAACCTTAAACTTTCGCTGTTCACATTCTATTCGCCTTCGGATCAGGACGTTTACGTGAGACCCAATATTCATTATAACATTACCGACCACTGGTCTGCTGAGGCGGGCGCAAACATCTTCTTCGGTGAGAAAGACCATACTTTTTTCGGACAGTTTAAAGATAATACCAACGTCTATTTAAGTTTGCGTTGGGGTTTTTGAAAATCCAAGGAGTAAATTTATGATTTCAAAGCGTATTTACCTCGACTTCAATGCGAGCACTCCGATCGCTCCTGAAGTGGCAGAGGCAATGAGACCCTTCCTATCTCAACACTTTGGAAACCCGTCGAGCCATCATTGGGCAGGAGAACCTGCTAGGGAGGCCGTTGAGAATGCTCGAAGACAGGTCGCTGACCTCCTTCAATGTCATCCAAGTGAGATTGTCTTTACCAGTGGAGGAAGCGAATCTAACAATCATGCGATTAAAGGGGTCTTCTATGCGCTGAAAGAGAGAGGAAATCATATTATCACCACTCAAATCGAGCACCCTGCGGTCCTCAATCCCTGTCGTTTCCTCGAAAAGACTGGAGCAGAGGTGAGCTATGTTGGTGTGGATCAATATGGAAGGGTCGATCCGAAAGACATCGAAAAAACGATCACTTCAAAAACTATTCTCATTACGGTAATGCATGCTAATAATGAAGTTGGAACTATCCAACCGATTGAAGAGATCTCGAAGATTTCAAAGAAAAATGGAATCCTCCTCCATGCGGATGCAGCCCAATCAGCCGGAAAGATTGATACAAGAGTAAATAATCTGGGTGTTGATTTGTTATCCGTGGCCGGCCACAAAGTGTATGCCCCAAAGGGTATAGGAGCTCTCTACATTCGAGAAGGAACACCCATTGAACCACTCATTCATGGGGCAGGCCATGAGTCTGGGCGACGCGCAGGAACCGAAAATGTTCTTCTCATCGTTGGACTCGGAAAGGCCTGTGAAATTGCCAAGAAATATTTAAAGGATGATAAAATCCGTGATCTCAGGGATCGTTTCTGGAAACTCCTTCAAGAAAACCTCGGAAGTGGAATCGTGCTTAATGGACATCCCACCCATCGCCTTCCCAATACGCTCAATGTCAGTTTCGTCGGTAAGGTGGGAGGAGAAATACTATCTCAAATGGGTGGAGTGGCCGCCTCCACGGGCGCGGCTTGCCATTCCGGCTCGGTGGAATTATCACCGGTTTTAAAAGCGATGAAAATTCCTCCTGACGTTGGGATGGGTACCATCCGATTTAGTTTAGGACGATCGACAACTTCTGAAGAATTGGGCAGGGTAATTCAACTCCTCAAAAAAATTTTTCCCTGAACGAGAAGCACTTCACTTGGTGAATTCGACGGGTTGGGAGCAGGCATTTCCTCTTGCATTATAATCGTACATCATTCTGGCTCCGTAGTCAGCTCCTCCACTCATGATACCTAATCAAGGCAAGTAATTATTATTACTGTCTTTCCAATTTTATCGCCTCCTGGAAAGCCTTTTCCATATCTGGTAGATGGGTCATTTCAGGAACCACCTGGATATATCGCACAGTTCCCTGTTTATCCACAATGATGACAGACCTCGCAAAAAGCATGAGCCCCTCTGTCAAAAGTCCTGTGGAACGGGCAAAATCTCCTTGCTTATAATCTGACAAGTATTGAAGATTTGTCAGTTTTGCTTCTTTGGCAAAGCGTTTTTGGGCAAAGGGCGTATCCCGGCTGATGACAATGCGTTTAACACTATGGGGGAGCATATTACCTTTTTCTGCCAAGGAATGGGTCTGCTCCTCGCAAACCGGAGTATCAAGGGAAGGCACAATACTGAGGAGGAGAATTGAACCTCTCTCCTTGGACAAGTCTATATGATTCATACTCATCGCGTCTACCAATTCGACCGATGGCAACGGCTTTCCCACAGTTATGGCTGACCCAAGAAGCTTGATGGGTTTCCCTTTAAAATTCACCTGTCCCCCGGGCTGAGTGGATGCAATATCTATTGGAATTTTGGGGTGAGTGGTGGCGCAACTAAAAACAAAAAACGTGAAAAAACAGACTAAAATGATTAGATTTTTTCTTGCAAACATGTAATTTCCTCCTTTTAATTTATTAAACTTTAGAATATAAATAATCATCCTTCCTTTCTAATTCAATAAGAAAATACAGAAGTGCTTCTATGAAGCACTTTCTAAGAATTCCCAAAAATACAATGTTTTTCATATTAAAATACATGATCGACTCTATTGAATTTATAGGACATTTTGAATAGTCTAACATTAATTATCATTAAGATAGACATTATCTGCATAAAAATCGCCAAAAAAAAGTGCTTGAATTTTGACTTAAATCAATGATTTTATTCCTCATAAGTTCGTATAAGTATGATATAATATTGAAAAATTGAACCTGGTGACCGAAAGGAAGGAGGTTCCTTATGGGGAAAAAGGCCGCGAGGAATTTCTTTATATGGGGCACGGTGATCTGTACCGCTCTTTTTATCTGGCTCACTATTGACACCCACACCACTATTCCTAAACGAACCCATACAGATCAATTGACAGATGAAGTCGTCCTGGGGAAAAGGGTTTGGCATAAGCACAATTGCAACGATTGCCATACCATCCTCGGTATTGGGGGCTATTACTCTCCAGATGTGACCAAAGCTTACTCCACGCGAGGAGAGACTTGGCTCAAAACCTTCCTAAAAAATCCTGGAAGCCCCGATCCCCAAAGAAGAAAAATGCCCAATCTAAACCTCTCCGAGGATGAAATAAAGAGACTAATCACCTTTTTCAAATGGGTGGATACCATCGATACCAATGAATGGCCTCCTAAACCTGTTGGGGAGGCGAAACCAACAGAGGTTGCACTCAAGGGAAAACCTCAAACCCTTTCAGGCAAGAACGTCTATAACCAGTATAGATGTGACCTGTGTCATAAGATCGGAGGGGAAGGAGGGGCCATTGGCCCTGATCTAACTCATATAGGCAGCAATAAAGATTCTCCTTGGCTTGCAAAACAGATCAGAAACCCAAAATCAAATAAACCAGATGCTCAGATGCCTCCCTTTCCACAAATTTCAGAAGGGGAAATTCAGGCCTTAGTAAATTATTTGGTAAACCTTAAATAGATAAAAGGAGGGGAAAAAGATGGCTTACGAATCGCAAAAAGTGGCGATAAAATACTTTGTCATCTCAGCAATCTTTTTTGGCCTTCAGGTTATTGTTGGCCTCCTTCTCGTTTCTAAATACATCTGGCCGGACCCGCTTATTGGATTTCTTCCTTTTAACACTGCCCGTGCCATCCACACCAATCTCCTTGTCGTCTGGATGATCTTTGGATTCATGGGTGGGACCTATTACATTGTGCCAGAAGAATCCGGTACAGGATTATTCAGTAAAAAATTAGCCAATCTCCAATTTTATCTACTCCTCTTGGGTGGTTTGGTAGGGGTCCTCGGATTTCTCTTCGGCTGGACAGCTGGAAGGCCTCTTTTAGAATTACCTGTGGAGTTGAAATGGGCCATTGTGATCGTGGCCTTGATCTTTATCTTCAATGTTTTTCTCACGATGATCCGGACAAAAAAATGGACCGCTATCCAGGGCATGCTTTTGGGAGGCATCGTCATGCTGGCCGTGATGTGGCTCTTTGGGATCCCCTTCTTTAAAAACCTCACCCTCGACTACTATTACTGGTGGTGGGTCATTCATTTATGGGTGGAGGGGGCTTGGGAATTGATCGCTGCCTCCCTCATGGCATTTGTCTTATTGAAAATTACGGGTGTGGATCGCCAGGTTATTGAGAAATGGCTCTATGTTGAGGTGGCTTTAGTTCTGATTACTGGCATCATCGGAACAGGTCACCATTATTACTGGATTGGAACACCAGAGTATTGGCTCTGGTGGGGTGGAATCTTCAGCGCCCTTGAGCCTGTACCAATCATTTTGATGGTCTTTGATACCCTGAATCATGTTAAACATAAAAAAATCGAAATCACCAATCGCCTTGTCCTCTACTGGGCAGTGGGCTGTGCCATTTTCCATTTCATTGGTGCAGGAGTTTGGGGATTCGCCCATACGTTACCTGTTGTTAATCGTTGGACTCATGGAACTCAGGTAACCGCTTCCCACGGCCATATGGCTTTCTTTGGTGCCTATGCCATGATGATTCTGACGGTAATCTATTATGCATTGCCTAAACTAAAAGGTTTAGAGCAATTCAACCAAAAAAGAGGATTTTTGGTCTTCTGGATCACAACCATCAGTATGGCAATAATGGGTTTAGCTTTTGGAGTGGCAGGCGTGATCCAATCTTATATGTGGCGAGGACTGGGGATGGATTTTCTTACTGTTCAGCAGGGTTTTATGAGACCCTGGTTCATGATCGTTTTATTGGGTGGACTTGGGCTATTTACCGGAGTGATTATCTACATCATCGATATTTTAACATTAGCAAGTAAAAAAAGTCGGTGACGAGTGGTCAATCGTCAGTTGTGAAAATCTAAAATCTCAAATCAAAAATCTAAAATAAATAATGTCTTCTGTTATAGCTGAAACGATTGACATCATAACTAAAAAGTCCCCTACTCCACTTCAGGATGTGTGGATCGATGATTTAGTCATTGGCATCTTTTTCACAGGAGTGAAGTTATCAACTGGTCATACCGGTGTTGCCTTTACTCCCATGGGTGAAATTCCAGAAGCGGTCTGTTGCCCCACCACAGCAGCCCGGATGCCACAAGCTGGGAATTTGGATGGCAGCCCTGTTTCAGAAATTCTTAAATACGCTCTGGACACAAATGTTCTGAAGAGCGCGATCGGTGTGGCCACCCTCAATGCTCTCTCCCAATGGGTCATCGAATCTGAGGACGGAAGAGAATATGAGATCATCAAAGAAAAGGATGGCTTTGATCTTTTAGAGATCAAACCTGATGAGACTGTTACATTAATCGGTGCTTTCGGTCCTTATATCCGTCGCCTTAAAAGGACGGGAAATCCCTTATACATTGTAGAAAAGAACTCTCAAGCTCTGAGAACAGATGAGATGAAATATTTCAAACCCGAATCCGAAATGTCATCTGTACTAAAGAAATCAGATGCCATTATTATTACTGGAACCGCCATTGTCAACCACACCATTGATCCCATTCTATCCTTTATCACCAACGGCAAACGCACAGCCATTATCGGACCAACAGCCAGTATGGCCCCTGATGCTTTCTTTAAAAGAGGTGTTAATGTAATGGCCGGGGTAAGAATCTTAGATCCAGATAGTATGATTAAAATATTGAAACAGGGGGGCTCCGCTTACCACCTTCTAAAAGAATGCTCTGAGAAAATCGCCTTTGTTAAAACGTGAAATTACTGTAAGATCTTCTCAGTACTCGAATAGGTTTGAATTAAAAATTTCTTTTTAATTTTGCGCTGCACTGTGTAAAATGAGATAAAAGGGAGCTGATTGTGAATATCATCGATCTAAAAGAGAAAGAAGTTTTCAAGAAAGAAGAACGAGGTTTTACCAATTTGGTGGGAGAGAAATATTTGCAAATTAATCAGGTCTGTCTAGAACCAGGCCAACAGGTTCCCCATCACAATGCTAATTCTAATGTGACGCTCATGGTGGTTCATGGTGAAGGAACTTTTCATATCGGAAACGAGGTAACGAGGATGGAACCGGGAAAACTTCTCCGCGTTCCTTTTCAATCACCCATGAGTATCAAGAATGAATCTAAGGAGAGGCTTGCTTTTTTAGTCATTAAAACCCCGCATCCAAACGAAATGTAAATTGAAGTAAAGGAGGTGAAGCAATAAAATCTACAAGATA
>Ga0315277_10005976_pt1 | contig 16019 bp, 13 predicted proteins | sample YL17G05_15_MG_FD_203695 | JGI IMG/M metagenome (GOLD analysis project Ga0315277, IMG submission 203695) | Sediment microbial communities from Yellowstone Lake, YNP, Wyoming, USA - YL17G05_15 | ecosystem: Environmental > Aquatic > Freshwater > Lake > Sediment | place: USA: Wyoming | collected...
CGCCCGGCCACCAACCAGACATACCGCGGGTCTTACGTGATGATGGCATATGTGAGCAACGCCACGCGCTTCCACATCTATTACCGGTTCCCGCTTGAATCCTTGCTCGTCACGGGTGATTGCAATCTCTCGATCAACGGGACCACTTTCACGCAAGAAGCATTTACCTCAAACCATATTCGGATCCAGGGGCGTATGAACCAATCTGCCAATCTCTGGGTGGCTGAAGGCATATCGCCGGACACGAACATCACGTGGAACTTGGACATCTATCGCATCGCCGGGTGGTATGGCCAACAAGACATCAAGGATTGGTAAAATTGACCGAGGTTATCGCGTGGAACACATATAGTTACGATTCAGAAGTGAACGGGTCTGTCACTATCAATGGCACTTCGTACCTAATCAGCCGAAGCCCGCGCTTCCGCATCTACTGCGACATGAACTGGGGCAAAAACTTTCCTCGTGGTGATCCTTCAATCGATTTCATGTGGGGTTGGTATTACACGGGAGTTCCTAATGCCAATACAACGCAAGACTTTGCCATGATCGCCGGCGTGGGGCGATCCGTCTGCTCGATCTCGGTCGTCAGCCCCATGTATGCCAAGTTTGCTTCGATGTATAACCGTGGCGAGCGATTGGGCGTTAAGTTTGGCCAATTGCTCGATCTAGCGGAGGATTCCGGCGTTCCCCTGGTTCACAAGGCATCGGATGGAAACTGCATCGACTTTCACGTTGACCGGACTGATTGGGTCAACCTCACCGATGCGTTCGGCACGGCACGCATCCCGCTCACCCAGGTCGTGACGATCGAAACGACGACGCGGAAGGTCGTCATGACGTTCCACAGCGCCGCGCACAATTACAACCGCTTGCTCTTCCCGACCGACGGGTACATCTTCAGCGATTTCGAGGGATTGAGCGTCAACTGCACGACCGATATCTATGCAAAGACATATCCGTCGTGGGATCTCGCGAAGGTATATCCTATCACGACCTTGGAGGAAACGTTGAACGACGTGAACGGGGGCATCGAATTCGGGTACCAAGTCGAAATGTCCCTTTAAAAATAAGGAATAGAAAAAAAGATCATTGCCAGCGGCTCAAGAGCTGGGAACGGTCGCCGCTACCAGCCGATGCCGCACGGGTTCGTGCCTGGAGCAAGAAGATCCTGCCTTCCTTCGACCTTGTATAGATGAGCTCGTTTTCACCGATCTCTTGCTTCCACTTTTGCGAGAAGTATTCCGCCCACTCCTTCTTCGCGCCGATGATCTCGGGCACCGCGTAAACGCGGTCGAGATCGATCTTCTTGCCTTTCGCGATACCGATCATGTATTTCGGATTCCACGGCGCTTCCACGAGCTCTTGCAATGCCGTGAGGAACGAGGATTGTTCCTTGCGGGTGCCGCCATCTAAGAAACAGCTGAGCTCGTTCCCCTCCTTCTGGAGCTTGACCTTGAGATCCGTGAACTTCGAGTTGATCGTGTTCGTCCCGCACAGCACCCTGAGCACGACGATGCCGATGTCTTCGAGGTCTGCCGTCTTGAGCCCTTTCTGTATCGTCATTTTTTTCTGGGCAAAGTCCGCCTTGATGGCAACTTTTTCAACGAGCTTCGGCGTGGTACCGCCTTTTTTCAAGGCCTCGTCCCATGACTTGCGCATACCGTCGCGATCCCCGGCGCGCTTCAAGGTCCGCTCGTTAATGGTCTTCAGCGTGCTTTCAGAGAAGGGTGGTTGCGGCAAATCGAGCCGCGCCATGCCATTCTCGATCACGGGCTTGGCTTGCGAGACACCAACGAAGGCCTTGAACCGGCGTGTCATGGTTTCGAAATCATCACCGGGCGTTGCCGAGTCGGGCATGATGCAGACGAGATGATAGATATTGCCCGTTTTATTTGGATTGTTTTTCTCCGTGCGGATCGCTCTCCCGCGCATCTGGTTGGAAAACATGAAGGATCCAACGAAAGTGGCAAGTATCAGCGAGTTAAGGCACGGCGCGTCCCAGCCCTCGCCGAGCAGGGATTTGGTGCCGACGAGCACGTTGATACCGCCCCGTGTGAACACTTCCGTTATGATACCGACCATACGCGTAACAGCGGGACCTTGGAACTCGACTTGCAAGAACTGGTTGTCATAGTACAGGTCAGTGAGTTTGACGAGCTTTTGATCAATTTTCATTTCCGAAAGTACGGTCTTGAGCAGGTCACCCGCGGGTTTTGGAACGAGAACCAACGAACCGCTCAAGGCACCGAGCTTCACGCCTTCGATATTCATCCGGCGCGCTGTTTCGAACAAGGGCACGACCCCGATCTTGTTCAAGGTGCGCGTGTCGTTGGCATCCTCGGGCAACATATCCTTTCTGATGTAATCCGTGAGCACGACCATGCGGAGCTTGTCACCGAGTATCTTGTATTCTGCCTTGACGATTTCCTCGATGCTCTTCATTTTCGAGAGACTGCTGGCGAGCAACTTGGATATTTTATCGTTCAAGTTCAGCGAAACCCAACGCTTCTCGATAGCACCGATCTTGGAAAGATCCTTCCGCAATTTTTCGACCGGAGCTGGTAATTTGCCCACTCCTTCGGGATCCCCGAATATCGTCGAGCACAATACTTCCATCCAGTAATTGCTCATCGCTGGGATCTGGGTTGTCGTGGATCCTGAGACTAGCTCGATGGCTGCAGGAGGTATCGGTTCACTGATGTGTTTCATATACACGAGCATGCTGGAATATACCGCCGGATTATCCAGGATTTCCTCGACGTGCTGCTGCGGCTGCTTGATCCACCGGTGGTTGGCAACGAGCGCCGTGAATTCCTTGGTTGCGAAGAGATTCTTGAGAAACGTATCGATGTCGGATTCGAACGTCTTGATCTTGTCCATTTCTTCTTTCGTGGGCGTTGAAAAGAAAACGTAATCCTGGTGCGGGCACAAAGTTTGGACCTTGACCAGTTCCGGCACGTTGATTTCCGCATCGATGGGGCCGCACAATTCCGTGTAACGGTTCCACTCTGCAGGCTCCACGTCGTAAGGTGGCGTCGCCGTGAGCGCCACGATCGTGGGATTGTCCAAGCCTTCGATGACCTTGCTCAGCGAAGCCCACCATGCGGTTCGCAAATGGTGGCACTCGTCGACAACGACGGTTCGCACGCCGGCCGCCTTGAGCTTGGCAGCGATGTCGGATTTTTCCTTTTTGGGTTTTTTTGCATGTTCACCTTCGCTTGCCGGTTCTACCGTCGCTCCTTCTTTTTTTGCAGCGGGTTTTTTTGCCGAGGTTGCTTCAACGACAGGTTTCGAAGCGGGAGCTGCAGCCTTGGAATCCGAGCTTGGCTTGCTAGCTGGTTGCTTTTCGTCGCTTTTCTCGACCTTTGGCTTGAATGGCTTCAGCCCGGGCTTGCCACCACCATCCTGGGCAGTCTCTTCCTCCGCTTCCTCCTCCAACGCTTCTTGGCTCCCCGTGAACGCAACGTGGAGACCTTGATATGTCGATGTTGTAAAAAACGAGGGATTCTTGATATCTCTTGAAATCCAACTTGGTGTCTCTTTTGAGCCCAGGAAATCGCTCATGAGCTTGTCGACCCATTGGTTCTTGATGGCGATCGAAGGCGCAAGAATCAGCGTAGGGTGATTAAGCCGCTTGACTACTTCCAGGCCGAGGATCGTTTTCCCGGAACCGGGTGCAGCAACGACATGTAATTTATTATCTTGTAAGTGTGTGTCTAGCTCCTTAAGTACCACGAGCTGGTATGGCCGCCAGGGCCACTTGAATTGCATCTCTTTGGGAAATTCATTCATGGGTGATCACATGGTATTAGCTTTGACGTAAGATGATATACAAGGTTTGGTTATAAAGATGCGCGGAATACACATATAAGCAACTCAACACGCCCCACGGTAGAAAGGAACCGGTGCTTATCATTGTCATTGATGCATCAATTCCTGGCGTGACCGGGAGACCCTTGGAAACCCTTCTTTCAAGTTTCTAGAACGCGTGTTTGCCGCTAACGAAGTCCATTATTCTTATGCGCGCAAGCGACCAATGCTTATAAAGAGGTTAATACCAATCCATCATACATATCCAATTATATATTTAGTGATTTCACATGATCGAAATTGGTTTAATTGGTACTGGTGTCGCCTTGGTCCTTGCCGCGTTGCTGGGAACTTCCGATTATTACTACCGGCGGCGACGAAGGACATATACCCGCAATCCGTTTTCATGTAGCATAACGAGTATGTGCACCTCCCTCATCGGTGTTATCGCAGGTATTATTATCCTCTTGTACACGACACAAGTTATTTCGGGCCAAGATCTCTTGAACTGGGTCATTGCGCTAGTCGTTATAGGCGTGATCATCTTCGTGTTATACATCATCCTTCGATATGCCAAGCCAAAGAAAAAGCAGACCACGAGCAGCAGCCAAACCCGGCAGAGCAGCAGTTCCCGAACCCGAGCGTCTCGCGCGACTGCCGCGAGGGATGATAGCGAGGCACGTCGTTATGCATCGCCGCCGCCCAAGGCAGAAACCCAGGAAAAGTTCGTACCGAGGGAAGACGCTGAGCAACCGGTAAAGAAGACTTCGACGAAAAAGACCAAGGCCGGCTTTTTCGATGAACCCGCGGCCACGGATTCGACAACGAGCACGACCTCCGCTACGAGGACTTGCCCAAAATGTGGCAAGGAAATCATAGGAAATCCGAAGTTTTGCGGGGAATGCGGGACAACGCTCTAATCTTTTCTTCTTATTCTCTTATTTTTTTGCCTTCAAGATGTCCTTTCAGTTTTTTCGATTAGTGCCTCGATCGGTGATGGCGTGAATATTTAGCATCTGACACTCGATCATCGATTCGATTTGCTCGTAAAAATCGGCCGGGATGGCCTGGTTTGAATCCTCGTATATTTTATCGAGAATCTTGATGAATATGGCGAGACCCTCGTGCAGCGCCTTCGACGTGTTCTTCGCGATCAATCCGACGAAGAAATGCTCGGAAGAATTGTTCACGAGATATATGTCGGAATCAACCTCGATTTCAATGACCCGGTCTTCATTTTTCATGACTTTCAAGATATTATCAAATCGTTTCAAGGCGGTGATGAGATTTTTCTTTTTCTCTCGATCTTTATCATCCGTGGTCGTTAGATCGTGGTTAGTGATGCTGTATTCCTTGTTCCACCACCGTTCAAACAAGATATCGCCGTCCTTGTTCAGAACGGACATGTATTGCGCCTTGTATGGCACGAACGAGACAAGACCCGGATGCTTGTAGATGACGTAACAAGAGATGATGGCGCAAGATGCTTCTAAGCCGATGACGAATATCAAGGGAACAAGGATATAGGAAATGCTCGCTGCCAGGCCAAGAGCTCCACCGAGAAGTAACCAGGCAGCCGATTTTTTCACGAAAAGAGGAGCGTGGATGTACGTGTTCAAGGTCCAATAGAATATCAAGAAAAACAGTAAGATGGGCATAAAGTACATCACTAATACGAATTCTATGCTTGAGATCACGAACGATCTATCCTGAACCGTGATTTCGCAACCTGGATTCCAGCAAATGTAGAGCAAGCCGCCGATGATCACGAAGGTCAGTACGAGCAAGGGGGCATTAGCGTTCATTTTCATCGAATAATTTTCGAAGATAACCCAGCACAATAACCACGCGGAAAGCATAACAGAATAAGTAAAACGAAGCAAGAACGGGTTTAAAAGAACAGAAGAAACTTGATCCATTCCGATCATAAGAGCGCCGGTCAAAAAACTAAGAAAAAACCACGCGAGCGTTTTTGTCTTGTATCGCAGGGCGGTTCTTCCAGTGACGATGGCGATGGCAGCAACGGAGGCGGTTACGAGTGTTTCTAAACAGACGTCCTCCGCGGTGCTCGTGCCTAGAACGATTTCAAATATCATTAACTGCCCCAACACGCTGCGCTTTCAAATTGATTAAATAATACTCTAATTCACCATATTTAAAATAGAAGGTAGAATAACTCCCGCTGGTACTAACGGTACTAACGTAAAGCCTTTTTTTGCAGTTTTGTTTATTGGAACACATGAAGCTCGATCGTAAACCGATGGGTACCGTGAACGGTAAACCCGTCGAACTTTTCTCCATGACCGACCCGAAATCTAGTTTCCGGGTCGATGTTTCGGACTTCGGTGCGACGCTCGTACGCGTGCAAGCAGCCGACAAGAACAAGAAGGTAGAAGATGTGAACTTTGGGCAGGACAGCCCGCAAGATTACATCACGAATGGCGGGTATCTTGGAGCTGTTGTCGGCCGAATTGCCAACCGGATTTCTGGTGCAAAGTTCACGCTGGATGGCAAGGAGTACAAGCTCCTCGCCAACTTGGCCAACAGGCACTCCTTGCACGGTGGCAAGGAAGGTTTCAACGTGAAGATATGGAAGTGCACGAAGGCCGAAGCCAACGATAAGGAAGCAACCGTCGTATTCGAATATACAAGCGCTGATGGGGAGGAAGGATTCCCCGGGACTGTGAAGATCACGACGGCGTACACGGTATCGCCGAATAAGGTTGCTTGGGAGTTTTCCGCAACAACAAATAAGGCAACGATCATAAACATCACGAACCATTCGTACTGGAATCTTGATGGCCTCGATGCACTCATTGACGACCAGCAAGTTAAGATCGACGCGTCGTTCTACATGCCCGGCGACGAAGACAATCTCCCAACCGGAGAGGTACGTCTCGTGGAAGAAACGCCGATTGACATGCGCTCTTTCAAGACGTTCAAGCAATTGTTTGCGGACCACGGGGATATCGATAACAGTTTCTTCGTGGACAAACATTGGACGACGAAATCACCCTCGGAGGTTGTCCTCGCCGGTGAATTGCAGTCGCCGAAGACCGGCCGGTTTATGAAGGTCTTCACGTCGGAACCGATCATCCACGTCTACACGGGCAATTTTCTCATGAACGTCAAATCATTTGGCAAGCAATGCAAGAAACACGGCGCGGTTTGCTTCGAAACCCAGCGCCCGCCAAATGCCATCAACAATCCCGTTTTCGCAAAGCAAGTCATCTTGCGACCCGGCGAGCATTACATCCATAAAACCGTCCATGAATTCGGAATTCTCAAATAAGTGTCAATTTAAGTCAAAAAGTGCTATATCCGTCCAAAACTTAGCTTGGTTGTTGTATGTTGCCCGGAAGAGCCATTCTCTTTCTTTCAGCCTTGCAATGAAGGAATAATCTTGCCTGACAAGAGCGGATAATAAAAACTTGGCCGACATGTTGGACCCGGAAAAGCCAATCGACCTGTTGTTTCCTGTGTCACCCGTCCCATGGACAATTTGGCCGTGGAGCCCTTCGGCTCGGAGCCATCAAAGCAAGCCGGTTTAAGCAAGCCGGTTTAACGTGCTTTGCCTTGAAAGAGGATAGCGATATCAAACGGTATGCGCTCCGCCAACTTGGAAAGCACCCACGTGTTCCCATGGTGGCATACGCAAACACCAGTGCTAAAATCGTGAAAATCGTGTACAAGATATTGTATGGCGACGTGATCTATGATCCGTTTTATGATATCATAAAAAAGAACGGAAATCTTGATCTTATATATTATTTGTTAGATTAGATTGGTGAAAATCTCAAGCTTGAACTCAGGAAAACACGTTCCCATCTTGATTTTGCAATTGAACAAGGTTCAAGAGAAAAATATCGACAATGCGCCTCCTTTCGACGAATTTCAAAAGAAGCTATAAACATTTATAGTGGACCACGAAGTCAAGAACGCGGTCAAGTTTATGCAAATATCATCCGGTGAGACGAACTCGTTCATCAACGGCATAGTGTGGTTGATCAAGGAAATATTATGAACGTTGAACGCGTGAACATTGCATATTTTTGAGTAACAAGCTTGACGCGAGATCAAGTGCGCGATCCAAACCCATCGTCCAACTCGTTTTTGACATGCGTGGGAAAAAAATGATGAGATCGCAAAGGTAAAGGGAAACTCCCACGATAAAGCATTTAAAGATTGGTTATATTTATACACTTAAGCAATATACACTTAAAAAAGTCGTTTTTGATATGGTCAAAAAAAGGAAATCTGGTGGCAGGAGCCGAAAGGGAGGCAACGCCGGAAACGTGCAATGTTCGTGCTGCGGGCGCTTCGTACCGAAGGATAAAGTCAAGACCGTCACGAAACAAGTCTCGCTTGTCGATTACAAGCTGAAGAAGGAACTATTAGACCAAGGAACCATCTTGCCCAGGACCACAGTCGTGCAGAATTATTGCGTTTCTTGTGCGATCCATCGCCACGTTCTCGCGTCGCGACCCAAGGAAGAACGCAAGGATCACACGCCGCTGCGCTGAAATATTTCATCTGATATCCTTTACTTATCAACTATTTTTGTCGCTTGAACCAATCATGCTTTAGATTTAAAAATGGAAAAAGACTCTCATCAATTTGGTTTATCGCTCGCCGGAACCGGGTTGGCAGCTTTAGCAGCATCGTCGACCTTCTTCAGTTCCTTGTACGCGTGGCGCAGGCGCTGGTACGCCGTGAAATGCATGAGGATGGTCAATATCACGAACACATAAAACATTGGGCCCGTTGCCGGAATAATCATCTCCAGGATGATCCCGACCACGAGAAAGATGAGCCGCTCTGGCCTCTCGATCCATCCGATGCCTGCCATGGAAACGCCTTCTATTTCCGCGCGTGAACGGACGTAACTGGTCATGTACGCACCGACGAGCCCAAGAAATCCCAGGATGACACCCCATGTCGATGCTTGGCTCGCTGGTAAAAAAACGGGATCGAGATAGGTGCCGAAGATCAGCGCCACGATCATGAATCCGTCAGCATACCGGTCTACCGTGGAATCCAACACGCCGCCAAACTTGGTTTTTTGCCCCGTGAACTTGGCAACGCCCCCGTCAAGAAGGTCCATGAATCCGCTCAATGCCAGGAGCATTAATGTTCCGAGTAACCAAATCGGGTTGAGTTGCATAGCTCCAGCGAATGCTGTATATGCCGACGCTGCGAGCATGATGATCAATCCGAGGATCGTGATGATGTTAGGTGAAACGCGGGATCCTTGGAATCGCTTTGCAATAGGCTCGATGATCTTGTTCGTTATATGCCGCAATTTATTAGATACCATGATGCATACCTTTCACTCATTAAACCTTAATTGATAGCTTCATCGAGGCGCTTCAAGACAAATACCTTGTCCAGCGCCATGAGAAATGGACCGATGCGTGGTCCCGATTTCGTGCCGACGAACACCCTGTAAATCGCTTGGAAAACGATGGTGGGTTGCACCTTCAAATCTTCCTTCGCGATGTTGAAGATGTCGTTTTGCAGCGCTTGATCATCGTCGTAAGACTTACTTTCGAGCATTGCTTTTAACTTCGCCAGGGCTTGTTTTTCCACGACATTCAAGCTTGCCTTTATGTCCGCTTGCAGCGTCTTGGACACGTTGAACTTGTATTGCGGCGGGGCGTAATGCGTCACCCAATACAATGCCTTGTCCAGGATGTCCTTGATTGCTTTTTCAGATAGCGGTTTCACGTCATCGCGCGGCGTGATTCGTTTCATAGCCTCGTTGCACTTTTCACGAACGACAGATTCATCGAGCAGCTCGCGAATCTGTGCCATGACCACGGCGTACTTGAATGGCACGCGTGCCGGGATCTTCGGCGAAACCTTCTTTGGCTGCGTTAGAGGGTACATGTATTTGACAACTTTCAATTCCTCTTCTGGAACCTTCTCGATACCATAATATATTTTCTCAAATTTCTCGTAATCCTCGAACGCTTGCGGAAGATTTTCTGATCGAAATGAAATGTGAGTTGAAGCCTTGGTTTTTACGATCATGTAGCGAAAAGCCTCGGGGAGGCCGCCAATGTTGAGATACTCGCGAGGGGTGAAGACCTTGCCTTTCGACGTTCCCATGTCTTGATCCCCGAGCCGTAACCATTCGTATCCAAGCTTCACTGGGCCTTGATATTTGAATATCTCTTGGCAGATCGAAAGGCCCGTATCATAGCTACCGCCCTTGGTTGCGTGATCCTTGCCCGCGGGCTCGAACGTCGTCTTGAAGAGATCCCATTTGGCTGGCCAATCAACGCGCCAGTTGAGCTTCACCCGTGCTTTGTCGATCGAGACGCGTTCCTTGTTGTTGCATTTGGGATTAGGACATTCATATTCCACTTCGTGAGTCTCCGGGAAATAGGCGACGATCCGGTTGGCATAAATTCTATCCGCTTTCCGGTCATAATATTGCGTGGTACCGCACTTGGTGCAAATGACCATTGCCGGGAACCAATGTTCCATCTGTTCCTGGTATTGCGCACCCGATTCCTCGTCAATCGTCGGCACGATGTTGCGCGTGATGATTTCCCTGAGTTTTTCCGTGTTATCGAGGGCTTTCTTGATCTGTGCCTTCATTTCGGGAGTCTGGTAGAGCTCGTGGGTCCACATGATCGTAGGAGTGAGCCCGAGCTCATCAAATGCCGATGCTAATTCATTTCCCCAATGAAATGCATAGCTTTTACACCCGCACCCCTTGACCGGGCAAGGAATATCCGCGAAAGGCTTGCCCAGGTGGACTTTAAATTCTTCAGGAATGTACGGGGGAAACTTCTTCGCCGCATCCAAGCTGTCGAAGAATAACAAGAATTTAACCTTCTTTCCTTCATCTACAAGCAATCGTTTCAAGGAATCGCAAATCGTGATCTCCCGGAGGATGCCAAGATGTATCGATCCAGAAGGTGTCTTTCCCGTGCTCAACGTGTACAAGCTCACGTTTCGGGCGAGCACCTCTTTCTTGACTTCTTCAAGCCAGTGAATTTCATATTGATTCGTTTCAGCCATGAGCCTTCACGCGCCTCTTGCAGAGCTATTTCATATTAAATGCACAGCAACGAAGAAAAGGAATTGCGGATAATTCTTATTCCTTTCCAATTTCGTGTTCAAAAAGCGAAACGGGTCTAACCTTGGAGGCGATCCCCCTTCTCGATGAATTTCTTGACCAGGTCCATGATCATCTCTTGAATCATGATGTTTTCCTTGGCCGACGCGAGATACACGGGAACGCCGTTCTTTTGAGCAATGGCATTGATGATCGACAAGTCGAGCTTGTCCTTGGAAACCAGGTCGAGCTTGTTCCCCACGATGGCGAACAATGGTTTCGACGGCATAGCCGCGATATCGTCCAGGTATTCTGAAATGTCATAGGAGCTCGGATCATTTAACGCGAACACGATCAGCACGATATCGGCATTGTCCATATATTTCCGCCGAAAATCGCGAAACTCTAGCTGCCCACCGATATCATGTATGATGAGCTTGTATTCCTCGCCGTCACCGATATCGACGTGCTTGATGTAAAAATCACAACCGATGGTGTTAATATATCGATTGGAAAACAAGTTGCGCGTATACCGGTTCGCGATGCTTGTTTTTCCAACGGCGTTCTGGCCGACGAAAATGACCTTCAGTTTTTTCATAACGATTATCAAATTAATGGTTTGTGTATAAACGCCTTCTAAATTGGCATATCATGCTCAATGGATTAAATACACCATAATCAACAAATGTTTTGTTTCAGATTAATTATTTCATTCGCAAGGAAAAGTGGAAGTATCACGTGAAACACCAGTCTGACTAGACACACCAGTCTGACTTTTATTCAACCGGGAAAGCGATGCCACCGAATCATACAACAAGGCCATGGATTATCACGAAATAGCGGAAGACCTACGACGTGATTTGCATGCAATGCGGGCATCTCAGAAGAAAAACTTGCGTGGTTGGCGAAATTAATTAACCGCCTCATCCGATCTATTTTATGGGAAACTGGTGGGAAAAGATATATATGATAATTTCAGAATGTTCATGGGAGACATGATACAGTCCCGCTAGTCCGACCGGTGCGCGTCATGATAGCAAATCCAGACATGGAACGTGTTCTTGGTATGGAAGAAGTCCAGATCTTGAATGCAATTAGGCGTGGATTTGGTGATGTCGACTCGATCCATTTCGTGACGGGCATCGTTATTCCTTGCATAGAACGCAAGATCCTTGCTCTCGCAAACCTCGGTTTGGTTAAAAAAACGAAGTCGGGATTTGCGCTAGACGACACGCGTGTCGACAAGCTTGAACCGAATCAAGTGAAAAAAGTTTGTTCAAGGGTGTCGGGAAAGAAGATCCTCGTCGTTGACGACGAGGACGACATTCGATTGCTCATCAGATGGATTCTAGAAAAGAATGACATGCAAGTACTCGAAGCGGTAAACGGAAAAAAAGCTATGGAAGTCCTGGAAAAGGACGTGCACCATGAGATCTCGTGCATTATCACGGATTACTTGATGCCGCAGGTAAATGGCCTGGAACTCTGCCAGATGGTTCGGCACGAGTTCAAGAGCTTGTACAAGATCTTTCTCATCACGGCATACCTGGACCAGGAACGGTTTGAAAAAGCCCAGTGCTTCGACGCGAAGTTCATGAAGCCGCTGAATTTCGATGAATTGATCCAGAAATGCAAATTGGCAAGTGCATAACCCGCGTCAATGGCATTTTACAAGAGCACGCCAAAAAAAAGGACGATTATGCCTGTGGTCGCTTGAACACGAGTTCATACATACCCGTGAATCCTGAGGACCCGTGGCTGAGCACTGCCATCCCTGCTAGTTCCCACCGGTCTTTTCCAAGTCCATTCAAGACGTCTTGGAACGACTTGGCAGCCAAGGGCTTCCAATCGCCTTGATCCCGCCCTTGTTGCTCGTACACGATGTCGTTGAGCGATTGACGGCCGCGCACGATGATGGCCCGGTATTCCCACTCGCCGGCTTTTTCGGGAATGACGATACTGGCGGGGGTCGTTATTTCCACGGTAGTAGGTGCTTCCACCTTGCTCTGCACTTGCACGGTTTCTTGTACCAGCACGGGAGGTTCCCGGATTCGTGCACGAAACGGCGTGGTGACCGCTAAAGCCTTCCATTCATCGACCGTCTTTTCCAAGGCTGCCGAGATAATGTTCGTGCTAACCCCAAATTTGTCACGCAACACCTTATTGGTTATGCCCGGGGTCGTGTCTTTCGCCACCCGAATAGCGATCCGCTGCTCGATATCCTCGCGCCACAAATGCCGCGCCATAATAATCCCCGTGAATCATCTATCTTGAACTTTTCGATATATATTCTTTAGAACTTTCTATTGTTATTGGAAGTGTGAATTAGAGAACATAATCGGTTCTATAGAGATAGGGTTTACTTGGCTCAAAATAAATCTCTTTCAAAGCTAGCAATTGTGCATGCAAGGTCTCGTATTTCGGAAACAAGGCACGCCACCAGAGAAATGCGGAAAATTTTTATGGGAAACGGGACTAAACGAATCTGATCATAAAGTATTCGAAAATGAACATCAGATGATTGAAATGGCTATGAAAATGCTTAAGGATGTAGTAATTGTCAGTGCATGTCGCACTGCAATCGGAAAGTTCGACGGTTCCTTGAAAGATTTACAAGCTTACAACCTCGCCTCGATCGTTATGAAAGAGGCTTTGAAGCGCGCCAATAATTTGGATCCTAATCTCCTTGGTGACGTTCGTTTTGGCTGCTGCCTTGAACCTTGGGATGCGTTGAACGTGGCCCGGGTCGCTGCATTGTTAGCGGGCATTCCAAACACGGTTCCCGCGGTGACGATGAACCGGGTATGCACATCCGCGATGGAGGCCATCGTCAGTGGTATGTTCCAGATTCAGGTCAGTTTCACGGATATTGTCCTGGTTGGTGGTGTTGAATCCATGAACAATGTTCCATATGTGCTCCCTGATGCTCGATGGGGTGCTCGATTGTTCGACAAGACCTTGGTCGACGCGCTCACGGGCGGGCTCCATGCGGGTTCCCACGTCATAAAATACCCGAAGGATGGCCCGATCGAGGCGGCACGGGGAAAGCCCTACATCATGGGCATGACCGCGGAGTTTCTTGCCAAGAAGCATAACATCTCCCGTAAGGAACAGGATGAAGTTGCCATGCGCAGCCACAACAACGCGGAAAAAGCCACGAAGGAAGGCCGGTTCAAGGACGAGATCGTGCCCATCACGATTCCCCAAAAGAAAGGCAACCCGATCGTGGTCGACAAGGACGAGCACTTCCGCCCTGGAATGACCATGGAGCAACTCGCGAAATTGCCACCTTCATTCCTCACCGACGGGACGGGAACGGTCACGGCCGGCAATTCATCCGGCATCAACGACGGCGCCGCGGCCATGGTCATCATGAGCGCTGAAAAAGCAAAGGCACTCAATCTCAAGCCGCTCGCCAAGATCACGGGCGTCGGGATGGGTGGTTGCGCCCCGGAATATATGGGTGAAAGTCCAAAGCCCGCGGTCGAAGACTTGTTGCGCCGCACGGGTCACAAGATCACGGATTACGGGCTGATGGAAGTTAACGAAGCATTTGCATCCCAATACCTCGCTTGTGAAAAACTGCTTGGATTGAATCGTGAAATCACGAACGTTAACGGCTCGGGCATCGGCCTTGGACATCCCGTTGGCTGCTCTGGCACCAGGCTCGTCGTCACGCTGATCCACGAGATGAAGAAGCGCAACGTTAAGCGCGGTATGGCCACGTTGTGCGGCGGTGGCGGCGTCTCGATCGCCACCGAATATGAATTAATGTAAACACTTTTCACCTACTCTTTTTAATTTTTGAATATTAGCAATTGTACGAGCTCAGCATCATGAAGTCTATCTTGATCCTCGATTGCGGTTCCCGGTTCTTGCACGAGCTGGAAGCGTCGGTTATATCGACCGATGTAGCGGCAGTGATACGGATGGTGCCTGCACGGGATCCCTCGGTGCTGATAGAAACGAGATATCCCGTGCTGAAACCGGATGACATCACTTCGATTCATCCGTCCGGGGTCGTGATTAGCGGAACACCGTATTATCTGTACACGCCCAGAGGTCGAATTCCGCCGCCTGGTTTTTTTAAGAGCCTTATCGATCATGCCGTGCCGGTGCTCGGCGTGTGTGGCGGGCACGAGCTCCTCGCGCATCTCATCAGTGCACATCATTCCAACGGCAAGCCACAACGAGTCATCGGGGCAAACCCGTCCGGGCATCACGAGGCCATCGAGCCGTCGAAGAACCCTTGCGAGTTTTCCTGGTATACGGATCGCCCTGAATCGAAAAAAACGGGTGAGTTCCTGTTCGCAAGTCTACCGTCGCGCTTCCCGGTCTGGATGTACCATATCCATCAGTTGCTCTTGCTGCCGCCGCGCTGCACCGTGCTTGGTGGAACCCCCGAAACACCCATCGGCGCCATGGCATATGCCTCGTCGCCATCACGCGATCCAAGCTTGTTCGGGGTGCAATTCCACCCGGAAGTATCGCTTGATCCGGTTCGCAAGGCAATTTTCTCGAATTTCTTGTCGCATTGCGAGTCCAATTGATGAAAAAGAGAGATAAACGTAGAGGAAGATAAAGGAAGGCTTTTACGTACTGCCAAGATCGTACGTGAAGACATTCACGGACGAAGGATCTAACAACAATTTCTTGTCGGTAGTTGGCTTTTCAGTGGGCTTGATGGTGTCGGGGGCTTCGAAGGTGTTGTGCGCGTGGATGTCACCCGTGAGCACGCGCCACTGCTTGAGGCCTGCCGTGCTCACCCCTCGTATATCCACGTCGACATCGGCATATTTTTTTGGGTTGATGTTGACGATGCTGAGCGTGAGCTGATCCCCCTTGATCGAGCAAGAACCCATGACCGAATCCAGTATCTTGTGTGGTCTTGTGCGATCAGCATCTCGTGTGATTTTGCTCGTGGTGATGCGAAGGGGGACGGCCGTGCCGGCCTGGTGCGGCGCATACATCTCGTACACGTGATACGTGGGTGTGACGACCATTTTTGACCCATCCGTGAGGATCATGGATTGTAACACGTTGACCATCTGGGCAATGTTGGCCATCGTGATTTTATCGGCATGACGGTTAAAGATGTCCAGCGTCAATGCTGCGACAACCGCATCACGAAGCGTGC
>Ga0315277_10005977_pt1 | contig 16015 bp, 13 predicted proteins | sample YL17G05_15_MG_FD_203695 | JGI IMG/M metagenome (GOLD analysis project Ga0315277, IMG submission 203695) | Sediment microbial communities from Yellowstone Lake, YNP, Wyoming, USA - YL17G05_15 | ecosystem: Environmental > Aquatic > Freshwater > Lake > Sediment | place: USA: Wyoming | collected...
GAGCGTCTCGGCATCCCGCAGCTCCGCGTACTGAAGCCGGGCCCGCGGCTCTCCCTCGATCACGCTCCTCGCCGCCGCCAGCAGCGCGGAGGCATCTCCCTCTCCGCGCTCCGCCCGGCGGCTCGCCGCCAGTAGCGCGCGGTACAGCGCGGTCGCGGCCTTCCGCTCTATCGGCGACAGGTGCGCGTTGCGAGAGCTCATGGCCAGGCCGTCGGGCTCTCGCACGGTCGGGACCGGCACGATCTCCAGCGGCATCTGCAGATCCCGCACCATCCGCTTGATGACCTGAAGCTGCTGGTAGTCCTTCTCGCCGAAGTAGGCGCGGTCTGGAGCCGCGATGCTGAAGAGCCGCGCGCACACTGTGGTGACTCCGCGGAAATGCCCCGGCCGGTGCGGCGCGCACATCCCCTCGACCAGCGCTCCAGTCACCTCCACGAACGTCGCATCCCCGGGGGGGTAGATCTCCTCCAGAGCCGGAGCGAAGGCCAGGTCAACCCCCACGTCGCCGGCTTTGCGCACATCGCCCTGCAGGTCGCGCGGATAGCGCGCGAGGTCCTCCCCAGGTGCGAACTGGGTCGGGTTCACGAAGATGCTCACCACTACGTACCCGCACTCTCCCCGCGCTCGCCGCATCAGGCTCAGGTGCCCTTCGTGCAGCGCGCCCATCGTAGGCACCAGCCCGACGACGTGGCCCGCGGCGCGCGCCCGCGCCGCCCGCTCCCGGACCTCCTGCGCCCGCGCCACAACCTCAACGTGCCGCGCCATCCCTCACTCCATGAAGCTCTTCAGGCTCGAGAAGTAGCCCGTGTAGAAGCTGATCACCATGAACGCGATGACGGCCGCGATCAGCAGATACAGACCGACCCCGACGACCATTGCCGTCTGCTTGCCCCCCACCTCGGTCTCGGACTCGTAGTACTCGGCGACCTTCTCCAGGACCTCCTCGAACGAGCCCGACCGCTCTGCCGCCGAGAGCAGGTCCAGGGCCATCGCCGGCACGGCGCGGCTGGCGCTGATCACCTCCGTGAGCGAGCGCCCCGCCATCACGCCCCCGGCCTCCCTCAGCAGGCTCTCCTCCATCGCCTTGTTGCCGCTCGCGGCGGCCGCCGTCACCAGCGCCCGATGCACCGGCACGCCGGCCGAGAGGAGCATGGCCATCGCCCGCGCCCACCGCGCGGTCGCCATCCGCCGCGTCAGGCTCCCGAACCACGGGACCACCAGCTTCAGCCCGTCTATGAACGCCGAGAACGCGCGGACGGTCCTGAGCGCGCGCCAGCCGTACCAGGCCACGGTGACGCCTGCCAGGAGCGGCAGCGACCGGGACAGCACCATCCGCAGCCAGAGATCGAAGCCGCCCAACACAAGCTGCGGCACGGTCGGGATCAGAACGGCCGCCACCACCAGCACCTTCGGGTAGAATGTCTGCCAGCGGTAGCTCTGCTCGAGCTGGAAGATCCGGTCGTAATACCTGGCGATCCGATCTGCCGTCTGCTCGAGCAGCCCCGACTCCTCGCCGGCCTCCATCACCGCGACTGCGGGCGGGTCGAAGGCCGCGGGGTACGTGCTCATCACGCTGGTCATGGGCATCCCGCGCGCCGCCTCCTGCGCCATTTCCCGCGCCGCTTGGGCCAGCATCGCGCTGCCGGTCCGCTGGGCGAGGGTCGCCATGGCTTCGCTCACGTTCATCCCCGCGGACAGCAGCGCCCGGAGAGAGGTGAAGAACAAGGCCCGCGATTTGCTGCTGACCGGGTAGAAGATCGGCGCCAGGGCGCGGCGAGAGAGGTCGGGGGCTGCGGCCGCGCGCGCCCCGGCCTGCGGCCGCAGCTTCACCACGAAGTACCCCTTTGCCTGGAGGGTGCGCGCGGCCGCCTGCGAGCTCTCGCCCTCGATGGTGCCGCTTTCGATCTCCCCCGTCGGCCCTTTCACCTCATAGCTGAATCTTGGCATGGAGCTTCTGCCCCCTTTGCAGGCGTGCGGCTATCGCCGCCGCGCGCTCCCCCCGAGGCCCCTCGAGACCGGGCGCCAACTCCGCCAGTGGAGCCATCACAAAGGCGCGCTCCCACATCCGCGGGTGCGGCACCTCCAGGTCGCCGTCGCGGACCTGCTCCTCCCCCACCATGAGCACGTCAATGTCGATCTCCCGCGGCCCCCATCGCTCCCGGCGCGTCCTCCCCAGATCGGCCTCGATCCGCTTCGCCAGGGCGAGCAGATCCCGCGCCCTCACGCGCTCGTCGACCTCCACCTCCACCACCATGTTGAGGAAGCAGGGCTGGTCGGTCACGCCCACTGGCTCAGTCTCGTAGACGCTCGACGCGCGCAGCCGCCTGATCCCCTCCGCAGCCCCCAGCCGCGCCACTGCCTCGCGCAGATACTGCGCTCGGTCCCCCAGATTCGATCCCAGAGCTAGGAACGCGCGTCGGTCCGCCACGCCAGTCGGCCCCCTGGTGAGCCCGGCAGCCTCCGCGCTGGTGCGTGGGCCGCCGTGTCTTCCATCATACCTCGCGTTGGTGGGCCCATTTGTGCTCGCTCCCGGGCGGCGGCTCGTGCGTGACCCGCACTACGGCGTCGGCCACGCGCGCCACTCGCGCCATCTCCTTGACATCGTGAACGCGGATGATGTCGGCACCGGCCGCAACCGCGAGCGCCACGGTCGCCGCTGTCCCCTCCAGCCGCTCCTCGGCCGGCAGGTCCCCCAGGAGCTTCCCGATCGTGGACTTGCGGGACGTGCCGATCATCACGGGACACCCCAGGCAGCGGAACTCGCGCAGCCTGCGCAGCAGCTCCAGGTTATGCTCCACTGTCTTGCCGAAGCCGAACCCGGGATCCACGACGATCTGGTCTCGGCCCATCCCCGCGGCCTCGGCCCGCGCGATCCCCTCCTCCAGGTAGTCGCTGATCTCACCGATCACGTCGGCGTAGCGCGGGTTCTTCTGCATGTCCCGCGGCGTCCCGAGGATGTGCATGACGACGACCCCTGCGCCCATCTGCGCCGCCGCGGGGGCCATCCCCTCGTCGTGGCGCAGCCCGCTGATATCGTTGACCAGGCACGCTCCCCTCGCCAGCGCCTCCTTCGCCACACTCGACTTGCAGGTGTCTATGGAGATCCCCGCGTCGACCTCGGCGGCCAGCCGCTCCACCACGGGGAGCACCCGCGCCATCTCCTCCTCGTCGCTCACCGGCTCGGCGCCCGGCCGCGCAGATTCGCCGCCCACATCGAGTATGTCCGCGCCGTCCTCAACCATCCGCTTCCCCCGCGCGACCGCGGCGTCGACATTGCCGTACAGGCCATCGCCTGAGAAGCTGTCAGGCGTCACATTGATGATCGCCATCACCAGCGTCTTTCCGCCCAAGGCGAGCTCGCGGCCGCGGCAGCGCAGGACGCGCTTCGCCGGCCCCAGGAATCGCTCCAGCGCCACTGCCATCCGCCTCCCGGCCTCGCCCCCCACCTTCGCGGCAACCGCCGAGAGCTTTCCCGCCGCGCCCATCACCACCACCTCCGCGTGCTCCGGGTCCTGTCGCCCCGCCGGCCGCGTCAACACCGCGACCGCGCCTATCTCCTTGCTCGCGTCTCGCAGGGCCTGTGCCTCCTCCAGCCGCATCGGCCCCACCAGCATCCCCCGGCCCAAGCCGGCGGCCACGATCGCGCGCACCGCCTCCGCGTCGGCGCCCCGCGCGTACAGCTCGGCCACTACATCATCCGAGGCCACCGAGTCCAGCACCCGCGCCCTCAGCTTGGCTTGTCCTCTCACCGTCTCTGCCTCGCGCTCACCGGCTCGACCGACCCCTCGAACCTCCGCTTGCCCCCGTACCCCCACGCCCACCATCTCGGCGGCCGAAGCCTCAGCGTCACGGCCCCGTCCCGATCCGTCCTCATAACCTTCGCTCCCACCCGTTCCAGCTCCCCCAGCATCTCGTCTGAGGGATGTCCGAACTGGTTGCGCGCGCCGACGCTGATCACCGCCAACTCGGGCCTCACTGCCTCCACGAACCCCGGCACCGCGGCCTGCGCCGAGCCGTGGTGAGGTACCTTCAGAACGGTGCTGTGAAGCGCCTCTCCCAGCCGGGCCATCCTCTCCGCCCCCGCGCGGTCGATGTCGGCCGCGAGCAGCACGCTCACTCGCCCCTCCGCCAGCCGCATGACTACCGAGTTGTCGTTGATCTCCGACTTCGTGCCCACCAGCCTGGGATCAGGCGGGTTAAGCATCTCCACGTAGACCCCATCGCCCAGGTTCAGCCGTTGCCCCTCCGTCGCCCGGTAGGCCCTGATCTTCCTCTTCTCGACCTCCTCCCGGAACCGCGCATAGGCCTCGCTGGTGCTCTCCAGCTCTGGGTCCAGCACCATCCCCACAGGCACTTGGTCCGCCACCGCCGCCAGGCCGCCCACGTGGTCATCGTGCGGGTGGGTCACTACCAGCGCGTCTATCCTCCGCACCCCCCGCGCCAGCAGGGCCGGCAGCACCACCTCCCGGCCGATGTCGTAGCCGCTCGCCTCCTGCCCCTGCGAGCCGCCCCCGTCGACCAGCATGGTCTTCCCGCTCGCCGCCTGCACGAGTATGGAATCCCCTTGCCCCACGTCGAGGAAGGTGATCGTCGTCGCCCGCGACACCTCCCGCCAGACGCCCCACCACACCGCGACCAGCGCGGCGAGGAGGGCCAGCAAGAGCAGCCGTTCTCGGGTCAGTCGCATCTCATGGCCCTCTGCTGCCACCTGCCCCGTCGCACCACGTCGACCGGCCGCTGGACTGCCCTTCCATCTAGCCAGGCCCGTGCTTTGGGAGGTGGAGGAAGAGGAAGGGCAGCAGGCCGTCGGCCCGGGTGAGCCAGAAGCCGAAGCCGACAAACGCGAGCGCGCCGAGGGCGAGCGCTCCCAGGACCAGAAGCAGGATCAGCCGGCCCACCACCATCGGCAGGTCGCCGGCCCGCCGAGCGCCCAGAAGCTGCTCTCTCACGCTGAGGCCAAGGTCAAGGACGACCGCGATGCCGGCCATCCCCAGCCCCACCAGGGGGATTGCCAGATTCGGGCGCGGCAGCACATACGGGGACGCCAGGCCGAAGGCCACGAACGCGGCCCCGCCGATCCCCAGCGCGCGAGCCAGCCGCAGGGATCCGCGAACACCTTCCCACCGGGCGCAGCTGGCCTCGCCGAGATCCGCCGCCAACCTGTCTCCGCAGTAGATGCACTCCCGCGCATCACCCGGGTTCAGCGTTCCGCAGTTGGGGCAACGCATGGACTCCAGCTGGTCGTCACTGCCCATGCCCACACCTCACGAGGTCAGGCCTGCCATCGTCGGGGCCCTGCTCTTGGCCCAACTCATCCGTGCTCCGCTTGCCTTCGCCGCTCCCCCCACCTCGCCAACCACCACCCCAGCAGGAGTAGCCCTGCGTACCAAGCCATTATAGCAGTCCAGCCCGGTCTTGCGACTTCCGGCGAGACGCCAGGCACGGCCGCGACGGCGCTGCTCACGCGGATCAGCCACCAGGCCGACCGGCCGGTCACCCAACCCCCCGCCGGCGCCACCCAGGGCAGCAGCACGCCCAGCGCGCACGTCGTCATCCCCGCGGCCAGCACGACGCCTGCCAGCGGCACCGCCGCCAGGTTCGCGGCCAGCCCGCCGACAGGCGCTTGCCCGTAATGCCACGCGAGAATCGGGAAAGTTGCGAGCTGCGCGGCGAGCGTGCCCCCAACTGCCAGCGCCAACCACCTCGGCAGCCACCGCATCGCAGGTTCCAGCTTCGGCGTCAGATAGATGATGGCCCACACCGCCACGAACGAGAGCTGGAAGCCTGGCTGGAAGAGGGCACTCGGATCCGTCGCCAGTATCACCAGCGCCGCTACCGCCAGCAGTGTGTAGTGGTCAACGTTCAGTCCGTGCTCGCGCGCGACTGCGGGGACGCGGCGGAGCGCGAAGGCCAGCCCCAGAACGACCCCCATCACCGCCCCCCGCGCCACTGCCTGCCCGCCCTCCGTCAGGATCGCATAGTAGGTCACGACGAGGACGCCGATCACCGCCGCGCTCAAGCCCGGCCAGTGCCTGATCCGTCCTCTCCCGCTAACGGGCAGACCGGCTTGCCGCTCCGCCTGCAAGCGGCGCCATCCCGCGCCGAGCGCGCCCGGCAGGAACACGAAGCTGAAGACCATCGATACCATGGCCCCCGAGACCACCAGCAGGTGGATGGTCCCCGCCCGGCGGAAGTCCTCCGTGATCTCCGCCGGCGGGGGCGCAGCATGCACGCCGAAGATCACGCTCCCCGCGACTCCCGCCGTCGCCTCGCGGAACGGCCCTGGCACGTGCCTCTCGAGCAGCCTGAGCGCGCGCCCTTGCGCCGCGTAGGCGTGCCGCGCCACCCACCCGAGCTGCCCGCGACCCAGGGGCTCGGCCAGCTCCTCCGCCCCCACCGTCAGCACGCTGCGCACCCCGAGTGACGCCAGCCGCCTGGCCTCCGACCTCCCGCCCGGGTTCCTCGGCCCCCGAAGCTCCCTCAGCCGGCCGGTCAGCCGAAGCCTGTCGCCCCTCGCCACTGGGCGCGTCGAGGTGAGGCGCACGTACACCCGGCCTCCGACGGCCTCCCTCCGCTCTGCCGCCAGATGCTCTTCGGCCGTTAGCACGAACCGCCAGATGCCATCGGAGTACCTCGGAGCACCGGCCACCGTCCCCACCAGCGTCTGGCCGCCCTCCGGCAGCCGCGAGACATCGGTCGCGGGCCTCACTCCGCCGAGCAGGAACGCAGCCGCGCCCACCACCGCGGCCCACCCGAGTCCGGCCAGCCCAGACCAAGCCCCTCGCCGCCAGGCCCAGCCCACTGTCCCGATGCCTGCGATCGCGCCTGCCGCGGCAAACGCTGCCGCACTGAACGCGGCCGCCGCGGCCACGCCGGCCGCGAACGCGACTGCAACGCACGCCAAGGGTCGGTTCGCCAGCTCTCCCATGCTCGCCCGTGACAGGCTTCTGCCGGAGAGCCACGCTTCCCTCCCGGCATGCGCAGACGCCCCTCAGGGGGGTTCCTCAGCCTCAGGTGACCGCGAGGGCGCTATATGTCAGAACGGATCAGGATGCCGAAAGAACTATCTTGACACGTATCCAGAATGTGCTATGATTACTACTGAGAGACTAAGACCGCAGGAGGCAAGCGCCATGGTATCCGGCAGCGAAAGCGGCAATCAGGGGGAGGGCGAGGAACTCCTCACGCTGGACGAGGCAGCCCGGCTTCTCGGGCTGAGCCGATCAACCCTCCACCGGATGCTCCGTCAGGGGAAGCTTCGCGGGTTCAAGGTCGGCCGCCAGTGGCGGTTCCGCCGTGCCGAGCTCACGAAGTTCGAGCGCATGCGCGACCCGTCGGCCGCGGGCGTGAACGTCGCCGAGATCGAGGAGCAACTCGGTCGGACCGCTGATCATGGCGCCTCGGTCACGGTGGGGCCGCGCCTGGACGGCTACCCCCAGACGGAGGAGGAGCGGGCCATCGAGAGGGTCCTCACCTCGGTCCTCGGGGTCGCCCTCAGCAGCAGCGCGACAGACATCCACATCGACGGAGGCCGCGGCGGCGTGACCGTCCGTGTCCGCATTGACGGTGTCCTCCATGAGGCGTCCGCCTACCCCTCAGCCATCCACCGCCCCCTCGTCTCGTGCATCAAGGCCCATGCCGGCATCCGCCTCGACCAGCAGCAGGCCCCGCAAGACGGCCGCTTCCAGGTCACGCACAGCGACGTCGAGTACGACGTACGAACCGCGACCATCCCTGCCGTGTACGGCGAGAGCGTCGTCATGCGCCTGCTCGGCCGCGCCGCTGATCTCCTCACGCTCGACAACCCGAAGCTCGGAATGTCGTCTCGGGACCTGGCCTGCTACCGCCGCGCGCTGGAAGCACCGATGGGGATGGTCATTGTCTCAGGCCCCACCGGGAGCGGCAAGACCTCCGTCCTCTACGCCGGCCTCCAGCACATCGCCAGACCCGAGATCAAGGCCATGACGGTCGAGGACCCTGTCGAGTTCTCCTTCCCGTGGGTGACACAGGCTGCGGTCAACGTGAGAGCAGGCTTCACGTACGAGCAAGCCACCCGCGCTCTCGCCCGCCACGATCCCGATGTGGTGATGGTCGGCGACATCAGGACCCTTCCGGTCGCCGAGACTTGCGCCCAGATCGCGATAACCGGCCACCTGGTGATGAGCACGCTCCACGCTCTGAGCGCCGCGGGCGCGGTCGTGCGCCTCCTGGAGGTGGGCGTCGAGCCCTTCATCCTCGCCGAGAGCCTATCATGCGTGGTCTCCATGCGGCTGGTCAGGAAGGTCTGCCCGCAGTGCGGCCAGCCCGACCAGCCCTCACCCGCGCTCCTCTCGCCTCTCGCCAACCGCGCGCAGTCGGGTGGCGGCGAGCTTCCAGCCAAACCGACCTTCCGCCGCGGGGGCGGTTGTGACAGCTGCCACCATACCGGTTATCGAGGCCGCACCGCGATCTTCGAGGTGCTCGAAGTCACCCCCGAGATCAGCCGTCTGATCGTGGCCCGAGCCCCGGCCGCCGCAATCCAGGAGGCCGCGGTCGGCGACGGCATGACCACCCTCGCCGCCGACGGCCTCGGCAAGGCCGCTGGCGGCATCACGACGGTCACGGAGGTCAGTCGCGTCCTGCCCGACGGGCACGCCTCCGCAGGCACCTGAGGCGGACCTCGGCCGCCTCTTGCCGCGACGTGCCCCTCAAGCCCTTGACCGCTTCCGCCCTGAGTAGTAGCATCTATTTCGGTCGGAGTCGCCGCCTTCGCGCCCGCCCGACACTCCAGAGCCGCCCCAGCCATCACGTTCGAGGGGGGACTTCCCTTGGCCGCACAAGACCAACTGCCACCACCGGTCCGTGAGGCCCTCGAGCGCCTCTACCCTGGCGCCGAGGTGCATGTCGCGGCCCGCACCGATCTGAGCGCCGACGGCAGCTTCGGCGAACGGTGGCTCCTGCTCGCCGGAGACCGCGTACTCGTCTGCGCGCCTGACGGCGCGGCCGCCCAGGTGCAGGCCGACCTGCCGCTCGCCGACATCAGCGAAGTGGAGGTGGAGAACCTGGTCGGCGGGGCGATGCTGCGGGCCGTCGTCAGCGGCCGCAAGGTGGACGTGATCTCCTTCACCAACGCCCTCGGCGCGCGCTTCGGCCGCGTGCGCGCTCAGCTCGACGCGGTGGCCAAGGGCAAGCCCCTCCCCCACCCCGAGGATAAGCTCAACTACTGCCCCAAGTGCGGCCTCATCCTGGGCGAGGCCACTCGCGTCTGCCCACGATGTGTGCGCAAGGGCGCGGTGCTCCGCCGGCTGCTCGCCTACGCGATCCCCTACCGCCGCCGTCTCATGCTGACGGCCACGCTCATGCTCATCGGCACCGCCTTCGGCCTCGCGCCCCCCTACGTGACCAAGCAGCTGGTCGACAGAGTCCTGGTCCCCAGGGCCAACGTCCACCTCCTGGGGTGGCTGGTGCTTGCTCTGGCCGTGGCCAGCGTGCTCGGCACGGCGGTGACGGTGTGGCGGAACCGGGTCACCGCCTACCTGGGCGGCCGGATCAGCTTCGATATCCGGGCCGCCCTCTACGAGCGGCTCCAGTGGCTCTCGATGCGTTACTACGACCGCCACCCGGCGGGCACGCTCATCTCCCGACTGACCCAGGACTCGGGCGGCGTCCAGGACTTCCTCGCCTTCGGGCTGCCCTTCCTCGTGACCAACCTCCTGACAATCGTCGGCGTCACCATCATGATCCTGGCCATCAACTGGAAGCTCGCCCTCCTCGCCCTCATCCCCGCGCCCCTCGTCAGCCTGGTCACGCGCACCCTCTGGCACAAGATGCACCGGGCCTTCCACGCCTTCTGGTACCGCTGGGGGAGGTTCCACACCCTGGTGAATGACGCCCTGGGCCGCGTCAAGGTGATCAAGGCCTTCTCCCAGCAGCCGACCGAGATCACTCGCTACCAGGTCCGCAACACGGACCTGCTCAGCGCGTCGGTGTACGCGGAGCAGACGTGGGGAACGGTCTTCCCCATCATCGGCCTGCTGATCGGCAGCGGCTCCCTCCTCGTCTGGTACTTCGGCGGCCGCGCCGTCGTCCACCACAACGCGACGGTGGGGGATCTGGTGGCCTTCCTGGGCTACCTGGGGATGGTGTACGGTCCGCTGAACTTCCTCGCGAATGCGGCGCAGTGGATGTCCCGCGCCCTCACCGCGGCGGAGCGCGTGTTCGAGGTGCTCGACGCCGAGCAGGAGAGCGAGAAGGCCAAGGGCGAGATCGTGCCCGAGCGGATCCGCGGCGAGGTCGAGTTCCGCGACGTGACCTTCGGCTATGAGAAGCACCAGCCGGTGGTCAAGGGCATTTCCTTCCGGGCCGAGCCCGGGCACATGCTCGGCCTGGTCGGCAAGAGCGGTGTGGGCAAGACTACGATCATCAACCTCCTCTGCCGGTTCTACGATGCAGATGAGGGTGAGGTCCTGGTGGACGGAGTGAACCTGCGCGACCTGTCACTGTGGGCCTATCGCGGCCGCCTCGGCGCGGTCCTCCAGGAACCCTTCCTCTTCTCTGGCACGATCGCCGAGAACATCGCCTACGGGAAGCCCCACGCGACCATCGAGGAGATCATGGCCGCCGCCAAGACCGCCAACGCCCACGACTTCATCGTCGCCAAGCCCGATGGCTACGACGAGCAGGTGGGAGAGCGCGGCGGACGTCTCTCGGCAGGGGAGAAGCAGCGCGTCTGCATCGGCCGCGCCATCCTCCACGACCCCGCCATCCTCATCCTCGACGAGGCCACGGCGAACGTGGACCTGGAGACCGAGGAGCAGATTCAGCAGGCCATCGCCCGACTCGTCGAGGGCCGCACCACGTTCGCCATCGCCCACCGCCTCTCGACCCTCCGCAACGCCGACGCCCTGCTGGTCCTGGAGGACGGGAAGGTCGCCGAGTTCGGCACTCACCAAGAGCTCGAGGATAAGAAGGGCGTCTACTACAGCCTCCTCGACCTCCACCGTAAGACTTCGACGGTAAAGGCCGTAGATGGCTGACGACAGGGCGCGGCAAGCGACGGGCCCGCCGGGTCTCCGGTATCTCGACGCGGGGCAAGTGAAGGTCTTCCGGAACGAGGACGGCAGCCTCTGCGCCACGATCGCAGATGAGCTCACCGTCCTCTCGCCGAGGTTCCTGCGCGCCTGCCCCCTCACCGACCCCGATCGCTGCATCTCCATCCGCGGCCCCGAGCCCAACGGCAAGGAGTTCGGCCTCCTCCGCAACTGGCACCGCCTCGACCCGAAGTCCCGCCGCCTCGTCGAGGCCGAGCTCGACCGGCGGTACCTGCACCCCACGGTGAAGGCCATCGTCTCCCTCAAGGACTACTCCGGCGTCCAGGTCTGCGTCTTCGACACCGACCGGGGGCCGCGCGAGGTCACACTGCGCGACACCCGTGACAACGTCATCTACCTGGGACCCGCCCGCGTCCTGATCACCGACGCCGAGGGCAACCGCTACGACATCCCCAATCTCCATGCCCTGGACCGCAAGAGCCGCTCTCTGCTCGCCCTAATCCTCTAGCGGAGACCGCCGCAGGAGTCTGTCGGCGCCTCCCCGAACTCGCTCTGGGGGAGGCGTCAGACGTCGCCCCAGACTAGCACGGAGGTGAGCCATGAAGACGCGTGCCTTGCTGCTGGCACTGCTTCTCGGCGTGGGCCTCGGCTGCGGCCAGAATGCCCCCTCGGAGGAGGCGGGACAGCAGGGAGAGATCGCGCTTCCTGCGCCTGTCACCGCGGGCCAAGTGTCGGTCGAGGAGGCCATCGCTAAGCGCCGCTCAGTCCGACAGTTCGCCCCCCAGGATCTCACTCTCGCCCAGGTGGGGCAGCTCGCCTGGGCCGCGCAGGGCATCACCGAGCCGAACCGTGGGCTGCGCGCCGCGCCCTCCGCGGGCGCCACGTACCCCATCGAACTCTATCTGGCCAAGCGCGATGGCCTCTTCCGCTACCTCCCCCAGGGGCACAAGCTGGTGAAGCTCTCGGCTGAGGACAGGCGCGCTGACCTGTGCGGCCAGCCGTCGGTCCAGCAGGCCCCCCTCAGTGTGGTCATCGCCGCCGCCTACGAGCGCACCCGCGCCCGCTACGGCGACCGCGCCGAGCGCTACGTCGTCCTGGAGGCCGGGCACGTCGCCCAGAACCTCCACCTCCAAGCCGTCGCCCTCGGCCTGGGGTCGGTCCCGGTCGGTGCGTTCGACGATCAGACGGTGGCCAAAGTGGTGGACCTCCCCGCGGACCAGACGCCCCTCTACATCATCCCGATCGGCCACCCCGCGGGGAGGTGAGCCGGAGGGCCCCTACCCGCGCCAGCCCGACTGCTCGTGCAGGGCCTCGATGAAGGCCAGCATATTCGCCAGCGGAACATCCCCCTCGACATCGTGGGCGGGGCTGAAGATGTAGCCTCCTTCCCGGCCGAGGCCGAGCAGGCGCCTGGTCTCCGCCTTCACCTCCGCTGGGGATCCGTACGGCAGCGTTCTCTGGGTGGACATGCCGCCGTAGAACGCCAGCCGGCCGCGGTACTGCTTCATCAATCCCGCCACGTCCATGACCTCGGGCTGGAAGGGGTTGAAGCAGCTCAGCCCGATCTCTATCAGGTCATCGAACAGCTCGTCCACATCCCCGCACGAGTGGATGATCACGTACTTGCCGGCCTTCCTCACCACCGCGTACATCCGCTTGAGCTCGGGCTTGATGAGCTCGCGCCACAGCTTGGCGCCCATCTGGAGGCCTCGCTGCTGTCCCCAGTCATCGCCGAAGTACACCGCATCAATGTCGTACTTCAGCGCCTCCTCGATCTGCGCGATGTTGTAGTCGGCGATGACCCTCAGCAGTTCGCGCACGAACCCGGGATGATCGTAGAAGTCCATCAGCAGCCGCTCCATGCCTCTCAGCGACCACGCCCGCTCGTACAGCGAGAACCCGATCTGGAAAAGGCGAAAGCGGTCGGGATGGCGCGCCAGCTTGTCCGCGATGTCGCCGAAGAGGCGCGGGTGCCTGGGGTCGGGGAGCGTGAACCCCGCCAGGCTTGGCTCCGGCAGCGCGCACCCCTCCACGTTGCCGATGTCCTTGTCAATGCTCCGGTCCCACACCACCCCGAAGTGGTCTCGCACGCGGTCGTTGCCGAGGTCCTCGAAGAAGCCCAGGTCCCTCCCCAGCCTGACGAAGTGGTTCTCCACCGCGGCCTCCAGGTCCACCTGCCCGAAGTGCGCCTCGAGCTTCTCCCGGGCCTCCTTCGTGAACCCGAGCTGCCATGGGACGTATGGCGGCCGCTGCCACTCCAGCGCCGCCTTCACCACCTCTCGCTTGCTCACTGCGGCTTCTCCCTACAGCAGCGCGGTGCTGAAGTACCGCTCGGCCCGATCGGGCAGGACGGTGGCGATGTTCCCCGCCATCTGGTTGGCGAGCTGCCGCGCGGCCCAGACGTTGGCGCCGGAGGAGATGCCGACGAGCAGCCCGTGATCCCGCGCCAGTTGCCTCGTGGTCTCGATCGCGTGCTCATCCGACACCTCGATCACCGCGTCCACCAGCTTGACGTCCAGGACCGCGGGGATGAACCCGTCGCCGATCCCCTGGATCTGGTGCAGCCCCGGCTCGTGCCCCAGCAGGGCCGACACGTTCTTCGGCTCCACGGCCACGATCCGGATCTGCGGGCTGTGCTCCTTCAGGAACAGGCCGACCCCCTGCAGCGTTCCCCCACTCCCCACCCCGGCTGCGAAGCACGCCACCTCCCCTCTGATCTGGCGCCACAGCTCCGGCGCGGTCTGCTCGTAGTGGACCCGCGGGTTGTCCGGGTTCTCGAACTGCTGTGGCACGTAGACCCGCGGGTCCTCGGCCGCCATCTGCCGCACCCGCTCGACGGCGCCCGCGATCCCCTCCTTGTCCGGCGTAAGCACCAGGTCCGCTCCCAGCGCCCGGATCAGCTTCTTGCGCTCCTCGCTCATCCCCTCCGGCATGACTATCCGCACGCGATAGCCCTTCAGCCGCCCCACCAGCGCCACGCCGATGCCCGTGTTCCCCGAGGTCGGCTCGCAGATGATCGAGTCGGGCTTCAGCTTGCCATCGCGCTCGGCCCCCTCGATCATCGCCAGCGCCACCCGGTCCTTCACGCTCCCTCCCGGGTTCAGGAACTCGGCCTTCGCATAGACCCTCTCCCCCCTCAGGTGGATCAGCGGCGTATTCCCGATCAGGTCAAGCACGTTGTCGGTGAGCATGTCCTGCCTCCCGGCGCGCCGCCGCGCCGGCCCTCATGACCCCGCGATCTCGTACCACAGCGCCTTGTCTTCCGGGCCGATCGAGAAGCTCAGCCGGCCGTTGATCAGGCTCGACGGGGCCTTCTTCGCCCGCTTGCCAGTAGCGTCCAGCGCGTACACCTCCGCCTTGCGCATCTTCGTCCAGACTATGACCGTCGCCGACGCGGTCTGGGCCAGTGTCGGTCCCGGGCCCCATGCGTTCGCGGCGAAGGTCCGCTCCGCGTTCCACTCTAGGCCCGGGTTCTCGACCTTGTCAACCGCGGTCAGCAGCAGCGATCTCGAGCTTTCCATCGGTCTCCCGTCCCGGCACACCAGCATGAGGGAGATGAAGTTGCGCTCTGTCGGCTTCATCGCCACGATCAGCCCACTGAGCTTCACCGACCGGCCCCCTGCGAACCCCACCACCGCCTTCGCGCACGGCGAGTCGACTGCGAACAAGGCCTCCGCGGGGTTCGCCGTCTGCCAGGTGAGCCGCGTCGCGGGGCTCGCCGGCTTCGTCTCCTTCCGCTCCAGTTGCAGAGGCCCGTTCCCCTTCACTAAGCGCACCGCGGTCCGCCGCTGGAGGAAGTCGGCCGCGGAAACCAGGTTCCCGATCCGCCTATCGGAGCTCCACGAGAACCAGTCCGCCCCCCGCGCCGTCAGCGGCACCACCTGCCCCTCCGGGACCACCAACGTCTGCTCCCCCGGCGCGGGCCCGACGCACCCGCTCAGGAACATCCGCGCCGCTGCCGGGACGAAGGCCAGCTTGCCCGGATGGGCCGACTGGTCGAAGAAGCTGTCAATGCGGTTCCGGTCCCAGCCTGCGTCGTCTCCGTGGTAGGCGAAGAGAAACACGCCGTCCCAGTCCTGCCAGGCCGCGTAGGCGAAGACCATCGGCACCATCTCGGCCGCATACTCGTTGGGGTACGGGTGGTCGTACTCGCTGACCGTGAAGGGCTTCCCTGCCACCCGGTGCATCGCCAGGCCAATCAGCGTGCCGCCGTTCCTGTCCCGCACCATCGATGTGTTCCCGGTCCGGTAGTCGTTGCTGTCCCAGGGCTGGTTCGGGAACCACGGGTGCTGCCAGTAGGAGTGCATGTCCACCCAGTCCATGTGCGACTCGCGCCACACGCCGCCCAGGCCCCCGTAGCTCGCCTGCGAGCAGGTTACCGCGCCCCGCGCGCCGAGCGCCTTCTTGACGTGGTCGTACATCCCCTGGGTGAACTTGCTTTCCACGTCGATCAGGTACTCGACCCAGTCCCGGCCTCGCGGCGTGTCCGAGATCGCCGGCAGGTCCAGGTTCCCCGCCTCCAGCGACTGCCCCGGCGCCAGCTCCACTCCCCCTCCCCCAGGCTGCAGCGACAGGTCTGCCAGATAGATGTCGCCGCTCTCCATTCCGATGACGAAGGACAGCCGGGTGTGGCTCGGCCTGGTGTCTCTGGCCACGAACGTGAAGGCGTAGCGCTTCCACTGAGGAGTCAGGCTCACCCTCTCGTCCAGGCCCACGAACCCCCAGGGCTCCTCATCGTGCCGCGTGCTCACAACCATGCTCCGCAGCGCGTCCGAGCGCGCCGCGAACGAGACCGTGTAGAGCCGGCCGTCCTGGAGGTCCAGCCCGACCTGGTGAAGCTGCAGGTGCCAGTCGGTGTCGTCTAAACACTTTGACGTTCTGGATTAGAAATAGTATGCGATTGGAGGTAAGCAGGAGTCAGAGACCAGATGGTGGAGTGACTCCTGATGAAACCACGATGTCTGCGATTGGGCGAGGGGCAGCGG
>Ga0315277_10005978_pt1 | contig 16012 bp, 17 predicted proteins | sample YL17G05_15_MG_FD_203695 | JGI IMG/M metagenome (GOLD analysis project Ga0315277, IMG submission 203695) | Sediment microbial communities from Yellowstone Lake, YNP, Wyoming, USA - YL17G05_15 | ecosystem: Environmental > Aquatic > Freshwater > Lake > Sediment | place: USA: Wyoming | collected...
GGCGTTGTAGTCCCATTTCCGCCAATCTCTTACCATGTCATCCAGGCTGGGAAAGATCGGCTCCACGTAGGCCGACCCTCCCAGCAAGGCATCCACTTCCTGCTTAAACTCGCCCCGCATGCCCGCCACAACGACCGGCCATAAATCCTCTCCGGCCGAGACGGACTCCAGGAATGCTTTGACCTCCGCAACCAGGGAAGCCATCCGGGTCTTATCCGTCGCGAATTTGCCCTGGCGCTGGGCCTGGCGGTTCAGGAGGTAGCCCATGAACATGGCCCGCTGGCGGGGCGTCGCCGTTATTCCATCCGCGGAGAGCTTGCCGATGAAGCTGTCCATCAGGTTTCTCTGGAATTGCTGCAGGTAGGATTCGGAATCCTGGCCGGAGCCGATGGCTAAAGATGACATGAAGAGAATGAGTGCCGATAAAAAGAAAGAGGAATATTTTCTCATGCGGTTCTCCCTTCTCATTGGTTTGTTAATATATTATTGAAGGCCGAGGCTAATAGTCAAATCCTCGACTCCCCGGCCTGAGGCCGGCACCCAAGGAGCCGTTGTTACGGCTCCTTGAGTACCGCAAGGCTGGGTTTGTTAAGGATTGACCCTGAGCCCACTCAACCCCATCCCCTAGAGTTATAAATAAATTAATTCACCTTTAGGGTGAATAACGTTCTTGACAAACAAGCGGGGAATAGTTATCTTATAGACGTTCACCCCAGGGATGAATGAATGGTTGAGCATCTAATGGGGACCCCGTGGAAGTCATATTCCGTACGAATAAGCTGAAAAAGTGCTATGAAAGCTATTCACAAGGCCGTCGGGCATGGGGAGCAGATGTCGCAAGAAAATATATTCAAAGGATCGATATCCTTCAAGAAGCTTCGGATATGACGGAGATCCGAATGCTCCCCGGATTGAAATGTCATCCGTTAAAGGGTCGCAGGGAAGGACAATATGGAATCGTTCTTCATGGTCGATGGCGCCTGGTCTATTCTCTGAAAGGGGAGGCGGCCGAAGTGATTTGTATCGAAGAGGTGAGTAAACATTATGGCGACTGAAAAGCGTATATGTTCCGATCTGGCTATTCCACCCGGGGAATACCTTTCCGAAGTCCTTGCGGCCAAAGGAATGACCCAAGCGGAATTGGCCAGACGTATCGGCCGACCCACCCAGGCGGTAAATGAAATCATCAAGGGAGCTAAGGCCATTACCCCGGCGACTGCTCTTCAGCTCGAACGAGCCCTTGGCGTGCCCGCCCATATCTGGACCGGGCTTGAATGCCGCTACCAGCTCATTAAGGCCCGGCAAGAGGAAAGTGCGCAGCTCCGAAGCGAGTTGCCGTATCTCAAGAACATCCCCTATAAGCAGCTGGCCGATTTAGACTGTGTGGATAAGGCAGGGGATAAGGAGCATAAAATCGGGGAACTCCACCGGTTTTACGGGGTGTCGTCCCTTGAGCACTTATCAGGGATCAGGGCCTATGAGGCATCTTTTCGGCGCGGCGGGGCACGCGAGGCGTCCAATTATGCCCTGGCCGCTTGGATTAGATGCGCGGAGATCAAGGCTGCCGAGATGCCCTCCAAAATCTTCAATAAGGCAAAGCTTCGGAAATCTCTCGGCGATCTTCGAGCCTTATCTACTAAGGATCCGGATGAATTCATGCCTGAACTCAAGAGGATTCTCGCGGGATGCGGGGTCGTCCTGGTGATGCTTCCCCATTTCGCCAAGACATACGCCAATGGGGCGACGTTTTGGGCGCGACCGGATAAAGCGGTTCTTGCGATGAGTATAAGGGGTAAGTGGGCGGACATCTTCTGGTTCAGCTTGTTCCACGAGTTGGGGCATATCCTTCTCCATAAAAAGAAGACGTTTATCGATGATCGCAGGGTTTCTCCTGAACTGGCTAGGGAAGAAAAGCAGGCGAATGATTTCGCGGAGAGATCGTTGGTCGGGGCTGAGCTGTTTGAGGCGTTTGTCCGAAAGGCCGATTTCGGCGAAGCGACGATCAAGGCTTTAGCGGGGGAGGCGGGGGTGTCCGTCGGCATTGTGATCGGCCGTCTTCAGCACAAGGGCCTGTTGCCGCAAAACTCGGAATTGAACCGTCTCCGGGAAAGGTATGACCCGTTCGCCGACGCTACCCCGCCTTTCAAGGCGGGGACGAGAAGCGAGGCTCAGGGTTAACCCCGAACAAGCCCCGGCATTCTGCCGGGGAGTCGAGGGGTTGACTGGAAAAGCGCATAAGAAATGTTAATAAATATAACATCATATTGACATATAATCGAACATTGATATAATAGTGCCTGGAGGTAAATCTCATGTCTAATCTGGGGCTACGAATAAAAAAATTCCGGCAGAGCCGGGATATGAGCCAGGAAGCCTTGGCCAAGCTTTTGGGGGTCTCGCGACCGACGATGTCGCTTATCGAAACCGGAGATAGAAAAGTCAGCGCCGAGGAAGTCAAGAAACTCAGTGAGATTTTCGGCGTCTCGGTCGAGGCCATGTTTGACGAGAAAAAGGAGCCGCGTTTGGTCGTCAAGGAAACGCGCGCCGAATACAAAAAGAGCGAATCCGCCTTGAGGATCGATGTTCCGCGGAAAAACCTCGAGAAATTCAAGGAAGTCCTTCTCTACATTCTCAATAAAGCCGGGGCCAAGCCTAATGTCGGCGAGACCGTGATTTATAAGTTTTTGTATTTCATCGATTTTAACCATTACGAACGATACGAAGAACAATTGATCGGCGCCACCTACAAGAAAAATAAATATGGGCCGACGCCCCTGGAATTCCGCAAGGTCGTCGATAAAATGATCGAGGCCGGAGAGATCCTGAAAATCCCCGATAAGTACTTCAATTTTCCTCAGACGAAATATCTCCCGCTTCGAAATCCGGACCTGTCTCGGCTGAGCGCCCCGGAGATGATCGTCATCGATCATGTCCTTGACCGGCTTTCCGATATGAACGCCGGCCAGATCAGCGATTATTCCCACAACGATGTCCCCTGGCTGACCACCGATGAGGGCGACATCATCCCTTACGAGTCCGTTTTTTACCGCACTCCCGCGTATTCGGTAAGGAAGGATGACGCCGACGCCGACGTTTAGTGAGATAACGCGCCTTCCCGAGTTCGAGCGCGACCTGAAGAGCCTGGTAAAGCGGTTTAGGGCGCTCGAGGAGGACTTGGCGACGCTCCTTAAGGCGCAAATCGTCCTTTTTCATAAATTGGGTGTCGATAACAAAGGCGTTTTTCAGATCCCCGGTTTGCCTTTCGACGAGCCAAAAATTTATAAGGTCAGGAAATTCGCCTGCCGGGCCTTGAAAGGACCCGGCGCGAATTCAGGACTGCGTCTTATATATGCATACTTCGAGGCGGCGGACAGGATCGAGCTCGTTGAGATCTATTTCAAGGGCGACAAAGAGCGGGAAGACAAAAGCAGGATATTAAGGAAATATGAGCAAGCGGGTGGTCGCGGTTGACGTGCCAGTTGACATATGGTTGACAAATAACTTATGTCGATGAGTCGACTGGCAGAACCCGCGAACTCCGGTTGGTTTCTCAGCTGAGCTTTGAGTTAATCAACCGGTTGAGGCTGATGCCTTCCTCGGCGGCCTTGACGGCCAGCTCCCGGTGGACTTCGGGGGGGACCCTTACGATGAATTTGCCGCTGAATGCCCGGCCGGCAAGGGGAGCGGGGGGCGTCTCCCCATTTCTCCGCATGTCGGCGACAGACCCTTCTACGGCTTTCCGAATACCTCTAAGAGCGGCTTCTGGGCTCCGGGCCAACCAACTGAGACTGGGGAATTCGGCGCAAAGGCCGACATATTCCTGGTCGTCCTCGGACCAGGTGATTCTATATGTATAACGATCAGCTTTCAGGCTCATTAAAAGGAATGATACCAATAATGATACTAATGTCAAGCCCTAATGTTTAATTAGCCGCATTCAAGCAAGACGCGGTGCGTTCTGTTTATTCTCATCTGATCGCCGAGGAACCGGAGAAAGAGCCTGGCCTATCGTTAGGCCGCGGACTCAGCCTCAGTTCGCTTTCGGGGGCAGGCCGAGCATAAGGCGGAGTCGATCGATGTCCAGGCGGGGCATCGGAGAATTCCCTAGGTTCTGCCGGTACTCATATTCCTCGAGCAGGTCTTTGAGCAGGCGGCGGCCTTCTTCCGTTTTCGCGGCCTGGAGCGGAGTGCGATTGCCGAGGGCCGGGACTTTTTTCTTGGGCCATTCGGTGAAGTAATAATGCTCCTGCTGTTTCCGGAGCATCTCCTGGACTTCGGGTCTCGAGTTGAGCTCTTTGGATTCTTTCCGCTGGGCTTCGATTTCCGCTCGGGAGAATTCGGGCAGGTCATGCTGGTCACGCCAGTGAGTACCGTCGTAGGCGATGAGGTTGCCGAGCAGGCCTTTGAGCTTGGCCCGGAACCGAGCGGCTCTCTCCTTCGAATTCGTCTCGGCGACGAGGCGTCCGTCCTTGATCCGGAAACTGCCGAAAACCGTGCGGGGCGCGTCCGGGGCCTTGGGATTCCGGCCCTTGAGCCAAATCCAAGAGTCGTCTTTCTTGTCGTAATCGAAGCTCCGTAGTTCGGCCAGCCTTTTTCGGAGCGCCGGCTCGTCCTTGACGCGGAAATTGATTTCGGAGAAAACGACCTCATCGCCGTCCGTGGTGAGCATGAAGGGGAGGGCGCCGGGATTGAGGTCGGCGATGTCGTCTTCGTCGGTGTTCGGCCGGTCGGTGTCCATCCCCCGGTGGATAAATTCGGCCCAGAAGAGCGTGGCCTGTTTCTGGGATTCGACGAAGTGGCGCTCGGGAGGGAATAGGGAGGCGAGGGAGGATTTTTGGAAGTCCTTTTCCTGGAGGCGGACCGCTTTCTCAAATTGGGACCGAGTTTCCGGGTCATAGACGTAGGGCGTCGTATAGAGGATGGCCTTATCAGGCGGGCCGACGAGGCGCCCGAACCAGATCTCGCCGGGCACGGGCTCGATTTCATAAAGCTCCCTGACGTGTGTGACCGATAAGCGCTTCCCGGTGCCGAGCTCCTCGAAAACGACGACAGCGCGGCCGGCCTCGAGGATCTCGTAAAAGGTGAGGCAGCTTTCGGCCAGGCGCCGGATCAGGGTCGGGCCCGGCTCGTGGAGAGCCGCCGTCTGCGGATCGCGCAGGACCCTCTCGGCGATCGTCTCGAGGCTCGGCCCGAACCGGAAGTCGTAATGCATCCAGCTCATGAAGAAGCTGTCCGTGAGACCGCCGGGTTCGCCCGGCCGGTAGCGTTTCTCGAAGCGGGTTACGGCCTGTTTGAGCTCCCGGCCGTCCTTTTCGACGCGCAAGATTTTCTGTCCGTAGATCCCGAGAATCGGGAAGACTTCCAAGTAATCGTCGTAGGGAGTTCCGGTCCGCTCCGAGGGGCGCAGCAAGGGTCCCGCAGTCCGGATATATCCTCCCTGGGGTTCCTTGAGAAGGCAGCACTTTTTGTACTTTTTCCCGCTGCCGCAAGGGCAGGGGGCGTTTCGGCCCGGTTTCTTCGACATTATGGGATGAAGATAATCTAAATCGGGCTTTAAGATCAAGGGGCGAGCGAGGGGCGAGGTCGGGTTCGAACCGAAGCTGATCGAGAGAAGTCAAAGAGAGGAGAAGTCGCATAAATAGTATTGACAATTAGTCTACTCTAAAGTAGACTACTTACGAGTAGACTAAATAAGAAGGAGGGGAGCTATGGCATTCATCGACAGAGAAAGGGAATTGGCAGCTCTCGAAAAGCTTTGGCGCGAGAAGGGCGCGCAGCTTATCGTTATCTATGGAAAACGCCGGATCGGGAAAACCGAGCTCATCAAACAATTCATCAAGGACAAGCCCCATGTCTATTTCCTCGCCCAGAGGATCAGAGAGAACGAGAACCTGCGATCGCTGGCCGAGGCCGTCGGCGGCCGGCTCGGGGACGACCTGCTGCAAAGGGCCGGGTTTCCGGAATGGAAGCACTTCTTCGAATACGGCCGTGAGCGCATCAGATCCAGAACGATCTTGGTCTTCGACGAGTTTCCCTATCTCGCCGAGGCCAACAAGGGGATTTCATCCGTCTTCCAGGCCGGATGGGACGAGTCCCTGAAGGGCGCGCCCGTCGTGCTGATTCTCTGCGGGTCGAGTATCGCCATGATGGAGAACGAGACGCTCTCGCACAAGGCGCCCCTCTTCGGGAGGCGGACCGGTCAGATCTTCCTGAAACCTTTTGCGTTCGAAGAGGCCCGCAAGTTCTTTCCCGGGATTCCTTTTGACCGGTGTCTCGAATTCTACAGCTTGGCCGGGGGAAATCCCAGCTATCTGAACAGGCTCGACCCGAAGCGCTCGGTGGGGGAGAATATCGTCGACGAGGTCCTTCAGCCCGAGGCCTTCCTTTATAACGAGGTCGAGTTCGTCCTGAGAGAGGAACTCAGGGAACCGCGCAATTACTTCGCCATACTAAAAGCGGTCGCTTTGGGAAAATGCCGGATCGGGGAGATTGTCAACGAGACCGGACTGGCTAAAGGCATACTGCACAAATATTTGTTCATTCTCGAAGACCTGCACGTTATCCGCAAAGACGTTCCTGTGACCGAGAAGAATCCGCTCAAGTCCCGGAAAGGGATCTACGGACTCCAAGATCAGTTCTTCAAATTCTGGTTCCGATATGTCCTGACGAATCGAGGGTCTATCGAAGGGGGGAAGCTCGATGGCGTCCGGGAAAAGATAGAGGCTGATTTTCTTGGCCTTGTTGCCGAGAATTATGAGAGGCTGGCGGTTGATATCATCGGAGCCCATGAGGACAGGTTCTTCCCGATTGATCGCGCGGGCAGATGGTGGGACAGAAACGAGGAAATCGACCTGGTCGCCTTGAACGAGGGCCGGAAAGAGATCCTTTTCGGAGAAGCCAAGTGGAGCCTCAGGCCCGTGGGCATTGATATCTATGAGAACCTGAAGCGGAAAGCTCATTCAGTCGACTGGCATGTGAGTGGAAGAAAAGAGCATTTCTGCCTGTTCTCAAGGAGCGGATTCACCAAGGCCATGCTGGAACGGGCGCGAGACGAGAATGTCGCTCTGTTCCATAAAGATAGGCTTATAGAACCCTGAATTGTCCCGGCGCCGGGATAGGCGTATACTTCTCATCCTGACGAATTAGTTATGCCGCGAGGAACCGCAATGAATATCAAGATCACGAAGGACCAGTTCGAGAAGCTCCTCAATCTGGCCTATATGGGGAACTGGGTCGTCAACGGATACAGGGTGGAGGATCCCAAGGAGGAGTACGACGAAGCGGCCGGGATCGTCTATGCCCACGCCCTGGAGGCCGGGCTCAAGCCCATGATCGAGTTCGACGAAGCGGAAGGGCGCTATTTTCCGTCAGAGAAGCTCGAGGAAGAGCTCGCGGACCTCATCGACGATTACGAGGACTGGGCCTTCTGGGATCTCCTCATCCTCAAGCTCGCCGAGCGCGACCTCGTCCGCCAAGTCGGGCAGGAGGCCGTGGACGCCATGGGCGACAAGGAGCTCGATGAGCGGCGCGCGCCCTTTATCCAGAAGTACGAGAAAGAAATCGAGAAGCACGGGATATTGAACTTAGAAATAATGCGGTTTTCGTAATTATAACGGTGACGCTAATGCATGTCCCCTTTTTCCCAGGGACGGATTCGGAATAAATTGGGGAAATGCATAAGCGTCACCTTTTATTAATGGATGCGGAGGGCGTTGCCGCGCATCAGCTTCTCGGCGATGAGGACGGCCTTGTCCTCCGGGATGATCCCCTCGTCGATGAGCCGGGACAGCGCCAGATATAAAGCGTCCCTCGAAACCCTGGCCGCGATCCAGAAGAAGACGGGCGCGCCGGCGTCGCTTCCAAACACGATCTTTTCCGAGGCGCCCGGGTAGGACAGCCAGTCGTAGAGGATCCCGGCCAGCTCGCGCGGATAGACCATCCAGTTCACGGCCGAGAAATCCACGAACGCGTTTCGCTTCTCGAGGAGCGGCTTGAGCTTGTCCCATTGGGGGTAGCCGGCGTGGAGCATGACGAAACGGGTGTCCTTGAAGCGGATGTCGGATAGGACGCTCTCCAGGTTCAGGGGGTTGGAGTCGAGGCTGCGCAGCCCGGCATCCGCGCCGAACCCGGTGTGGACGTGGACGGGGAGGTTGAGCCGGCCGGCCTCGAGGAAAACGGCCCGGGCGATGAAGTCCTGGAGCTTCTGGTAGTCCTCCCAGCGGGTGAGAGTTCCGGCGAGGCCGCTCGCGAAGTACGCGGCCGCCTCGTCCTCGTCGACATCGCCGAACCAGAGCGTCCGGAAGTAGGCGCTTCCGACCTTGACGGCGACGGCGCCGTTTTTCTTGTCGTCGGCAAGGACGGCACGGACGTAAGCCATGTAGGAGGCGAGGTCCGTGAATTTGACGCCGAACTTGACGGACTCAACCGCGACGCCGCGGCTCGAGTCGTCGAGGATCGCGATGAGGTAGGGCGAGATATTCTTGGGCTTGGCGCCGCCGAAGGGGTAGAACAGGTGGTCGACGAAGGCGACCCAGGAGACGCGGGCCGGGTCGAGATCCCGGACGGGTGTCTCGGTATTGGCGAAGGTCCGCTCGATCCCCGCGATGTCGAGGACGCGGTTGAAGCCCTCTTTCTTGCCGGCGGCCCAGAATTCCTTAGAGAGGGCTTCGATCGCCGGGATGTCCTCGGCCCGGACGCTCTCGCCCTTGTAGCCGTAGACGGCGCGGAGCGCCTGAGGCTCGAGCGAATCGAAGACGGCAATCCGTTCGGGCCTGACGGGCCAGTAGGATCGGCCGATCGGGGGCTCGAGAGTAGGGTAGGGGTCCCGGGGATCGTAGGCGCGGTGGCCGGCGCTGGGATGGCTGTGGACGTCGATGAAGGGCGTCGCCTCGATGAAGGCGCGGAGCTTGGGGTAGGGCGTCTCGGGGGCTGGAGAAGAAGAAGAAGAAGAAGAAGCGGATGCGGTAACAGCGCTGAGTATTAAAAGGATGAAGCATAGGGTAGGCGTCTTTCTCACGGTTGGCCTCCTTTCCGGGCGATCTCCGGTCGGAGGTCATTGTAGCATATCGGAAGCGCCGACTTGAAAATATACAAAGATTGTATATAATTAACCCGTTCGCCGACGCTAAGCCCCGCCTTTCAAGGCGGGGACGAGAAGCGAGGCTCAGGGTTAACCCCGAACAAGCCCCGGCATTCATGCCGGGGAGTCGAGGGGTTGACTTGAGGCCTTATTTCGAACAAGGAGAGACACAATGGCCGTGAGCACCGTCAATATATCCTTCAGGAAGGATCTCTTGGCCAAGATAGACGAAGCCGCCAGGGAAGAATGCCGGACCCGGTCCGAGCTGATCCGCGAGGCCGCCCGGCTCTATGTCGAGCGGAAGGAGAGGTGGGACAGGATATTCAAGTTTGGAGAACGCCAGGCCGCCCGACGGGGCTTGACCGAGGCGGATGTCGGCGTCGAGATCGGGAGAATCCGTGCGGGCCGGAAAAAGTAAGCCTCGGGTCGTTGTCCTGGATTCGAACATCCTGATCTCGGCGGTCGCCTTTCCCGGGAAGCCCCGTTCTATTCTCGAGCGGGCTATACGGGGCGAGTTTCGGCTGGCCTTATCCGATCCGATCCTGGAGGAGGTCGAGGCCGTTCGCTCCGGGAAGAAATTCCTCTTCCCGGGACGGATGGTCAGGTTCATCATGAATGAGCTTGAGGCCCTGGCCGATTTCGTGGAGCCGAAGTCCGCGATAGAGCTTGTCCACGAGGACCTCGATGACAACAGAATTCTGGAGTGCGCCGTCGAAGCCGGCGCGGATGTCATCGTGACAGGGGACGAGCACTTGCTGAGGTTGAGAGAGGTGTTGGGGATCTTGATTGTGAGCGCGGACGAATTCCTTAAGAAACGGTAGACACGGAATTCGGGGGACACATCACTAAATTCCGGATACGTCAGAATGCAAGGGATACGTCACTTATCTCAAGAGAAAATATATCCTGTCTGTAGATCCCGGCATCTCTCGGGAATTCGTTTGACGTTATAACGTTATAACGTTATAATGCCCTCCATGGAGGACGGGCGATGAAAGATCCGAACAAGCGCGTGACCGTTTACTTGAAACCCGCATACCACAGGGCGCTCCGCGTCAAGGCGGCAGAGACCGAATATTCCGTTTCGGATCTGGTCAATGAGGCCGTCCGGAATGCCCTGGCCGAGGACGCCGCGGACCTCGAGGCGTTCGAAAAACGGAAGGCCGAGCCTCTTCTCGCTTTCGAGGACGTCCTGAAGAAGCTCAAGAAGGATGGAAAGATTTAAGGTCTTTCTCCGGAAATCCGCGGCCGATGAGCTGGACGCGCTGAGCGGGAAAGTCCTTCGAAATATCATCGCAAAGATCCGGGAGCTGGAAGCGAATCCGCGGCCGCCGGGATGCCGGAAGCTCTCCGCCGATGAGAAATACCAGTTGAGGCAAGGGGATTTCCGGATCGTCTATTCGGTCCGGGACAAGGAGAAGACGGTCGTCATCGTTAAGATCGGACATAGAAAAGACATATATCGTTAGATAATCGATTCTCTAGAATTCTGAGGATAACGGAATTAGGGACACGCATTAGCGTCACCTTTTGTTAGCGTTGTTATTATTGCGCGCAGGAGGAGCGCATGAAAGCCACGACATCGGCCTTGAGCTTGGAGTGGGACGGTTTGTGAATGTACATCATGTGGCCCGCCTCGTAGTAGCCGAATGAGACGCGGTCCTTGAGCTCGCCGCCCGGGTCCATGTGGGTGATCGTGTACTCGGTCGCGCAGAAGGGGGTAGCGCCGTCGTAGTAGCCGTTGGCCAGGAAGACCTTGAGGAAGCGGTTCTCGGTCATGGCCTGGCGCAGCGTTTCCGAAACGTTGAGATACTCGTTCTGGACGTTCGAGTAATTCCAGGGCCGGACGTTCCCCGAAATGGCGTAGACGATGTCGTTCTTGTACTTGAGCTCGTTGCGAAGGTAGTCGTTGAGGACGGCCGAGAACGGGCCGTAGATCGCGGCGTTGCTCGGGTCGGACTCGTAGACCTCGCCCGCCGCGTCGTAGTCGAAGCCCTTGAAGCGGCCGTCGAGCCGGCCGATCGTCCGCCGCTCGCCGCGCAGGAGCTCCTTGCAGAAGCGGGGCAGGGTGACGCGAAGGTTGGCCTGCTCGAGGAAGGCCGGGTCGAGGCCGGTCAAGCGGGCGAGCCCGGCCAGGATCTCCCGCTTCTCGGCGTCGGGGAGCGTGTTCCCTTTCATGAGGGCGGCGGCGTAGGGACCGAGGGCGAAGCGGCGCGCCTCATCGACGACGTCCGCGATCCCCTTGGCCTGGAGGTCGGCCGGGAGCTTCTTATGGTACCAAGAGTCGGCCGTGTAGGTCGGGAGGAAAAAGATATTGGGAAGGTCGTTCCCGGGCGCGAACCGGAAGTTCTGGAAGTTGATGGCCGAGGAGACGAGGATGATCCCGTTGAGGTACATGCCGGGGGCGCGCCCCTGGAGATAGCCGGCCAGGCCCGAGGCGCGGACCGTTCCGTAGCTCTCGCCCAGGATGAACTTTGGGGAGGCCCATCGTTCGTGGCGGGTCACGAACAGGCGGATGAACTCGCCGACCGATTCGATGTCCTCATTGTAGCCATGGAACTGGTTGGCGTTCTCGCCCGGGACGGGGCGGCTGTAGCCGGTCGAGACCGGGTCGATGAAGACGATGTCGGTCGCATCGAGGAGCGTGTTCTCGTTGTCGGCGAGCTCGAACACGGCCGGGAGCGGGAAACCCTCGGCGTCGAGCAAGACCTTGCGGGGGCCGAAGGCGCCCATGTGGAGCCAAACCGAGGAGGAGCCGGGGCCGCCGTTGAAGGCGAAGGTCAGGGGGCGCGGCACGCGATCCCGGACGTCGCTCCGGAAATAGGCCGTGTAGTAGACGCTGGCCTTGGGCCTGCCGTCCTCGGTCTTGAGGATCATCGTACCGGCGATTGCCGAATAGGGGAGGGGCTTGCCGGCGACCATGATCGAGTGGCGGGTTTCGGAGGAAGTCTCTTCGGGGGGCTTGACGGCCGAGGCGGCCTGCTGCTGGGCGGCCGCGGCGTCGGGGCGGCCGGGCTCCTGCTGCTGGAAGATGCTGCTCTCGGGCTGGGCCGGGAAAGACGGGTTGAACTGGCGCCGGCGGTCTTGCTGGGCCTGGGGGGAGCCGGATGCGGCGGAGGGAACGGCGATGACCGCCGCGATGATAAGCGATAGTATGACGAAGGCGGCCAAGATCACGATTGAATTGCGCGCGATTCGAGTGTTCATACCTGTTACCTCCTCTAAATCGGTGCCGCTAATGCATGTCCCTAAGCGAGAATACATCAATTTAGGCGAAGGATTCAATCCCCTCGCGGGAATCCACGGACGTTAGTCCGTGGAGAGATAGCGAACCCCCGTTCGGGGGCTGGCGCTCCAACGCCTGCAATGGGCAGATCCCACGGACGTAAGTCCGTGGAGCTTCAGTGACTGATATGAGAACATAGCGCTAATTAGTACGTCCATGTTTAATGTGATTGACCCGTTCGCCGACGCCACCCCGCCCTAAAAGGCGGGGCTTAGAATAGGAGCCCCGCCTTTCAATACACATGAACCGTTTCCGGTTCATAAGTGCCGGCATTCATGCCGGGGAGTAGAGGGGTTGACAAGAGCGCTGGAGATGGATAAGATTAGTAAGGAAGTAAGATAGATGGATAGTAAGGAGAAATCATGGAAATCGTGGAAATCGCCAGAATGACCTCCAAAGGGCAGGTCACGATTCCCCTGAGGATCAGGGATATTCTAAAGCTTGAAGAAGGGTCAATGGTGATGTTTAAGGTCACGGAGAAAGGGATCTATCTCACCCCTTGCGAAGTCAAGGAAAGCAACCCCTACAGCGAAGATGAGTGGAGAAAGATAGATAGGCTTGTCGCAGAAAAAGGAAAAAGGTATGGATCCGCGCGAGCGGCTAAAAAGCACCTTAAATCCTTATGAGATTTGAGTTCAAGCCGTCATTTGACCGGTCGGTAAAGTCTCTCCCACCGGCAGAAAAAACAGATATCATTAAATTGTGCCTTATTTTTATTGAAACAATTGCCGGAGCCGATGCGGTTTCGAAAGGAGTTGGATTGAAGCGGCTCAGGGGAGATTATTGGGAGATTAGAAAAGGAATCAGACAAAGGATTCTTCTCAGATGGAAAGGGGACCTCATTGAATTTGTTCTGGCCGGAAGCCATGACGACGTAAGCAGATACTTGAAAAAGATCCAATAATCATAAATCGGCGCCGCTAATTCATTTCTCATTCTTTCCGGAGATCTATCCCCCATGAATTGGGGAATTGCGTCAGCGTCGCCAATTTTCGGTTGATTTTCCAGTGCGTTTGCTATAAAGCTAAGAGTAATGCAAATCCCCCGAACCTCCCTTTCAGTGGGAGGAGGCTCACTTTAATCTCGCGAGGAGGTCCGGCATGAAACGAAGGGAATTCGTGTCCAAAGGACTCGGCGCGGCAACTGCCGCGGCGGCGCTCGGCGTCGGCGGGCTCGCGGCCTCCGGCCGGGCGCAGGAAGCGTCGAACGCTCCGGCCCCGGCCCAAACGGCAACCTCCGCGACGAAGTCCGGTTTTAAGCTCCGCTACGCGCCGCCCTTCGGCATGTTCAAAAGCCACGCCGGCGACGATCCGATCGCCCAGATCCGCTTCGCCGCCGACGAGGGATTCGGCGCCATGTTCGACAACGGCCTGATGGGCCGTCCTCCCGCCCAGCAGGAAGCCATCGTCAAGGAGATCGAGCGGCGCGGCATGGTTTTGGGGCCCTTCGTCCTCTACGCCGATTTCGGCGTCAAGAGCTTCGTGACTCGCGACTGGGACATCCGCGACATGCTCCTGGCCAAGATGCGGCAGGGCGTCGAAACCATGAAGCGGACCGGCTGCAAATTAGCCCTGGTCGTCCCCGGCCGCTTCGACGAGAGCCTGGCCTGGGAATACCAGACCGCCAACGTCGTCGATAACCTCCATTTTTGCATGGAGGTCTGCGAACCGGCCGGCCTCATCCTGGTGCTCGAGCCGCTCAACCCCAAGGACCATCCCGGGCTGTTCCTGACCAAGATACCGCAAGCCTACGCCATCACCAAGGCCGTCGCCAGCCCCTCCTGTAAGATTCTCAACGACATGTACCATCAGCAGATCACGGAGGGGAACCTCATCCCTAATATCGACGCGGCCTGGGACGAGATCGCCTCTTTCCACGTCGGCGACACGCCCGGCCGCAAGGAGCCGGGGACGGGAGAGATTAACTACCGGAACGTTTTCAAGCACATTCACGGCAAGGGCTACCAGGGCGTCCTGTGCATGGAGCACGGGATGAACATGAAGGGCAAGGAAGGCGAGCGGGCCGTCATCGATGCTTACAAGGCCTGTGACGCGTTTTAGGGGCGGAATTAAGGAGGATCTAATGAGCGAACGGGCGGACAAGAATCACCTGACGAGACGCGATTTCATCAAGACTTCGGCGGCGGCCTCGATCGCGGCCGCCATCCCCGGAAGCCTCGGGCTACACGCGGCGGGTTCGGACACGATCAAGATCGGAGTCATCGGCTGCGGCGGCCGCGGCACCGGCGCCGCGATCGACGCCATGGAAGCCGCGCCGGGAGTCGAGGTCGTCGCCCTCTACGACGTCTTCCAGGACCGGATCGACGAATCCCTCAAAAGCCTGCGCGAGAAGCACGCCGACAAGGTCAAGGTGACGCCGGATCGCTGCTTCACCGGGTTCGACGGGCACCAGCAGCTGTGCGCCCTGCCCGACGTCAACATGGTCATCCTGGCCGCTCCGCCCGGATTTAGGCCCCTACACCTCAAGGCGGCCGTCGAGGCCGGGAAGAATGTCTTCATGGAGAAGCCGGTCGCGGTCGACCCGGTCGGGGTTCGCTCCGTCATCGCGTCCTCCGACCTGGCCCTTCGGAAGGGTCTGGCCATCGTGTCCGGGACGCAGCGGCGCCACCAGGCCCGTTACCTCGAGCTTTTAAAGCGAATTCACGCCGGCGAGATCGGCGAGCTGGTCGGCGGCCAGTGCTACTGGAATATGGGCTTCCTGTGGGTCAAAGAGCGCCAGCCCGCCTGGTCCGACATGGAGTGGCAGTGCCGCAACTGGCTCTACTTCACCTGGTTGTCGGGGGACCACATCGTCGAACAGCACGTTCACAACATCGACGTCATCAACTGGGCCTTCCGCGCCCTCCCGGTCCGCTGCTTCGCCATGGGCGGCCGCCAGGTGCGGACCGGGCCCGAGTGCGGGAACATCTTCGATCATTTCTCGGTCGAGTTCGAATACCCGAACGGCGTCCGCGTCCTGAGCATGTGCCGCCAGATCGACGGGACCTTCGAGCGGGTCGAGGAGCGAATCGTCGGGACCAAGGGCGTCGGGTTCGGCCACGGCGAGATTCGGGGCGAGAAGCCCTGGAAGTACGAGGGGGAGGAGCCCAATCCCTATGTCGTCGAGCACGCCGACCTCATCGCGAGCATCCGCGCCGGGACGCCCCTCAACGAAGGCCGGAGGATCGCGGAGAGCACGCTCTGCGCGGTCATGGGCCGGATGAGCGCCTACACGGGCCGGGCCATGAGCTGGGAGTGGGTCATGAACGCCTCGAAGCTCGACCTCATGCCCGCCAAGCTCGAGTTCGGGCCGCTTCCGGTCGAGCCGGTCGCCGTCCCCGGCCAAACCCCGCTAGTTTAAAACGGGGTAAAAACGGGGTCAAACCTACACTTTGTCATAAAGTGCAAAGAACAGGTTTGATCTCGATAAGAATAGAAGTATTGGTTACACTTTTTGACCCGTTCGCCGACGCTACCCCGCCCGAAAGGCGGGGCTTTGAATCGGAGCCCCGCCTTTAGAGGCGGGGACGAGAAGCGACACTTTTGTACTCAGCCCCTTGAGAGGAGATGGGGCTGAGTGGGCTCAGGGTTAACCCTGAGCAAGCCCCGGCATTCATGCCGGGGAGTCGATGGGTTGACAAAGTGTAG
>Ga0315277_10005979_pt1 | contig 16012 bp, 15 predicted proteins | sample YL17G05_15_MG_FD_203695 | JGI IMG/M metagenome (GOLD analysis project Ga0315277, IMG submission 203695) | Sediment microbial communities from Yellowstone Lake, YNP, Wyoming, USA - YL17G05_15 | ecosystem: Environmental > Aquatic > Freshwater > Lake > Sediment | place: USA: Wyoming | collected...
CCGAATAGCTCCATAAACTTGGCGCGGGAAATCTCGTCGAACAAGTTCTTTGCATCCCCGACCTTGCTCGTGAAGGCCCGCACGTTCTTTTTTCGCAAGAATTGACCGGGAAGGCGAGCTTCCAGCCACGCCGTGTATTCAGCACCGGCGGGTAACAGCATGTTAGCGATGCGCAAGAAGGTTGGCGGGTGGCTGTTCAACAGCGTTGTCACGGCGACGGATTTCGGGGGGATCGATAGTTGCTTGTAGATCGTCCTTGCCGCTTCGATGTAATTCAGCATAGCATGGTCCTCGTCGATTTTTTCATCGGCGAGCAGCATCACGTTGAGGCCGGTTTGCTTTCCCAGCGCATAGAAGCTTTCAAGATTGTAGAGCGCCTTGGCAAGCTGTTTCCCAAGGCCTGCACGCTTGACGATGAAATCTGCCTTTGCTTCCATGACCCGGACGAAAACATAGAGAATCGCGAAAATCCCGATGTTTAAAATGATGAACCCGAGGATACCGACATCAAGGCCGAAGATGAAAAATTTTTTGCCGAATGCGAAATCGTAGTACGTGGCCGGTATTTTGAAGATCCAGCGAATGCCCAGGTCGATGGCATTGATGGCGAGCAACATGGTCGGGTGGTTGCTCTTCAAGTGGCCGAGCTCGTGGGCGATGATGGCTTCGAGCTCGTCCTCGGGGAGATCCATATCCGCAGGGGCGATCACGCAAACGCGCTTGTCGAACACGGGACCATATGCCATTGCATTAATGATGGGATAATTCCCGAACCCGATTTTTACCTTTCCACGCAAGCCAATTTTCTGCTTGGCCCGGTCAACGATTTCCTGGATAATCTTTGCCTTTCTCTCGTCGATCTTGGCGATGGGCTTAACGCCAAGGAACTTGTCGATGAACCAACCGGTCGTCAAATACACGATTGCATCGGCAACGGCCAGCACAGGATAAATCCACTCGAAGATGTTGATATGGGTAATGGAACCGACCGTGGCGATGAATACCCACGCGAGCAGGTAGATCGCGAGCGTGATGTATTGGGGGCTCATGAATCGCCACACCACGATGTATCGCCGCCCGAAAAAAACAAAACCAAGCACCAGGATGAGCCAGAAGGACAGCGAGAAGATCTTGTCGAGTAGCTCGATAGCCGGCAAGCCCGCCTTATCGATGATGAAATCGACGATACTGGCGAAAAACATGACATTGTACGTGATGGCACTTATGTAAATAACCTTGTTGACGACTTGATGTCCCTTGAGCTCCAAGGCGCCGATGATTAAATACATTGCAAAGGCGCCGAGGATGCCCGTGAAAAAATCAGCAGTGATCAAGAACATCAAGAAAAACATGAACATGATGAACAGCAAATCGGTTGTCCCGCTTCGCTTGGATTTTTTCACCCATTGGTAGAACTCGCTTTCCAGGAACAAGCCAAGCACGATTGTTATCCAGAATACAACATTAACCGCGAGGAATGCCACGATCAAATCCAACCATGCGATTATACTCAAAACCGCACCGATGGCAAGGGCGATGTTTATCCAAACGAAGAGATTCTTCCGATTCATGCGTTCCACCGTGTACCAGAATGATTAATGTAACGATACAGTATAAACTCAGATAATGACCCCGCATGGATAGGAAATGCGATGTATTTTCTTAATCGTGAAATTACCCAGAATGATCATCGCGTAGAGTGAATCGATCATGAAAGTGCCGATCATCCAGCTGAACCTCGAAGAGCAAACCGTGAAAGACGTCACGGATGTCTTGAAAAGTGGCATGTGGGCCGAAGGCAAGAACGTGCATGCCTTAGAAGAAGAATTTGCAAAATACATCGGTGCGAAACATGCCAGGGCTGTCAACAGTGGCACGTCAGCGCTGCTATGCGCGCTTTATGGCATAGGCATCAAGCCGGGGGATGAAGTGCTGGTACCTAGCTTTACCTTCATTGCAACCGCTAACACCATTCTAGAATTCGGCGCGAAGCCCGTGTTCGTGGAAGCGGAGCGGGACACCTTCAACATGAGCGCCGATGACGCGAAGAAAAAGATCACGAAAAAAACCCGCGCCATTATGCCCGTGCACCTCTACGGGCTGTCCGTGGACATGGATGCCTTCAATGATCTCGCCGCGAAACACAACTTGAAGATCATCGAGGACGCATGCCAGGCGCACGGGGCCGAGTTCAAGGGCAAAAAATGCGGCGCGCTGGGTGATGTGGCTGCTTTTTCCTTGTATCCCACGAAAAACATGGTGTGTGGCGGCGAAGGCGGGTTGGTCACCACGAACGACGACGCGATCGCGGAGCGCGTGAAATTATACTCGAATCACGGCCAAGCGCAAAAATATGTCCACGCATCGATCGGCTTCAACTTCCGCATGCAGGAGTTCAACGGGGTTATTGCCCGCGCCTCGCTCAAGGTCCTTGACAAGAACAACCAAAAGCGGCGCGAGAATGCCGCGTTTTTCAACGACGCGTTCAAGGGCGTCGACCAAATCGAAACCCCGGTGGTACCCTCTAGCCGGGTCCACGTGTATCACCAGTACACGCTCAAGGTCAAGAACCGCGACAAGCTCGCCGAGCATCTGCAGAAGAACGAGATCGGTTACGGCATCCATTACCAGATTCCCATCCACGAGCAGCAATCCATGAAGAACATGGGCATCACGGCCAAGCTCCCGGTCACCGAGCAGCTTGCCAAGGACGTCATTTCCATCCCCGCTCACCCGATGCTTTCCAAGGAACAGCTCGACTTCGTTGCCAAGACGATCAAGGACTTTTTCAAATGAAGGTCGTCGCGACTTGGGAAAATTACTTAAAACGGTACTCCTTTTATTCTATCAGCCAAGCACGGCTGTTCCTCGGCGTGCTTGGATCTGTAAAATCCTAACAAATCAAACCGGTTCGTCACCATGGCAAAAAAACAAGGCAAGCGGGCACAACGCCGCAGTTCCAAGGGCATGTCCCCGATGGGTGGTGCAGGGCTTATACGGTTCTACCAAGACGAGTCCAGCAGGGTCAAGGTCGGCCCGGTCGCGACGGTCTTGCTTGCAGGTGCCTTGTTAACGGTCGTTATTTGGGCCTGGCTGCGGCAGCGGGGCGTCGTCCCGTTCCCGTGAACGTCCCGGCATCCTCGTTCTCGATGAGCCTCCATCTACTTAGGATAATTTGGGGAGTACAATTGTGATCGCCACGATTTCCGTAGCTTCCCGTTTTTCACCCACTTCGGGCCTCGTTCTTGAAAATGCGCGGCGAGCCTGCTTCGCCAAAGCGCGAGCTCTTGCGCACGCGACTTGTCTTTTGCGAGATCGTGTTCCTCGTGCGGGTCCCGTTCCAGGTCGAAGAATTGCTCCTTTCCCGTGGGCCTGAAAAAGATATACTTGTGCTTGCCATCGGTCAAGCCCATCCAATAATTGCGGGGATCATAGGCCGTTTCATGCTCCATGTCGATGTACTCGCGCCATGCAGGCTTGTCTTCAGACACCAGCGCCAACAGCGACTTGCCATCCATGTCGCCGGGAACCTTCCCACCGGCCGCAAAGAGGAACGTCGGGAGCACGTCCCGCAATTCAACGATGCTTTGCAGCTTGGAACCCCGGGCAATAGCCGCTTTGTACCAGGCGGGCCATGTCAAGATCATGGGGATATGCGCGGAACCCTCGTACCCGTACGTCTTTCGCCAGTGGTGGTGGTCGCCGAGCATATCACCGTGATCCGACGTGAAAAGGATCAAGGAATCGTCGTACATGCCTTTTTCTTTTAGTGCTGCAACAACGCGACCAATTTGCTCGTCGATGAAGGTCACGTTGCCATAGTAATGCCGTCTTGCTTCCCTCGCGAAATCGACGCCGAAATCGCCCCGGGCGTGCCCGTTCACGATGGCATCGGGCTTCCGGAATCGCTTGCACCAGGAACCGATCCACGGTGCTGGCATATCCTCCAGCTTGTATGCGTCCACGAGGCGCTTCGGGGCATCATACGGGGAATGGGGTCGGGCAAACGAGATTTTCAAGAAGAACGGGATTACCGGATCATGCTCCTTGATTTTCTGCACCGCCACGTCGCCAGTCCAGCGGGTGGGATGCATGTTTTCGTCCAGAGCGTAGTTCCTTGCCTTGTTGTCGTTCCACCCAATGCCCGTGGCATCCGGATCCTTTCCGGGAGCCACTTGCTTGAACCATTGCCGGTAATCACTGATGAAGCCAGGCGATTCCGAGCGGCTACTTTCATCCAGGACCGTCTCGTGGAAGCCGTGGAGCGCACGCTGCGGGTGAAAGTGCATCTTTCCGACACCAAGCGCGTGATAGCCGAGATCCTCGAGCATCCGCGGCATCTCGTACCTGTAGTGTTCGGCGATCCTTCCATAACCGAGCATACCATGGTGCCACGGCGACATCCCCGTCAACAAGCACGCGCGGGACGGGGTGCAGCTCGGGACGGCGGAATATGCCGAGGTGAACAAGACGCCTAGACTTGCCAAGGCATCGAGATTCGGGGTCTTGATGGCCGCGTTCCCCGAGCACCCGAGCGCGTCGAACCGGTGCTGGTCCGTCATAATAAAGATGATGTGGGGCTCTCGCATAGATCCATCACCGGAGGGCGTGTAATGGCCAAGAGGCACTTTCAGTCCTTGGTTTCGTGATCACCGCTTATCGCCAGCAACCCGGTGACGTGCCGGGTCGGCTCGTCAAGTAGTCTATCAACATGATTTCCAATGGCGACGACCTTGTTTTTTTATTTTGCGCGCTTTCTATGTTATATACTTCGATCAACGAAAGGTGAAACCACACGAAGATCGTGGATTTTAAAGAAAAAGCAGAAATCTTGAAAGAATACGAGCATTTGTGCGAATACCAGGTGAAGCCGGCCAACTTGGGCGTTGGCTCGAATTTCGCCCGGCGTGATGGGTTCGTCGCGGGACAACTGATGATCGGGGACTTGATCATCAACGAGGAAGCGACCAAGAACCTGGAAGTGCATCCCTTTCCCGAATGGGTGGCGCAGCTCATCCGGATCGACACGCCGAAGGATCAAGCGAGTGGCTATGCCGTGGTCTTGAACATCAACCAGAAGGATTTCAAGAGGATCGAGAAAAAAGACTGGCGCGATCGCAAGGACGCGTTCAAGGAGCTGACCAAGGATTGCAAGCCCGAGAGCCTCGTCGCTTTCAGGCTGGTGCCGGGCATCTGCGTGAAAATCCCGGGCAGCGTTCCCCACTACTTCGTGTCGGGCAAGAAGACCGAGGGAACCGAGTACCCGTATTGCCAGGTGTACGAGCCGGAGATCAACTGGAACACGTTTGCTCCCTTTGGCAAATTCGAGGCGACCATGTATTTCCAGGTGCCGTTCGAGATACGAATTTAAACAACAGGCGCGTGCATGAACGATGGACATCCGGCAATTCCAGGGGCTCATGAAGACCCTTTTTTTCGAACGCGACACGGAACGCGGAACGATGAAGACGTTTGCATGGTTCGTTGAGGAAGTCGGGGAACTTGCACACGAATTGCGGCAGCTCGATGCCGGGAAAGCCACAGACAAGGCGAGCGTGGAGCAAGAGTTCGGCGATGTCCTCGCGTGGCTGTGCTCGCTGGCCAACTTGGCTGGCATCGACCTCGAGCAAGCAGCGGCGGCGAAGTACCCGCAAAAATGCTCCAAGTGTGGCAAGAGCCCGTGCGAGTGCGATGCAACGTGAATCCCCCAGGTGAACTATCATGACCCAACGCGCGAAAAAGTGCAATCTGTTTCAAAGACAGACCACCGTGGGCAAAGCGATCGTCTTGCAGCTCGTTGTCGCGGCCATCATCATCAACACGTTTCTCGTCGCGAGCTTTTATCGTGGCAATGCACCCGCAGCGCCGCCGGAAGTGATCTTGGACAACGCGCAAGCCCCGATATCGGCGCTCTCAGAGCTGGATAACGGCACGACCTGGTTCGCACGGGACTCGTATGTCCTCGAACCGACGCTCGACTCCGAGATGGCTGGCACCGAGGATTCGCACGGCAATATCTATGCCCCAGATATTTTGTTCGACGATGGTATGTGGAAACTGTGGTATGGCGGGCAATCATCGAATGGTCATGATTCCATCCACTTTGCGACCTCTGCGGATGGCGTTCGCTGGCAGAAATATGGCACGATCATTCCAACGGGGGTCAACAACCACGTCAATGACCCGAGCGTCGTGAAGGTGAACGGCACCTATTACATGTATTACACGGTCGCCCCGGTCGCCGAGCTCGACCGCATCTGGCTGGCGACATCGAATGATGGCCTAAATTGGACAGTGTATGGGCAGATAATTGGCCAGGGAACGAGCGGTACCTGGAACTCGTTGAAGGTCGGGCGCCCCTCCGTGCTTTACATGAACAACACCTTCAAGATGTGGTTCGATGGCACCGAGGAAGACCCCGCAAACCCCGGGCAAGTAAAACCAGGGACAGGACGGCACGTGGGTTATGCAACGTCTGTTGATGGAATCACGTGGACAATATGGCCCGCCAACCCCGTGTTCCTGAACAGCGGGGCCATCGACGTGGAATATTTCAACAAGACTTACGTGGTGGTCGAGGAATCCGGCGTGGGCATCTGGTGGCGAAAAGGAACGAACGAGACCAGCTTCGAATCTTCGCCTCGCCTATTATTCCGAAACATGAACACCACGTTCGACGCGTTCGGGCACGTGACGCCCTTCATCTTCGTGCAAGCTGGCAAGTGGGTCGCCACGTTCACTGGCGCAGCAACCGTTCGTTATTGGGACCGGAACCGCATCGACGCCTGGTATCCCATGCGCAATATCACGCTGAGCATCGACAATGGCGGCGGTACTTTCCCGACAAGTATGCGCGGCTGGGCATCGTCGAGCACGAGTCTCAAATGGGTCTTCAGCACGGCCGATGCGGGCAAGAACGTGACCTTGGCATACCATCGTGCAGCAGCCATGATCGATCAAGTCGTGGAAACACTTGCCGCTGGAACGCGCAACCTCTATTTCTTGCCTGGCACGGGCCACATCGCCGGTGCGTGATGCGGTCTCCAATACACTAACATTTTTTTCTCGCCATGCGTGGATCATGCTTGCCTTTATACTGCATGAAAAAAACCATCCGTTTATGGAAATCGTGCATTAAAAGCCCGGTGGTGTAGCGGCCCAGCATTTGGGGCTTTGAACCCCGAGACGCAGGTTCGAATCCTGCCCGGGCTATATTTACTCTTATTTTATTCAGCCGTCGAGTATTTGGATAGTAATAATAAGAGAAATTACCTACGATATTCTTTTCTTGCTTCTTATCAGCTTCTTGGTTCCTCTAAAAAATCAGCATACGAACGGTTCAAAATGTAAAATGACTGAAGTACTTACCGTTAAAAAGAATCGAGTAAAAAAGAAGATCGTTAAAAAGAATAATGGTCGTTGATCACGATTCCTTGGGACCATCGGGGCTCCAGACTTTCTCGAGATATTTCGGGATGCTCGATGAATCGTTTGGCCCAACAAGCACTTTAGCACCGGCGGCATCCTCGAGCGCTCCCGACACCCGTGCAGACATTCCAGGGATAATAACGACTTTATGCGCTACCTTTTCTTGCCACTTGAACTTCTTGAGGGATTCGGCGATTGCATCCGCGTTGAACTGACCACCTGCCGTTGAGGATTCCACGCCAATTCCACCCGTGTCGACCACGAGAAGCCAGCAATTCACGCCGGCACTCTTCAAGTCCTCTTCCACGGGGATCTTGGTCATGCGGTAGTTCGTCGTGACGAGGATGGGGCTCTTGTTCGTCGGATTGCCGACCGGGAAGAGACCGGGGTCGACCGCCGGGAAGATGCGCGGGTCGACGAACAGGTTCTGGCGCAAGGTCGCCAAACCGAGCAAGAACCAGATGTCATCGGGATTGCGCCCCGTGTGGCAGATCAACAAGCTCGTGTCCATTGAGAGCAGCATGCCGGCGAGGTTTGCTTCCTTGTACTGGATCTCGTGGAGCTTGTCCTTGCTTAACTTGGCCGCATCGACACCGATCCAGACCGTCGCCGGCACGGCAATAACGGGCCAGCACGCTTTCGGGTTGCCGGTCTCCACTGCCGCGGTCCGCAGCATGACAACCTTGTTGATGGATTGCGCGACGAGCCCGTCGCCACTCGTGACGCCAGGATCAAGAGCAATGTCCTTGACACCACCCTTGGCAAGGGAGTTCGCGATCGAGATAAGTTCATCGAGGTCTGTTGAAAACGCGACGACTGGCAAGGATAATTCCCTCGCGATGATCCCCACTTCCTTCCAATTCGACTTGTTAGCAGCATAGAGCAGTGGTTTTTTCGCGGCGATGGCGCGGGCCGCCTCCCCTAATGCCTTGGCATTGAACGAGCACAAGATAAGGGGTAAATCCGTCTTTTCTGCGACTTTCCCGACGCACGCCTTGAACGTTTCGGGGTCATCTGAAAGGCACCGGATGGCAATCGCTTCCAGGCGCAGTTGCTCGCCGATGCGCTCGATCTTGAAGTTCGTAATGTGCTCGACCGCCGCCAGCAGCGACACCTCGTCGAGCTTGTCGTGCACGTCGATGGCGATCGCGGTCTTGTTGAAAAATGTTAATTCGTGACGATACATGACCTCCTCGCCGCCGATGACGCATGCTCGCTTGCCCGTCCCAAATACGACGGGTCGCTGAGGGGGCGTGGTCAACTCGCGAATCTTTTGGACCGCCTTCTCGTTTTTCGGATCCTTCAACTCGGCGATGTCCTCGATTTTAACCTTGCGTTCGAGCAACGAGGTCACGAACGCCATCCCCGAATCGAGCCCGTACTTCTTAAAATCGATCCCCTTGGGCACATTCTTGTAAATTTCCAGCGGGTTAACTCTTTTTACCATGATGCTTCACGAGATCTCGAATCGAAACTACATTCAATAATTAGATCAACCTTTTGTGCTATTTAATTCTTCAAAGAACGCATCTAACGAATCGGTATCTCCCGTTTCATTCCACGACCCAATCTTGGCCTTGTATTCCTCGAATTCGAGATAGGCTCGGTGCAAAGTTGCTCGGAGTTCCTTGATCGCTGCGGGATCAAAGGGATGGTAGGGCTTCTTGCAACGAATCTTTTCCAGGCGCGTGATCTTGCCGTGATCGATGATGAACGGGTATGTCCGGCAAATCATCGGCTTGAAGTCGTGGATCGTGCAAAGCCCGTTCGATACATCGAGAAACCGGCACCGGCGCTGCCCCGTGGCCTCGTCGATCACGAATCGAAGGCCGAGGTAGCACGGCTCATTTTCGAGCATTATGGCCGGATATCCAGCGAGCACGTCAAGGTCGACGTAGCCGATGTACGACGTGAACAACACGACCAGGTCCCGGATATCCAGCTGTGGAAGCCTTTCCAATATCCGGTGCACATCGTAATGCGTGAGCAGGATCGAATGGTTGTAGCAGCAATCGCCCGAGCGATCGCACGCACATGCCTCGCCAGGCGCCGAGAACACGGCATTGTCGAGGGGCAAGTCGATATCACTGTCCTCCATCACGGGCACCTGCACCGCTTGCTTTCGATTGCATTGCCTTGCCGGGCAAGTTCAAGGCCGTTTTCACGGCGCGGATTGCACCAGCGGGATCTTTCACGACGACGAGGCCGGGCGAGTGCTGCTTATCCACCCGTATGCCGCCCATGTCGACTGGCGTGTCCTCGATCGCGAGGACGATGACCGGTTTCTTGAACACTAGGGCATAACACATTTCCGACAAGGTTCCTTCCTTGCCATCGATGGCAATGATCGCATCCGCCGTGTACACGATGACCGCGTTTCGCCCGTACCCGACGCCGGTGGCGATGGGAATTTCCACGAATGGATTCGCGGTCGCCACGTCTGTTTCCGGCAAGATGCCGATCGTGATGCCGTTGTTCTTCCGTGCGCCCTTGCACGCCGCGGTCATGACGCTCTCCAAGCCCCCGCAGATCAAGTACCATCCCTCGGCGGCGATCAACTCGCCCACTTTTTCTGCCACGGCCTCGTATTCGGGAGGGGCGCTCGAGCCCCCGCACACCGCGATGATCGGCGTCTTGCCACGCTTGAGAGACATCGTGGAAAAAAAGGTCGGAGCGATTAAAAAGGATATTAACCTACCGGTGATCCACCAAGTGGTGCACATGAAAATCCGCGTTGCAGGAGCCCAAATTCCCGTGCTCGGCGATATCGAATTGAATGCCGAGGCCATCAACAACGCGCTCGACTTCGCCATCGGCGAGAAGGCCGATATCTTGCTCACGCCCGAGGGCAGCTTGAGCGGGTACACCCCCGCGTTCGATACGAAAAAATTGGAATCTGTTCTGGCGCCGATCCTCGCAAAGGCCGCGAGCGCCGGCGTTGGCCTCGCGCTTGGCACCTGTCTCGAGGAGCTCGACGGCGGCGTGTACAACCAGTTGCGGTTCTACGATAAAGCTGGGAATTTTCTCGGCTTTCACAGCAAGATCTTGAAGACCACCGGCGAGAACGAGCTATACGTGAGCCTCCCCTTGCGGGCGTTCACGTTCCACGGCGTGACGATCGGCGGCCTCATCTGCAACGACTTGTGGGCGAATCCCGAGTGCACGATCGGACCAGACCCGCATCTCACGCAGCAGCTCGCGGCCATGGGTGCAAAGATCATTTTTCATGCTGTGAACGGCGGCCGGTCATCCGACTCGTTCATGGAAACGATCCACAACTACCACGAGTCGAACCTGCGTATGCGCGCTCGGGCAGGCAAGCTGTGGATCGTGACGGTCGACAACTGCTTCCCTTTCAATATGCCTTGCTCTGCTCCTTGCGGCGTCATTGATCCTTCGGGTAACTGGGCGATCAAGGTGCCGATGCAGGGCGAGCAATTGTTCGTCCACGATATCGTCGTATAAGATGAAAAAAGGAGTAAAGGTAATTTCTGCGAGTTAAATGACGTTTTTTCGCTTGAGCTTCTTGAGCGCCGCGGCATCGATACCGAGCAAGCCCGTGTAGATCTCGGCATTGTTCCCGCCAAGATCGGGTGCCTTCGACACGATTTCCCCGGGCGTCGCCGAAAACTTGAGCACGGGGTTCGGGATCGTGGCATGGTCCACCCCGTCGAACGCGAACGACGTGTTGAACATGTTCCTCGCTTTCAGCTGCTCGTCTTGCATTATATCGTCGATACGAACGACCGAACTGCAAGGGATGCGATTTTCTTTCATTGTCTTGAGGATCTCTGACTGCTCATGCTTGGTCGTCCACGCCACAATAGCCTCGTCAAGGAGATCGATCTGATCCATGCGCTTCACCATGTTGGCGAGTCGCTCGTCCTGGAGCAAATCCTCTCGACCCATGACGGTCATGAGCCGCTTGTATTGGTTCTCCGTGATCGTGACGAGTACCACTTTCCGGCCGTCCTTTGTAGGATATTGATTGTAGGTGGGCAGCAGCCGAGAAGTCAGGTCTCGGCTCTTGGCCTTGTCCATGAATTCGTTCACTTGTGCCCTGATATTCATAGAGAACATGAGGTCTTGCATGGACAAGTCGATGAACTGCCCGATGCCGCTGTTTCGCTCCCGGTAAAACAACGCTTGCATGATGCCGAGTGCCGCTGCGAGGCCGGACGAGTAATCCGCGAACGGGATGCGAGGCGTGCCCTCCGTGATGTTCGACGCGTGCATTATCCCGCCCGCGGCCTGAGCAACCAGGTCGAACGCGGGGAGGTCGGAGCGCGGGCCGGTCTGGCCGAATCCGGAGATGGCCGCGTAGATGAGCCGCGGGTTGCGTGCCTTGAGCACGTCGTAATCGACGCCCCAGCGCTTCATAGTACCGGGTATATAGTTTTCAAGCACGATGTCAGCCTTGTCGATCAACTTCAAGAAAATATCTTTCGCATCTGGCTGGCTAAGGTCAAGCGTGATAGATTTCTTGTTCCGGTTGAGGATCGTGAACAGTGGCGCCATCTGCTTGTCAAAAAGCAGATAAAAAAGGCGCATAGGTTCTCCAAAAGGCATAGGCTCCAGTTTAATAACCTCCGCGCCCTGGTCGGCGAGGTAACTGGAACAGTAGGGCCCGCTGATGAATTGCGAGAGGTCGAGCACCCGTATGCCATCAAGTGTTTTTGCTGTCATAATTTCACGTTTTATTCCTTTTTTACCAATTAACGAGCAGTCGCTTCAAGTACTTGATGATATAGGAAGCGGCAAGCGGGAATCGCATGAGCTTGCTCGTGTTGCCCTTGATCTTGAACTTCCCGCCCATCAATGCTTTCGATGGCTCAACCTCCCCGCTGACGAGCGAGGCCCAGGCCGATTCAGGCGCGGTAATCGTGTATTCTATCGTTGCTTGCTCCCCGGGCTTCAAGAACTTCGCGGCGCGGCACTTCCCATGCCATAAATCCAGCCATAACCTCACGGTTTCCTTGAGCTTCTTATTTTCCGCCGTGAATTCTAGGACCAGTGGCCCTTCCCATGTCTTTGCACTTTTCTCGTAATTTGGATTTTTATTCAAGCATTGCGCGTATGTGTCTGCCCATTCTTGCGTTTGAAATTGCATCTTTTCAGTTCTCCTTTAGTTTTTCAGAGCTCGGTCGGCAGTTCGCTGTAATACCCAAATGAAAGCATCCCCTTGATTTCATCCTGTGCTTCCCGTAAAAATTCCTTGTAAGTCATCCCGAATCGTTTCTGGAATATCGGGAGCACGTCCGCGATATTTTCGTAATTGAAGACAATTCGGAGAATGATAAACGTGCTGTCGATACCTGCCTTGATCATATCTGCATTCTCGGCTTGCTGCACGAGAAGGCCGACGGACATTGATTCGCCTTCAGCCTTCTTCCATTTTTCATCCGCAGCTTTGTAATATTGCGCTTGGAAGATTTTGTTCATGAACTTCTTGAACTCGGGCGTGGGATCGAAGCTGAGCGCGAATTTTCCCTCGGCCTCGATATCGAAATAGTGTTCCAGCACGTGGTTCCTCCACTCGGGAAAGCTATCGAGGTTCGCGATTTCGTATACGTCGTAAAGCTCAATAACCTTGAGCACGCTGGTCATGTCGGGGATTGCCTCGATCCCGTTTGCATGGAGAGTGAGATATTCATTCATGATCCGGTCTAATCTTAGTTTGGATTATTAAATAACTACTTTAAGTCACCACGGCGAAATGGTCACTATTCATCACCGATTATCGCAGCCAAGGATGGCCGCTTGCCATGGATACCATCACCGATCTGTTCACGCAGCTGCCGGGCGAGTATAAGATCAACAAGGACACGATGATCATCCTCGATGATTGCGTGAAAGCCTTGCCCGCCATCAAGAGCGAGTCGATCGACGTGATTTTTGCCGATCCTCCGTACAACATCGGTAAAGAATACGAGCGCAAGAAGCTCGAGCGCGACGAGTATATCAAATGGTGCAAGGGATGGATTAATCAGTGCATACGTGTGCTGAAGCCAAAGGGCACGTTTTACCTCATGGCGGCGACGCAATTTATGCCGTACCTCGACGTGTACGTGGACGAGCGCTGGGTCGTGAAATCTCGCATCGTGTGGTATTACGACAGTTCCGGCGTGCAGGCGAGGAAGCATTTTGGGTCCATGTACGAACCCATCCTCATGATCGTCAAGGACGAGGACTCGTGCAAGTTCAACGCCGAATCGGTCATGATCGAGGCGAAGACCGGGGCCAAGCGGAAGCTCATCGATTATCGAAAGACGCCACCACAACCATACAAGGACAAGAAGGTCATGGGCAATGTTTGGGAGATTCCCCGGGTCCGGTTCTTGATGGACGAGTACGAGAACCACCCGACGCAGAAACCCGAGCGATTGCTGGAGATACCGATACAGGCGTCGTCGGATCCGGGCGACGTGGTGCTCGACCCGTTTTCGGGCAGCTTCACCACGTGCGCGGTCGCCCAGCGGCTCGGGCGCGCGAGCATCGGCATCGAGATGAACGAGGAGTACTATAAAATGGGGCTGCGGCGGCTTGGCCTGGCAACCGAGTACAAGGGTGAGCGACTCGTGAAGGAGAAGCTGCGGAAAACGACCAATAAATCCAAGAAGGACCACTTGCGATCGGGCACGCTGAACGATGGCCAGCGTACCCTCGACGAGATGATGGACGGCACGGACGAGGGTTGATACGCCATGAACGTGTACGAACGTTTGTTCGCCGCACTGGACGTTGCCCACGGCCGCGTCCCCGACAAGGTCCCGAACCACTTCGTGAGCTTGCGGCCGGGCTTCGCCAAAAACGTCGAAAATTCCATCGAGCTAAAGGATGAAGACATCGTCTTTGAATCAGGGTTCGACTTGACCATCGCGAAGGCCATCGGTGCCGAGTCGCTCAAATGCGGCCCCAGCCTCACGGGCTACACGTCGATCCCCTTTCCAACGGATTATTTCGATGGCAAGAACATCCCGGCAAGCGATCGCGGGTCATACCACGTTGGCATCTACGGGGAAATCACCAAGCAGGATACGAGAGCCACGGATGAATTCGACTCGTGGTACATGGACGGGTGCATCACCGACGAGGCGAAGTTCGAGGCGTGGAAACCATACATGCTGGCGCCGCGACCACCGAAAGCCGACGTTTTGCGGGCATTCGACTCGTTCGCGACGATGGCCATCACGAAGGGCATCTGCCCGGTGCCGACGCATGGAGGGCCATTCACCGCGGTACTGGAGGGCATGGGCTGGCCGGCTTTCGCCAAGTATTCCCGAAAGAACCCGGGGTTCATCGAACGGTTCGCTGACATCGTCACGACCACGTCCGAGGCGTATCTCAAGGCCGTCGCGCACGGTACGTGCATCAAGATCTTCCACATCCCCGACGACATTGCCATGAAGCAGAACGTCATGCTCACGCCGAAAATGATGGAAACGGTCTTTTTTCCGTTCTATCAACGCTATGCCGAGGCCGTCCACCGCGAGCACGGCAAGATCTTCTTGCACACGGATGGCTTCGTCGAGCCGCTCATCAAGTACCTCGTTGACGCTGGCTTCGACGGCCTGCAATGCCTCGAGAGCGCCGCGGGCGTCGACATCATCCGGGTGAAAAAGGAGTGGGGCGACAAGCTGTGCCTCATCGGGAACGTGGATTGCAACCGGGACTTGTTTTTCCTGTCGCCGGCCGAGATGCGGGCCAAAGCCCGGGCGATGGTCGAATCGCTGAAGGGTGGTGGCGGGTACATTTTCGGTCCATCGAGCACGCTTTACAGCGGCCATCCATTACCGGTCGTGAAAGCCATGGTCGATGGCTGGAAAGATGCCCGGGATTACTGAATCGGGAGAAGAACATGATAACAAGCAAGCGAGCGCGGGCCCGCATGGAATTTGGCCCCATAAGTTCCGCGGAAGTGCCAGAAGTCTGCAAGCTGGTCGAAAAGGTGTTCATGCAGTTCGAAGCCCCGGAATACTCGGCTGAGGGCATCATCGAGTTCATGAAATACATCAGGCCAGAGGCAGTGCGGGAACGACAACTGGGCGGGCTGCACTTCATTTTGAGGTGCCGTGCGGATGGTAAGATCGTGGGCGTCATCGAGGTTCGCAATCTCGATCACGTGTGCCTTTTATTCGTCGATGCAGACTACCAGCGCAAGGGCATCGCCCGCCGGCTCTGGCAAGATGCCTTGCGCAAATGCCTGGACAGGGTTCCGAGCCTAACGCAAGTTTCCGTGAACTCTTCGCCTTACGCCATCAGCGTTTACGAAAAACTTGGCTTCAAAGCCGTGAAAGAGGAGCAAGTCGTGAACGGTATCCGCTTCACACCGATGGTGATTGATATCCGGGAGAAGGTCTAAGCATCATCGGTGCTCGCCGCGCACGTGATTATTTACGTACGATCCATCGTGCGGGGAAAAACATTTTTCCCGCTCGTAATTAGCCGCGATTGTTAATTTGGTACTTTCAACCGTGGGATTCCGAAAGCACTTACTTGACAGTTGATATGCCATGTCAGAGGAAAAACCAGATTCTGCCGAAGCGGGTGCGCAATCACCCGCGCCGGATGATAAGAAAACCGA
>Ga0315277_10005980_pt1 | contig 16010 bp, 12 predicted proteins | sample YL17G05_15_MG_FD_203695 | JGI IMG/M metagenome (GOLD analysis project Ga0315277, IMG submission 203695) | Sediment microbial communities from Yellowstone Lake, YNP, Wyoming, USA - YL17G05_15 | ecosystem: Environmental > Aquatic > Freshwater > Lake > Sediment | place: USA: Wyoming | collected...
GCTGGTTTGAAATGTCAGGGCATTTATGGGATAGCCGGGCGGACAAGTTGAGGTTATTGTCGGCGTGTTCGGAATAGCAGTGTCAGTAGCAAGAGTGTCCAGTGTGGAGCCACGGGAAGTAACATAATCTTTCATAATTTTTACCATTCCCGGAAAATCCTTGGTTGTCGCTATCTGATAGAACCGACCGGCACCAGCTTTAGATGGATCAACGTATGAGCAGGTCATAATGGGATTATAATCCCACATTGCCCTGTCCGCATTTACAACTGATAGACCACCATTATTAGGGTCATTAATAATAACAGCATAATCGTTAATCAACTGCCAACACTGGTCATTATTGAAAAGAAGGTTACGAATCTCGCGTATTCTATTTTTATACTCCAGATTGAGACTGCTCTGGTTTAACAATCCGCAATGTTTAAATGGTTCATCACCATTCCCATACATATTGTTAGCCCAGGTCAGGTCAACATCCCAGGGTAGCTGCGACCACTGATTGGTTACCGGATTAAGATAGTAAAAGTAATTCTTACCATAACCGTTATCGTAATGGTGGACACCTTCGATAATTGTTCGGTAGCCGTAGTAGCAGGTCAGATTCACATTTGCCCCCCACCAGGATGCAGTAGGAGAAGAGTTGTATCCGTTCCTGAATGCTATAACGTCGGAGTAATCCGGGACGGCTGTCGGCCCCTGGTTATTCTTATCACAGCCATCTGGATAATCGCCATCCATTTTATAAAGGTTACCGTCAGGCAGGTGATGCTCATCCAGAAAACGGCCATCCATCTGCTCGATGGTCATATAGAGACCCCAGAAGTCACCGTCATATTGGGTTGGCCCGGATTCAGCCGCCTCGTCAATAACCCGAAAATGCACCCAGTTTGTTTTTGAAGCCGGCTCCCCAACCAAATTGAACAGTTTAAACGAGAGCGCTTCAAACATTCCCTGCTCGCCGCGATGCTGGTAGTCACCCTGCTGGATGCAGGCGGAAAAATTCAGATTGTCCCATTTGGTCTCATATTTGCTGCCGTAATCGTCGCGTGCCTGGAAGTCGTGACCGCGGTTGAATTTGAACTTCCACATATTTTTGCCCATTGAATACCGCCAGCAGCCACCACGGGAACGATAGCCAATGTGGTCATAAACTTCGCCGTCGTAAACCAGTGTTCCAACCCAGGGGTAATCTTCTCCCCAGTACTGGCCCGTCTGATTGCCGGGCAGGTATTGCGAGTCAACCACATCCTGCTTTTTGGCAAGCAGGTGATAAACGGGAATACTGCGCATCACGTCTGGGCCGAACTCTACCACCGAAGTGACGCCCGGACGAATGGCACCCATCCAGGCCGGCACGCCATCATAAACAAAATACGCAAAATTGGGCTGGGGGTCATCGGGGTACGGCACTGTAAGGCCGCGTCCTCCCCTATCCACGACCTCAATACGGTACCGCACCAGCCGACGGTGTATCTGCCAATCGCCCGGCAGTTGCACAGTATAAATATCATCGCCGGCAAACTGGTCACCATTAAGCCCATCATCATGCATTGGGATGCCGGTCCAACTTACCAGATAGTCCCAGTCGTTAAGATTGATATAGCTGCCAGGATTCACAAGCTGGTAGTAGAGTTTAACACTGGTGACGCCATCAGGGTCGGTGACCTTGGCGGTAATTGTTACCATCTGGCCGGATTTGGGCTGCTTGGGGGAGTGTTTTACCTGGCGGATATGAGGCGGAATATTGTAGGCATAAACTACCGAGTTGCGATTTGCCGGCGTCGGAAGAGCCGAACGCCAGCTCCCCGCCAAATCGTTGTCAAAGAACGGGTTGGTGAGCTGGATGGAATAGCCGTAACCCGGTATATTCTCCGGCACAGCATCGCCCACGGTCGGCCAGGGGAATCCAAGCTGGTAATTCACCTCGTCAACCTCCTGACCGGCTGAATTACACAGTTCAATCCTTTCCCCGTCATTGTTGAGCGTGCCTTCATACGGGCCAAAAATTAACGCGCGAGGCATGCCGAAGCCGCCGCACATCCATTTAGCGCAAATCTCATTCGGGTCGTGGACAACAATAATATAGCCGCCAGCCCGCAACATCGAGCCGGGCGGGAACTTGTAGGAAATACCTGCCGAGAAATACCATCCGGCAAGATTAACATCCACGGCAGTCGGGTTGTGCAACTCGATAAACTCTACCAGTTCGGTCTTGATATCAGGATTGTAGTGAATCTCGTTGATTACAACAGTTGGTTCGGTGTTGAAGTTCCCGGCCAACAGGGCAAAATCAGACATATCGACTTTGTTATCGCCATTGAGGTCAGCCAAACTCGGCGGAGCATCCAGCCAGTGCTCAGCAAAAAAGTAGAGGTCCGCCGAATTGACTATGCAGTCACCGCTCAAATCACCTAACGGGCAATCGGCTCCGGCGGAACCGGCCAAAGCGATAGTCAATACTGTCGTCAGAAATAAGATTCTCGCAGGTCCAGGCATCCTTTGTCTGCCTTTATAGATGCGAGTTCTTCGTTATGTGTTCGTTATTCATAGTTTATACGGATTATTGTTAATTCGCTCATAGTGCCTAACTGGCAAAACAGACGGAGATAATGCGGTGCGGATAAGTTGATTCCACGTATCGCATAAATGTATGAATGAACTAACGTGAAAGCGTATTAGTTCGTTGTTCATAGTTCATTGATAAACTATGAACAATAAAACCAGGCAGTGCAGAACTTCACAACTTCCAGGTTCTAAAAAGCAAAATCATATACGTCCAGCTTCTTTATATTTTAACATAATAGAGCGTTTAAGTCAATGTCTCCCTGTCAAAATAATGGAATAGGATTTGAATACCGGCTCCACGCCGTCAACAAGATAGATGTTGAATACCAGCGAAACATTCAGGTCCGAAACAATAACGTGGCCTGCGATATTGATTTTTTGGCACCATCAGGCCTGAGCTTTAGACAGACCAGTATGACCCCAATCCCCGCCCTCGCATTACGCTGTGCGAATGGCATCTGACGGCGACAACGCCAGAAAAAAAGAAGCGTGCTTTTTGAAATTTGGTTTGGCGGTTGCAAAGGGTTTTGTGTAGAATAGGTAGTTATGTTTTGTGGGTTTTGATTAAGGTAGATTAAAAAGGAGATATGAAATGAAGCGATATGTTTTAAGTGTTTTGTTAATGAGTATGCTTGCCTGCCCAGCGGTGTTTTCCCAGGAGCCCGGCCCGGAAGACGTGGAACACCAGATGCATCTTCAAAAAATGCAGCTCGAGCTGAAAAATCACGAAGCAGAATTAGGCTTCCAACAGGAAATGCGGCAGCTTGAGCTGGAGAAACGACGTATCGAGCTTGAGCAACAACGAAGAATGAAGGAACATTTAGGTCCAGGGATGCACCGCCATAAACCCTGCCTGGGTTTATTTTTCCTGGGGTGTTTTGTTGTCCACATCCTTATGGCGGTCTGGGTTTACAAAGATATACGCGCCAGAGAGTGCGGCTCAGGTATATGGGTAGCGGTTGCGCTTCTGGCCGGGCTGTTCGGGGCGCTGGTATATGCAGTTGTTCGTCTTGGCGACAGCGGCAAAAAGAAATCTGAGTAGAGCATTGGCCATTAGTGGGCCGATTGCTGAATGCCGATTGTAAATCACAAATCGAAAACCGAAAATCGAAAATTCCGGGCCTCTGATTGCGCGGAGTTTTTCAACGCGTAGAGTTTCTTCAGTGTGGCAACGTAAAGCACGCCATTAGCAGCAACAGGCGTGCTGGTCGTGGAACTATCCAGCTCAATTGAGCTGATAACCTTCTTGTCCCTGCCTGCAGCCAGCACCCAGAGGTCTCCTCGCCGCGTGCCAACATAAACCTTTCCATCGGCCACAAGTGTCGAGCCCCAGATTTCTCCGTTGGTCTGGTGCGTCCAGTATGGCCGGCCTGTTTCGGCATCCACACAATGGACCAGTCCCTTACAATCGGCGACAAAGACCAAGCCGTCATAAATAGACGGCGTTGAGCAACAGTGTTGTTCGAGCGGGTAGGACCAGACCTCACCACGATTTGTGATATTGCCGGTCCTGGTCGCATCGATACACTTCAGCCAGGCCTGGTTTTTCCCCCACCAAATATCGCCTCCGACCGTCACATACACGCGATTTTTGTAAAAAACCGGTATGCTTTTAATATTACTCGGGCTTTTGCTGCGGTTTCCGATGTATTGGTGCACGTTCTCTTTCGGGGCGTTGGGGTCACAATCGAACCGCCAGACATTTTTGAGTTTCTCCACCGGCCCCGAATCTGGAGCGGAGCGCAACGCCTCGAAGGCGTAGCAGACACCATCACCGCCACAGAAGAATATTAGTGTCTGCCCGTTGACCTCACCAATCGCAGGCGATGACCAGGTGTTATGGAATATCCGAGGACCAATCCGCTCATTATCCTGGGCCACAAGGCGTCCGGTTGTCTTATCCAGCACAATCAGACTCGGCGCATCAGGAGCAGGGACATAGCGGTGGGTGCTGTCGATGCCATTGCTTGTATTGACGTACAGAAACTGCCCATGCAACAGGATAGAACTATGGGCTGCATCGTGCTGGTGAGTTTTTACCTGGGCAGGTACGTCGAATAACCAAATAATATCGGCGTCCGTTTTGGTTACCTCCATCGGTTCAGAATCTTTCGGGGCCATAAGCCGGCCTTCGTTCTGATATGGTCCATCATTACCATTGGTCTGGCCGTTGAGGTCAAGACACATTACTTCGCCGCGATTGCTTACGATATAGACCCTGTCGCCTTCAACAGTAGATGACGACACGATACCCGCATTCGGCCAGTCCAGATATGGGTCGCCTCCTACCTTAGGAACAACCAGTTGCCAGCAAAAACTCCCATCTTTCTCATCCAGGCACAATAGCACGCCGCGGTCTCCCTTATGTCGAGCCGTGCGCGGGCTGCCGTTGTTGGTGCCAATCAACACCCTGCCGCCACTTACTATCGGGGTGGAGTATGTCTCCGTACCCAGCGGAACTATCCATTTGACGTTCCTGCCGGTGGCAGGGTCAAAGGTATCAGGAAGGCCTGTTTCAGTTGATACCATATTCCGGGTATATCTCTGGCCCCACTGCGGCTGGTCATCCGCAAAAACAGGGGAAATGACGAATAGCCAACAGAAAAAACCGGGTGTTAGCAATTGCCTAAGCGATTTTTTTCCCCTTGTCAACATTGCTTTAATTCCTCGGTTTCCAAAATGGATTCATTATGATGTCTCCTGTCGCCTCTGCGTATCAGATTCGCCACGGCGAGCGCATAGCGCAGGAGCGCAGATGGTTCGCCGCTTCGTCGCCAGTGAACTCTTCTTTGTCCGGGTCCCACTTCAATGACCGCTGCAACTTATGCGCAATAATCGTCAGATGTCCCAGAGACGCCGACCGATGACCAATCTCCTCGCCGCAGCTTGGCTGCCGCCGCGTCCGGATGCACTCGAACCAGTTCGAGTGATGGTTGTTTTCCCCGATGTTCACCTGCCGGGTTCTTAACTTCATTTCCTCAAAGATTTCCTCAGGACCGCCCTCAACGGGCCCGCCGGTTGACATCGACGTAACCCAGCCCCGTTCTCCGACAAACACCCCTCCGAAGTTTCCCTCCAATCGGGCCGTTGCGGGAACTGCCTTATAGACATCCTTCACCATTCCCCAGTGGTCAACTAAGTGAAGGAGCGTCCCATTGGCGTATTTGCAGGTGAGGGTTGGGTATTCTCCGCTGCCGGGATGTATAAGCTCCACCGGTCCGCTATTCTCCATACCCAGCGCATACTGAATCACGTCCGCACTGTGAGAATGATACCAAGTTACCGAGGCCGCGCCGAAATCCTCGCAGAACGACCACGGCACTACACCCGGAGAGGGGTTTGTGTGGTAGAGATGGTTGTAGGGATACCAAGCGGCGGGGCCAACCCAGAGGTCCCAGTCCAAACCTTCCGGCACCGGCTCAGCCGGCAGAGCAAAATCCAGCGGCACATAGGAGCTGCCGAGCTTTTCGACATCCACTACCTGAGCGTAGGGTTTGAAACGAGAGGCTCCGATGAAACCAGCCAGGCTGTTCCACAACGTGAAAACCGATTTGACCCTGCCGAGTCCGCCTGCGCGGACAAACTCGCAGACCTGACGGATTGTCGGAATAGAACGGTACTGTGTTCCGGTCTGGAAAACCCGGCCATACCTGCGGACCTCCTCCACCAGGCGGCGCCCCTGGCGAATTGTTATCGAGATGGGCTTTTCGCAATAGATGTCCTTGCCCGCTTTGGCTGCGTCAATCGCCTGCAAGGCGTGCCAATGGTCCGGCGTGACAATCACGACGGCGTCAATGTCCGGTCGGGCGAGGAGCTCGCGGTAGTCGTTATACGCCGCGCAGCCGCGATACGTGCCGCTGGAGCGGTCGGCAGCGTAGGTTTCCTCCACATAACGCTTGCCGTCCTCGCACCGCAGGCGGTCCACATCGCAGACGGCCAACACCTGAACGTCCTGGTCGCCAGCCAGTCGGTGCAAATGCCCGCCCCCCATAAGCCCTTTGCCAATCAAGCCCACCGTAATCCGCTCACTCGGCGCTACATTTTCACCCGCACCCCTCGCCGAGGAGGGAATGAGCCACGGCGCGGCGACAATCCCTGAAAGTGCAGCCGTGCGGCCCAAAAACTGTCGCCGAGTGAGCCGGCGAGTGTCTGTTCCTCTGGAATTCTCCATTCGTGTCATAGCTAACCTCGCTTTGCCAGTTGCACGCTCATCTTGTTGAAGAACTCAATGCTCTGGGCGATTTGGGGCATTGAGCCGGACCCCTCGTGTAGATATTCGATGCTGAAGATGACGGGCTTGAGACCGAGGCGGTGGATTTCCTCGAGAAGCAGGCCGACTTTTCCAGCGCCGGTGCCCCAGGGCACATCGTGACCTTTGTTAGTCGGCTCGTCCAGGTCGTGGACCTGGAGGATAATCAGACGGTCACGTAGCATCCGAATGGCCTCGATGGGGTCAATGCCGGAGTGCATCCAGGAAGCGATATTGCCGCAGGCGCCGAGCCGTTTGCTTCGGCCATCACAGAACTTCAAGAACTCCTGGGGACGCCCATAGTGTGGTGAGGTATTCTGGTCGCGATTAGAAATGGCGAGATTGATGTCATACTCGTCGCAGAGCCGCTCGATGGTATTCAGCACGTCGGGCGGCGGCTCGGCAATGAAGGTCTCAATGCCCATTTTCCGGCCGAACTCGAATACCTTGCGGCAACCGGCTTCATCGGACGGCATTAGGTGAATGTGATACGTAAGCAGACGAACACCGGCCGCATCCAGCTTCAACCGGACCTGTTTTAGCTCATCGTTAGTGAGCTGCTCATCGAATTTATTAGGAATCTCGCTGCTCACCATCTGGAGATTCCAACCGCCGATGTACAAAAGGCCAAGTTCGGCTGTCTTGTCGATTGCCTCGAAGAGATTGAAGTTGCCGAAAGTGAGCGGCGCCAGTTCCAAACGCCAACCGAGCTGCTCCTGCGCCCGGGCGGGCGGCGTCAATTTGCTGCTCGGAGTAGTCGGCGCCTGCAGGTCACCCAGGGCGAACTGAGCGGCTGCGAGACAGAATTGCAAAATCTTCGGGTCCCAGAATACGTAGGGGTTGTGCGCTACCGTGCAGTAGAAAACGCGTCCCCGGCCATACTGCCGCACCCACGCAAGCGCATAGTCGTTGTCCTCGCGAAAGCAGTCGCCACGCGCTGGTCCCTGATTGAGGTCGGTTTTTTCGGTGTCGATACTAAGAAGCACGCGGACCCTGTGCCTCGAATAAGGTTCGTGGAAACGAAAGAACTCGTCCTTGTACTCGAAGCCCCTGCCGTCGAAAGGTCGATTGAGAGGGTGGTTGGGGTCATCGAGCTTGATGAAAATATGTTCGTCGCTTTCGCGGTGGTTAGCACCGCGAGCACCGAGCATTATGCCAAACTCCGGCCAGTCCTCATAAGCCCCGGGCCAGCGGGTGAAGGCCACCGAAGTCCCGTGAACCCCAAGGAGTCCGCCGCCGCCGTAAACAAATTCTAGCAAGCTCTGCCTCAACCCGGGGTCTTCAAAAAGATTGCCCACCGTGTTGTTTAGAAAGACGGCATCAAACTGCCTCAGATTCTCGGGCTTGAAGACGGACGGGTCCTGGCTGACCACCGTCTCAAAAGCGCCGGTCTTTGCGCCCATGAGCGAAAAAGCCAGATTGGCAGTCGGGATGGAGCGGTGCCCGCCGTACCCGACATTGAGGTCGAAAATCAGGAGCTTGCGATGCCTGCGAGGCACAACGATGGCACTGGCCGGAATCGCCGCCTCAATCCGTTGCCGCTCCTGGGGTTCGAGGACGACCTGCGTCTGGGCAGAAGCAAGCCCACCATACGTCTGGCGGGCAAGCCCAAACAATGGCACCGCGAGCATCCCAGCCGTGCTGCCCAGAAAATCGCGCCGCGTTATCCTGCGTGTTTGCGTCGTATCGCAGCCGTCCAAAGCTGTGCTACTATAGTGGACATAAATTAAATTTTTTTTCATTGTGAAAACTATTTACTAACTCTCCTGGCCTGAACTTGACTTAGCCGGCTTTGTAGAACACAGGGCGGTCTGCTCAAATTTCTGTCCAAGTGGCTGGAACCGGCACCGGATAACGGCCCTGCACATCGGCCTGGACAGGTGGAGGGCTGTCTTTAGTAAGGCCATCGACGTTCGGGCAGAACTTGAAATCGGAAGAGGTAATCTCATCCCAGGTGATGATTTTACCGGAGTGGACCGCCGCCCGTCCCATGATGGAGGCCAGATTCGCAAACGCCGCCCGCTTGACCTCGTTGTGCGGGCGGTCTTTGCGGATTGCATCAAGCAACACGTCCCACTCAACCTGGTATGGGCTTACTTTTTCCTTCTCCGGCTGCCAGACAATATCGTCTTTGTCGGTCCGCTGGTCTTTGTAAATCTGGACGGTCGGCGCGTGAACATTGCCCGAGAACTGCGCGGCACACTTGGTCCCGTGGACGAATGTGGCGAAATCATTGTAACACTGCGACATGGCACGGCTGTTGACGAGCGCCCTGGCGCCGTCGGCAAAGGTATATTCTATCGAGTAGGTATGGAGGTTCTGGCTGCAATCAGCACTGTTCGGCTCGCGTCCGCCCAGGCCATGCGCCGAGACAGGCCAGGCGTCCTTAATCCAGCAGCACTCGTCAACCTGGTGTATCATCATCTCGATAAACCACCCCGAGGAAACCCACATAAAGAAGTACGGACGCCGGATTTGCCACAGCAGCTCGTTCTCACCACCTTTGAACGGCTCCATTCGGGCGCTAGGGTCCATACGGTAAGCGCGGATAAGCTGGATATTGCCCAGCGCACCATCGCGGATTTTCTGAATTAGCGCCTGCCTCGCAGATGAATGTCGGCACATAAGCCCGCACGCTATTTTAAGGCTCTTTTTCTGGGCCGCCTCCCCAAGTCGAAGTATCCGCCTGGTGCCTCCCGGGTCGGGCGCAAACGACTTCTCCATAAAGACATTGACGCCCTTCTCGATGGCATACTCGATATGGGTTGCCCGGAAGGCCGAATGGGTGGCCTGTATCATAACATCACCCGGACGCAGGCAGTCGATGGCCTTGCGATAGGCATCGAAGCCGATGAATCGCCGGTCAGGAGGCACATCAATGCGCTGGCCAAACCGCTCGCTGAGGGCTTTGTATGACCCTGTCAGCCGGTCCTCGAAGACGTCGGCCATAGCGACCAGATTAGTGGGCCCGGTTGATGAAGATAGAGCGTCGCCGACCGCGCCGCTCCCACGTCCGCCGCACCCGACCAATGCCAGCCGTATCGTGTTGTCCTCGGCGGCATAAATCCGGGGCAGAGCGATACCGGCAAGAACCGAACCGGCGACCACTCCGGCACCGTGTGCCAGGAACTGCCGGCGAGAGGGATTGCTCGCCTGCCGGCGGCCGGGGTTTGATTCTTTCTGTAATGACCTCAACGTATGATGTTTCGTTTGTCGTTTCATTATCGCCCCTTTGAAAATGGTTTATGTCTGTATCTTTTCTTCAATATTATTGATTTCTGTCTTTCTAAGAAACGACCGTGTTTTTCTTCTGCACCGTCGCCGTGCCGGCGACGGCTAAACTCAAAATCACGATTTTTCCCTTTAACAATACAAGCCTCCCATCACGCCCGGCCCGGGATGAGCACACTCGTCGGGGCGGAGCCCGCCGTAGCCCGAGAGTTTTCCTTCGGAATCTCGACGCCGTCATAGCCGACTTTTTTGAGCGTTTCCAAAATGGGCAAATGCTCTTTGGTAACATGAGTGGTCCACAACAACATGTTAAATCCGATTTTCATTACGGTTTCTCCTTATTACTTGTGCAGTTTTAACGTTATTCTATCGTCACGGTCTCTTTAGTTTTAAGTTTTTATCCGCCAGACGTGCGGCGGATTTAGTTTTTAGTTTTAAGTTTTGCTCACTACTCGACCGGTATATTCAGCTCGGCGAGCGCTCTGCGCAACCATTTCAGGGAGCGTCCTATCATTGGGCCGCCCTGTCCTTCACATTCAATGCTCACCACGCCTTGGTAGTTGTGGTCGCGCAGCATCTCCAGACACTGGCGTATGTTGTCGGCGTTGACGCCTTCTCCCAGCGCACAGTGGCTGACCGCAATACCGGTCTGCTTGCCTCGAACGGCTGCGGCCAGCGATTTCGACACGTCCTTGATATGCACGTGACCGACTCGCTCGATGAATCGCTCAAGAAACACTGCCGGCTTCTGACCGGCAACAAAGGTATTGCCTGTGTCCATATTCATCTTCAGATATGGGCTGTCACAGAAAGCAAGCATCTTTTCCATCATATCGGGCTTGGTGGTGAAGTAGCCATGCGGCTCTATATTGACCGTGACCTTGTGTGCTTCGGCAACTTCGATAATCTGTTCGTAGCTGCGCTTCATCAGGTCCATCGCTTCGCTGTCACTGAGGCCTTCGGGCCGGTGCATCCCATCAGTGGTGTCAACGCAGGGACAGCCGATAACATTCGCCCACAGAATCGCTTTCATAACATACGGCACACCGCGAACAGGACCATCCTTGCCGGACAGCGGATATGCCGCATCAACCTGTGAAAGTCGCACACCGTAGCCCTCCATTTTCCGCCGAAGCAAGAGCGGGTCCTCATACAGGGCCACGTGGGGCTGATAACCCAGACCGTGTATCCAACTGACGCCGTCTATCAGGCCGCATTCGATGTAGTGCACATTATTTTGCTTAGCCCACTGCAGGCATGCCTCGAAACTAAAGTAAGCACTATTAAAAGCATCGGTATGAAATCCGATTTTCATTATCTTGCCTTCTCCCTTGGCGGTTGCTCCGAGGCCCGCCCCGAGCCCGGTCGAGGGGATGGTTGGGGCGCTTAAGGCCGCACCCGCGCTCAATGCGCTCTGTACGAAATCACGTCGTGATAGTTTGGTTAGCTTTTTCATAAGACAGCTCCTTTAATATCGAATAATTAGCCACGAATACATCCATCCTCCGAAGTAGAACTTCTACGGAGGACGGGCAAAGTCACAAAGAATTTATGAGCTAAAAAACTTCGTGTCTTAGTGCCGCGGCGGCAAAAAGAAAAAGGTATTTTTTGTCGGGTCAAATCATAACTGTAAAACCCGGTTTTGGCACAGGATAGCTGCCGTCGGCGCCAGGCTTGACCGGCGGTTCCATATCGTCTCGGCACTCCTCCGGCTTGGGCGGGTAATAGAAGTCGGACTTATTAATCTGCTCCCAGGTAACCTCCTTGCCGGTGTAACAGGATATTTGCCCCATCACGGTAATCATCGTGCTGCGGGCCATATAGTCACCGTTGTTGACGGGCTTGCCGGAGCGAATCGCCTTAAAGAGTACATCGTGCTCTCTCTGGTAAGGGTCGCATTGTCCCTCCCATCGCCAGGTTGTCTGTCCCCATATCCGGCACCCCATAATATCGGCCTTGCCTTTGCTGCCAAGCACAACGCTGGAATAATCGTTGTGACATCCGTTTGTGGTGCGGCAGAGGGCGTAAATGGGGACGCCGTTCTCAAATTCGTAAACAACCGAATGGTGGTCGAATACATCACCATAGATCGGCTCTACCATCGAAGACCGTCCGCCCAGACCATGACATTTGATGGGGACCTTGTTTCCCATAACCCAACTGGCGCGGTCGAGGTTGTGCACCAGCGACTGGACAACATCATCCCCAGAAAGCCATCGGAAATGGTATTGGGTGCTGCATTGCCACTGGAGTTCCGACAGTCCCTGCTTGCGCTCGATTATACCATAGGGCTCGCGGAGGAAATTTTCCTCGATGGCCACGACATCACCGATGGCACCATCGTGAATACGCTTGACCGTTTCGGCGTACCCCTCGTGATAACGGCTGTGCAAACCGGAAACAAGGCACAGCCCCTTCTGCTTCGCCAAATCGGCCGCCTGCTGCATGAGCTTGATGCCGGCCGGGTCGATGCCGTGAGGTTTCTCCACAAACACGTGCTTTCCGGCCTGAATTGCGGTCATAGCGTGCAGCGGGTGGAACTTGGCCGCGTTGGCAATCAGCACTACGTCCGATGACTCAATCACGTGCTTATAGCCGTCGAAGCCGGTAAAACAGTGCTCGTCGTCCACCATAACCTGCTCTCCTTTCTCTTCTTTAAGGAGTTGCCGCTTCTCTTTGACGCGGTCCATAAAGATATCACACATTGCAACAAGTCGTGCACCGGAATCTGCGGTAAGCGCCTCAACTGCAGCGCCGGCATTGCGTCCGCCGCAGCCAATCATACCAACACGGATGTTATCGCTGCCTGCGGCAAATACACTGCGACTGATGTCCAGCGCACCTGACACGGCCGCCGAAGCTACCACGGTTGAAGATTTCAAAAAGTCACGCCGTGTTGTACCGGTCCCTTTCTTTGATTCATTTGAGTGTGCCATAGTGTCTCCTTTTTCCTGGAACTATTTCTTTCCATTGTTCTGATTCCCTATGCTCTTATCATTTGGGTCGATGGATGTGGCTACCCGAAAGCCAATAAAGTCCATTTGGGGCAGCCACCACTTACTTTTGGGTATCTGCGGGTCGTTCATACGCCACCACTTTTCTTCGAAGGCCCTGGCCGCGCAGCGTAGTTCCTCAATAGAGCTATCATAGGCACCGCCACGAGTCGTATGCACCTTGCCGCTCTTTGGTCCTGTTGGGTTTACCACCAGATTTTTGTTGGCGACTTCCGTATATGCGGTAGAGTTGTAAAAATCGTAAACCCATTCCCGAACATTGCCCAACATATCGTAAAGACCCCAGCCGTTAGGTTTTTTCCTGGCTACTTCGTGGGGCTCGCCATCAGAATCGGCTTTATACCAGACATAATCCTTAAGCTGGTTCGGGTCGTTTCCAAAACCGGTAGGGGCGGTTCGCGAACCGCCCGTACTGCCTGCACGGCAGGCATATTCCCATTCCGCCTCTGTCGGCAGACGATATTTCCTGCCGGTCTTTCCTGAAAGCCATCTGCAGAAGGTCATCGCATTATGCCAGGTCATCCCGATAGCAGGATTCTTTTTCCCATACCCCATTGTCAGGTCTCCGTAAACGGGCGTAGGACCCGTGATTGCGTCGACGTCGTTTCTGCTTTGCTCGGCCTCTTTCCTTGCCTCTTCCGCTGCAGTGAACTCTTTCTTTGCACTCATGGTCTCTTCGTAGTAAGCCAGAAAAAGCTCAAGGGTGGTTTCTGTCGTGCAGATATAAAAAGGAGCGACACGCACCTCGTGCTGCGGTCCTTCATCGTCTTTGTGGCCTGGTTCGTTCTGCGGGCTTCCCATTACAAACGTTCCACCCGGAACAGCTACCATTTCGAATGAGATTTTCTCGCCGTTTTTGGACGTAACTGTCTCGGTATATCCTTTCAAAACTGTAGGGGCGGTTCGCGAACCGCCTCTACAGGCCACGTCCATTCTCCGTAGTACTACGAAGGATGAAACACCAATAGCGAACAGAGCCACATATTTGAGCACACGATTCAATTTCAGGCCGTGCTTGTTGTTCCAGGCCTGCCTTACGGAATATCCAAACCGATTCGGTGATAACACAACAAATCTCCTGACCGATTAACTTGAAACTTCAAGTCCCGACAAGTCGGGATTCGCTTTTAGTTTTGCACTTTTTTGCTCAGTATTCCCGGTTCTTAAGGATACCCGGCTGCGGGAGAGGATACTTGTCATCGGGCCCGGCTTGCAGGGGCGCCGGCGAACTCATCGTCAGCTTATCTACATCGGGAGCAAACTCCTGCTCGCAGTTTAGCACCTGGTCGTAGGTGATAATCTGGCCGGTATGAGCAGCCATACGACCCATAGAGCTAACCAGACTGGCTATGGCGCCGCGCTCGGCTTCGTTGTAGGGCTTATTCTGACGAATGGCGTCAATCAGGTCATCCCATTCGAGCTGATAAGGACTTTGCTCCGGCTGCGGGAATGCCCACAGCAGGTCGGCTTTTTCCATCTTGTGCCCTTTGTAGGTCCGGACTTTGCCCGGCGTGTGGCTCGATGTAGTGATGACGGCCGCCCCTTTTGTCCCGTGGGCATAGCTGGAGAACCCGCCTTGACAACCTTCCATATTCCGGCCATAGTAGAAAAGCTTGGTCCCATCCGGATAGGTATATTCGACTGAGTAGTTATCGAAATTCTGGTCAACGGAATCACCGCGATAGTGCCGGCCGCCGGTGGCGTGTGCCTCGGTAGGCCAGGCGCCTTTCATCCAGGAGCACTCATCAATCTGGTGAATGTAATAGTCGCTGTACATACCGCCGCTGGCCCACAGGAAGCTGTGGAAACGCTGAACCTGGTAGAGCAGCTCGCTCATATTGTCTGGCTTGGGGCCTGTGGTAGCCGCCTGGCCGCCCATCCGGTAACCTCTGAGCATAACTATCTCGCCGATCTCGCCCGACTTGATCCGGTCAAGGAGCTGCCATCTGCCCCTGCAATGGCGGACCATCAGGCCCACACCCACCTTGAGGTTCTTCTTTACGGACTCTTCGGCAAGCTTCAGGAACTTGCGGGTGCTCGGACCGTCCACCGTAATCGGCTTCTCCATGAAAACGTTGAGGCCCTTCTTGATGGCGTACGTGAAATGCACCCAGCGGAATGCCGGAGGCGTCGCAAAAATCGCCACATCCCCGGCGTCCAGACAATCCATCGCTTTTCTGTAACCATCGAAGCCGACGAACCGCCGGTCCTCAGGCACATCTACCTGGTTGGCGTGCTGCTCCTTCAAATCTTTGTAACTGCCGGCAAGACAGTTCTCGAAGACATCGGCCATCGCGACGAGCTTGATAGGGCCGTTCTTGACAGACAGCGCCTCTGACGCTGCACCGGTGCCCCGGCCACCGCAACCGACCAGGGCCACCTTGATGGTATTATTCTCCCCGGCGTAGATGCGCGGAATGACCCCCGCTGTCAGGGCCGAAGCTGCGGCGATCCGGCCGGTATTCTTCAAAAACTCGCGACGTGATGTGCCCACCAGACGTGCGGCGGACATGCTTTTTTTCGTGATTTCGCTCATAATAGGTTCTCCTAATGATTGGCGTTTACTTTAAACGCTACCCTGACATATCCGGGGATCACTTTTCCGATCCCGGCGTGCCGGAGCTTTTCGTTTTCTTCAGCTCAAACTTTGCTCTCAACAACATCTTTATATGACTATTTAGAGCTTCTGTCAACTCAATTTCAGTCTGAATCGGGATGGGGGGTGTGCAGGCCAAAAATGGCACATCGAATTGTGCGATGGCAAGAACATACTTTTGAATACACCCAGCAGGATTCGAACCTGCGACCTCCGGTTAGGAAACCGAAACCGGAGTTTGTAAGTGTTTTCGGATAAAGTCTTTATATTTATCTATCAAAGAATTAGGATGCTGACCAAAGCGCAACCGAAGCGTGACCGAAGTCTGAACGTGCAGGCCCCGTTAGAAGTT
>Ga0315277_10005981_pt1 | contig 16010 bp, 18 predicted proteins | sample YL17G05_15_MG_FD_203695 | JGI IMG/M metagenome (GOLD analysis project Ga0315277, IMG submission 203695) | Sediment microbial communities from Yellowstone Lake, YNP, Wyoming, USA - YL17G05_15 | ecosystem: Environmental > Aquatic > Freshwater > Lake > Sediment | place: USA: Wyoming | collected...
ATCAGCATATTCTTCCTTTGTGTCAAGAACAACTGTGGAAACAATTCTGGAGTATAAACCTTCAGGTTTATAAAAACTAATCGGGGTAAAGCTCAAGTCTTCGCCAAGATCCTGTGGACAAAACCTTGAGGCTTTACACTCCAGTTATCCGTTCCCCTCTTCTTTGGGAACCTCTTTTATCTTTCCCTTAACCTCTTTCTTAATCGTGAACTGTTTCAGCTCTTGATCTGCCTCCAGGCCGTAGCCAGTTATCACATCTTTCCCTTTGGTTATCTTTACAAAATCCTCTGTAGTAACCTTATTTGTCTTAGGGTTCCAGCTTAAACTCTGGGTTTCCAGAATCATCCCCTGGTCGGTTTTAACCACCACATTCCCCATCACCATCAGCTCCTGCATTTTCTCTTTTATCCAGCCAGAATCAGCCTGCAGGGTGGAGACGTGCTTACCATCACGATCGTAAATATCCGCAAAGATTCCCTTTCCTCTGGAAAGGTCCTCCTTTTCGTATTTTTCCAGATGCTTAACTCTTATTTCAGCAGACCTCACTCCATTAACCGTAAAAAACATTGTGGTATTTTCCACCACCTGATCTGGAAAGGTTGTGGGTGTCTGGATTTTCCTCCGACTTTCCACTTTACAGGAAAAGATCAAGCTCAACCCTATGAGAAATATAAGCGGTATTATTCTTTTGTCCATACACATCTCTGCACCTATAAGTTACATTTTATTTTCATTTTTTCAAGGGTTATCTGGAGTTCTGAGCCAGCGTTTGTGCATCCAGACCCATTGATCCGGGTATTCCCTGATTACCTGCTCTAAAAATTCAGTGCATTTCTGGGTAAGATAATAGATATTTTCCTCTTTTGTCTTCCCGGCCAGAGGTTTGACTTCCTCTCGAACAAATATTTTATAATTCCCCTCTCTGGTCTGAACTATTGCCATAGGAACAATCGGCACATTCAATTTTAGAGCTAAGATCACAGGACCGACAGGAGTTCTGGCTTTTTTACCGAAAAAATCAACGAATATTCCCTTGACTCTGGAGGTGTCTTGATCTATCAAAACCCCGATCATCCTGCCTGAATTCAACACCTTGATCACCTCTTTAACACCTGCAGTTGAGTAGATATTTTGCACTCCCATCTTCTGTCTATTCTTGATCAAAAGCTCATTCAGCCTGGGATCATAAAGCTCCCTGCCAATGGCTGAGAGTTTGTACCCTCGTAAAGAGACATATGCGGCTAAAAGCTCGAAATTGCTGATATGACCGGTAACTCCGATCACCCCTTTTCCCAAAGAGTAGGCTTTTTCAAGATGCTCTATACCTTCGACTTTAGTTATCTTTTGAATTTCCTCCCAGCTCATCTTCGGTAGCCTGACTGCATCCACGGCATTCCTACCCAGGCCCTCAAATACCTTTAAGGAGAGCCTTTTTCGTAGGGGAGGGGCTTGTTGAGCATAGCGAAATCCCGTTTCGCGGGGTCCCCTCCCGCTGTTCTTTTTCCGATTGGATCCATTCTGGACTGGAAAAGCTATTTTGAGATTTTTAAAAGTTACCTTACGAGCCTCAGGGAAAATAAGATAGGCCAATCTCCCCAGACTTGCTCCTAAGAAAAGGGATAGTTTACGGGGAAGTAAATTTAAAAAGGTAATTAAGATTAATATGAATCTGTAAATTAGCCAATTCTTTAATCTTTTCTTTTCTACGAGGAGCAAGCCTCCGTAGGACCGTAAGGTTTTTATCGGCAGTTTTGACCAGGGAATTTTTCCCATTGAAATCGATTGATTATACCACACCTGCCTTTAAAAGATCGTGCAAGTGCAAAATTCCAACTGGCTCCTTATTGCCATTCGGCACGATCAGGCAGGTTATGTTATAGAATTCCATCCGGTTTAAAGCCTTGACAGCTAAGGCTTCTTCTTCTATGGTCTTTGGATTTCTGACCATAATTTCCCTTGCCCTCAGTTTGAAGATCTCTTCGGTTTTCTCCACCAGTCTTCTAAGGTCACCATCTGTGAAGATACCCACTAACTCCTTTTTATCGTTGACCACAGTGGTCGCGCCAAACCTTTTGGAGGTCATTTCTAATATAACATCTTTCATATTGGCATCTTCAAACACCATCGGGATACTGTTTCCGGTGTGCATGACATCCTTTACTTTCAAAAGGAGCCTTTTTCCTAAATAGCCGCCTGGATGAAGCAGGGCAAAATCCTCAGTAGAAAAATGCCTTTCCTCTAAAAGCGCAATGGCTAAGGCATCTCCCATAACTAAAGCGGCTGTGGTGCTGGAGGTAGGAACTAAATTGTTAGGGCAGGCTTCTTCATCTACTGAGACGTCTATGACCACGTCGCTTTTTTCTGCTGTCTGTGAGCCAGGACTGCCGGTTAGGCTGATTATGGGAACCCCTAATCTTTTAAACAAAGGGAAGAGCTGTTGTAATTCTTCGGTCTCACCGCTTTTGGTGATGGCGATCACCACGTCATCCCTTCGCACCAGGCCTAAATCTCCATGCAGACCTTCTACCGGATGTAAAAAGAAAGCCGCAGTTCCAGTTGAGGTCAAGGTAGCAGCGATTTTTTTGCCGATTATCCCTGATTTTCCAATTCCGGTAACGATCACCCTCCCTTTACATTTTAAGATTATCTCCACGGCCTTTTGAAACTCGGAGTTGATTTTCTTCTCTAAGTTCAAAATAGCTTCTGCCTCTTTGCGGATCACCTCTTTGGCTTTTTCGATTATCATTTTAAATACCTCAACGGATTTATTTTCATGCTCTCTAAGATCAAATCGACCACCTCTCTGACTGCCCCCTCTCCACCTCTTTTCTTAGTTACGTAAAGAGCTAATCGATTGATCCTTTTATCTCCATTTTTAACTCCGACTGGGACCCCCGCCTTTTCAAAAACCTTATAATCCCACAGGTCGTCCCCCATAAAAAGTATCTCTTCATCCTTTAATTTCAACTTTCTTTTCAGCTCTTCATATCTTTTCAACTTATCATCTATCCCGAAATGAAGCTCTTCGACCTTTAACTCCTTTCCTCTTAGCAGGGCAGATTTAGAGACTCTGCCTGAAAGGAAACCTACTTTAATTCCGGCCCTCCTGGCAAAGTATATTCCCAAGCCATCTGAGACATTGAACCTCTTGAATTCCTTACCGTCATTTCCCAGGTAAATCGAATTATCAGTTAATACCCCATCCACATCCAGAAGCAAAAGCTTTATCTTCCTCAATTTTTTATTCAGAGCCGAATTTATAATTCTAAACCTCCTTTAACCAGGTCCTTCTATGCTCATCTATCAGTTTTACCTGAAAAAGGAGCTGTTCCAATCTATCCAAGGGAAGCATACTGGTTTTATCGCAAAGCGCCTGGTCAATCCTCGGATGAGTCTCAATAAAAAGAGCATCGCAACCGCAGGCAACTGAAGCCCGGGCTAAAGGGATGATAAACTGAGGCTCACCCGAGGAAAAAGTTTTTCCTCCACCTGGTAATTGCAGAGAATGAGTAGCATCAAAAACCACCGGATAACCCAAATCACTCATAATCACCAGTGAACGAAAATCTACCACTAAGTTATGGTAGCCAAAAAAACTTCCCCTTTCCGTCAATAGAATCTGATCATTTCCCACTGACTCAGCCTTTCTGGCAATCTGGTCCATATCCTCAGGCGCCATAAACTGTCCCTTTTTGATGTTCAGGGCTTTTCCGGTTTTAGCCGCAGATAAGATCAGGTCTGTCTGCCTGCATAAAAACGCCGGTATCTGCAATACGTCTGCAACCTCAGAGACAGGGTCTGCCTCGTCTGGAGAATGAATATCAGTCAGAATTGGTATATTAAACTCTTTTTTGACTTGTTCCAAAATTTTCAGACCTTTTTCCATTCCCGGACCAGAATACGAGTCTATACTCAAGCGATTAGCTTTTTTGTAGGAGGATTTGAAGATGAATGGAAATTTCAGTTTATCGGTGATTTTTTTTATCTTTTGGGCTGTCTCCAGAACCAGACTTTCAGACTCGATAACGCAGGGACCAGCGATCAAGACCAGGTGAGAGCCCTGTCCGATGGAGATATCTTTTATCTTTACTGTTCTTCTCATAATGCAAAGGTTTCCTCACCTTTTGGTCAGAGGTTCTTTTTCCCCTACCATTTTCAAATCTTTGGAGCTTTTATATCTTAAGGAAGCCTTTACGAAATCACGGAAGAGTGGATGTGCTTTTAAGGGTCTGGATTTCAGCTCCGGATGGAACTGCACTCCAACAAACCAGGGATGGTCTTCGATCTCGATTATCTCCACCAGGCTTTTATCTGGCGAGGTCCCGGCTATTCTCATGCCGGCCTTGCATAAGACCTCTTTGAAACGATTGTTGAACTCATACCGGTGCCGGTGTCTTTCGCTGATCTTCTCCTCTTCATACGCTTTGAAGGAAAAACTGCTTTTATCCAGATTACAGGGATAAGCCCCCAGTCGCATAGTTGCCCCTTTATCCACCACCTTCTCCTGCTCGGCAAGCAAGCTGATAACCGGATATTCTGTATGCCGGTCAAATTCTGTGCTGTTTGCACCTTTCATATCGCAGATATCTCTGGCAAACTCGATCACTGCACACTGCATCCCCAGGCAGATTCCGAAAAAGGGAATTTTATTTTCTCTTAAGTATCTTACCGCCCCTATCTTACCTTCTATCCCCCTTTCACCGAAACCGCCTGGGATTAAGACCCCATCTATATCCTTTAGGTACTTTTCCGCACCATCTTTTTCCATATCCTCAGAGGAAATCCAGGAAAGCTCCACTTTGGCTTCGTTCTCTTCCCCTGCATGAATAAAAGCCTCAATTATGCTTTTGTAGGAGTCCCTTAAATTAGTATACTTCCCGCAGATTCCTATCTTGACCTGGTGTTTCGGATGTTTGATCCTCTCCACCATCTTTTCCCACTTGGTCAGATCCGGCTTCTCGCAGGCTAAATCCAGATGCCTGCACACTAAATCATCCAGACCCTGCTGGTGGAAAATCAAGGGTATCTCGTAGATCGATTCCACGTCAATGGCCTCGATCACCGCATGGCTGGGCACGTTGCAGAAAAGCCCTATCTTGTCTTTTATCTGTTTGGACAAGGGCCTGGAGGTCCGGCATAAAAGGATATCCGGCTGGATCCCGATCTCCCTTAATTCCTTGACGCTGTGCTGGGTCGGTTTGGTCTTGACCTCACCTGCAGATTCAACGTAGGGGACCAAGGTCAGATGAATATAAAGCGTATTTCTGTGACCATTTTCAAGACCCATCTGCCTTATCGATTCTAAAAAAGGAAGACCTTCTATGTCTCCAACCGTTCCTCCGATTTCGGTTATGACCACATCCACGTCTCCATTTTTCTCTGCAACTTTTCTTGCCCTTCTTTTGATCTCATCCGTTATATGTGGAACCACCTGAACTGTTGCCCCTAAGTAATCCCCTCTTCTTTCCCTGGCTATTACCTCGCCGTAAACCTGACCGGTGGTGACGTTACTGTCCTTGGTCAGGCTCTCATCTAAGAATCTCTCATAATGGCCCAAATCTAAATCAGTTTCTGAGCCGTCGTCTAAGACGAAGACCTCTCCATGCTGAAAAGGGTTCATCGTGCCAGGGTCGACATTTAGATACGGATCGAATTTCTGCAAGGTGACTTTAAGCCCTCTTTTTTTCAGAAGAAGACTCAAGGAGGAACAGGCAACCCCTTTGCCCAAGGAGGAAACTACTCCACCGGTTATGAAGATATATTTTGGCATTTTCTTCTCGCTCAATTCTTTAAGACCTCTTTCCAACTTTTTTCAAATCTGAATAACTATTTATTGATTTCGAATCATAACCAGTTAAAAGGACTTTGATCTTATACCCATTCTCTAAAGCCCTCAACTGTTCCAAGCTTTCAGCTTTCTCCAGAGGGGTCTGTTTCAGTTTAGCATATTTTGACAGCAACCCTCTTCTGAAAGCATAGACCCCGATATGCTCATAATAGTTTATTCCCTTTTTCCCGTTTCCCCTTTGAAAAGGAATAGGGAACCTGGAAAAATAAATCGCATACCCATCTTTGTCCAGAACCACCTTGACCCGGTCCGGATTTTCGAAAAAATCCGGGTCATTTACCTTCTTAGCTAAAGTTCCCATCTGAATGTCTTTATTCTTTTGCATAAAATTGATTAACTGATCCAGCATCCTTGGATTCATAAAAGCTTCATCACACTGGATGTTCAAAACCAGATCGTAATTCAAACCTTTAACTGCCTCAGCCACCCTATCGCTCCCGGTTTTAGGTTTATTTGACGTCAATACAACCTCTCCTCCAAACCCCTGCACACCTTTTTTTATTCTCTGGTCATCTGTTGCCACAAGCACTCTGTCTAAGAATTTTGATTGAGAAGCGTTCTCGTATACTCTATGAATCAGAGGTTTCCCTTGAATGGGTAAAAGCGGTTTTCCTGGCAAACGGGAGGAGTTATACCTGGCTGGAATAACACCCAATACTAAGTCCTTCTTCATATCAAAACTTCGCTTTAGATTTCCCTGATTAACGTCTCTAATACGCAAACCATTTTACGAAAGTAAACACCCCTTGTCAATAAAAAAATACGGTAAGTTTTCACCGTATTTTCCCCAGATTCCGGTTCTGGTAGGTCAGACATTCCTGTCTGACATGACAGAACAGACAAGTCCGCGAAGCGGATCCGTAGGAAATGTCTGTTCTACCGTCTCTGGTATTTTGTAGCGCGACCCTTTTAGGGTCGCCCTGTAGCGGAAACCTTCAGGTTTCCATAGGTTTTTAAGAAGGTGGAAGGCTGAAGCCTTCCGCTACATAACCGATGCTCTAGGAGCTTGCTTTTTCTAACTTAATAGACAACTTATATTCAAACAACTCTACATCAGGCAAGTCTTCTGCTGCAATCTTTAATTGCGGTGCTATTTCTCTTGCGATTATGACGATCCTGACTTTTGTTGAATTAAGAAGTTGCTTCACCCTATTTTTGTAGTATAAGCATTGACCAATGACTTTTTCATAGCCCCGACTAACCTTTAACTCTATTATAACAGGGATATTATTCTTATCTATTGAAAGAATATCAACTCTTTTATTCTCAGCATCAATGGAATACTCAATTCCCTCTAAACCATTCTCGTCTTTAAATAATTTTAAACCAGGTTCAATTACAGAAAGATTATTGGAGAGATAATTTCTCAGGTCTTCCTCATAGGCAAAACTTGTCTCTTCAATACGTTCTTCCTCCTCCTCTTCTTCAACTTTGTCACGATTCAAAAATAAATTATAAATACTTTTATAACTGCGAATTTTACTTTTACCTTTTTCAGTTTTACCGAAAGACCAATAATTGTCTATGAATTCTTCAAGCAAATTGTTTTTCTCTAATAAGTCAATAATCTTTCCTCTGCGTAAAGAAGAGTCATATGACTTGTACCTATCTTTTGATTGTCTGATTTTATTCGCTTCATTTTCAAAGCCCTTCTGTATCAAAAACTGATACCCAAATCTTAAAGGAAAAGCTTCAAACCCCTCAATTTTGTCTTTTTCATCCATTTTGAACTCTCCTCAAATTTTTATGTTCTTGACTTTGGATTATCTACTGTTTATTTCTGAGATCGCCTTGCAAGGCTGAAAGCCTTTCCCTACGAACTTTTTGGAGTACATCGTCCGTGACGATGTATGCATTGACACGGTCAACGCATTCCAAATCATATCACCGCCACTGCATCTATTTCTATTTTAGCTCCTTTGGGCAAATCAGCCACGGCGATGGTTGTTCTGGCTGGTGGGTTTTGTTTGAAATAACCTGCATAGACCTCATTCATCAAAGAAAAATCCTTCATATCCTTTAAATAAACCGTGGTCTTGATAACTTTAGACAAATCTGAGCCAGCTCCTTCTAAAACCGCCTTCAGATTCTCCAAGACCTGCTTGGTCTCCTGTTTTATATCTCCTGAAATCATCTCTCCGGTATTGGGGTCCAAAGGTATCTGCCCGGAGGTGAAGACCAGACCCAATTTTTCAAGCTTTATCCCCTGGCTATAAGGACCAATTGCCTTGGGGGCTTTTTCGGTCTGGATTATTTTTATGAGGTCAGACATTTTTTCTCCTTTCTTTCCTAGACTGCACGGGAGGAGACCCCGCAAAAACGGGATTTCACAAGTTCAACAAGCCCCTCCCCTACATGATTTTTTCTGCAATAAAATAAATTTCCTACTGGATGTCAACTTCTGTTCTTTGGAGTGTAAAGTCTCAAGATCCTGGTGACTTTAGCTTTACCTTTCAATTAGTGGACCATTACGGCAAACCTGAAGGTTCGCACTCCAAAGATAATAGAGGGCTTGATAAATCAAGCCCCTACAGTTGTTTGTAGGGGTTCGATTTATCGAACCCAATTTACACGGCATCGAACAGGCAGAATGCCTGTTCCACCCACATCTGAATCGGTAAACCCAGAGCCTGCCCGTAGGGTTGCCCTCAACCTGGGTCAATTGTATACATCAAAAAATTTGGGGCTGGGAGAGAAAATTCCCAGCCCCGGGAGGGGAGCTGATGGGCAAAAGAGTTTTTAGTCTTGTCTATCTATTAAGGCGAACCGTAACTTTTCACCATGAACAGAATGCTCTGCAAAGCACCGCTGATATTGGACAAGATCTTGGAATATCTTTTCAAAAGCTCACTGTACTGCCAGCGGATGCTGAAAGCCTTTTCCGGAAACTCGAAAAGGTCCAGAAGAGTTTTCTTATAAATCTCATCCACGTATTTCAGAACAAAATAAGGATACTCAGAGATATTAGGATCCTGGATCTCATTTTTAGATAATCTCTCTTTATATATCTCCACCTTCTCCAGAATAACAGTGCCAAAACACCAGGGAGACATTATCACCCTTAAATCTGAGGAGTCCCCATAATAGGAGTAGATATATCTCAACACCTGGTCAACCAGCAATTTCTTTGCCCGGTAGTAGGACAGACACTCGGTCCTTTTCGAATCACACTGGATAATCTTTTTCTCTAAATCTTTTTTCTCCTCCAGGCACCTGGCTTCCGCCCTTTCCAAAAACAGATAATAGTCCTCAAAGTAGGCCTTCAAGTTTTCGTTCAGCGTTAGGATATAGTATCCTCCCTCATCTCTTTTTATCCTGGGTTCTTTAAGGGAAGCGATTCTATCCCTGGGAAAACCTCTTTTTATGCCTGCTGAGAGCATCGGTCTCCTTTTTTAAAATCTATCAGACAAAAGAGCAAAATGTATGCCTGTGAGACGTTTAACTCTTTAAAGTATAAGCCCTTATTGAGGTTGCCCTGGTTTTTATAGGGAAAACCCAATACCTGTTTTTATACTGAAATTATGCAACCCCATTCATATTTGGTGCAAGTGGATACAAGTTGATTTTTGAAGACGTTTTGTTGTCGAATGTAGGTCAATCATGTCCAAAGGACTGGTTGACATTGTTCATTGTCAAGCAGTCACGCTGGAGGCAGACATGCTTGACCTACTCAAAAAATTTTTCTTTTACCGGGAAAAGACCAAACCCACCGCCGGTATGCAGGAATAAGATTTTCTCTTTTCTGGAAAATTCGCCTTTCTTCAGCATATCTACTAAGCCGAACATCGCTTTGCCGGTGTAGACCGGGTCGAGCAGGATCCCGGACTTTGAGATAAAGGCTTTGATGAATTCTATCTCCTCTTTCTTATTCAGGGCATACCCTTCACCTACATAGCCTTCAACTACTTTAATCTCTTTTTCTGTGAATCTAACTTTTAGTCGATATTGAGCAATCGTCTTCTCCAAAAGGGTAATGATCTTCTCTTTAGGGTATGTAGGAAGAAAGCGCACATTTATGCCCATGACCTCAGTTTTCCATCCACAGAGTTTTGCACCTAAGAAAAGCCCGCAATAGGTGCCAGCAGAACTTAAAGCTGTAACTATCTTAGCAATTTTTATTTCTAGTTTATCTATCTGTTTCTTCATCTCAAAGGCTGCCTTTATATATCCCCAGACCCCAAGAGGATTTGACCCGCCTTCAGGTATGATATAAGGATTCCTGCCTTTAAACTTTAGCTCCGAAGAAAATTGCTCCATTATCCTGTCCACATTTTCATATTCGCTCAAAGGGACAAATCCTATCTCTGTCCCGCACCTTATTGCCGGAAAGACCAAACCCGGTCAAGTCGTCTCTCTTGATGTAGACTTTATAATCAGGAGGAATAAGCGGAATATCTCTTAGCTTTTCCAATGGAGTAGGGGTCACTGCCAGGTTTAGAGATTGAGGAAACGGAACTTTCATTCTAATCCTAAATTAGTTTATCTTATTCTGGAAAACAAGAGAATTTGATTAATCAAGTACAATCTATTACAACGTAGGTCAACCATGTCCTAAGGACTGGTTGACAACCTATTCTTTTTTGTCAAGCAAGCTTCGCTATGCTTGACCTACATAGAGTGGAGGAGGGCGAGGAAACCTCGCCCCTACAGTCTTGACGACCCAAAGAATAATACACCATCACATAAAATCACTTTACAAATCCTGAGGAGAAACGTAAATTCTTTTGTATGAAGCGAATCTTGGGAATAGATTTCGGCGAAAGAAGGATCGGGCTGGCATTGTCTGACCCTCTGGGTAAGATGGCCTGGCCCTTTTTGACTTTTGATACAAGAGAAGACGGGGATTTCTTCCAGAGAATTGAGCAGCTAATCGAAAAGGAAAATATCGGTGAAATTGTCCTGGGGATGCCCAGGAATATGGATGGCTCAATCGGGAAAAAAGGAAAGGAGGTCCTGGAGTTCTCTAAAAAGCTTTCATCCAGAATAAAAATTCCGATAACTTTCTGGGATGAGAGGTTGACCACAGTTGAATCTCTGAGGGTTTTAAGAGATACAGGAGCAAAACTTCATAAGCATAAAAAGAAAGTGGATATGCTCTCAGCCGCATTCATCCTTCAGGGATACCTGGACAATCTGCGAGTGAAGAGAGATGAGAAACCGAAGTCCTGAGACCTCGATTTAGGAAAACGTCTCTGATTACCTCAACCCTTTTCTTTCTGCTTTTGCGTATTAGTTTAGATAAGTAATCTTTTTTGTTTGCTCAAAATATGGAACATTTTGTCAGAAAAAAAAATCTCATCAGAATTGCCATATCTTTTCTCATAATCTTGTCTTTAGTCTTTTTGTATATATTTTTTTACCCTCTTCCCTGGGGAATAAGTAAGAAAAGCACCTCCATAATAGTGGAAAAAGGTGATAACCTGCGAAAGATCTCCCAGAAACTGAAAAGCTCCGGTCTGGGAATCAACTCCCCGCTTCTTTTCCTTTCATCCAAACTACTGGGCATCGATAGAAAGATAATCTCAGGCAGGTACGATTTTCAAAAGGGAATAACATTTTCCGGGCTCCTGAAGAAGCTATCCAAAAACGAAATCTCCTCTATTGAGGTTACTATACCTGAGGGGTATAATCTTTACCAGATAGCATCTCTTCTGAAAAGGGAAACAGGTTTAGATTCCCTGCTTTTTGTGAAGGCTGCATCTGATACCAGCCTGATACATAGATTAGGCCTGGATTCCAAAAATCTGGAGGGCTATCTTTTCCCTGATACCTACCGGCTTTTCTGGAAAATGGAGCCTGAAAAAATCATTGAACTGATGGTGGATGAGATCAAGAAAATCATAGATGTCTCTTTTCCTCTTCAACTCAGGAATTTTAACTTCAGCCTCTCGCAACTGGTCACCTTAGCTTCTCTGGTAGAATCTGAAGCCAGGATAGACAAAGAAAGGCCCTTGATCTCTGCGGTCTATCATAACCGCCTGAAGATAGGAATGCCCCTGCAGTGCGACCCCACGGTGATCTATGCTTTAGGAGGTTTGAGCCGACCTTTAAACCATAAAGACTTAGAAGTGGATTCCCCTTATAACACTTACAAACATCCAGGTCTCCCCCCTGGACCCATCAATAACCCGGGAAAAGCTTCCATCTTAGCCGCCTTATTCCCGGCTAATGTGGACTATCTTTATTTTGTAGCGAAAGGCGATGGCTCGCACGTCTTTTCAGTTGACTTAGAGGAGCATAACCGGGCAATCGCTAAAATAAAACGAGAAAACAAAAGCTAAAATCCCGGAATCCAGCCTTGACCTCAAAGTGGGGGATAACTCAAATGACTATAACAAAAATGAAAGTCATACCTTTAGCTTTTGATTCCTTAGGGGTAAGGTCAACTGCTACCTGGGTAGAGACCGACAAGAAGATTTTAATAGACCCTGGAGCCGCTCTGGGACCTTTAAGATATAGTCTACCCCCATCCAAAATAGAGTATCGCAGATTAGAGGAGCTTGCCAGAGTAATCATCTCTTATGCAGAAAAATCTGATATACTTATCGTTTCTCATTATCATTATGACCACCATTTCCCAGAACAAGATTTTTATGAAGGAAAGATTTTATTGATCAAGGACCCGAAAAACAAGATCAACTACTCTCAGAAACAAAGGGGGAAGGAGTTCTTAGGGCTTTTAGATAATAAACCCCAGCGGATTGAGTTCGCTGATGGAAAAGAATTTGAATTTGGCAAGACCAGATTAAAATTCTCCCCGCCTTTCTTCCATGGAAAAGAATATTCCAAATTGGGGTATGTTTTGATCACCTCAGTTTCCTATCAGGGGGAAAAGATTCTCCACGCTTCGGACATCCAGGGGCCGCAAACCAAAACAACGACTGACTGGATAATTTCAGAAGATCCGGATATCTTAATCCTTTCAGGTTATCCCACCCTTCTTATGGGCTGGAGATTTTCCAAATTTGGCCTTTTGGAAAGTAACCAAAACCTGATAAGAATCCTTTCTCAGACCAAAGTCAATACCATAATCTTAGACCACCATTTAGTCAGAGACCTGCATTACTTGAATAAAATCGAGGAAGTATTAAAGACAGCAGAGAAGTTGAAAAAGAAGGTAATAACCGCAGCCGAGTTCCTGGGTAAAAAGCCCGATTTCCTGGAAGCGAGAAGAAAAGAGCTATATGAGAAGTAGGGGTGAACCTGTGGTTGCCCTAAAATGGTGGAACAGGCATCCCTGCCTGTGAGCAGTAGCACAGACATTCTTGTCTGTTCACTAAAACTTTTATGCGCACTGGAATTGCTCATCTCCCTTTACACTACGGCAAGGCACCAGCCTGGCTTTTTCAGAGGATGAAAAAGCTTGCCCGGGAAATAACCATAATCATCGTCTCAGATTTTGGAGCAGAGGAATTCCTGAAGAGGATGTCAGACCCTTTCTGGTTTCAGTCCTTTGGCTGTGTTTTAGGATTTGACTGGCATTCATCTGGAGTCACCACTACTGTGGGAGGGGCACTGAAAGAGGGATTAAAAGGACTGGAAAAAGAGTTGGGATTAGTCATTGCTGGAGGAAAAGGAGGAACTTCAAGAAAAACTCCATCTGAGATTGAAACCTTCGGAGAAAAACTCTCTTTGCCTCAGGATAAGATAAATGATTTAATCTACGCCTCGAAGATGAGCGCCAAAGTGGATACCTCTGCTTTGCAGGATGGTTTCCAGCTTTATCATCACAATTTCATCTTTACTCAAAAGGGAGACTGGGCAGTATTCCAGCAAGGGATGAATACTGATTTAAGAGCTGCCAGAAGATACCACTGGCTTTCCTCATCTTTAAAGGATTTCGTAGAGGAGCCACACACAGCCATCTGCACTGAGAAAAGGTCAACTGCCCTGGACTTAACCGCCAAGGAGAGTAAAACCACCAGAGATTCAAATGTGGAATTAGTCACAGAGAATTTCCCTGCGCTCTTGAAGGACATTAAAAAATTAGATACTTTAGTTCTGCCGAAATCTCATCCTATCTATGCAGTGAATTTTGATGTTAGAAGACTGGATAAAATCTTAAAAACCATAAATGAGAAAAAGCCAGAGGATTTTGAAAGGATGTTAGGTCTATCCGGAGTCGGTCCAAAAACTATTTTGGCTTTGACTTTAATCTCCGAGTTAGTCTATGGCACCAAGCCCTCCTGGAAAGACCCGGCCAGATATTCATTTGCCCACGGAGGAAAAGACGGCTACCCCTACCCGGTTCAAAAAGAAACCTACGACCAATCGATTGAGATTTTAAGCCAAGCCATCCATAAAGCGAAAATCGAGAAGACAGAAAAAATTAAAGCCCTGAAGGCGTTGAATAAAATGTAGGGGCGTATTGCAATACGCCCCTACAGACAGGTAACCCCACCTTGCCTCAAGGTGGGTTACGACTCAAACCACCACTTTTCTTTTCAGATTAAATCTTTCCAGGAGTTGTGGGTTCTGTAAAATTTCTTTTGGCTCGCCTCTGGCTGAAAGCTCTCCTTTTGAGCCCATCAGATAAAGTGTGTCGGCGATCTCCGGAACCAGCTCCAGGTCGTGCAGGGCAGTTATCACCGTTGTATGCCTGGATAAATTTATCTCCTTCAAAATCTGAATGAATTCCTCTTCAGACTTCTGGTCTAAATTGGCAAAAGGCTCATCCAAAATCAAAAGCTCCGGCTCCAAAATCAAAGCCCCGGCTAAGGCCACCTTCTTTTTCTCTCCTCCAGATAGATAATGCGGAATTTTGTCTTTCAGATGAGTAATTCCCAACCGATGCATGATCTTATCTGCCAGCCTTTCTGCTTCTTCCATTTTATAACCATAATTCAAGGGCGAGAAAATTATATCATCATAAACCGTGGGACCTATTATCTGTTCATCCACCTCCTGCAGCACCACCCCAATCCTCTCTCTTATTCTTTCAAATTCCTTTGCCGGATCAACCCCGAATACCTCCACCTCCCCTTCATTCGGCTTTAATATTCCCAGGATATGCTTGAGCAAAGTCGACTTGCCGCAACCATTAGGTCCTAAAATGGCAACCTTCTCCCCTTTTTTGACTAAAAAATCCAGCCCGCAGATTTTTATTGCGGTTTTGTCCTGATAAGTATGGCTTATGCAGTGGACCTGAACTACTATCTCTTGTTCCAAGTACAATACCTCCGGTTATGCTCTATCTTGCCTTGAAATCCTCTGAGCTTTAACCCTTCATAAAATCTCTGGCTATCGTCCATCCCTTTGAGAATCAGATAACCAAAGGCTTTAGTAAAATTTGATAAACTCCTTTTTGGGTGTTTTAGCTGAAAACCGCCTCTTAATTTGAAACCTGTTCTGATATTCTCGAAAATGGAAAAAAGGATAAAAATCGAGCGGTAGGTCATAAAAAAAACCATGATGAGAAATTCCGGAAAGACCTTGCCCAGGCTGGCAAAGATGCAGGGATAAGGCGTAGTGGAGAAAAGTAGTATCATAGTGGTGGCAGTTCCCAGGACCCTTAAAAGGATAATGAAAAACCATCCCCAGCCTCTTCCCAGACTGGCGTAGGCGAAGATCAGAGCGAATATCAAAGGATATAAAGAGATCAGGAAGATTTTTATGAAAGGCAGCCGGGATAAGAGTATGAGTGAATAGAGAAATGCCAGGATAATGACCATAAACAGAACCTGCTTGATCAAGATGATAAACCCGATCAATGTAAGAGCAAGTATTATCTTCAAACCTGCCGGAAAACGGTGCAGAAAACTTTTTCCGCTGGTGGCTAAATAATCCAGATAGGCTAAATCCATTTTTTAACCCTCAAAAATTCCCGGTCTGATCTTATGAAGATAGCTCAGTATCCCCGCGGTGACCAAACTTTCTAAAACCCAGCCCACAGATCCAAAACCTAAAACTAAAAGCAGGAATTTCCTGAAGTCAAATTGCGGTAAAGATTCCTGTTTAGGCGTTTCATGCTCTCCAGTCTCAAATTTAAGAAGACCTGTGTTTTTTTCTGGATGAAATTTATGTCCTATTCCAAACGCGCTTGAAAGGTCAGTCTTCCCGATCGCCACAATCCCCAAAGCCAGGAAAGTCGATAAAAGAAGGCTTAAGAAGGTGGAGACAAAACCTGCCCAGGATATCTTCTTCAAAATTCGTCGCAGGGCTT
>Ga0315277_10005982_pt1 | contig 16009 bp, 7 predicted proteins | sample YL17G05_15_MG_FD_203695 | JGI IMG/M metagenome (GOLD analysis project Ga0315277, IMG submission 203695) | Sediment microbial communities from Yellowstone Lake, YNP, Wyoming, USA - YL17G05_15 | ecosystem: Environmental > Aquatic > Freshwater > Lake > Sediment | place: USA: Wyoming | collected...
CTGGGGCAATTCAGGTTGCTCGAGACAAAGCCCGCCGTGCGCGCGGCGGCGACGGATGTCATATATAACCTTGACGCCGTCGGGTACCTGCAATATCCGCTCGAGGACCTCACGGCCGCGGCCCAGGGGCGCTACACGCTTGAGGAGGCGGCGGAGGCCCTGAAACGGGTCCAGGGGCTTGACCCTCCCGGCGTCGGCGGGCGCGACCTCAAGGAATGCCTGTTGATGCAGATTCCGGAAGGGGAAAACGACCTTGCCCGGGAGCTCATCGCCGATTACCTCGAGGACATCGAGCGAAACCGGCTGCCCAGGATCGTTCAGAAGACGGGCAGGAGCCTCCAGGAAATCAAGTCCGCCATAGAGTACATATCGCGACTCAACCCGCACCCCGGCAGCCTCTTCGGCGGCGAGCCGGCGCCCAAGATCGTTCCCGACGTCGCGGCGGAATACACCGACAAAGGCTACGAGGTGCGCCTGGAGGACGACCGCGTCCCAAACCTCTTTATATCGAGACTCTATGAGAAACTGGCCGCGTCTTCCCAGGCCAGCGAGGCGACCAGGAAGTACCTGCGCGACAAGATCCGCCAGGCCAGATGGCTCATAGACGCCATCGAGCAGCGGAGGACCACGCTTTTCCGGATCACGAGAGCCATAGTGGATTTCCAGGGCGAGTTCTTCGATTACGGGCTGTCGCACCTTAAGGCTCTCAGGATGCAGGAGGTCGCGGAAAAGGTGGGCGTCCACGTTTCGACCGTAAGCCGCGCCATCGCCGACAAGTACATCCAGACGCCGCGCGGCATCTTTCCGATGAAATACTTCTTCACCGGCGGAGTCCAGAACGGTGCCGGCGAACTCCACACCTGGCGCAACATTCAGCAGGAGATGAAGGATCTCATCGACAAGGAGGACAAGTCGAACCCGCTCTCCGACGACCAGATAGCCCGGATCCTCTCGTCAAGGGGCAGCCCGGTGGCCAGGCGCACGGTCACCAAGTACCGCAAGGCCCTGCACCTGGCGTCGAGCCGCCGCAGAAAAGCCTATTGACGGGGCGAAATTCGGGCCTTTTTCCTTTGACATGCGGGCCGGTCTTGCTACACTCTTTTGTCGGCTCAGGCAGCCCATACGCCTTGCTATCGACCGTAAGGAGGATGATGGATGTCCCGCAAACTGATCGGTCTGGTGCTGGTGGTTCTCGGCCTGGGATTTGCCTTGGGTTGCACCGGGCCCAACCCGTTCAGCAGCTATAACCTCCAGCGCCGGCTCGCCATCGCCGAGGAGCAAAGCAGGGACGTTGGATACGAAATCGACAGGGGGCTCAACCTGGAAGATTACCCCACAACCGACAGGTGGCGCCACTGAAGATCGCCTCTTGGCAAACGACACAGGCCTCTCGGGTGACCGAGAGGCCTGTTTCTTTTGGCGCCGCGCGGGCTCGGCACAAGAGGGGATTTTATCAAACGTATCCTTGACGGGGACCGGATGAAAACCATCAGGCGCACGAACGTCGTCTACGAGATGTCGGCCCGAAACGCGCCGGCGGCCGAGGCCGCGCCCGGTGAAACGGTCCGGTTTTTCACCGAGGACGCCTACAGCGGCACGCTGAGGACCGTTCGCGACAGTCGCCGCGCGTCAAAAGCGCGCGGCCCAAATCCTGCGACCGGCCCATTGTTCGTCACGGGCGCGAAGCCCGGAGACGTCCTTGCGGTTGAGATAATCTCGGTCAGGCCGGTCGGACGGGCCACCATGTTTACCGGCCCGGGCAAGGGGCCGCTCGGATGGAAACTTGCGCGCGACGAGATCGCCAGGCCGCGCGTCGGCCGCGGTTTCGTTTTCGTGGACAAACGCCGGATACCCGCCGAGCCGATGGTGGGCGTCATCGGCGTCGCCCCGCGGGGCAAGGGGATCCCGAACTCGTTGCCCGGCGAACACGGCGGCAACATGGACTGCAACGTCGTCAAGGCCGGCTCGACCGTGTACCTGCCGGTCGCCGTGGAAGGGGCGCTTCTCGCGCTCGGAGACGTTCACGCCGTCCAGGCCGCGGGGGAGGTTGCCGTTTGCGCCGCGGAGACGAGGGGCGAAGTCACGGTGCGAATCGGCATTACGCGCCGGCCAATGGTGACGCCCTCGGTCGAGACGAAAGGCGACGTGTTCATAGTCGCGTCGGCGAAGTCGCTCGATCGCGCCGAGGCGGCGGTTCTCGAGAAGGCATACCGGTACCTGAACGAGACTCGGGGGATGGGGCCGCACGAGACGGTGAGGTTGATGAGCCTCGCGTGCGACATGGAGATCTGCCAGGTCGTCGACCCTCTGAAAACGCTTCGTGTGCGGATCCCGAAAAGATACCTGTGAGCGCGGGAACTCCGGGCGCGCGCTGGCCTCCAAGGCCCGGTTGGATATAATCCTGCTCTGTCCGGATGGCGGCGAGGGCCGGCCTGGCGTCAAGCCTTGTGCAGGCCTTGTCCGCCTGCGCGTGACGGGAAGGCTACATGAACCTCGAGACCAAGGTCGGGCCGCTCACCCTCCGCAACCCCGTGATAATGGCCAGCGGCACGTTCGGCTATGGCTGGGAATTCCGCGACTTCCTCGACTACTCGACGATCGGCGGCGTAATCGCGAAGACGGTCACCATCAAGCCGCGCAGGGGGAACCCGCCGCCGCGCACGTGCGAAACGTCCTCCGGGCTCTTGAACGCCATAGGCCTGCCTAACGGCGGGATAGAGCAGTTCCTTCGCGTCGGGCTTGCGTACCTTTCGAAACTACCCACGTGCCGGATTGTGAGCATCTCCGGCGACACGCCGGAGGAGTTCGCCCGGCTCGCCGCGCGCATTTCAGACGCGGCGGAGATAGACGCCTTCGAGGTGAACGTCTCGTGCCCCAATATCGAGAAGGGGGGCATGGCCTTCGGCTGCGACGCGGGCGCCATCCGGACGGTCACCGAGGCCGTCAGGGGCGCCACGAAACGCGCGGTGATCGTGAAACTCACCCCCAACGTTGCGTCCGTCGCGCCCATGGCCGTTGCCGCCGAGGAAGGCGGCGCGGACGTCGTTTCCGGCATCAATACCGTCATAGGCATGGCCGTCGACTGGAAACGCGCGCGGCCCGTGCTCGGCAACGTCACCGGCGGCCTCTCGGGCCCCGCGATAAAACCCATTGCCCTCAAGATGGTCTGGGACATGGTGAAGGCCGTGAAGATCCCCGTCATCGGCGTGGGCGGCATCGCGAGCGGCTCCGACGCGCTCGAGTTTCTCACCGTAGGGGCTCGCGCCGTGCAGGTCGGCACGATCAACCTCGTCGAGCCTACCGCCTGCGCGAGGATACTGGCCGAGCTCGAGGCGGAGCTCGCGGCGGCGGGCTTCGACGACGTCACAAAGGCAATCGGAAGGCTCGCGCTGCCGCGCGGGCACGGCGCCGGGGCCGGGTAGAGCGATGCATTGCGCCCTGCGGGACCGGACCGGAATCCGGCTCATCCTCGCCGCATACGTCCTGGCAAGCGCCTTTGCCGGCCTGGGCTCGTACAGGCTCATTGACCCGGACGAGCCGCGCTACGCCCAGACCGCCCGCGAGATGACCGAACGAGGCGACTACCTTGTCCCTTACCTGAACGGCGCGCCGCGGCTCAACAAGCCGCCCCTTTTCTACTGGACGGAGATCGCATCGTACAGGCTGTTCGGACGGGCTTCCGAATTTGCCGCCCGTCTTCCGAGCGCGATGGCCGCCGCGGTAATGGCCTTTTTCGTTTTCCTTCTCGCGAGGGATCTCTACGGCCGAGGCGCGGGCGCGTTCGCGGTGCCGATCCTCGTGTCGATGCCGCTTTTCTCGGGCGTCACTCACCTCGCCACGACCGACGCAATGCTGTCGGCATTCGTCACCGCCGCGCTCTACTTCTGGTGGCGGATGCGCGCGTCCGGGATGAAGGCGCGGTGGGGGGCGGCATCCTGGGGTGCGCTCTCGCTCGCGGTCCTTGCCAAGGGGCCCGTGGCGCTTTTTCTGTACGTCCTCGTTACGGCGGTCTTCTGCATGGCGACGGCCGACTGGCGCCTGCTGCGCCGGACGTACAGCCTCCCGGGCATCGCCATCGTTCTCGCCGTAAATCTTCCCTGGCCCATTGCCATCCTGTCATCACGCCCCGATACGGCGGCCCTGTGGTGGCGCGAAACGGTCGAGCGTTTCTTCACCGGCGTCGACCACGGCGGAAATGTGCTCCTGCCTCTGGGCGTCGTCATCGGCGGGACGTTCCCCTGGTGGCTCATGCTCGCAGTTTGGAAGCTCTCGGCCGTGCGCGAGTTCATCGCCAAGCGCAACGAACGCGCGCCGGACCTGTTTCTTCTCACGTGGGCGGCGGTGATGACGGTTTTTTTCAGCCTGTCGAGGACGCAGCTGGCGACATATCTGCTGCCGGTGGTTCCGTCCGTGGCAGTCGCGGCGTCAGGCGCCGCTATGCGCCTGTGGAGCGGCGCCGGGGACAGACGAGCGCTCTTTGCCACGTCGATAGTGACGGCCCTGTTGGCCGTCATCAGCGCGGCCTACGCTGGGTTCGCGGGGTTCGCGAGGGTTCGGGAAGCGGCCCTGTTCGCGACAGCGTCGGTCGGCGTTTTTTCCATCGTGTGCGCCCTTATTTTCAAGGGCCGCCTTCGCGCGGCGCTCGTCGTCTTGACGTGCGCCGTAGCGGTGTGTGCGTCTGGCGGCACGCTCTGGGTGCTCAAGACGGTTTCGGCGCGAAAGCCGTTCGCGGAGTTGGGCATCGCCTGGCGCGCGGACCTCGCCAAGGCCGACCATGCGTACTTCGTAGGAAACCTCGAGGGAAGCCAGGGCCTGGTTTTTTACGGGGGGCGATCCCTGTCGGACCTGTGGTCGCCCGAGGAAATCGCGGTGACCCTTGCGAAGCCGGAGAAGGTTGCCGTGGTACTGTGGCCGCGCAACCTTCGCAGGGCGCGCGAGGTCGCGGTGTACTGCAATCTCGCGCCGGAGCTTTGGCTCAAAGAGAGCGGCGACTGGGTCCTCGCCGCGAACTACCCAATCGATTCGCCGTCACGCGTCGTACCCGCCGGCTCAGGCGACATATAGCGGCAGACGCGGCCTGCGCGTTTCACAAACGCGGGCCGCCGCCGGGGCGGCGCGAAAGCGTTCACGGCGCGTCGGCCTGGCCGCGCTCGAAAGTGGTGGACTCAAATCCGCCGCCTAATATAATGGCCTCTCCGTTGACGCCACGGCGCACGTTCCTCCAGGAGCCTTCACTTATGAAACTCACCGACATCGACCTCGGCGGGCTTGGGAAGTTTCTGAAAGGCAGGGCTTCCTTCGAGGTGACGAAGTTTTTCACCCCCGAGCCGTGGGACTACATCTACACGAACCGCAGGATCCTCGTCCGCATCCGCCACAACGGCACGGGGTACGTGCAGCTCGACCCTCCGGGAGGGACCGTCCTCCACAAGATGGAGCGCTTTCAGGACTTTCCCTCACTTTTCGTATGGCTCAAGCCCCAGGGGAAACCCGCCTTCTCGAATTTCTTCAAGCCCCACTTCGGAGTTGGCCATCCCTCGAAGGAACCGGCAAGGTACACGTGCACGTTCACGCCGTCAAAGGCCGTCTTTCACCTGAGGCACGAGGGGCTCGACGTGACGACCGAGGTCACGGTGCCGCCCAGCGACCCGGCGGCAATCATGCGCGTCACGGTGAAAAACCCCGGCCGCGCGCGAAGAGTGGACATCTTTCCCGTGTGGCGTCCGCACAACACGTCGTCGGCGCTGGAGCCGTGGGACGTTCCCGAAGTCTACCAGACGTGCCAGTACTGTAACGACCCACACCAGGTCATCTGGATCGAGACGCGAAATCCCGGCGGCGTCGCGCGCCTGAGGCGCCGGTCCTTCATCATGACCGACATGCGGCCCGACGACGCCGAGGTGTATTTTGAGAGGTTCGTGGGGCAGGGGACGTTTGCGCTCCCGCAGGCGATACTCGACGGGAAACTCGCGATCGACGCGTCGAAGAAGTCCGGATATCTCGAGAAGGGCCTCGAGCATACGGTCCTCTCCCAACTGCCGGTCGCGGCATTCCACAAGTCGGCGGCGCTCGACAAGGGCGAGGCGTACACGTTCACGCTCGTGCTTGCGGGCCTTCCAGAACAGGCCGACGGCTCCATGCCGCCGTACGGGGAGATTGCCCGGTACGCCCGGTATCTCGGGGGCGGCGCGCCTGCAGCCGTCGAGGCCGAAAACGAGGCCGCCTACGAGGAGTACCGGTCGCTGCGCCGGATTGACACGCCGGACGAGGCGTTTAACCGCTACGTCAACGAATGGCTGCCGCTGCAGCTGCGCTGGGTGACGATGCTCGACCGCGGCTGGCCGACGGGTCTTCGCGGCACGCGGGACGCGGCGCAGGACTTCACGGGCCTCATCCCCTTGTATCCGGCCGAGGCGAGAAAGGCCCTTGTCGACATCTTCTCGTGCCAGCGCAGCGACGGGTGGTTTCCGCGGCAGTACTCGACGGACGGCCCCGAGGGCCGTCACGACTTGCGCCCCTATGTCGACGCCGGCTGCTGGGTATGGGAATTTCTCTACGACTACATCCGTTTCACCGGCGACGATTGCATCCTCAAAGAGAAGGTCCGGTGGCTCGACCGCAGGGACACGTCGAGCGCGCTCGAGCACGCCCAGGCGCTTCTCGGCTATTACATGGCGGGCGAAAACCTCGGCGAGCACGGCCTCGTGAAGATCCGGGGCGGCGACTGGAACGATTCGGTCAACGCCGCAGGCCTCGAAGGGCGCGGCGAGTCGGTGATGGTTTCCTGCCAGGCGGTGCTTGCCATGAGACAGGCTGCAGACCTCCTCGGCCGCATCGGGATCGACGCCGCGAAGTACGAGGCGGCCGGCAGGAAGATGCGCGAGAACATACGCCTGCACGCACTTAATTCCGAAGGGTATTTGAACGGCGTCTTCAACGACGCGGGCATGTGGGTCTTTTCGCCGAAAGACCCCGACGGCCGGCGCCGCATCAATTCGCCCGTCAACTCCTTCGGCGTCATCGCGGGCGTCTTTGAAGACGGGGAACTGCCGCGCGTCTTCGAGCACATGAAGACTTTGAAGCAGGACAACGGCTACGCGCTCTTCAAGCCCGGCATCGGCGACCCTCCCATCCCGAAACTCGGGCGCATCGGACAAGGCGACATGCTGCCGGGCGTCGGCGAGAACGGCAACCCGTATAACCACGGCTGCCACGGGTTCTTCGGCCGCGCCGCGGCGCAGGGCGGCCAGGGAAATCTCCTCGAGGATATCTTCAAGTACATGATGCCTTACGACCAGGACGCGCACCCGATCCTCGTTTCAAAGACCGCGCCTTACGGGGTCGTCAACCACTGGTACAGCATCGAAGGGATGTTCGGCAAAGGCGGCTCGACCTTTCTCTCGGGCAGCATCACGACCGCCCTTCGCAACGTCTACGGCGGCATGATGGGCTTTCAGCCGACCCTGGACGGCATCACGTTTGACCCGTGTATCCCGGCGGCGTGGGGGCGCGTATCGTACGTGCACAATTACAGGGGCGGCCGGTTTAGCGTGACGATAGAAAACCCGGCGCACGTCGAGAAGGGCGTATCGTATATCGTGTTGAACGGCCGTCGCGCGGCCGGAAACCACATAGCGGCGGCGGATATCGCCGAAGGTTCCGCGAACCGGCTGAAGGTGGTCATGGGAAAATAAGCCCGCGCGGCAGAGGTCGCCCCAAGGCAGCGCGGACGAAGGGTCTTTGAAGGGATAATCACGCCCGCCGGCCAGAGGCGCCGGCAGAGACATTGTATGGAGTCCGACGGCAAAGGGAATCGCACCAGGCCCCGCATCCGCCGCAAGGCCGCGGGCATCCTTCTTGCCATCGCGGCGGCCGGCGCGCTCGGAACTTTCACGGCCCTCTCGTTCATGAGGCCAGAGGCCGCGGAAGAGACGGCACCCGTTGAATCAGACCGCGCCGGCAAGGGCACCGACGTCACCTTCGAGAGGGTCGACCTCGGCGGCGACTGGCGCAACGCGGCGGTCGTTTCGCCGGGCGGCTTCTTCTACGAAAAGACGGACGTAAAGGAGGGGGACGTTCTGCGCTTTTCGGCCGCCGGGGAGAAAACGACAAGCGTTCTGTCGGTGACCGCGGTGCCGGAGGCGAAGACCGGCGCCCCGAGCGTCCTGCTCTGGCGGAAAAAGGCGGCTGAGTTGACAAGCGGCCGCTGGACGGACGTCGCCCTGCCGCTTGCCCTGGCGGGGACGGTACAGTTCGTCTTCGAATCGGAAGGTCCCAGGGGGAGCGGCGCCGCGTATTTCGCGAACTACCGCGTCGAAACGACGTTGAGGGGCGCGGCCGCCGAGGGCCGGGCGGCCCCCGGGCCTCGCTCTCGAAACGTCATCCTCGTCGTGGCCGACGCCCTGAGGCCGGACCGTATGTCTCTCTACGGGTACTCGAAGCCGACCACCCCCCGGATCGACGCCGCGGCGAGAGGCGCCGCCGTCTTCGAAGGCTGCCTCGCGCAGGCGCCGTGGACCATGCCCGCGGTGGCCACGCTTTTCACGTCCCTCTACCCGAGTGCGCACGGCCTGGAGGCCTTCGAGCAAAGCATGCCGAAGAATTGCGTGACGCTTGCCGGGGTATTTCAGAAGGCCGGCTGGAGGACGGTTGCCATTCAGAGTAACGCGTCCCTCGAGCCGAAGCGCGGCTGGGCGCAGGGCTTCGACGAGTACAAACTCTTTCACCTCCGCAAGCCCACGATCGGCGACGCAAGCCTTTACGCCCCGGCCTCCGTCGTCGTCGACTCGGCGCTTTCGTGGGTGGCTGAGAACGCGGGCCCGCCGTTTTTCATGTACATGCACTTCATGGAGACGCACTCGCCGTACGTATCGCCGCCTGAGTTTGCCGACTTCGGCGGGCCGGGGACGGAGCCGTATGACAGGTCAATCGCCTATTTCGACGCGGAGTTCGGCAAGTTCCTCGCGGCGCTCGAAGCGCGAGGGCTTCTCGAAACGACGACGGTCGTTTTGACGGCGGACCACGGTGAACAGTTCTACGAGCACGGAAGCAACGAACACGCAAACGGGCTTCACATAGAGGAACTGCGAGTGCCCCTTGTCGTCTGGTCGCCCGAGGTGAAGACGGGCGTCCGCGTGAAGGGATGGCTCGGCGCCATCGACATCCCCGCGACGCTTGTGGCCCTCGCCGGCCTCGACGCGCCCGCGGCGTGGGAGGGGAGGACTTTTGCCCCAAGCCTCTCTGGCGCGCCGGTCGAGGACCGCGAGGTGTACGGCGAGCTCCTCAGTTACCAGTTCGCCGGTCTCAAACTCGTAAGCGTCACGAAGGGCAACCTGCGACTCATCTGGAATACGAAGGCCGACTCAGTGGAACTCTACGACCTCGCCAGGGACCCGGGTGAGTTTGCCGACGCCGCCGCCGCCAACGCCGAGGCCGCCGCGGACCTCAAGGCCGACGCAAAGTCCTTCCTCGGGACACAGGCCGCCCTCAAAAGGAAACTATTCCCGCAGCCGGCCGCGATGCCGCTCTCCGCCGAGGAGCGCCAGAAACTGGAGGCTATGGGGTATCTCAACAGGGGGGCAAGAGTCCCCCCGGCCGGCCGCTGACGGGTGTCTTTACGGTCGACCGGCGTGCTGCCCGGAGGGCGTGCAAGGCGACTTGGACGGGTTGGGGGCCATTTCTGTCAAAAACGCCGCCAAATCGGGCGGTTTGAAACCGTTTTGGCCGTTCTGGGGTAAGAAATTGCATGGTTTCAGCGGATTTCGCTTGACTAAAAGGGGCCAAAAAGCAAGAAGTATAACATAGCAAGGGGGCAGGTGCGCCAGGGCGTTGGGGCGCGCCTGACACGGGACCAGTAAGAGGGAACGCAGCCAAGCCAGGCCTTTGTTTTTGCGCGACCGGAAGGGTAGTTTGCCCCAGGGGAGAAGGGGCTCTGCTACCCTTGCTTCGTTGACCGGGAAAGACTGCGCTATCAAGGCAGGCAGCGTGGGAGAGGGCCCCCTGCGGAAGGCAGTGCAAACTTCTGGCATCACGCGCGACCTCGACCGGTCGCGTTTCCGGCATTACGCGCTTTGCGTGGATGTACTACGCGGCGACCTCATCCTTTGAGGCCGCCGCTTTTTTGTTTCCGGTCGCGGCGCCCGTTGCTTGGGCCATCAGGCGGCGCGGCAGGCCGGCGCAGGACTCACTGCCGCCGGCGGCCGTGTGCCGCGTGAGCAAGGGATCGCGGGGATACGATAAGGGGCATTCCTATGAGTAAGCGACTCGGCTTCGTTCTTTCGCTGGCGCTTCTGGCATTCGCGAGCGTGCCCGCGTACGCGCTCACCGAAGCGTACGGGACGTTCGAGTGCATGGGCATCGTGGCCGACGTGCCGGCCGGCTACACGGCGGCGGACATCGGCCAGGTGCGCGTGTACAAGGACGAGGGCGGCGTCTGGAAACGCCAGCAGGATGCCGTACAGGTCGGAAGCGGCGCCCTGTTCGCGTCCTCCGTCTTCGGCCTCGTGCCCAACACGTCGTATACCTTCCGCGTGGAATTCTACAACACCTCGGTGGTCCTCATCGACACTCAGACGGTCACCGGCTCCACCAGAGCCGACATAACCATCCCCGCGCCGGCGGCCGAAGTATTCGTAAGCCCGGCCGGCAACGACGGCGGGACGGGCGCCATCGGCGACCCCTTCGCGACCGTGGGGCACGCGATTGCGGTGGCCGCGCCGGGGACCGCGATTAACCTTCGCGCCGGCACGTACTACGAAGGCGAACTCTACCCGACGGTGAGCGGCACCTCGGCCGCGCCCATAGTCATAAGGGCGTATAACGGCGAGACCGCGATACTCGACGGGGCGGACCCGGCCCTCATATCGGCGACCTGGACGGCCGTGCAGCCGCAGGTTTACAGCCACGCGTTTGCCATGACGCCCTGCTGGAACGTGTGCCTCAGGCGCAAGTCCGACGGGACGGTCTTCCGCTCCTTCCCGATGGCCACCGTTGCGGAGGTTACGACCCAGACGAGCGCCGGCCACACGTTCGCGGAGCTTAACATCGACACGGCCTACTGCGCCGACGGCGCCAACATCACCGTCCTCGTCCCCGGAGGGACCATAGCCGACTACGACGTCTACGTTTCGCGCTACTCCACGGGCCTGTACCTCGAAGGGCGCGACTTCATCTACGTGGACGGCATCACGCTGACGCATTTCGGCGGGGGGGCTTTCGGCCGTGGGGTGTACGTCCTCAACTCCAACGACATCCTCGTCCAGAGGTGCCGCTTTCTCTACAACAACTCCGGCGTCATGTTCAAGGACGCCTCCAGCCGCCTCGTCGTCCAGGACAACGTCTGCATCGACGACACCGCCGACTGGCAGTTCACCTACTGCAAGTCCGAGGCCTTGACCTACTCCGACCAGGTCGAAACGGGCCTCGTCCTCGCCACGGGTACCTACAGCGGCCGAGGCATGGTCGTCAGGCGCAACAGCATCACCGGCACCTTCGACGGGTCGGAGATTGACCCCTACGTCGCGTACACCGGCACGAGGACCCTCGAGACGGACTTCTACGACAACACGATGCACCACATCTTCGACGACTTCTGCGAATTGGACGGCTACGCGAGAAACGTCCGGTTCTTCGGAAACTATATGCGCGGGTCGCTGTCCGGGATTTCGCTCGCGCAGGCGCTCGACGGCCCGACGTGGATCATAAGGAATGCCATACTCGACTACGGCACCTCCACCGCGAGCACGAACCCCTCCGATTACGCGTGGGAAGGCTACCCCTTCAAGACGAACGGCGGCCCGCACCCGGAAATCGGGTCCGGCCCGACGTTCTTCTACCACAACACCTCGTATACGTCCGATCCCCGCTGGAGCGCGATACTCGTCAAGTCAAACGTCCTTTGGAAGAAGTTCACCTTCCGCAACAACATCTGGGTCGGCCAGGCGACCGGCATGGAGCACTGGTCGGGGGCTCTGAGCCCTTGGGACTGGGATTACGACGACCTCTACACGTACACCGGGCCCTGCATGTCGATAAGCGGGACGGACTACAATACCCTTGCCGACGCGCAGGCCGCCACGGGCTACCTGCCCAACGGCATTTCGGCTGAGCCCCAGTTCATAAACGCCGTCGCCGGCGACTACCACGTCAACAAGGCAAGTCCGTGCGTCGACCGCGGCGTCGTCCTGGCGGGCATCAACGAGAACTACTCGGGCGCCGCGCCGGATATCGGCGCCTACGAGACGGGCGCGACGGGCAACATCTACTGGGTCGCGATGGACGGCGACGATGCGAACGACGGCTCCGAGACGCACCCCTGGCGGACGGTGCAGCACGCGGTGGATACGACCGTTGCCGGCGACACCATCATCGTCAAGCCCGGCACTTACGTCGGCGCGCACGTCAACAACTCCGGCGCCGCCGCCGCGCCCAAGACCTTGATGTCGCAGTACCAGTGGCAGGCGGTCCTCAACGCCAAGCCGGCGGGCGCCTGGCACAACGGAATCCTCGAACTCGAAGGGGACGGGTACTGGGTCTTCGACGGGTTCGAAGTCGACGGGCAGACGAGGACTCTGCGCTGCGTGGACATCCGCGTCGCGAACCACGTGACGGTGAGAAACTGCCACGTCCATCACGCGCAGTACACCGGCATTTTCGACGGCTTCGCGGACTACGCGACTTACGAGAACAACGTCTCCCACGACAACGGCGAGCACGGCATATACCATTCGAACTCCGCCGACTACGCCGTCATCCGCGGAAACACGAGCTACGCGAACACCTCCTGCGGCATTCACATGAACGGCGACGCGTCGATGGGCGGCGACGGGGTAATATCGTTCTGCACCGTGGAGAAGAATATCTGCTACGATAACCCGTCAGGTTCCGCCATCAACTGCGACGGCGTGTCGGACTCGCTTTTCCGCAACAACCTCCTCTACAACAACCGCGGCAGCGGGATGTCGCTCTACGGGGGCGACTCCGCCGAGGCATCGAGCCGCGACCGCGTCCTCAACAACACCATCGTCATGCCCACCGACGGCCGGTGGGCCTTCAACATGCCGCAGGCCTCGGGCATCCCATCGCCCACGAACAACAAGGTCTTCAACAACATCCTCTTCAACGCGAGGGCCGACAGGGGCTCCGTGACGACGTATCCGAGCCCCGTGGGCTACGAAAGCGATTACAACGTCGTCGTCGACAGGTTCACCCTCGACGACGAGGCGACCGTTCTCACGTTCGCGCAGTGGCAGGCGCTCGGCTACGACGCGCATTCGCTTCTTGCGTCGTCCGCGACGGACCTCTTCGTCGACCCGGCCGCGAGCGACTATCACCTGAAGTCCGGCTCGGCGGCGATAGAGAAGGGCACCACGCTTGCCGACGTCACAGAGGACATTGCCGGCCTGTCGCGGCCGCGCGGCAACGCGTACGACATCGGCGCCTACGAGTACAACGACCCCAACGACGTCGATAACGACGGGCTGCCCGACGCGTGGGAGACGGCGAATTTCGGCAACCTCGCCCAGGGGCCCGGCGACGACCCGGACGGCGACGGCTGGACCAACCTACAGGAATATAGCGGCGGCAGCAATCCGATGGCGGCGGATGCCGTTCCGCCCATCGGCATGCTGAGGCCCCATCCGAGACTATGGATGGAAGCCGGCAGTTCGGACCCCGTGGTCGCCGACAAGGCGACGGTCATAAGCCGCACGGGTTCCCCCGCGTATTCCGCGATATGGACCGGGGTGCAGGGCTCCGCTAACGTCGCGAACCAGGCCCTGACGTACCTTGTGAACGGCGACGCGGCCAAGCTGTCGAGCGTCAAGACCGCCCTTTCGAGCACCACTACAAACGCCGAACAGCTCATCTACGGGTCGCTCGCCTTTGACTGGGTATATGACGCTCTGACTCCCGCGGAACGCGCGACGTACGCGGCCAACCTCGTCGCGAGCGCCGATTCCATAATAGACTCCAACACTTACCTCTACGGCAATTACGGCATCCGTTACCAGGCCGCAGGCGCCATTGCGGCGATGGCAGCGGCGGGCGACGCCGACGTGTCAGTCCTCTGGCCGAAGGCCTACGGCCGGATGAACACCGTGCTTGAGCTCACCGGCGACGGCGCGGCTCCCGGCGACATGGAAGGCCGCATGGCCTACGGCGGCGGTTGGGGAGAGGGGTACGATTACAACCGCCATACCCAGATTCACATGCTGCAGTATCTCCAGGCGCTGCGGAGCGCCTTTGGAACTCACGAGGACAAGCTGTCGGCGAGCGCGTGGGTGCAGGGCGTTGTCAAGTTCATGATCTACTGCGTCCTGCCCGACGGCAGCTACGTGCTGCCCTTCGGCGACATAGACTGGCCTTTCCTCATCGCGCACGACAGGGCGACGGTGCTCCTTGCGACGGACGCCGCCAATTCGCCGCACGGCCAGTACTGGCTCAACCACGTCTACGCGACCGACAGTTACTGGGCGTACACCGACCTCATTTTCTACGACGCGGCGAGGGCCGAGCAGTCGTTCGACACCCTGCCGAAAGGCTGTTACTTCCCCGGCATAGGCCTGGCCGTATTCCGCTCGGGCTGGGGGACGAGCGACACTTACGTCGCCTTCAAGTCCTGCGACTACCACACCTACCATCAGAACAACGCGCAGAACGCCTTCTACATCTACAAGTCCGCACCGCTTGCGGTGCGTACGGGCGTCTACGACGGCAACGTGCACGACCACAACGTCAACTACCTTATCCGCACCATCGCTCAGAACTGCGTGACGGTTTTCGACCCGACCGAGACCTTCTCGCACCCGGACGGCATAGCCGACGATAACGACGGCGGCCAGCTCGTCCAGGAGTGGACCGGCGAGCATCATGACCTCACGGAATGGCGCGCGCAGGCGAACCGCGTCGGCACGCCGCGCAATACCGTCGACTGGGTCGAATATGACCTCGGCGCGAACTACGGCTACGCAGCCGCCGAGGCCGGGCGCGCGTACAAGGCGGGCAAGGCGCCGTTTGCAAGCCGCCAGCTTCTCTGGCTCGACCCCGACTACATCGTCGTCTTTGACCGCGTGACCTCGGGCGACGCGAACTTCCAGAAGAAGTTCCACCTCCACTCGCCGGAGGGGATGACGCTTTCCGACGACACCGCCGTCATCGAAACGACGAGCGCCCCCGGCACGACCGCGCCCGCGAAACTCTTCTGCAAGAACCTTCTGCCGACGGCGGCCTCCCGCGCCCTCGTGGGAGGGGCGGGCAACGAGTTCTTCTACAACGGCAGGAACCACCCGGGCCCCGCGCCCTACAACAACCAGATCCAGGGGCTCTGGCGGCTCGAGGAATCGGCGCCGCTCGAAACGACGACGTATTTCCTGAACGTCATGTACGCGACGCCCGCGGCGACGGCCTCGATGCCGCCGGTATCGGTAATCGACGAGACGGCCGACCGCGTAACCATTTCCATTAATAACGGCCAGCACGTGGTCCACTTCGACAAGACCGGCCCCGTCGCGTGGGGCTTCGATTCGCCGCAGCCTTTGGTAATAACGACGGCGACGCTTCCGGATTCGACGGTGGGCGCCGCATATTCGCAGACGCTCACGGCCGCGGGCGGCATCGCGCCGTACACGTGGTCGGTAACGGCGGGTGCGCTTGCCACGGGGCTGTCGCTTAATGCCTCGACGGGGGAAATAAGCGGCACGACGTCGGCCGCGGGTACGTTTGACTTCACCGTCCAGGCGTCCGACTCTCAAGGCGTGCCCGCGACAGCGACGAAGGATTTCAGCGTCACCGTCACAGCCACGCTTGCCGTGACCACCGCGTCACTGCCGAACGCAACTGTAGGCGCGGCTTACAGCCAGACGCTCGCGGCCGCGGGCGGCACCGCGCCGTACTCGTGGGCCGTCACGAGCGGCGCGCTTCCGGCCGGCCTGTCGCTTAACGCGTCAAGCGGCCTCGTCAGCGGCACGCCGACCTCTATCGGCACTTCGAACTTTACCGTGACGGTCACCGA